>OMCH01000028.1_pt1 | contig 89700 bp, 74 predicted proteins | sample 1674341 | NCBI WGS metagenome assembly OMCH01 (sample SAMEA103958164, study PRJEB25191) | human gut metagenome | biome: human-associated habitat [ENVO:00009003]; feature: intestine environment [ENVO:2100002]; material: feces | place: Germany | collected 2013/2015
TGTTTTTTTTATTTCCGCCAGCTTTTTTCCTTTCATTCTCCTCTTCTTGTGTTGGCTTGCAAGACAATAATAAATTTTCATATTCACCTGCTAAATGTCGATATTTTGATTTAGGCAAAACATGTTCTACAATACATGTAGATTCTTTTATTAACTGACCACAATAACAGCAAATAGAACCCTGATCTCTTAGAATTGCTTGTTTGAATTTTTTAAAAGAATTAAAACTCTTTACTGCATCATAAACATCAGGTCCTGACATTGTAGGATGAATAGCTGCATCACTTAGATTACATTTATCTAATTTATTCTCTATTAGTTCTGTTTCGTATGCTATGACATCTGTATTTTCATAGCTGAAATTTTTCTCAATATATCTCATTTACCCAATGTTTCTAGTCTGTTAATAATAGCACGTAGTCTAACTAATACCGGTTGATTCGGATCTGTTTCTTCCTCTAATAAACTAATCTGAGAAGAAGCCTGATCTAATAATTTTTCAGATATTAAATCTTTAATTTTTTCAATACGGTCGGCAATTTCAGGGACCCGACTATCTACCAAAGACATTTCTTCAAGAATTAAATTTGCATCTAATCCATACGGCTTTAATTCTTTATGAGAATAAACACCATCCGCATATTCCAGTCTGTACACCACATTGATGTCATTACCGTCTTCATCTTTTCTTGGTTCAACTGACGACATAACCAAAGGAGCATGCGTACTTATAATAAATTGAATTTTCGGGAAAGTATCTTGCAATGCTTTCAGCACACGGACTTGCAAAGCCGGATGCAGATGTTCATCTATCTCATCAATGATAACAGTACCATGTGTATGTTTGTAGCACTGGTCGCCAAACATAGATTTGTTGAGTAAAGCACAACGGAAAGCAATATCCATCACGATATTCACCAAACGACGGTAACCGTCGGAAAGTAATGCGGATTCTGATTCACGTCCATCAACAAACTTGAAATATACCTTGCCTTCATTATGACGTATATCCATATCATTGATGATATTACACCCAGTAGGGCCTAATGCATCGATAATGGCATTTCTTACAGAATTAATTTCCTCCTCACCTTTTTGAGCCTCTTTTAATACCAGCAGACGCTTTATCCAGCATTCAAGCAAACCCCTACAATCAGAACATCCATAATATCCGAAAGAAGGTTTTTGTACATATGTCTTAAACTTATTTTTCTCTAACTTGACAGTTGAATGAATATCTTCTGTGGTAAAACAGGCATAAACAGGTAAAATATTAAATTGTTTAATACCCACACCTTCTACAAGAACATGAGACCAAAGTTTTATAGTTGACGCATAATCCCTTAATGGTATTAAATCTGTTACTAAATTTCGAGAGTTCTTTTTTGAATTCTTTTTTATTTTTAAATCTTTATTTATATCTAATGAATGTGAAGACATGATTGAATTTGGAAATGTTATATCAATAAAATCCCATTCCCCTGGATGAAAAGCAATTTCTATAGGTTGTTCTGTTATACCTGTGTTCCTAAAATCATTATTGTCTGCACTAATCCAAACAGTATTCTCATCACTATAACCAGAAAAAAAAGAATTCACCACCAAATTACAAGCATGCAATAACGATGTTTTACCAACAGAATTATCTCCTATCAGCAAATTTACACCTCTACGAAATTCTATACTTTTTTCTTCGTAGCATCGGAAGTTTTTTATTGTTATATCTCGCATAATACTTCAATATTAAATTTATACTTCTATTTCCCCACTCATCAGTTTGGGAAGCAGGCGGTCGCGGGCTTCGGTGAGTTTATGTATTTGATTTCTATAGTTTTTGATATTTATATAAATTGGACTTACCATTTCGTTGTATTTTTTAGCTATACCTTCTGAAGGCAATAATATTTTTTCTTCTTTAAGGTATTTAAAATGACGAGCATAACTATAATCTGATAAGTCTATATTAATTAAACTACAATATAAAAGACTTTGAGGCATTCTTTTTTGATCATTAGACATAATTAATTGCGTTCCGTCTGCTCCTTTAGCAAAAGAAAAATTAATATATTTCAGAATCCTAGTATGATCTCCAAAAACTATATAAGGGATTTTTTCTACTTTGATTAAACATTCATTATCATCAGTAAATCCAGCAATATAATCTTTGCCTTGATCAATAATAGGAATACACCCTGTTTTTTGATAGCAATTGGTTGGTACCTGTTTTGTCTTTTTTATCTTACACAATAAATCTCCAACTTTAATGTTATCCCATCCTTCCGGCACCCCATCCACAATCTTAGTATTCTCATGCCCTGGAAAACGTAAATCAACAAACCATTCTTTATAAAGACGCTGTGCTGATTCTTCCAATAACTTAATCTGTTTTTGGTAGTTTTCTATTAAGGAATCGTAACGGGAGAGGATTTCTGCAATACGATTTTGAATATTTATCTGAGGACATGGGAACCATAAATTTTTAATATCTGAAGGACTAATATTTGCTTGATTTGCTGCTCCCCCCGCTTTTTGTGCTAATTCAACTTTTACAGAATACTGACTAAGAAAATAATAAACATAATCTAGATTTATATTGTCTTTATCTATATTTATAATTTTCCCAACTCGTTGATTTAGTACTGTCATATCATCATATAAAACTCGTCCTACTCGCCCCACAACTGAAGCTATTTGGTTTATATGTGACCCTGTCATTGCTATAAGTATATCTCCTTTTTTAAGAATATATTTGGAATTCTGGTAAGCAATCGAATAAGGGACATATGTAAGATCATTCAATGTTACACATGGGGGATTTATATTCTTAATTTTAATAACGGGAATACCTTTATCTAAAAAATCTTTAGACTTAAAAGCAAAACCAGATAATATATCAATATATTTACCTAACTTATCTTTTGGATAATAACTCATACCTTCCCCTCCTTTCTATCCTTCAAACTTACCACTTCCCAATATCCGCTCTTATTACTACCCATACGCACAATCATCCCGGCTTTTCTCAACTCACCCAAACGGCGTTTGATAGTTGCTTCCGATACGCCCAATAACGCTCCATATTCAGCATAATTCAGTTTATTATTCTTTAGAATAGCCTGATACAAGCGTTCTGTTATCGGGTCAGATATATCATTTATCGGGTCAGATACCGGTTTTATCAGGTCAGCAGCCTGTGACTTCTTGTATGCTTCAATCTCTTTACTTATGTTTCGGATATGTTCGTCGAACATAAATTCATAGAAAGGAAGAAGCGTTTCCTGTTCGCGTGCATCAATAAGCGACTGGATATATTCTGTCTTATCATCCCTGACCACTTTCGAAGGAATCAGACCGAATTCATATTGCAGATGATTCATCACCAGCCTTGACATGCGTCCGTTTCCGTCTACCCAAGGATGAATGGTGACAAGCTGGTAATGAGCTTCAAAACTAAGCTGATATTGGGAGATTATATCGTTTATATTCAGCAGTTCCTTTCGCTGACTGTTTAGATATCGGCAAAACTCCTCCAATTTGGCAGGAACTTTCCGGAAATTCATATAGGAACTTCCTCCTACACCGGCTGTAACACCAAGCAAACGCAACTCTCCCTTCGACGAGTCAAAATTACCGCTTGCTGTGTTATATTCTCCACCCGTGTTTTTCATCACCAAAGCAGACAAGCCTTTTAACATATCGACAGAAAAATCAGCATGCGCCTTGGCAAGCTTCATAGACTGTTCGTATGCCGCTTTCAAATCCAGATTCATCATCTGCTCCTGCAAACTGCGACCCTTTGCCGTGATACCTTCATCGAAAAGCAGCTGGTTTTCTATTTCAGTGACTGTGCTGCCCTCAATGGCTGTGGAATGGGTAATAAGGGAATACAGATAGAACTTGTTATAGTCTATCTGCTCCGCAATGCCCAATGCCTTATATTCATCCAGCAGGGAAAGCAGTGTTTCCGTCTTATTGTTCATGCTCATTTCAGCTTCTCCCAGTCGTTTAATATTTCCTTCATAAGCACATTTGCTTCTTCATGAAGTTTTGCCAGTTCCGCATGGATTTCATTCATCCGTTCGTGAAAATCCACACCGTCGTCTTCTGCTTCCGGAACACCAACATAGGCTCCCGGTGTGAGCGAATAGTTCTTTTCCTCTATTTCGTCCAGCGTGGCAATCTTACAAAGCCCGGCAATGTCGTTATACTCGCCTTTACCGAATTTCTCCTTCAGCCATTCGTGCTCTCTTATAATCGTCAGAATATCTTCCAGCACGTTGCAGAACTTATCTCCAGCCAGCCTCATGGATTTTAGTTCACGTTTTTTCAGCCTTTCTTCCGCCAACTTGACGCAGCTCTTAGTCTGTTCTATCTGCCCGTTCAAGTTCTTGGATAATTCATCATAATTGTTCCACGGACTGCTAAGCCAAGCCAATGAACTGTTGAACTGACCGGCAGTCTCGTCATCAAGGGAAGACACAAATGAAAGTGCTTCTTCCAAAATAGAATTTACCGCCTCGCTTATCTCATGATTATATTTTTCCAATAATGCCCGATATTTGTCTGTTTCTCCACGGTAAAGATGAACGATTGCCTGCAAATTGAGCAGCTGCCATTCAGTCCATTCGTTCAAAGTACGATCAACAACTGTATAATATTTACGAGCATCAATAAACAGTACCTTGTCGCGGTTTTCTTCTCGTTTGGACTTGTCGAAAAACCACAGGGAACAAGGCAATGACAATGTGTAGAAAAAGTTGTTCCCCACGCTGACCATCACATCCACGTGCCCGGTCTTTACCAGCTGTTCCCGGATATCGCGGTCCTTGTTGGAACTGTCGGTAGCAGAACTGGCCATGACGAAGCCGGCACGACCATGATCATTCAGATACGCGTAAAAATAATTAATCCAAAGATAATTGGCATTCCCGATTTCTTTTGTCTTCGCATTAACACCGGGTAATCCAAAAGGAAGACGACCAGCACTTGAAGCCGATTCCGATTTTACCTTATCCACATTGAAAGGCGGATTGGCTATCACATAATCACATTTACCTGCCAGATTAAACGCATCGTGATAGAACGAATTGGCTTCGTCGCCCGACACGATACGCCCGTTCAGCCCGTGTACGGCCATGTTCATCAGACAAAGCTGGGCATTGTATTCCACTTTTTCCTGACCGAAAAATGTCATTTGTGTATTGGCATTCATACCGGCAGCATTCACAAAATCACCCGTCTGCACAAACATACCACCCGAACCACAAGCCGGATCAAACATGACTCCATGTTCCGGTTCCAATACATTGACCAACATCTTCACCAATGATTTGAGCGTGAAGAAAACCCCATCATCACTGGCTACGGCCTTAGCAAACTTAGAAAGGAAATACTCATAAATACGTCCAATAATATCACCGCCAATTTCATCGATTGTCTCATTATTAAAGATACGAAGCAATTCACGCAGCAAATCATCGGCAAACATGGTGTAAGTCTTAGGCAAGACCCCTGTCAGTTGGGTGCTTTGTTCTTCCACCAATTGCATGGCATTGTTGACAGCCTCACCCAAGGAATTAATAGGTTGTCCGCCTTTATCCTTCAAACCGACAGATGCAATATGATCAGGCAGGTTAACCAGAAAATCGAACTGCGCCTCACGAGGGAGATAAAGTGCACTTTTAGCGGCAAAGTCACTTGGCTCTACCGGCATTATGCGTCCACCGCGAGAAGGTCGGTTCTTCATAATCTCGGCCTCCACCAATTTATAACGGCTATAAGCATAGCGCAAAAACAACAACGCCAAAACAGGCATACAGTATTGGCTGCTTGTCAATTTACTACCCTGCCTTAACAAATCAGCAGATTCCCACAAATCTGTTTCCAATTTCCGTATATTGATCATATCTTATTACATTTTGTTGTTCTATACACAATAGTCAAATCACATCATCTAACAGACAAACAGGAAGATAAAAGGTAAGTGAAAGATGATTTTTTTCTTCAATCAGTCTATGCTATATCCAGCCTACAAATCCCATAAATTATCAAAGATAGTATCCAAGCCTTTATGCTCCTGCATATAAATAAAGTCCTTCAGACACAATTTAACCCCTTTTACATTTCGAGACAAAGCTACATAAGTTTCCAAATTATCAATCTCTTTTTTATGTAAATTATTCATTTGCTCTAAAACCCCAGGAAGTTCTTTCAGTGAATATTTACGAAATCCAGCATATGCACCCAAAATACCCGGAAAAGGAGCGTTACATAATAAATCATACTCCTGCTCCAAGCGATCCACTTGAGCCTGTAAAACCTTGTTATATTGTTTTAACACATCATCAGTTTGATCGATTGGTTCTTTAGCCGATTCTTCCAACCAATTAATCTGCATTCGTAATAAAGAAGCTAAATCTTTTTCCTGATATGCTTTCGTTAATTGCTTCATCCGTTCTTCTTTCAACAATCGTTGTGTCTCATCAACTTCTTTATCAGGATGTAATTCTTTTACCAGTTCAAGATATATTCCCCGTATAGACTTCCAAGTCTTCTCCGCCTGTATTTCCTTTTCTATTTCACGTTTACTCAACTTTTTCTTTTTTGACGGATTCTGGTTTTCTTGTTCATCTACAAGTTTTTTAGCTTCATAAACAGCTTGAAAAAACTCTTCAGGATTTTTGGCATTCTTCATATCTTCTGTTGGCGTAAGTCCCAACATCTCACAAAAAGAGAGCATTGATTCCAGACCTTGTTTGTGTATCTCTTCCTGAGAAAGTCCCGTACTAATCTGTATATAATCTTGACGGATCGCCTCTAAAGCCTCTCTTCGTTTTTCATCAAAAGGAAGATCATCCAAATGCTCGCATTCATCTAAAATCAATTCAGGCAAATACAACTTTTCTTTTTTGGTCAATCTGGCCGTTTTATAAACACGATCCAAATTACATAACAACTCATCCGTCAATTGAGCTTCTTGCTCAAATAAACAAAACGAGTTTTCATCAAAATACTTTTTAATGACATGTTCCCTTTGTGGCAATTCATCTATAATCATTTTCAACTTTGCGATCTTTTTATTCAATCGATTAAAAGTTGTTTGTGCACCAGACAATTTTTTTCTTCCTTTTTGGATAATAGGAATCATCATTTTTTCCTGATCCTGAAACATATCAAATGCCAATTCCTTCTGAGTGTCTTTCTTTCCCATATGACTCTAAAACATATATGCTGATAACAAAAAAGGATGTCACTTACCATCAAGTAACATCCTTTTATAAGTAGCGCATCCGGGAATCGAACCCGGGTTTCAGCCGTGAGAGGGCCGCGTCCTAGGCCACTAGACGAATGCGCCATTTGTTGTCCTTAAGACAGTGCAAAAGTAAAGATTTATTTTAATCCGACAAATAGTTTTGCAAAAAAATTATTTCTCTTACCTTTGTAAGTCGTTAGGTATAATATATAACTAACGTGGTAATTAATAGAAAACATTACTAATACCAGTTTAATAAACAACTAATATTATGGCAGAACAAAAAGAAAAACTTTTCTCTGAATTCGAACCCGTTTCAACCGAAGCATGGGTTGCGAAAATCACGGCCGACCTGAAAGGCGTTCCGTTTGAGAAAAAGCTTGTTTGGAAAACAGGTGAAGGCTTCAATGCCAATCCGTTCTATCGTTTGGAAGATCTGGAAGGTCTGAAAACGACAACAGCTCTTCCGGGTGAATTCCCGTATGTACGTGGTACTAAAAAAGACAATGACTGGAAAGTACGCCAGAACATCGAAGTAACTTGCTTCAAAGCGGCGAATGAAAAGGCATTGGACATTCTGAACAAAGGTATTACCTCGTTGGGTTTTATCATCAAAGGTGATGAAGTAAGCGCTGAAAACATCGCTACTTTGCTTGATGGTATCTGTCCGGCTTGTGTTGAACTTAACTTCAAGACTTGCAACTGCAAAGCAGCCAAGTTGATTGAAATCTTAGCGGCTTATTTCGCTTCTAAAGGTGTGGATGTTGAGAAGTGCGAAGGTTCTGTTAACTACGATCCGTTCAAGAAACCGCTTATCAAAGGTCGTAAGAATGAAAACTGGGTAGAAGGTGCCAAGGCTGTATTAGAAGCTGCCAAAGCTCTTCCGAAATACAAAGTTTTGGCTGTTAATGCATTTGAACTGAACAATGCAGGAGCTTATATCGCTCAGGAATTAGGTTTCGCATTGGCTTGGGGTAATGAATTATTAGCAAAACTGACCGATGCCGGTTGCAACGTAGATGAAGTAGCCAAGAGAATCAAATTCAACTTTGGTATCAGCTCTAACTATTTCATGGAAATTGCGAAATTCCGTGCAGCTCGTTGGTTATGGGCAGAAATCGTTGCTGCTTACAAACCGGCTTGCGAATGTGCTTGCAAGATGGCTGTTCATGCTCAGACTTCAAAATGGAACATGACTATTTATGACGCACATGTAAACTTGTTGCGTTCACAAACTGAAGCCATGTCTGCTGCTATCGCAGGTGTTGACTCAATCACAGTTCGTCCGTTCAACGAAGCATACGAAACTCCGGATGACTTCTCTGAACGTATCGCACGCAACCAGCAGTTGTTATTGAAAGAAGAATCTCACTTCGACAAAGTAGTTGACCCGGCTGCCGGTTCTTATACAGTTGAAGTATTCACCAACTCAATTGCAGACGTTGCTTGGAAACTGTTCTTGGAAACAGAAGAAAAAGGTGGTTTCGGTGCACAGGCTAATGCTGGAGAAATCCAGGCTGCAGTTAACGCATCCAACGAAGCTCGTCATAAAGCTGTAGCAACTCGTCGTGAAACCTTACTGGGTACAAACCAGTTCCCGAACTTCACAGAAGTAGCTGCAGAAAAGATCAAGAAAGAAGAAGGCGCATGCTGCTGCCAGAACAAAGAAGGTCACAGCTGTGGCGAACCGGAAATTGCAGCATTGAACTTTGCCCGTGGCGGTTCAGAATTTGAAGCCTTGCGTCTGGCTACTGAAAAGAGCGGAAAGACTCCGAAAGCATTCATGCTAACAATCGGTAACTTGGCTATGCGTTTGGCTCGTTCTCAGTTCTCTTGCAACTTCTTCGCTTGCGCAGGTTACAAGACAATTGATAACTTAGGATTTGATACTGTTGAAGCCGGAGTAGAAGCTGCAGTCAATGCAGGTGCCGACATCGTCGTTTTGTGTTCTAGCGATGATGAATATGCTGAATTGGCACCAGCTGCATTTAAAGCGCTGAACGGCCGTGCTCAATTCGTAGTAGCAGGTGCTCCTGCTTGCATGGAAGACCTGAAGGCTCAGGGTATTGATCAGTTTATTAATGTAAAGAGCAATGTATTGGAAACATTGCAGGCTTTCAATGCTAAGTTAGGTATTTAAAAATCCAAAAGACAATGAGACCAAATTTTAAAGACATAGATATTAAAAATGCCGGCTTCGCTGCTACAAATGCAGCTGAATGGGCAAAGGCCAATGGCATTGAAGCCAATTGGAAAACACCGGAACACATCAACGTGAAACCGGTCTATACAAAAGAAGACTTGGAAGGTATGGAACACCTGAACTTCGTATCTGGTATTCCTCCTTATCTGCGTGGTCCGTACAGCGCCATGTATCCATTGCGTCCTTGGACAATCCGTCAGTATGCAGGTTTCTCTACAGCTGAAGAATCAAATGCATTTTATCGCCGTAACCTGGCTTCAGGACAGAAAGGTTTGTCTGTAGCATTCGACTTGGCTACTCACCGTGGATATGATGCCGATAACGAACGTGTAGTAGGCGACGTTGGTAAAGCAGGTGTTTCTATCTGTTCTGTTGAGAACATGAAAGTTTTGTTCGATGGTATTCCTTTGAACAAGATGTCAGTTTCAATGACAATGAACGGTGCAGTACTTCCGGTAATGGCATTCTACATCAATGCAGGTTTGGAACAAGGCGCTAAGTTGGAAGAAATGGCTGGTACAATCCAGAATGATATCCTGAAAGAATTCATGGTGCGTAACACATATATCTATCCGCCTGAGTTCTCAATGCGTATCATCGCTGATATCTTCGAATATACTTCACAGAAGATGCCGAAGTTCAACTCTATCTCAATCTCAGGTTACCACATGCAGGAAGCAGGTGCAACTGCTGATATTGAAATGGCTTATACTTTGTGCGATGGTTTGGAATATCTTCGTGCTGGTGTAAATGCAGGTATCGATATTGATGCATTCGCTCCTCGTTTGTCATTCTTCTGGGCAATCGGTATGAATCACTTCATGGAAATTGCCAAGATGCGTGCAGCTCGTATGTTGTGGGCTAAGATCGTTAAGAGTTTCGGTGCCAAGAATCCGAAATCATTGGCTTTGCGTACACACTGCCAGACTTCTGGTTGGTCACTGACAGAACAGGATCCGTTCAACAACGTAGGTCGTACTTGTATCGAAGCAATGGCAGCAGCTCTTGGTCATACACAGTCTTTGCATACCAATGCATTGGACGAAGCAATTGCATTGCCGACAGACTTTTCTGCTCGTATTGCCCGTAATACTCAGATCTACATTCAGGAAGAAACAAAAGTCTGCAAGCAGATTGACCCGTGGGGTGGTTCTTACTATGTAGAATCTCTGACAAACGAACTGGTACAAAAAGGTTGGGCGTTGATCCAGGAAATCGAAAGCATGGGTGGTATGGCAAAAGCTATCGAAACAGGTCTGCCGAAGATGCGTATCGAAGAAGCAGCTGCTCGTACTCAGGCTCGTATCGACTCAGGTATCCAGACAATTGTTGGTGTTAACAAATATCGTCTGCCGAAAGAAGATCCGATCGATATTCTGGAAATCGATAACACAGCCGTTCGTAACGAACAGATCGAACTATTGAAGGAACTGCGTGCTAATCGTGATGAAGCTGCCGTACAGAAAGCTTTGGCTGATATCACAGAATGTGTTAAGACAAAGAAAGGCAACTTGTTGGAATTGGCTGTAAAAGCAGCCGGTTTACGTGCTTCTTTGGGTGAAATCTCTGACGCTTGCGAAGCTGTTGTAGGACGTTATAAAGCAATCATTAGAACTATTTCAGGCGTGTACTCATCAGAAACTAAGAAAGACGCGGACTTTGAAAAGGCTTGCCAGTTAACAGCCGAGTTCGCTAAGAAAGAAGGTCGTCAGCCACGTATCATGATCGCTAAGATGGGTCAGGACGGACACGACCGTGGTGCAAAAGTTGTTGCAACAGGTTACGCAGACTGTGGTTTCGACGTAGATATGGGACCGTTGTTCCAGACTCCAGCAGAAGCAGCTCGCCAGGCTGTTGAAAACGACGTTCATGTAATGGGTGTTTCTTCATTGGCTGCAGGACACAAGACATTGGTTCCGCAAGTAATCGAAGAACTGAAGAAGTTAGGTCGTCCGGATATCATCGTCATTGCCGGTGGTGTTATTCCTGCTCAAGATTATGACTTCTTATATAAGGCTGGTGTTGCAGCCATCTTTGGTCCGGGTACTTCTGTTACCAAAGCTGCTTGCCAGATCATGGAAATCTTGTTGGGTGAATAATTTTATTCTCTAAATCAATAGCCCCGCCAGACAAAGAAGAATTGTTTGGCGGGGTTTTTAATTTTACAATCACATGAAAAAACTGATTACTTTATTATTGCTTTTACAAAATATAGCCTGTACAAACACCTCACAGGAATACATAAAAATAAATCCCGAAGCACAAACCATACAAACAGAATTAATCATTTCTGACAAAGCTGCTCCACGTATGTACTACGACATCGCTGTTATTGATTCCTGCATGGCTGTATCCAATTTCCACAGTGACTCACTTTTACAGATACGACCGTTGAACAATCCCGAACAATGTCTTCGTTGTTTCTACCAAGGGAACGGGCCGTATGAATATTCCATGCCTTTTGCTCTTGGCACAGTCAGGAGTGAATATGACCGTTTATCATTTTTCGACATTCAATCTAGAAAACTGGTTACGCTGAAAATAGATAGTGGCATTAATATGAAAGAAAAAATCATGCCGGACAGCTTACCCGCCTGCCACGACTTGAATGAAACGAGCCAACTGTATTATGGGGTAGATGTGGACATGATCCATCGTCTGTTCTTCATTTGCGATAAAACCAATGGGCGTGTCCAAAAAAGTATTGAATATTTTCCAGACATCCAAGATGGATATGATGAGTTTTCTTTGCCTATGCTGTATATGTGTAGTTTATGCGTAAACGAAAACAGCCATTCCGTCGTAACAGCTATGTTGAATATGAATTTAATCCATTTTTATGACCTCGAAGGAAATCGGAAAAAATCTGTTTTGATTGGAGATCAGTTGCAATTACCAGATAAAGGTAGTAAATCCCTTGATTTTCATGAATCAAACAAATACTTCCGGCAGATTTGTGGCAATGAGCAATATGTATATGCACTCTACAGTGGAAAAAGATTGGAAGAAGGAGCATCAGATATCTTCGTATTCGACTGGGATGGTGAAATCAAGAAGCGGTATCATACCGATCGTCCGTTGGAAAAGCTAGCTGTAACGAAATCTGATAAATATTTGGTTGGTATCGCCTTAAATGAAGAAGGAGGAACAGATATTGTAAAAATTCCATTAGAATAACCATAGAATCTTCTATTCTTCGTATATTTGCCAAAACAAAACCCTACAATATGAAAAAAGAATTCGGAAAATGGCTAATGGATATAGCCAAGTATCTAATGACAGTTGCTATATTGTCATCTATTATTACAGATATGGATAAAACATGGTTATACTATCTGTCTTTATTATTTTTTATAGTATTAATCCTTGTATTCGGTTTGTGGCTGATACGAGATAAAAAGGAAGGAGTATAATATGCTAACAATCATGAGTTGTATTACACTTTTAATTATAGCGATTACAGGTGTTCTTTACTTCAATTATCAAGACAAAAAAGAAGAGAAGAATAAACAGTCTAAATAAATAGCACCACGGTATCGAAATATATCCTGATACCGTGGTGCTATTTTTATTCCAGTATCTCAGACAAACATTCTTCTGAGAATTTTCCATAAGGATAAGCTTCCTATTCCTTCCACTTCACCCCTACAGAAACTTCTGTATAGACATGTTTGTAACGGATTATCAGATAATATTCAGAACCAACACTATACAAAGAGGAAGCCCTTAGCTTTAACTGTTTTCCTTCAACAGCATAAGTAAGTTCCTCCTGAGCTTTTCCTAACAAATCGATTTCAATATCTCCCGGATGAGAAGAAGGTAAATCAACCACTAATGGAGTTTGTTCGTCGATAGAAGCCAGATAAGGATCCAACCAGATTGTTCCAAGTGAAGTTCCCCAAACCGGTAGTTGTCCTTCAGAAGGTTTACCCAGTAAGAAACGGACATTAGCTCCGGTAATACTGTCACCCCGCTGAATCCAGGAGTCAACAAACACCCGATAAACTGATGCAGACTCAGCAATAGCTAACTGTCCGGATTCTTCAAATTCTAATATGTCATCGACATCACAGATCACATAACCATTTCCCGGTTGTACGGCTACTTGTGGAGCCATATTTATGAAATCCGGCATCTCAATATCTCCAATACCGGATTTCTTTCCCATGTCAAAAATAGGAAAACGGTTACTATGGAAATTCCTCTCACCCGTTATATATACATCCGAATTACCCAGCAAGGTCTTTCCGTTCCTTTCGTCCATCATATACAAGGTTGCCGTGCCTTCCGGAAACAATTCTTCCTCACTCAGATCATCTGAACACGAAAAACAGGCCATTAGACAAGACAAGGCCACCCAAATAACAAGATTACGCTTCATCATACTCTTTCCTTTTTAGTTTTATCAAATTCTTTTTCTGATGAAGAGTCCTGCGATTCGGATTTATCACTATAACAACTGATACTTTTTAATAATTATTTAGAGATGATCAGTTTCCCCGATAAGTTGAATATCCGAAAGGAGAAAGAGTTATCGGTACATGATAATGCTTATCATCCTTAATTTCGAACACTACTTCGATAAAAGGATAAAAAGTATCTTGCTGTTGTGCCTCAAAATAAGGAGCTGTTTCATACGTCAGCTTATAAATACCTTGATGATTGGTTCCATCTTCCGGCAAGAAGTCCTTTACCCGACCATTGTTATCTGTTGTTTTCTCAGCTACCTGAATCCATGTATCAGTCTTAGTTTCCAACTTTGACAGGCGAATCTTTACATCCGCAGCCGGAGTTCCTTTATTAATATCTAAAATATGACTCGATAATTGATAAGAGACCTCTTGTCCCCAGCCGAACTGAGCCAACATAGCCAACGTTAGCATCATAAAAATCTTTTTCACACACATAACTTTTACAATTAAAATAAACGGTTAATAAATAATTCCAGGTAAGAATTTACAATCCACTCTTATAAGAAGAACAGAACGGGAAAATAAATAGTTATGTATTGAAGCGTTAATCTCTACTTAAAAGTCGTTATATCCAGAATTATTCTAACTTTGCGTACAGACTAATTACAAAGATTATGAACATCAAGAATAGCTTGACCGAATTGATTGGTCATACGCCGTTACTGGCTCTTCACCGTTGGGCGAAACAACAGCAATTGGTAGCCGAAATCGTTGCCAAAGTAGAATATTTCAATCCTGGAGGAAGTGTAAAAGATCGGGTTGCCCTTTCGATGATTACCGATGCCGAAGAAAAAGGATTGTTAAAGCCTGGCTCCCTCATCATCGAACCAACCAGTGGAAACACCGGTGTCGGATTAGCTTGGGTTGCTTCGGTAAAAGGATACAGATTAATTCTGACTATGCCCGAAACCATGAGCCTGGAACGCCGTAATTTACTGAAAGCTCTCGGAGCTGAACTAGTTCTCACCCCTGGAAGTGAAGGAATGGGCGGTGCCATCCGTAAAGCGCAGGAGATACAAGCGGCAACACCCGGTTCGTTGATCTTACAGCAGTTTGAGAATCCTGCCAATCCGCTTGCTCATGAACGTACCACGGCCGAAGAAATCTGGCAAGATACCGACGGAAAAATCGATATCTTCGTAGCCGCTGTCGGTACAGGCGGAACACTAACCGGAACAGCCCGCGGATTAAAGAAGAAGAATCCGAATATCCGGATCGTAGCTGTCGAACCAGCCGGATCACCCGTCCTATCCGGAGGAAAAGCCGGTCCACATAAAATACAAGGTATCGGAGCTGGATTCATTCCTAAGATTTTAGATACGAGTCTAATTGACCAAGTTATTCCTGTTACCGACGAAGACGCCATGCGTACCAGTCGTGAATTATCTGCAACCGAAGGTTTATTGGTGGGTATATCATCCGGGGCTGCTGCTTTCGCCGCCCGAGAAATAGCAAAAGATGAAGCTAATCAGGGAAAACGCATCGTTGTTTTATTGCCTGATACCGGCGAACGTTATCTCTCTACGGAGTTGTTTCAACACACTTAAAAACTGATAAAATATTCATGCTTACCTTTTGATAAAAATACGCCGGCTTTTATCCAAAATACGCCGGGAATTATGGAAAAGCCGGCGTATATCAAAACAAAACCGACGAGGACTGTTTTTAATTCTCTCGAGAATCGTTTTCGATTCTCGTTTATCTTATTTTAGGATACTACCAACACCTATTTGGAAAGTAGTAAAATCAGTTTCCGAGGCCTTATTACCGGCTACATGAAACAATAGCATCCTCCTCTAAACAACCAGCTCATTATCTCCATACAAAAAAGTAGATAAATTGTTATATTTGTCCTCTGAAAAGAGGCCGTGGGGCTTTAGGTGTAAAAAATCAAGGAAAGAATAAATATGAAACGAATCAGTATGGCACTGCTGTTTTCGGCTTGTGTGGCCGGAAGCTGGGCTCAGCAAGGAAGTGAGCCAATAGATTTGAAAGAGATTACAAGCGGAAAGTTCCGGCAGATAACCAATGTAGGAGAAATGCGGTCGCTGCCCGACGGCGAGCATTATACGGCTATGAATCCGAAACGGACGATGATCGTGAAGTATTCTTATCGTACCGGCAATCCGGTGGATACTTTATTCAACGTAGCTACTGCCCGCGAATGTACGATCGATAAGTTCGACAATTACGAAATCAGTAGCACCGGACATCGGATCCTGATTCTTTGTGATGTAGAACCGATTTACCGCCGTTCTACACAAGCAACGGTTTATGATTATGACGTGCGCCGTAATTACCTGAAACCGCTGAGCGATGCTCCGGGTAAGCAGATGATTCCGACTTTTTCTCCGGATGGCCGTATGTGTGCCTACGTGAAAGATAATAACATCTGGATCCGTAAGTTTGATTATGATACGGAAATACAGATTACCAAAGACGGCAAACAGAATGCCATTCTGAACGGTATCACCGACTGGGTTTATGAAGAAGAGTTTTCAGTAACTAACCTGATGGCTTGGTCGCCCGACAGTAAAGTATTGGCTTTCGTACGCTCTGACGAATCGGAAGTACCCGAATACTCTATGCAAGTATATGGAGACGGTCTGTATCCCAGTTATTACAACTTCAAATATCCAAAAGCCGGCGAAAAGAACTCAACGGTATCTGTCATGGCTTATAATGTAGAAAGCAAGGATACCAAGAAACTGGATATTCCGATGGATGCCGACGGCTATATTCCTCGTATTACCTTTACAACGAAACCGGAACAACTGGCCGTTATGACCTTGAACCGCCAGCAGAACCGTTTCAATATGTTTTATACGAATCCGAAGAGTGGTGTTTCCAAGCTGATCCTGAAGGAAGAAAATAAATGTTATGTAGATTCAGAGTGGCTGACTTCCATTCATTTTATGGAAAGTGGCTTCACCTATGTCAGTGAACAGGATGGCTATTCTCACATCTACCTATATTCTCCGACAGGTGTTATGCAACGTCAGATCACCAAAGGTAACTGGGATGTCACCGCCTTACTGGGATATGACGAACTGACCAAAACAACTTATTACGAATCAGCCGAAGAAAGTCCGATGCGCCGGGCTGTCTATAAGATTGATGCCAAAGGTGTCAAAACGAAATTATCAACAAAAGAAGGAACGAACCATGCTGATTTCAGTGCGAACTTCGCCTATTACGTCAATCGTTTCTCGAATGTCAATACACCGATGCAGATCACAGTCAACGAAACCAAGAAGAATCGGGTACTACGCGTACTTCAGGACAATACAGCACTCACCAAGAAGCTGGCAGCCAAATCTTATTCTCCGAAAGAATTCATGACTGTTACGACAAAATCCGGTTATGAATTGAATGCCTGGATGGTGAAACCTGTTAACTTCGACAAGAACAAGAAATATCCGGTCCTGATGGTTCAGTACAGCGGTCCGAATTCTCAACAAGTATTGGATCAGTACGGCATGGATTGGGAACAATATCTGGCATCAAAAGGAATCATTGTTGTTTCAGTTGATGGACGCGGAACCGGTGCCCGTGGAGAAGCTTTCCGCAAATGTACTTATATGAAGATGGGAATCCTAGAATCACAAGACCAGGTTGAAGCCGCCCAGGCTTTAGGAGAACTGCCTTATATTGACAAGAACCGGATGGCAATATGGGGCTGGAGTTTCGGTGGATACAATACACTGATGGCTTTGTCTGTTGGAAAAGGGACCTTTAAAGTGGGTATTGCCGTAGCACCTCCAACCGACTGGAAATACTATGATACCGTTTATACCGAACGATACATGCGTACGCCCCAGGAAAACTTTGAAGGCTATGCAGAAACATCTCCGTTACGCCGTGTGAAGGATCTGCAAGGAAAACTATTGCTGATCCACGGAACAGCCGACGACAACGTACACTTCATGCAATCGCTGGAATATGCCGAAGCGTTGGTTCAGGCAGGAAAGCAATTTGATATGCACGTCTATAAAGACCGCAATCATGGTATTTCGGGAGGAAACACCCGTTATCACCTATACACCAAGATGTCTAATTATTTGTTCGATAATCTATAAACATGGCAGAACATATCAAGAAGCCGGATTGGTTGAAAATCCGGCTTCGTGGAAATGAACATTTCACGCAGACAAAACGGATCGTTGAATCGCATTGTCTGCATACCATTTGTACCAGCGGTAAATGTCCGAATATGGGCGAATGCTGGAGTCGAGGAACAGCAACCTTCATGATCGGAGGTGACATCTGTACCCGTTCGTGTCGCTTCTGTAACACCCTGACCGGTAAACCGCTTCCGTTGGATCCGAAAGAGCCGGAAAATGTAGCGGAAAGTATCCGGCTGATGCAGTTGAAACATGCCGTTGTTACTTCCGTAGACCGTGATGATCTGCCCGACCTAGGTGCTTCACACTGGGCTGCGACCATCCGGGCCATCAAGCAAGTCAATCCAGAAACAACACTTGAAGTATTGATTCCCGACTTCCAGGGCAAGCTGGAACTGGTTGATCAGGTCATTGATGCCGCTCCCGAAATCATCTCACACAACATGGAAACCATCCGGCGCATTACACCTTTGGTACGCAGTGCCGCCCGTTATGAAGTGAGTCTTTCGGTTTTGCAGCATATTGCGTCGCGTAATATCGTTGCCAAAACAGGTATCATGGTCGGACTTGGAGAAACGGAAGAAGAAGTCTGTGAACTAATGGATGATGTATTGGCAGTCGGTGTTTCGGTACTGACCATCGGACAATACTTACAACCTTCACGTAAGAATATCCCGGTTTCGGCCTATATTCATCCCGATCAATTCGAGAAATACCGGACGATCGCCTTGGAAAAAGGCTTCAAACATGTAGAAAGTGCTCCGTTGGTCCGTTCATCATACCATGCGGAGAAACATGTATAAATGAGTGTCTGCCGGATATTCATTCAGAAAAACAGAACTTTTTATGGTACATTTTTGTTCTTATATTGAAACTGATCAAAAAACACAAGTGGAGACACAGACAACTCCGCCAAATTCATTGGAAATGAAAGAAAAGAGTATGATCAGACAGAACTGAAATAAGAACAAGAATTATGAATCGTATCAGAAAAAGTTGGGAAAATCAAGCTCTCGGAATATTGCCGTTATTGTTGTTTTTATTACTGGATAATTATATTTCCTATCTTCATGCCTACACAATATCGGCAATATTCTGCGTTTTGACTATGTTTGTCTTCCACATCCTGCGGAAAAACAAAATCTACTCATTCATGTTATTGCCATCTTTTCTTACCCTCGTTCTATATGCTTTCTTTTTAATCTTTATGCGAGTGGAAGAAGTCCTGGCAGTTTATACTCCACTCATCACAGAAATCCTTTTCGTGATTGTTCTGACGTTGGTCAAGGTTGTCAAGAAACCATTGTTGCATCGTGTGCGTGACTCTCAGCATCCGGCCTATGAAAAGACGCATAACCTGACCATGCTGAATGAATTCTTCTTCATTGCCCAGCTCTTCCGCAACCTGTGCATTCTTCACTTGCTAGGAATTGCATTCTACAATATCCTACCGGACGGCATGAAAGATATCCGTTTCAATCGTTTTCTGTATCGGGATTTGGTATTGATTATCGGTATTGCGGTCGTTGCTTACGAACAAATTCGCTTACTGATGCTGCAAGGTCGCCTGAAGAAAGAAATGTGGTTGCCGGTTCTCAATGACAAAGGTTCAGTTATCGGTTGTATTGCTTATTCCGTCAGTCGTCTGCTGCCTAAAAAATACTATCACCCGATTGTGCGGGTTGCATTAATACACAACGGAATGCTTTATTTAGCCAAACGAAGCGAATATGCATACGTATCCGCATCCCTGATAGATTATCCGTTCTATCGTTATGTCCTGTTCCGCCAGAGCATTGAATCGGCAGCACAACAGGCAATCGAAAAACTAAAGACACTGACAGGCAAGATCAATCCGAAGTTATTAATCCGATATACGTTTGAGAACGAAAAGATAAAACATCAGGTTTCCCTATTTATCATTCGTATCTCCGACGAAAACGTTCTGGAACAATACAAAGAAATACAAGACGGAAAACTATGGTCCATTCAGCAAATTGAGGAAAACTTAGGAAAAGGAATCTTTTCTATTTACTTTGAACGAGAGTTTTCCTATCTGAAGAACACGGTTCTCCTTGCAGAAAGTTTCTGTAATTGCGAATAACCTGATTCTACCCAAAGTTTAAATCCCCCAACCGGATTTTCCGATCCAAATAGAAAGGATAAGGAAATCCGGTTGGGGTTTATTTATGTATTATAAGAAAATAATATTTTGGATTGTTGGGATGCAGAAATACCTGAAGATAGCTCTCATGATTTACACTGCTTGAGTAACAATTATATTTATATCCAACAAGGAGATAGAAGGAAGTTGTTTACAGAATCTGGAGATTTAATTTCAGATGACCTCTCGTTTGACGAAAAGAATGATACAATTACAGTTTCTTATTTTAGCAATAATAAATTACATTTTTTATTTGATAACAAACAGGCAGTGACAACATGGATTACTAAAGATAAATTTGAAAGGAATCGGAATTTTTATATGGGATATAATGAGTATAAAAAATGCTATATAAAAAGTGTTCATATAGGGAATTATATAAAAACAGATTGGGGATATGCCTTTACTCCCCAATATAAAACAAAAGAAGACATCAAAGAAATTAATGCAGATTTGTTTATAGAACATGAAAATACTTTATTACATGTCCCGTTAAGTTATGAGCAATATCGGAATTCGATAGAAGATTGGTATAATAATACTCTTTTGGTAGGAGGTAAATATGTCATTTCTAACGATGGGAAAATATTATATGAGGGGCAATTTGATTATGCTGATACCTATGAAAGTGAACCTATTTCATATACAGAATGGATTGAAGTAAATAAGTATGGCATAAAGAAATGTAATTATAAAGAAGAAACTATCTGGTCTACTCGTATTGATTCTTTAGATAAGTACCCAAGTAATTCTAAAATCACATTTACGATCACGAATAAATCCGATCTTACATGGACGTATCGTTGCGACATTCTGAATTACGACGGAAGTAAAGCACAAGAGAATTTCCAAGTTAATATCGAAACCGGAGAAATCACCTACCAATAAAAACAATCATTCCGGCAAGACAAAATAATTCTTGCCGGAATGATTTATTATAAGAAGATATTGCTTACTCTTTAATCAAATCCGTAAAATCCGACCAATCTTCAACTCGAAAAGCACGGATATCACGTACAGAAAATTTAAACCACTCAATACTTTTTAGCGCATTAATAGCTTTAAATAAATTAGCCATGTCATTTTTCTGGGTCATATATACACTTCCTTGTACACGGTAAAAATCATATGATGCCAAAACTGTACTTATCTCGTAATAAGCATTATTATAAGGTTCACCATACGATTGCTTCAAATTAGAAATAAATAAATCAAAACTGATAGCAAACATTTTTTACATCGTTTTAAAATATTTCTCTTCGCCGAAAAAAATACGTCCAAGGCTATCTTTAATAGCTACTTCTTTTCCTAAAAACGGATTATTCCGAATATTAATAATAATACCCTCAATCCATTCACTTAAACCAGTAATATCAGGACTGACTTTTACTCTATTTCCTATTTCCAGTTTCATACTAATCATATTATTTTATCTACGCAAAGATACAAAAATAAAAAACAAAAGCCTATTTCCAACTCAACGATTTCCCAATTCAATTACTTCCAGATCCTTGATCTTATCTCTGTCTATCACAAAACGCAATAAGGTTCGTTTCAGGTGAAAGCCGCTTTTCCCGGCTGCTCCTGGATTCATATACAAACAAGACAAGGTTGGATCAAATGCCACTTTCAGTATATGTGAATGTCCGGCTATAAACAATTGAGGACGCGTATCGAAGAGTTCTTTCCGGATTTCAGGATTATAACGTCCCGGATAACCGCCGATATGCGTCATCATCACACGGACTTGTTCTACCTGGAAATGCGCAATCTTCGGATATTCCAACCGAAGATTCTGTCCGTCTATATTGCCATAAACTGCCCGTAAAGGATGAATAGATGCCAAACGGGTCGCCAGTTCGTCCGAACCAATATCTCCGGCATGCCAGATTTCATCACAATCCGCAAAGTATTTCAAGTATTTATCATCCCAATAACCATGGGTATCTGATAATAGTCCAATTTTTCTCATAATTCGATTCGTTTGTTTAGCAAAAGTATCTATATTTACGATTCCAAGCGAAGCTTAGTATGGAAAATATGTATCGATATTTCAAACGGGATATTAGTTGGCTGTCCTTCAACTATCGAGTATTGATGGAAGCCGAAGATGAATCGTTACCTGTATATGAACGGATCAAGTTTCTCTCGATTTATTCATCCAATCTGGAGGAATTCTATGAAATTCGTGTGGCCGAACATCGGGGTGTGATTATGAAGAAGAGTTATGCCGAAGAGAGTTCGGAAGAAGCCGAAGAAACTTTGGCTGAAATCACCCGTGAAGTGAATTGGCAGCAACAAGAATACAAACGGGTCTTCCGAGAAGTCGTAGCCGAACTGGAACGTCAACACATTCATCTGTATCTTGACAGCCGGCCGGAACCTTTCCATGAAGCGTTTGTCCAGAACTTCTTTAATGAGGAAGTCTTTCCGTTCCTGGCTCCGGTGATGATCCAGAAAGATGATATCCGGACCTTCATCCGCGACCGTCGTTTGTATCTGGTCATTCGAATGACCAAAAAGAGACATGACAAAGAAAGCTGTAACGAAGCAAAGCAAGTCCCGTATCAATATGCCCTGATGAAAATCCCCTACTCGAAAGTGCCTCGCTTCATTGAATTGCCCAGTCACGAAGGGAAACATTACATCATGTTCATCGATGATATCATCCGGGCAAACTTATCCTCTATTTTCCCGGGTTACGACATTGATTCGTGCTACAACATCAAGATATCGCGGGATGCCGACATTTATCTGGAAGATGAAACCAGCAGCAGTATTGTCGAGAATATCCGCAAGAAACTGAAGAAACGTAAGATCGGTGCTTTGAGTCGTTTCATGTACGACATGAGTATGCCGGATGATTTCCTCGACTTCTTATGCAAGGCTTTTAATATCGCGGAAGAAGATCTGGTGAAAGGCGGACGTTATCATAATCTGCAAGACCTTGCCAAACTGCCTAACCCACGAGGGAAAGAGTTGGAACGACAAGTTCCTTCGCCTATGCGAGTACCTTTCTTGGATGAAATGGGTTCCATGTTTCGGGCAGTCAAGAAACAGGATGTGTTCCTGCATTTTCCATATCAGTCGTTCGATTACCTGATCCGCCTACTGATGGAAGCGGCCTTCGATCCGAAGGTTGATGAGATCAAGATTACGCAATATCGGGTTGCCGAAAATTCAGCCGTGATCAATACACTAGTCAGCGCTGCCCAGAACGGTAAGAAAGTGACTGTCTTTGTAGAACTGAAAGCCCGCTTCGACGAAGAGAACAACATGAGTGCCGCCGAACGGATGAAACAGGCAGGTATTCGTATCATCTATAGTATTCCGGGCTTGAAAGTCCATGCCAAAGTAGCAGTTATCTTACGAAAGGATGCCGACGACGGACGGAAGCGAAAAGACATAGCTTACCTCAGTACCGGCAACTTCAACGAGAAGACGGCCCGCATTTATTCGGATATGGCTTTGCTGACTTGCAATGCTGCCTTGGTACAAGATATCAACAAGGTATTTGCCGTATTGGAAGGTCGTTTGTCGAACCCGACTTTCTCCCATTTGCTTGTGGCACGTTTTAATATGGTGCCTGGACTGGAACAGATGATCGAACGGGAAATCGAACATGTACGCCAGGGACGAAGGGGAAGGATTGTCCTCAAGATGAACGGCCTGCATGACAAGCACATGATTGATTGCCTGTATCATGCCAGTGAATGTGGCGTGGAAATTGATCTGATTGTCCGGGGAATTTGTTGCCTGATACCTAATCAGCCTTATAGTCAGCATATCCAGATCACACGAATCGTAGATATGTTTCTCGAACATGCCCGCGTATGGTACTTCTACAATGATGGGAAAGAAGACTTATACCTGACATCGGCCGACTGGATGCGGAGAAACCTGAACCGCCGCATTGAAACGGCGTTCCCGATCTTGGATCCTGACATCAAACAGCAGATTATCGATATCCTGCAAATCCAGTTAAAAGACAATGTCAAGGCCTGCTGGATTGATGAGCACCTGAAGAATATCCCGAAGGTAGATGATCATCCGGAAAAGGTCTGTGCACAGCTAGCAACTTATGCCTACATTAAAAACAATCCTATCGAATAAGACGCATGGACTGGACCGAACTTTATCCGTTTCTCTTTGGTATCGGACTGATCGCAGCGGTTATGTTGGCGTATGGACTGGGCTTGCATGTGGGCAAACGGCAGGAACGAGTTGCCATCAGTCGGAAACGGTGGAAGCAAAAGCAATTCCTGATAGGCCGACACCAGACGGAGCGGGAACAATATCTGGAGAAAATCCGATTCCTGAAAAAGGAACTCGGACGGATCAGCCAAGAATCAGCCGACTATCAGCAGAAGCTGGATGATATTGCTTTCTATCGGCAGAAGATTCTGATCTGTGAGCAGCAGATAAAACAACTCTCGTCGGCCGAAACAGAACATCCCGGCTTATCGCTCCTCTTGCAATTAAAGGAAGACCCGCAGCATACGAATCTTTCCCGGCAGGAATGGGAAACCTTGTTTGCCTTCACCGATCTGCTGTTCAACAACACGCTCTCATCTTTGCAGGAGAAATATAATCTTACCCGCCATGAGCAAGAAATCTGTTGCCTGCTGAAGTGGCAGTTTTCCCGCAAAGAACAACTTGCCGTCTTCAACAATACATCTGAAGCACTTGCCAAATCGAAGAACCGCCTCAAAAAGCATCTCCAACTCGACGACAAGACCGATTTGGATTGGTTTGTCTGGCAACAGTGCTTAAACCAGCACTGACATATCCCTTGAAAAGAGCGAAGAAGATTGCAGGAGCACATTTGATGCATCAAATTACCCGTTGCAAGGTCGCGTGAGCAGATTGATGACCGACAAACACCCCTTGCGAGGTCGCGTGGGCAGATTGATGACCGACAAACACCCCTTGCAAGGTCGCATGGGCAGATTGATGATCGACAAACACCCCTTGCAGGGTCGCAAGGAGAGATTGAAGATCGACAAACACCCGTTGCGGGGTCACAAGGGCAGATTGAAGATCGACAAACACCCCTTGCAGGGTCACAAGGGGAGATTGAAGACCGACAGATACCTCCTGCAGGTCTGCAAGAGCGATTGCCTGCGTATCTTTTTCCTCCCTTATCTGTCCGCATTCCACCCGTACTTTATCCTCTCAACCTTTATAAACTACTGAAACACAATAAATAGAGTAGAGTACCATTTGTCCGCCCATAAAATAAAGGAATCTGATGAAGCCACATTACCTTTACCTCTGTACTTTTTCACTCATATTTGTTTATTCAGGTTTAATGGAAAATGGCTTTATGAAAACAAAACATCTATTCTCGGTTCCACTCCTTTTGAGTGGACTTATGCTTCTCGGATTGGCGAGTTGTAATTCCGGTTCTATCGTTAAGCGGGCAACCGGAGTGCCGTATGAAGTACTGGTCGTGATGGATACAAACCTATGGAAAGGACAAGTAGGCGAAGCTGTCCGCGACAAACTGCAAGAATCGTATCCGGCCTTGCCCCAGGCAGAGCCAACAGCCGCCGTCTCTTATTGCGAACCGGCATCTTTCAACGACTTCATGCGTTATGTGCGCAATATCCTGTTGGTGGATGTTAATCCCAGTGCCTATACCAAAGTCTCACTCGTAGCGGACAAGGATGTCTGGTCCAGCGGACAACAAGTCATGCGCCTTCAGTCGCCTTCAACTGATTCGCTGTTATGGTACCTGCAAGGGAAGACGAATGATATCCTTGCCTATATCCGACAAATGGAACAGAAACGATATGCCCAATATTTACAGGAGAATCATAACAGCTTGCTGGCTGAGAAGACACGTTCAGCCTTTCAACTGGATATCTATGCTCCGGAAGAGATGAATTCCTCGCAGATAGATTCGACGTTTCTCTGGTTTTCCAACAATGCGAACAGCGGACGAATGGATCTGATTTTCTATACTTTTCCGGCAGAGAATAAAGACGCGCTCGAGGAATCGCATCTTATAGCCATGCGCGACTCGGTAACCCGGCTACATATTCCCGGCTCGTTTGAAGGCTCGTTCATGACGACAGAAAACCGTTTCCCGGTCGAATATGAATCATTACAAAACGAGAAACAGCCTAGCGCCGTGATACGTGGTTTATGGAAAATGCAAGGCGACATGATGGGCGGACCGTTTGTTTCGTATGCCTGGTATGATGCGCCCCGCCATCGGATAGTTGTAGCAGAAGGATTTGTCTATGCTCCCGAAACCAACAAGAAACTCTATATGCACCGGCTGGAATCCGCTTTGCTTACGGCACGGATTTTATAGCACCAGCCGTCGGATCTCTTCCGGATTATAGCTGCTGCGGATACGCCACTCTTGCGGATAAAGGTTATTGGCCCGGTTTCCTAAATTCTTTACGAAGCCGATAGGACGCTGTTGATAAGTCAGCAAAACATAACCTTTCTCCGCATCAGCTGGAAGCACCAGCGCTTCTTTCCGGAAATAGCGGATAGCCATTTCATCATCCACTTCGCATACGGGAAAAGCTGTTGGATTCAAGGCAGTACTCAACGCCAGAGCTTGCGCCGGTACCCAATCCTTTCCCTTCCATTCGCCTAATTCAATGCCGGCAGAAAGGATATGAAGTTTTTCTTGCAATAATGGATAGATCGTCTGTACTTCGGAAGGCAACAAGGAAAGACGGATATCATTCCAGACGGGTTGATAAGTCTCGCTTGCACGAACGGCTGAAAGAATGGACGCCGGAATATCGGGCTGTTTCTTCCCTTTCTGTTTCTTGTCCTTATTCCTGGTCTTGATCCGAAGTTCTTCCCGTTCGCCATCGGCTTTCCGCAAAGCTGCCAGGAAAAAGCCTTCGCCTCGTGTCCGATGTGGGAAAAAGCGATAGACCGGATTGGCATATTTCAAGGCTCCGCACACGCCCCAAGTAGGATCGATCGGAATAGACAACGGCTCGGCTCCTAATTCATCAATGATGTATTGAATATTCTCCTCATCTTCTTCCGTATTATACGTACAAGTACTATACACCAACAAGCCACCGGGTTTCAGGGCATTCCAAATATCATGAAGGATACGCCGCTGGCGGGAAACACACAGCTCGACATTGGCAACACTCCACTCACCCGTACTATCCGTATCTTTACGGAACATACCTTCACCCGAACAAGGCACATCCGTAACAATCACATCAAAGAGATGAGTCAGTTTACCCAATTCTACCGGATCATTATTGGTCACAACGTGGTTCGGATAACCCCATTTCTGGATATTCTCTGCCAGGATATAGCTACGCGACCGGATCACTTCATTACTTACCAATACACTTCCTTCAGGAAGAAGGCTCAACAGATGAGTAGATTTTCCTCCCGGAGCTGCACATAAGTCCAGACAAACTACCGGATCCTTTACATACGCCTTAATAGCCTGTTCAAGGAACATCGACGAAGCTTCCTGTACATAATAAGTACCATTCTGGAACAATGGATCAAAGGTAAAAGAAAGACGTTCGGGCAAATAATATCCCAAATGACTCCACGGTACCGGTGTTGCCTCCAGATGCTTGTCGCTCTTCTTCGGATTCATTCGGATACTAACCGGAACATCAGCCATCAACGCTTTCTCCAGTTCTGTATATTCGTCGCCTAAAAGTGCCCGCGTACGGGTAATAAAATCAATAGGAAGTGCCATGTGTGCATGAATTGTTTCGTGCAAAAGTACTACATTTGCGGAAAATTAGAACTATGCAAGCATCATTATATCTGATACCGGTTACCTTGGGCGATACTGAACATCGCCGGGTCTTGCCGGAATACAACCGGGATGTCATCTTGGGCATCCGTCATTTCATTGTTGAGAATGTCCGCACGGCACGCCGCTTCCTGAAGAAAGTGGAACCATCCATTGTGATCGACGACTTGACTTTCTATGAACTGAACAAGCACACATCGCCTGAGCAAGTGGCCGGTTATCTGAATCCATTGGCACAAGGTGAATCGGTTGGTGTAATTTCCGAAGCCGGCTGTCCGGCGGTTGCCGATCCAGGAGCAGATGTCGTCGCGATTGCCCAGCGTAAGCATTATCCGGTCGTTCCTTTGGTGGGTCCGTCGTCTATTATCTTATCAGTAATGGCGTCTGGCTTTAACGGACAGAGCTTTGCCTTTCATGGTTATCTGCCTATCGATGCAGCCGAACGTACCAGCACCATCAAGAAGCTGGAAGGACGAATTTATGCCGAGAACCAGACGCAGCTCTTTATCGAAACGCCTTATCGTAACCGCAAACTGGCAGAAGAACTGATTCGTACCTGCCGCCCGTCCACGAAACTGTGTATTGCGTCGAACATCACCTGTGCAGATGAATGTATCCAAACACGACCGGTCAAGGAATGGGCTGGGAAGTTACCCGATTTCGACAAGAAACCGACCATCTTTTTAATCTATAAATAAAATATGGAAAACTACGAAGCACATCCAACAGCCGTCATCGACGAAGGCTGTCAGATCGGAGAAGGCACACACATCTGGCACTTCTCGCACATCATGTCTGGCTGCCGTATCGGGAAACATTGCAATATCGGGCAAAATGTAGTCATCTCGCCCGGTGTAGAAATCGGTAATCAGGTAAAGATTCAGAACAACGTGTCTGTCTATACCGGTGTCATCTGCGAAGACGAAGTTTTCTTAGGACCCAGTTGTGTTTTCACCAACGTGATCAATCCGCGGAGCGCCATTTCCCGTAAGCATGAATACCGAAGTACCCGTGTGAAACGAGGAGCCACCATCGGAGCCAATGCCACCATTGTCTGCGGACATGACATCGGCGAATATGCCCTCATCGGAGCGGGAGCCGTTGTTACCAAAGACATTCCGCCTTATGCCTTAGTCGTAGGCAATCCGTCCCGACAAATCGGCTGGGTCAGTGAATACGGCTGCCGCCTCGAATTCGACAAACACGGGCACGCTGTCTGTCCGGAAAGCGGTGAACATTACATCTTAGAGAATAATCAGGTGCGGAAAATAAAGAATGGATAATTGACCGGCGAACTCCGATTGCAATTATCCATTCACTACTAGGAATATTTTTAGATTGTCAATGATCAAGCGCAGGCAAAATGTCGGAAAGTATTTTATCGGTCGCACCTACCTGGCTGGCCACGAAATCGCCAGCAGCTTTTCCGGCGGCCTGCATCACTTCCGGATGCGTGATAAACTCGTTCATCTTATCTTCAAACTCTGCTATCGAATGAATTGAGAAACCACCGCCAACCTCTATTAAGTCTTTGGCTTCCTTAAACTTCTTATAATTCGGACCGAACAGCACCGGAATACCATAGACAGCCGCTTCGAGTGTATTGTGGATACCGACTCCAAAACCACCACCGATATAGGCCATCTCGCCATACCGATAGACTGAGGATAAGAGGCCAAAGTTATCTATAATCAGGCAATCCTTACCTTCCAGATCTTTTTCTGACCGTACTTCAGAAAGGCGGATAAAAGGCCGTTCTAACAATGCCGCGATCGAAACCAAATGACTTTGGTGAATTTCGTGCGGAGCAATGATCAGTTTGATCCGTTCCTGCTTATTGAAATAAGGAATAATTACCTGTTCATCCTGAGGCCAGGAACTGCCGGCCACCAGTGTCAGTAATTTCTCACCTTTTTCATTATGTACAAATTTGTCAATCAGTGGCAAATCTTTGGCCTGATTACGAACTTCCTGTACCCGGTCAAAACGAGTATCACCGGTCACCGTCACATTATGAATACCATATTCGGCCAGCAGTTCTTTCGAACGTTCATCCTGCACATACAAATGGGTGAAATGATGGAGCATCTTCCGATAAGGTGCACCAAACCATTGGAAGAACAACTGGTCAGGACGGAAAATAGCGGAGATAATATAAACCGGAATATTCCGTTTCTTAAGAGCAGCCAGATAATTTCCCCAGAATTCATATTTGATAAAGACGGCAGCAACCGGATGTGCCAGCTTCAGGAACTTATTGACCCGATAAGGTGTGTCAAAAGGCAAATAGCAGATGACATCAGCACCGGCATAATTCTTGCGTACCTCATATCCCGACGGAGAAAAGAATGTCAGCAAGATTTTATACTGCGGATACTGCGCCTTGATCTTCTCCATCATAGGACGTCCCTGTTCGAATTCGCCCAGTGACGCGGCATGAAACCAAATATATTTCTCGCCCGGCTGAATCTGCGAACGCAAGATCTGGTTAGTACGCCACTGGCCCAGACGCATGGTCCGAGCTTTCTTGTGGAACGGAGCGATCAACTCGATAATCAGGGAGTATAAATGAATAATCAGGCTGTACATACTTCTTGTCTCGTTAACTCACGACCTTATTTCGTCTTATCCCAAAACTTCGATAGCACGTTGGATACGGCGGATCGATTCTTCCTTACCCAAAGCTTCGGTTATATCAAAGATATGTGGACCTTTGCCTTCGCCCACCAATGCCAGACGTGTAGCATTCATGATATTACCCAGATGATAACCTTTGCTTTCAATCCAGGCTTTTGCCGCATTTTCCGTACTTTCAATATCAAATGGTTCATGTGCACGCAGTACTTCGATGAACTCAGTCAGCTGAGCTGCACTGTCTTCCTTCCAGCGTTTCTTACGAGTCTTTTCGTCGTATTCAGTCGGAGCTACGAAGAAGAATGCACATACATCCCACAAATCCTTGATAAAGCTGACACGGTCTTTCATCATGCCTACCACTTTTTCAACATAAGCAGGATCAGCATCTACTCCATGTTCCTTCAGGATCGGCATAAACAAAGCTGCAATCTCCTTGTTGTCTTTCTTCTGAATATATTGATGATTGAACCATTTTCCTTTTTCGTAGTCGAACTTCGCACCGCTCTTGCTGCAATGTGACAAGTTGAATGCCTTGATCAGTTCATCCATGCTCATTACTTCCTGATCGTTACCCGGATTCCAACCTAACAAAGCCAAGAAGTTGACAACGGCTTCGGGCAGATAACCGCTTTCACGATAACCTGAAGAGATATCGCCTGTCTTCGGATCGTGCCATTCCAACGGGAAAACCGGGAATCCCAGACGATCACCATCACGCTTACTCAGCTTTCCGTTTCCTTCCGGCTTCAGCAACAATGACAGATGGGCAAATTGAGGCATGGTATCTGCCCAACCGAAATAACGATACAACAGAACATGCAACGGAGCACTCGGCAACCATTCTTCTCCACGGATCACGTGTGTTACTTCCATCAGGTGGTCGTCCACAATATTAGCCAAGTGATAGGTTGGCAACTGGTCTGCCGACTTATACAATACCTTATCATCCAGGATTGACGAGTTGATCACCACTTCTCCACGGATCAGGTCGTTCACATGTACATCTTCGTTCGGCTCAATCTTGACACGAACTACATATTGATTGCCGGCATCCATTAAAGCCCTCGTTTCTTCTGCCGACAAAGTCAACGAATTGCGCATCTGCAAACGGGTAGATGCGTCATACTGGAAATTCGGAATTTCTTTTCTCTTGGCTTCCAGTTCCTGCGGGGTATCAAATGCGATATAAGCATGACCGGCTTCCAGCAACTGATCAACATATTTCTTATAAATCTCCCGACGTTCACTCTGACGATAAGGACCATAGTTTCCACCGAAACCTACACCTTCATCAAAATGAATACCTAACCAGGTAAGAGCTTCAATGATATAAGCCTCGGCTCCCGGTACGAAACGCTGGGAATCAGTATCTTCAATACGAAGAATCAAGTCTCCGCCATTTTGCTTGGCAAACAAATAATTGTATAAAGCTGTACGAACTCCTCCGATATGCAAAGCGCCTGTTGGGCTGGGTGCAAAACGGACTCTAACCTTTCTTTGAGTCATAATCATACTTGGATTAAATAATATTGGGGCAAAAGTACGCCTTTTTTTTCTGTTAATAAACTTTTTTGCGTACATTTCGCCTTCAAATGAATTTGTGAAGTTGTAAGGTTACGGGTAAATGAGGTTATAAGGTTATGCAGTTGCAAGTTAACCTTATGCACTCGCCAACGAAAACCGGGTCAACTCGTCAACTCAAAAACTAATAAACGTGATATGAATATTAAGAATTACAACGTACATCCGTCTATATTTTTTATCATCGCAGCCTTACTAATGGCTTACTTTTTTCCACGCGATGCGAAGTTTAAATATCAGTTTTACGAAGGGAAGCCGTGGCGCTACGGTTTGCTGACCGCGCCGACCAACTTTCCTATCTACAAGACGGATGCCCAAGTAAAAGAAGAACAGGACAGCGTACTGAAAAAGTTCCAGCCTTATTACCGGGTGAATCAGGAAATCGAGTCCAATCAAATTGATAAATTGCGGACTGATTATAACAACCGCCTGAACCAACGGGTAACATCGGCTTATATGCAATACATCGAGAAGATGCTCCAACAGCTATACAGCAACGGTATTATCTCGCCGGAGGAAATGGAAAAGCTCCATGCCCAAGGTTATTCCCAGATTAACCTGTTGCGCAATACGGTTTCTTCGCCGCATTATGTATCAGACTTCTTCACTGTCAAGTCGGCTTATGAGTTTATCATCAACAATTGTCCGTCCAGTCTGAACCGTTCTTTGCTTCAGGCTTGCGATATCAACAACTATCTGATCGAGAATGTCAGCTACGATACGGAGATGTCCGATCGCGTCAAACAAGAATTACTGCAAAGTGTTCCGATTTCGAGTGGTGTCGTGCAGGCTGGAGAGCGTATCGTGGATCGTGGCGAGATTATCGACTCGCAAACGTACAATGTCCTTCGCTCGCTGAAGAAAGTCTATGAATCCAAATCCGGAGGAAATCAGCGGCATCATTTGATGCTTGCCGGACAAATCATCCTCGTCTTCGGTATTATCTTCTGCTACTGGCTGTATCTCTGGTCGTTCCGTATCAAGTTCATGCATAACCGACGGAATGCCTTTTTCCTGATTTGCTGTATTTTCGTACCGGTTTTCCTGACCGAGATATGCGTCACTTACAGCATCTTCAACATTTATATTATTCCGTATGCCATTGTTCCGATCGTCGTCCGTACCTTCTTCGATTCGCGGACAGCCTTGTTCACCCATCTGATTGCGGTACTGATCAGTTCGATCATGGCTCCTTTCCCGCACGAGTTCCTCATCCTGCAGATCATTGCCGGCATGGTGGTAACTTTCAGTTTGCGTGAATTATCCGAACGTTCCCAGCTGATGCGCTGTTCGTTCTTTGTTTTCCTGTCATACAGCTTATCCTACCTCGGACTCGGTCTCTATCAGGATGCCGATCTGAACAAGATTCATTGGGTGATGATGCTTTATTTCGGGATCAACCTCATCCTGCTTATGTTTACTTACGTCCTGGTCTATATGCTGGAAAAGACATTCGGTTATTTATCTACCATCACGCTGGTGGAACTGTCGAATATCAATTCGGGTATCCTGAAGAAACTGAGTGAAACTTGTCCCGGCACCTTCCAGCATTCCTTGCAAGTATCCATCATTGCTTCCGAGGCTGCGGCCAAGATAGGAGCCAATGCTCAACTGGTCAGAACCGGAGCCATGTATCATGATATCGGGAAAATGTGTAATCCGATCTTCTTCACCGAAAATCAGAACCAACAGAATCCGCACGACGGTTTGTCGTTTGAAGAAAGTGCGCAGATGGTGATCAGTCATGTGACCGAAGGTGTCAAGATTGCTGAAAAGGCTTCTCTACCGAAAGAGATCATTGACTTTATCCGTACGCACCACGGACGCGGCAAAGTCAAATATTTCTATAATTCCTTCAAGAACAAATATCCTGACCGGGAAGTGAAAGACGAATTGTTTACTTATCCTGGTCCGAATCCGTTCTCTAAAGAAACAGCTATCGTGATGATGGCCGACTCGGTTGAAGCCGCTTCACGCAGTCTGAAGGAACACACCGTGGAAGGTATCCAGCAACTGGTCAATAAAATCATTGAGACACAGATTGCCGACGGATTGTTGAAGAATGCTCCGCTTACCTTCCGGGATGTGGAATCCGTTAAACAAGTCTTCATCGAGAAGCTGAAGATCATGTACCACACCCGTATCAGTTATCCTGACTTGAAGAAGAAATAACACGGGCCAAAAGTCCTCGGCAGGCATCTTCCAGCAGGTCGAGGACTAGCTCAAAGCCTTCGGCTCCGCTATAATAAGGATCGGGCACATAATCATAAAGGCCGTTCGTCGAATATTCCATCATCTGATGGATTTTCTGTTCGGTAACCAAATCAGGAGCTTTCTCTTTCAGATCATCGATATTCCGGTTGTCCATACCAATAATCAGGTCGAAATCATAGAAATCCTGTGTTCGGACCGGACGGGAAATAGAATCTAACCGATATCCCCGGCGGATAGCATGGGCACGCATCCGAGGATCGGCAGGTTCGCCTTCATGATAACCGATAATCCCTGCCGAATCAATCAGAAAACGGTCTTCTATTCCGGCATCTTTCACCAGCTTCTTCATCACTGCCTCTGCCGACGGTGAACGGCAAATATTTCCGAGACAAACAAATAGGATTTTGTATTTCTTATTATTAAACAGATCGTTAGCTTCTTTCATTTAGAACTGGTTTACATTTAATTATATAGTCACACCTATCAGTGTTATCTTAACTTGTTACAAATGTAATAATTTAAACCGTAATAGAGAATTTTCTCATACCAGTTAATCTGTATTGAACTATTATAAAGAAATGTACAATATGCTTACCAAACATAATTCAAATACAATGGGAAAAATAAGGAAGTGAAATACTTTTAGAACTTTTCATAGACATAAATTGAGCATATTAGTATTTTTATTCACCGCCGCCAGATTCGAATTCTTTCTCAATTTCTTCAATCGTAGGCAAACTACCTCGGAAATCTTTCGGTAGAGCTTGCCCTAATTCATAATCTGAGATTCCGATTGGTTTCTGAATATCACGTAAGGCGTATTCTGCTTTGATACGGTCTTTACTCTTGCAAAGCAGCAGCCCGATAGTCCGGTTATCTCCTTCCCGACAAAGAATATCATCCACAGCGGAACAGTAAAAATTCAGTTTGCCAATATACTCCGGCATAAACTCCGTATCTTTCAATTCGATCACCAGATAACGGCGCAGAAAGGTGTTATACATCAATATGTCAATATAATAATCATCACCTGAAACCTCTATATGATACTGACGCCCCATAAAAGCAAAGCCTGCACCCATTTCTACAAGAAATTTCTCCACATGTTTCACCAAACCTATTTCCACGTCACGCTCATTGTAATGGTCTGTAAAAGTCAACATATCGAATATATACGGGTCTTTAAGCATCGATTTGACATTATTTGCTTCCGGTGCAGGCAGGGTTTCAGTGAAATTATTAGCCAATGCCCCATGCTTGCCATAATCATCCAGTTTGATGGCTTCTTGTAGATAACGTGTTGTCCAATGATTGGTAATGCATTGCATCATATACCAATAACGTGCACGAATGTCCTTGACCTGCTTTATCAGTACAAGATTGTGCGTCCAATCTAAATGCTTAATAGTAAGGGTAAAATTATATTCCTCTAATTGCGAAATCAGTGATTTCGCAATTGGAGAAACTCTCCCTTTTACCATCGTTAGTTCTTGATTATATTCATTGAAGAATTGTACCATATATTGCATATTACGTACAGTAAATCCTTTTATTTCGGAATAATCATTCTTCAAATCCTCAGCCAAACGTTGCAAGGTTTTCTTACCCCAACCGTCTGCATCTTGGCTTCGTTGCAACATACCACCAATATCCCAATACATTCGGAGCATTTCTTCGTTGGCAGCATAAATTGCCCGTTGCTGGGCAACCAATACCCGTTGCTTGATTTTGTGGAGCAATACCGCATAACCATGGAAGTTATCTTCCAAGTTTTCAACTGCTCGTTTATCTATATTTTTAACCATAATCACCTTTGCTATATTTTCAAAGTTACGTTTTTTATTCAATTGTACATCAAACTCATACAATATTATTAGTTATTCCCTAATGGGCTATCCTCTCATCGAAAATCCTCTTTTTTTGAAAAGCCAACCAACCAAACTTATCTTTCCTATTACATTTTCTTTGTTCACCCTGGGCGAACATATAATCACCAACTCTGAACATATATTCGCCCTGGGCGAATATAAAAACGCCGGCGGCAAATAAAGTTTATCCCGCAAGAAACGAAAAGAATCCGTGTATGCGGATAAAAAAGAAGATAAGAAGAATCCTACAAGGGATCTACATCATAATGTACCAGTAATTGACGGAACTCCGTGCTCTGGCGCATCTCCTGCTGCACGGACTCCAGTATTTCACGGACTTGCGGAATAGAAGCTGCAATCTCGATTTTCATGATGATCTTGCGAATATGAAGCAATTGAATATAGGAAACCGGTGGCGTAACGGGACCAAGTACACGGTCGCCCAAACGCCGGCGTAACCGTTCGGCATACAGCCTTGACAGTTCGTCGAGCACTGTCGGATTCTTCGAGCGAAGAACCAGGATAATCAGGCGGTAATAAGGCGGATAACGGAACATGCTCCGTTCCGTCAGTTGCCAACTGACCATTTCTTTATACGTTCGTTGCTGTACCATCTGGATCAAGGGATGATCAGGTTGTGAAGTTTGCAAGACCACCACACCCTGCTTATCTCGTCTTCCGGTCCGACCGCTCACCTGCATCATAAGCTGGAAAGCCCTTTCATGCGCCCGAAAGTCCGGATAATTCATCAGTCCGTCGGCATTCAAAATACCCACCACACTCACATGCCCGAAATCCAGTCCTTTCGAAATCATTTGCGTACCGATCAGAATATCCGTTTTCTGCTTCTCAAAATCGCCGATGATCCGTTCATAGGCTGTACGCGTACGAGCTGTATCCAAATCCATCCGAGCCGTTCGTGCAGCCGGAAAGAGCGAGGCGATCTCTTCTTCCACCTTTTCGGTACCAAAGCCCAACGGACGAATATTTACCGAATGACATTCCGGACACTCAGACGGCACACGAATGGTATAACCACAATAATGGCATACTAGCTTCTGATGAAACTTATGATAGGTCATGCTCACATCACAGTGCTGGCAACGGGGAATCCAGCCGCAGTCCTTACATTCAATCATCGGAGCAAAGCCACGGCGGTTCTGAAACAAGATTACCTGTTGTCCGGCTTCGAGCGCCTGGCGCATCTTCTCTACCAAGATTGGAGAGAAAAGTGTATCCTTCATCTGTTTCCTCCTTTTCAATTCACGGATATTGGCCAGGATCATCTCGGGAGGCGAAGCAGCTCCGTAACGAACCGGCAACTCAACCAAACCGAACTTACCGGTCATGGCGTTGAAATACGAATCGATCGATGGAGTAGCCGAGCCCAACAATACTTTGCCTCCATGCATCTGTGCCAGAATAATAGCCGCATTGCGGGCATGATAACGAGGCGCTGGATCTTGTTGTTTATAAGTCGTCTCGTGTTCCTCATCAACGATAATTAATCCCAGGCTACTAAATGGCAGGAAGATCGACGAACGTACACCCAAAACCAGCATCGGACCTTTGCCATGCAACAGCTTGTTCCATACTTCCACCCGTTCGTTGTCAGAAAATTTAGAATGATATACCAACAACTGATCCCCGAAAATCTTCACCAGACGGTCGGTTATCTGCGTAGTAATCGCAATCTCGGGCAAAAGATAAAGCACTTGTCTCCCACTTCTCAAAACCTGCCGGATCAGATGAATATAGATTTCGGTCTTACCCGACGAAGTAACTCCATGTAAAAGGCACACTTCCTTCTCGGCAAAGACATCCTGGATCTTCCCGTATGCCGCCTGTTGTTCGTCGGTCAAGGCATGCGGTTCTTCCAAGCGACACATCCTTGCCTGCAAGCGACTGACTTCTTTCTCATAACTCTGCAAGATACCTCGTTTCAGTAAACCATCAAGGATCGCAGCACTTTGCCCGCTTTTCTCCAATAACTCCTTTTTCGAGACTTCTTGTCTTAACACCGGATTCAAAGCGTGAGTCAAATCGAGAAAGCAGACCAGCAGTTGCTCTTGTTTCTTTGCCCGTTTCACTGCATCGAAAGCTTCCTGCATCCGGGCTTCGGTTGCCCAGTCTGGATGTAGCCGGACATACGTTTGCGTCTTGGGGACAAAACCTGGCTTCAGTTCCTCACTTACGCCCACAGCACCTTTCCCCATCAACGAAGCAATAACCGGGACAATGTTACGCAAACCGGTTTTCTTCTCCAAATCAGAAACCGTCTGCTTGAGCACATTCCGTCCGAAAGCATCTAATACCGCCTGTTCGTTCGGTTTCAACGGAGCATCAGCCTCGAAGTCCGGGTTATAAGTAACCGTTGTCTCGCTTTCCAGCTTCAGGCCTGAAGGCAAGGCCGCCTTATAAACATCGCCCAATTTACAGATATAATACGAGGCAATCCATTCCCAGAAGCGTAATTGCGGACGACGTAAAATAGGTGTCGTATCCAAAATCGAAAAGATTTCCTTCACTTCATAGTCCGTTTGTGGCTGACGATCGTGCACATCTACCACAATCGCCGTGTAAAAGCGTTTCTTTCCGAAATGCACAATCACACGACTGCCACGGACCACCAGCGGCTCCAAGTCGGCCGGAATCCGATACGTATATTGATTCTCCAGCGGAAGCGGGAGTATGACATCTGCGTAGGTACTCATTGCGAAACAAAGATACAAACAGATACAAGCAAACAAAGCACTTTCTCTATAAAAAACAAGTTGGCCAGACTCCAAACCTTAGAAGTCCAGCCAACATGTATCCTGCAAATCGTTTTTATCTCCTTAGAACAAGATCGCAGCCGAAATCATCCAACCACGGTTTTTACCGTCAATTTTCAACTGCTTCACGCTATAATTGTCGGTTAAGCCCAACTGATAAGTCGCACTAATCTGTAAATGCTGAATCAATTCCACACCAGCACCCAGATTCAATCCGGCACTGAACGATTTGGATTCGATTTGGTCACTCAAAACATCCCAGATTTTACCACCTCCCAAGCGGAAACCCACATATGGACCAGCAGCTGCAAACACCTTCACGGCTGGAATACCAATCTTCCATTTCAAATTGACCGGAACATTCAAATAATCCGACTTAATCTTCTGCGTACCTATTTCCATACCTGTCTGCGAATACAGGATAGAAGCATCAAAGCCCAATCCAATAAACGGAGCCATCAACTCGATTGTTGGTCCGATATGGAAACCGGTCAGGTTATCAGTAGAAAAAGTTTCCGGTAAATCCGAAAAATGGATGCTCGAAATATTGGCGCCCCCTTTAATACCCCACTTAAACTGGGCTTGAGCCGGAACAGCCATCCAGGCGACCAACGCCAATATCAACAAATAAACTCGCTTCATACTTTCTGCTTTTAATGATTATCTATTTATGTAAACAAAGATAATGCATACAATGTTGAGAAAAAACAGTAATCTTTAAAAACAATAATGTATAGAAGATTATCTCAATCTGATTTGTGTGTCTATGAAGTAAAGTTGTCCATCAAGCCCATATAAAACGTTATTAGGTACGGCATCAAATATTTCGTATTGTTCTTTATGGGTTAGGTTACACTAAAGACAAAACATTGAAATCTATCCACAAATTATGAATAGCTGCAAATTCTTTTAATCTTTCAATCTGCCTTCCCTTATAGCCCTCTGTTGATTCAACATTTCCTGCTGCCTCTTTTTCTCTTCCAACGAGATCGGCTGCTTCTTCCAAGATTCGATTGATTGCAGCGTTGCTTCTATCCATTGCTTGTGAAATTCATTAATATAAGTTCGTTCCATATATAATTGTTGTACTCATGGTTTACATCTCAGTTTACATGAAGCATGTAAACCAGCTAAAACCAAAGATAAATTCATAAAAAAAGCAGTTACCTTCAAAAAGATAACTGCTTTATAATTAGAGCCGAAAACGGGACTCGAACCCGTGACCTACGCATTACGAATGCGTTGCTCTACCAACTGAGCCATTTCGGCAATGATTTTTCTTAAACCGCCGCAAAGATATAAACTCTATTCGACATCTGAAAGAAGTTTAGCCAAAAAATCATCTAAATCTGCATCCAAATCTTTCAGAAGCGGATCGTCAAGACGCAAGGTATCATCGTCGAGGAACAACAGTTCTTCAATGACAACAAACGATTCATCGGTCAGACTAATTGACAACGGTTTGACAAAGTGCGAATTCTCAAATACATTTTTGGAAGCCAAAGCAGACAAGGCTTGTTTCACAGCCGAAGCAACACGTTTATTGAAAACGGATTCTTCTTCCGAGTTGTTTACCCAATCAAAAATGATGGTTTTGTCAACCAGATTCTCTTCTTCATCATACACCTGCAGTTCTCCACTTTCAGCATCAGCCTGCAGATAAATATCACTGATGTCATTGAGTTTGGTATCTTCCACCATTTTCTGGATGGCTGAAGTCAGAAATGATTCTAAAACCGATTGTATTTGCGACGGACTTGCTGCCATAATTATAATCCTTTCTTTATTTTATTCATTTGAATTACCAAAAGTAGTAATAATTTGGATTATCTGCTACCAATTTGTGTATTTAGTTTCTTATCTGCCAAAATTCGTTCTTTCAGTACCTCAGCATAAGCCTTCAACAATTCTGTATTCCGGTTCTTTTCGCCTTCGGAGGCCAGAAACAACTCATACGATTTCTGTGCCCATTCATGTGCAGATTTCAATTGGCTTTGCATTTCGTAGCAAAGCGCGATGTTGGAAGCTAACTTGGCCTGCTGGCTTTTCGAAGATGTAACCTCGAAGACCCGTTTCCAAATTGCCTCGGCTTGTTCCCACTTACTGGATGAAGCAAATGCGGCCGCTTCTTTCCAACGAGAATTGGCATTATTATAATACCAACGGGTTTCTTCACTCCAATGAGGAACGAAATAACCCGAAACTTTACCGCCCAATGCCGAAGCCGCTATCCGTAATGCCTCGTTGGCCGTTGGCAGATAATAATTCAACATCCGCAAATTCTCGGCAGCTTGCTGAAACTCGACCGAATCTTCTATCAACACCGTAGCCAAGGCATTGTCACGCCCCGGCAAATAGGCCCGCATGATTCCTTGCATCTTCACGGTGATGGTTCCACTCAAAAAACCGGCACCAACATTCACATCCTCACGTTCCATCGCAAAAAGCATCTTATCCAACGAGATAATAGCATCCGCTCCATTTGAACGGCATAAAGATGCCACCTGATCGCGTGTCAGTTTCCGATCCATCAAACTGCTTCCCGAATCACGCAACGGATCATGAAAAAGGAGAACATCCTCAAAATAAGAAGCATCCAGCATAGAGGTTCCACAAGCGGCGCACAAATCGAACAAAGCACTGTCGGCCTTTGCCTGTGCCGTATCCTGAACTACTCCCAACAGGGAATAAGTATAACCCGACTTTTCGGGCTGCGCCATCGCATTATTCACCATCAATACCTTCCGGACATCCTGTGGAAAAGTAACCTCACCCGGATTACAGGTTTCGATCCCTACATAATTGATTCCTCCACAAGCTGTCAACAAGAACGACAAACCTCCTAAGTATATCTCCTTTTTCATATATCACCCAATTACTGAAGGCAACTTGCCTTCACTGTCATCAAATTAATTCACTTACAGCCTTGAAATACCCGATCGACTCGGCAATTCCGAGGAAAGGATCTTTCATGTCTTTCTCGTATTCCAAGCTGCATTTACCTGTATAATTCACCTTCCTCATCATCTGGATCAAGGCAGGGAAATCAATCTTTCCGCGTCCTATTTCGATGCCGCGTCCGGCTTTAGTCGAATCGGTCACATCCTTGATGTGCATATCGAATACACGCGTATGATACTTCTCCAAATCAGTTACCGGATTACAGCCATTACGCAAGTCATGGCCTACATCCAGACACATGCCGATACGCGGATCCAAATCCTTCGTATGTTCCCAGACGTCGGTTGCATCCGGATAAGTCTTGATATCGGGTCCGTGCAAATGGATCGCATAATGGAAATCGTATTCCTTTACTTTCTTATCCACATAAGGCAACAGCTCATAATTAGGAACACCGACAATCAGCTTCACTCCTACCCGTTTGGCATATTCGAAAGCCCGGTCGATCTCTGCCTCGCTCTTCATGTAAATTGGTCCCACGGCATAACCGGTAACGCCGAATTCGGCACAACGGGCATGGAAAGCTTTGATCTGTTCGTCCGTACTATCCAATGGCAAATGGAAATCCTTGATACACAAATAATGGACATCCAGTCGCTGCATCGTGCGAAGCGTCGTGTCCAAGTCGAAATTGACGAATGTATAACCTGCCATTCCCAATTGGAACGGATTGACTGACTTAGGTGCCTTCGGAATAATCCGCGACTTTTCTTCGGCGTGCGACATGGCTGATGTACCCAACAACAAGGCGCCTGCCAAACTCTGTTTGAAGAATTTTCTCCTCGTATTGTTCATATATATCAGAATTAAAGTTGAATCATTTGAAGCAAATGTACACAAAAAAAGTAGTTGCTTCCTATGAAACAACTACTTTTTCTTTCTCCTACCCTAATTTTTAAGGGTGATTATCTCTTATTAGGAAAACGGCAAGTACCTACTTTGCCTCTTTATTTCCGCCAAAGAAACGTATTGATTGAACGCGGAGCGAGTTGTGGAGCATAGACTTGTCCGTCGACAGCGAACGGATATACTTTCGGTTCGGCAGATTCATTCGATACCACCACTACGATACTCTGATCCGGATTAACAAATGCCAGTAATCCTTTTGCATCGCCATCGGCCGCCAGTTTGAAAGCGCCCGGTTGCACATAGTGACTAACATGCTTCATAATATAATATTCCGGAGTATAGCGATAGGATTTCTGGTCTGCATCGACTACTACCAAAGAGTTCTGAGCCCAGCCCCAGCGACTGATGCCTCCGTCTTCGAGCGAGATATTCCAATACAGATAAGCCGAAGTTCCGTTGTTCAGATAGTGTTGCATCAACTGCCAGGCGTACAATGCCGCGTCCCAGGTATTCTTTCCGTCGCCACACTCCTGCTCTGTCTGATACAGCTTCAACGCTGGATAACGCTGGTGAATGGAAGCGATGGCTCCTTTCCCAGCCCATTGGAAACCGACACCACGGATGTATTGGCTACTCTCCGGATCATTCAGCAAGGTATCGACCAAGGCGGCATTCGGACGTTCCATCGTTCCGAACATCACTTCGATACCTTTCTCTTCCATAGCCGGGCCCAAATAGTTGCCTACAAACTCGGCCAGTCCGGCTGCCGTCCAGCAACAACTCGGGAATATCTGTGCCGAATTGAATTCATTCTGCGGCATCACCATCGAGATGTTAATGCCTTCTTTCCGATAGGCATCGATGAATTTGGAGAAATAAAGCGCATAGGCCGAGAAATATTCCGGCTCACAGATGAACATATCCGTTCCTTCACGCCCCTGACGATCTTCAGGCAAACCATTATCCACAATGGTTGTCATATACGTACTTTCGCCCTCTTGCAGTTTCTTGTTCAAGCCGCCCGCCGTTTTCGGAGTCGAAACACTTGCATAATGCTGGTTATGCTTCATCCACGAAGGTGGCGACCACGGAGAAGCCCACAGTTTCAAATCCGCATTATATTTCAAGGCATTTTGGATAAACGGAATCAGCGTCTGTTTATCATTGGCTATCGTAAACGACTCCATGGCAAAATCGCCCGCCTGTTCATCATACGAATACCAGTCGCGTGAGAAATCGTTGGCACCTACCGGCATGCGAGCGATGGTGAAGTTGGCCCCGAAGTTGGGATAAAACAATTCTTCGAGTACCTTTTCCCGATCGGCCGGTTCGAGTTTATTCAACGACATCCAGCCCAACTCATTGAAACAGGCCCCAAAGCCTTCGATCTGCTGTTGCACATCGGTTGTCTTGATCGAGACTAAAGGTTCCACACTCGCCTCTGCCACCGGAAGTGGTTCTTCCGTTTGCCAACAAGCCGTTTCCGTAGAAGCGACCCATTCTAACTGGGGTTTGCCCTGGCAAGAAAGCAAACCACCTACCAAAATAATTGAACCAAGTAATGTATGTGTTTTCATATAAACCCTTTAAAATTTGACAACAATAGAATTTATATCCATAAAATTGAAGATAAAAATGAAGATCACACTCAGATGCAAAGGTAATCATTCCTTTATCTTCACCATAAACAAAACCGGATTGCATTCATCCGTATCCCGGTGGGGTAATTTTTCATCTACCAGCTTTCTGATTTTGTCGGCTTTGTTCTTATCCAAATCCAAATACCCGTCTTTTATCCATCTATCAAAATAATCTAGACTTCCTTGTATTTGTTCTACATCTTGCAGTAATAACAAGTAATCTTTATACTGACCCATAGGATGGCCACTTCCTATAAACAGAAAATCGTCGTTCCAATACTGGTAAGTCTTGACCTCTTTTTTCACTTTGTCATAAATGCTCAGAACCGGGACAATCACATTGATACTTTTGATAAAGACCTTATCGTGGATTTCAAAAACACCTTGAATTCCTGCTATCGTCCTTTTTTCCAAAAGGACATCTATGGAGCGGCGGACGTCATGCTTGATATCCATCCTATCCTCCGGTGCCATGCTTCGATCCTTATAATCGATATAATATACAGGGGATAATTTTTCACCTGACAAAACAAATACAGAGTCATTCATATCTTGCGCAAACAAGATGTCGTTTTCTCTTTTGCAGAATACACAGTCATGACTTTTGGGCAAGTCGGACATGGGATAATATTTTTCAACTAAGTCTCCATTGATATCTTTAATGACCAAGGAATAAAGGGGAACACCATAACGTGCATCTTCTCTATATAAATAGAACAGTCCATCCTGATACTCCATATTCGTCGCAGAATAATCCATCGGGATTGTTTTTATGAATTCATTATCGAAGGAAAATACAAATACTTTCTTCCGGACACTATCATATATGTATATCAACCTGTCTTTTTCATTAATCGAAAAATCATCCACATCAGCACATTCCTCCGGTCCTTGCCCCCGGCTACCGATCCGGTATAAAAATTTACCACTACGGTCGAACGTATAAATACCTGCACTATTGAATCGTTCCATCACAAAAATGAAGTCTTCAGACAACACCACTTTTTTGATTTCCCCTAAAATGGATTCATCCGTAAATTCTAATGGTATCATTTCTACTGCTTCCGCAAACTCAGAAAACCTTCCGTTGTAGGTTTCAAAGTCGGTTATCGGAATAGTCTCCATACCTGATAGATTTTTAACCTCGTTTTGTTTCTGGGTACAGCCACACAAAAACAGGCTGAATACGATGGATAATAAAAGATATTTTTTCATTTTCTTGAAGTATAAAGTTAGTTGAGAATTATTTGATTTCAACATGAAAAGACTACTCATACGCCGGATTCAATTTATAAAACACCAATGCCGGATTTGTATCATCCGTACCCGCATTCATGATTTTCAGATACTCTTTATTGAGCAAATGCACGTTTTCCTTGATAGGAACAGGAATGAATGAGGTGACAAAATAGTCGCCATACAGGCAAATGGGATTACCGATCGAAAACATACCTTTTTTCAACACTTGATTCCGTGTACGATAAAGCTTTCATATCGGTCGCATCAATCTCAGTATAATCACTTTCAACCCGAGGAATGCTACCGACGTTATCACTGACCACCAGTTTCATTTCCTGTTGATCCACTTCCGGAGATGCTTGCTTTTGTTTTCCTGTACAGGAAAGCCCCAAGACGAAGGCTACCAAAATAGAAATGTGTTTGTTCATCGTATTTTGTTTTTTAGATTAATGATTTTTTTCACTTCCAACGATAAGAAAAAAGGCCGACAAGTACATCAGGTCTTAACGTGTAAAACATAATATTCGCTTTCATACAATGGCTAAATTGTGAGATTTTATCAACTGATTATAAATTCGCATAGCCTAGAGAAAAATCATACTAAGCCTTACACAAAAGTAGCTTTTTTTAAATAAAAACAAATGTTTTTCTCAAAAAACATTCTTCATTCTTTCTTCTTTTCCACTTTTTATTATACTTTTATCGGCGTGAGCGATCTTTGTTTTGCTTCAAAGTTTCCGTGTAAGCTGCACGAAGTCGGTGTAGGGCTACAGAAGTCCCATGCAGGCTGCACGGCGTTTTTGTAGCCCTACAAAAGCTTCTTGCAGGCTGCACGGCGTTTCCGTAGGCCTACAAAGGTCTCTTGCAAGCTGCATGGCGTTTCCGTAGGCCTACGACGGGTTCTTGCAGGCTACACGGGGTTTTTGTAGGGCTACGACAGATTCATGCAAGCCTGCACGAAAATTTTGAAGCACGGCAAAAGTCTATCACACAGTTTTTTAGTTGTTAATTTTTAAAACGCCTATGAATATGGAAAAACAAGTTGACACCATCGCCCTTAGCCGGTTTTCCAATTACGCGCATTACAATTATATGGATGTCGTGTATAAAAACCTGAGTTCATTGCTTATTTTGGGTGAGAAACTGGCTACGGAACTGCCGATTTTCGAAGAAAAACTGGACAATGAAAACGAAGTGCTGGTACAATCGAGGAAAAACGACCTGACCGAAGAGATCGAGGTGGGCGACGACCAACGCGACAGCGGGTTGAGCGGATATGCCCAAGTGCTGAAAGGATTCTTGTACCTGAAAAGCGGCGAGCAATATGAAGCGGCCAAAAAGCTGGACAAGCATTTGTCTGATTTCAATTTGTCGCCCCGCATGTCGCTCATCAAGCAGACGGGCGCGATGAAGAATCTCATTGAAGATCTGGAGACGACTTATACCTCGCAGGTCACCTCTTTGGGATTGACGCCATTCGTCACGATGATGAAAGAGGGCAACACCGCGGTCGACACCAACCTGCAAGCCCGTGATGCCCGAAGTGCCGGAAAGATGAAGGCCGCCGTACTGACAGCCCGCAGCGAAACGGACGAAATCTACAACAAGATCATCAAGAAAATCAACGCCCTGGCGATCGTCGACGAAGAGAATGCCGACGAATACGGACAACTGATCGATGAACTGAACGCCCAGATCAAACACTACAAGGAACAGGAATTGACCCCGAAAACGAAGAATACAGACAGCAGTTCTACCTCCGGTAGCGGTACCAGTTTCAAACCGTTCTATCCGGAATACGAATAAAAGAGATAAAAAGAAAAACTCTCTATCTCCCAAAAGAGGCTATCCCCCAAAAGGATAGCCTCTCAAAATTAGCACTCATATTTATACATCGGCATTACCAACCCGGATTTTGTACTAAAGACGGACATCTCTTCAATTCTTCCTGTAAAATCGGATACAGATAAGACTTCGGAGAAGTAAATACACGTCCATCCTCTACCGTGAAACGTTCCATACGATAGTTCTTACCGTTTACAACAATCTTACCGTTCGGATCTTCTACCGGTCTCATACCATGAGACTGACGCTGGTTCTTCGGATAAGGCCAGTCTGAAGGATCAACATTCGATTCAGTACCGTAGTTCTCCGGTTCCAGATACAAACGAGAAGTCCAATAACGATTGTTTTCATAGAACAATTCCACACGACGTTCACGCTGGATATATTCGTTCATCAACTCTTTATCCGTCTTAACAGCCGGCGGCATCGGAGCCATAAACGAACGGGCACGCACCTGATTGATCAAATCGTATATTTCTTCGTTCGGACCACTCAACTCATTAACAGCTTCACAATAAATGTAGATAAATTCAGGCAAACGCCAGATAGCCGGACCATTTATCACGTGACTACCATGACCTCTGTCCCAACCATCTTTATAGAACTTTCTCAGATAATATCCTGTATGAGAAGCCTGATCCAGATAGCTACCACTAACAGCATCGTTACCTTCAGCTGTATTCAATTGAGTACCACCATACCAAGAACCATGATAACGGATATCGCGATAGAAACGAGGGTCTCTTTGTACACTTTCATAAGGGTTACCATCGTCATAGCCATCTTTCACAGCATGGTCACAATAAATTGGATAACCATATCCATCCGGGCCAATGTATTCGTATTCATCAACCTGTTCCTGCAACGGACGCTGACGAGCGTGTCCACCCTGAGAAGGAGGCAATACGTCACCAGACCAACCTGTATCCTTATCACGAGTTACAAACCAAACCCATTCATCCTGAATAGCATTCATGTCATACATCATCTGCCACAAACGCTGTTGAACTTTATGGTTATTGGTTTCAGCATTACCGTCAATATCCCGGAAGTCGTCCTTATCGTATGTCTCATACAATTTATAACGAAGCGAACCATCTGTTTTCTTACATTCCAATACAGCTTTAGCAGCATCTCTAGCTAATTCCCAACGCTTCGGATCATAACCATATTCATCTTTGAAAACACGCGTATCATTAGGTAAAGTACCACCATTCCACATAGGCGTTGCAGCCAACCAACGGGCAATGGCTTTCAAACCCAAACAAGCCCCTTTATCAACTCGACCAAAGTATTGACCTCCATTCCATGCATCCACACGAGCATAGGCTGAATCAGCATCCGCACAAATCTTTTCAACCATAGAATGGAAGGACTCTTTCTCGAAGGTCATATCATCGCCCGGATATATAACCCGATCCATGTAAACGGCTTCACCATACGAACGAATCAGTTGCAAATGCAAGTAACCTCTCAAGAAATAAACTTCCCCCATACGACGTCTTAAATCGCCTTCACGACCATCTTGCGGATTATCCGGGGTATTGTATTTTTTCACACCTTCCAAAATGATATTCGCGTTGCGAATAGCATAATAAATATCATCCCAATACTGCCCCGCACTACCCGGCATACCTTGTGACGGTCCGTAGTTTCCTACATGGAACTGATGAGGAATAGCTCCTTCGTGACTACTGGCACTACACTCATCCGAAATACTTGACAAACTAAAGTGACTGAAATAAATCAACGGATGCAATGAATATTTCGCTCTTGCATACAAATCTGTTACCAACGACTCAACTTTATCAAAACGAGTAAAAACCTGCTGTTCTGTTGTCTGATCATCCGGAGTACGATCCAAATAGTCACTACACGAAGTAAAACTCAACAAACCAGCCAACAACCCTGCTACAATATTTATTTTTTTCATTGCTTTTTCTCCTAACTAAATTAATAAGTAATATCAACACCGAAATTAAAGATACGCTGAATAGGATACCATGATCCATCACCATTATTTGTTTCCGGATCAACATCTACGTCATCCAATCCATCAAACGTCAACAAGTTCATACCTTGAACATAAAAACGTACATTTTGTAATCCGGCAAAACGGATAAGATGTTTCGGCAATGTATATCCAATTTCCACATTCTTCAAACGCAGATATGAAGCATCATACAAGTACAAACTACTATTCGAGTTCTTATTATTGTCATTTGTACCAATCGTCAAACGAGGATACGTAGCTACATCTTTTGTTTCCTCCGTCCATCTGTTCAAGTGCATTGGTTTCACCTTACCAATCTGGTCTTGGTCAAACTGTGGGAAATCCCATACAGCTGCCCCATTCAACAAGACACTTGTATTAGCAGCACCTTGGAACAACAAACTTAAGTCAAAACCTTTATACTGAATACCTACAGGAATACCAAACTGGATTTCAGGTGTTCTCGGATTACCCATGGCGCGGCGGTCATGTTCATCGTCAATCTTTCCATCTCCGTTCTGGTCTTTATATACCACATCTCCCGGATACAATTTACCCCAAGGTTGGAAACCTGATCCACCATTCATGGCATTCAACTTATCCGCTTCAGCCTGATCATATACAAAGTGATCAAATTCATAGACGAAATTTTCATCAATTCTCTTACCTGTATTCGCACGCCATTCATTTTCATAAGCCACTTCGTTCATGAATGCGATCTTGTTACGAGCAAACGTAAAGTTCGGTTTAATATAGTATCTGAAATCTTCACCGATATTACCGTTCCAGCCAATTTCAAAGTCAATACCACGATTATCAACAATACCCGAGTTTATAAACGGAGCATCTTTTCCTACAATACCTGGATAGCCTAACTTATCTCCATCGCTCAAACTTGTAATAATATCATAACGATGTTCATAGAAATAATCAGCAGAGAAAGTTAATCGTTCATTGAAGAAAGAAGCATCAAGTCCGACATTCAACTTACGTGCTTTTTCCCAAGTCAGATTCGGATTCGCAAAATTACCTTCTTTTAATCCAGAATAACCATTACCAAATTCATTTACACCAAATGAATAACCATCACCACCTTGGAAGAACTGCAAATAGCCGAAACGGCTACCTGAAATCATATCACTACCTACCATACCGTATGAAGCTCTCAGTTTCAGGTTACTTAACCACTTTTCAGCTCCTTGCATAAACCGTTCACGAGAAATCACCCATCCGATAGATCCAGCGGGGAATGTACCATAACGTTTACCTGGAGCAAAGTTCTCTGATCCATTATATCCAATATTAAACTCTGCTAAATATTTATTCTGGAAAGCATAAGTAGCACGAGCAGTTAGACCTTGATAACGATATGGCACTTGGTTATCAATCGTTGTATTAGAACGGTTGAACAAAACCATAGCAGAAACATCATGATCACCAAAGTTTCTCAAATAATCCAATTTCAACTGGTAATAAGTTTTGCTGGTAGAAGAATTATGGCTAAACGAGTTTGAAATTGTACCATCCTGATCATACCATGGATTTCCTAAGATATAAGCGCCCGTATAATTGGGATTATTCATATAGATAGAACCATAACTACCTTCTGCCGGCTGGAAAGTTGCATATTGAGAGAATTTCATATAGCCATCAGCCCGATCTCCCAAGTTTCTGTGAATCCAATTTCCTTCAGAAGCATCATACGAGAAGACACCTTCGATTTTTAAACCCTTAGTTATAAAATCTAATTTATGACCAATAGCAAATGATCCGTTTAAATAGGTATTCTTTTCCTGCAAATACCCTCTTCTTGACAATTCACCCAAAATATTTCTTCGATGCTTATAATCACCATACAACATGCCATATGGATTGTTCAATTCATATGTTTCATTAGCAGGATTACCATTACTTTCTACAACAATTGGCAGATAAGGAGGAAGAGTATTACACAATTTAACTACTTCAGAAGCAGTTGTTCCAGGAGCCCGTCTATCTGTAATGCGAGCGCCCAAATCTACGCGAACATAAAAATCTTTGGTAATATCCACATCTACATTCGCTCTAAAGTTATATCGCTTAAATTTAGCTTGAGTATCTGTTTCTGTCACGTCTGTATGTTCGTAGTTACCACCTTGTGAATAATAGTTAGCCATCACATAATATCTGGCACGTTCAGAACCACCACGTATTGACAAACTATAATCTTGCTGCATACCGGGTTTGAAAGCATAATCGAAATAATCCCAATTATAACCTAATCCATCCGAATTATCACCTTTTGCTTTACGATAATTGGCAATTGCTTCCTGAGTAAATAATTCCAATTTACTTGGATCGGTTGTCGGATTACTGTTGATCATCGCCTCATTATATAAAGTTGCATAATCAGCTGACCCTAAATATTTAGGGAATTTTACAGGAGAGTTTGTTCCCACAGAAGCTTTGAAATTCACACTTGGCTTTTCAGAAGCTTTACCACGTTTTGTTGTAATGATGATAACACCATTGGCACCACGTACACCATAAGGAGCCGTTGCTGAAGCATCCTTCAAAATAGTAAATGTTTCGATTTCTTCAGGAGCCAGATAACTCATGTCACGTTCTACTCCATCCACAATAACAATTGGTGATTTATCACCATAAGTACCCATACCACGGATTCTCAAATCAGCTCTATCTACACCTGGTTCACCACCACCAAACTGATTGACCATCAAACCAGGCATTCGACCAGCCAAAGCATTATTCAAATTGGCAGTCGGACTTTGTTTCAAATCTTTGGTAGTAATTGTAGATACAGAACCCGTTATGGTTGCTTTCTTTTGTGTCGTATAACCGACAACAACCACTTCTTCCAAAGCTTTCGAGTCTTCCACCATCTTAATGGTCAAATCACTTCGGCCATTAATTTTAACCTCTTGAGCCTGATAACCGATATAAGAAAATACCAAACTTGCACCAGAATATGGAGCCATAATTTCAAAATTACCATCCATATCCGAAACAACACCGGTCATCGTTCCTTTCACCATGATATTCACACCAATCAAAGGACCATTTGCATCTAAAACACGTCCTTTAACTCTAAAACCTTCCTGAGTAACCGTCGGTCCAGCATCTTCTGTGTTTCTGTCATTTAAAGCGTAGAGAACTACTTGCCCATCTTCTACTTTAAATGAGCAGTTTTGATCCTTCAAGAGAATATGTAACATTTCTTCCAAAGTTACATTTTCAGTCTTGCATGTCACTCTAGCTTCATCATTTAATACATTGTTTGAATAAACAATACTTACACCGGCCTGTTCTTCTATTAGTTCTAAGGCTTGTTTTAAAGTTTTGTTCTTACAAGTTAAGGAAACTTCATCAGCAAGAATATTTGCATACATTCCAACTGATATACAACTGCACAACCCAATTGTCAAAACCCGTCTAACTGCCTTTTGTTTTATTAACAATTGGGGGGGGTAATTTAACAAATACTTCATAATACTAGATTTTATTAATATGTTATTTTCCGTTAGCTTTTATTTCATACTTCGATTCCACCTCTCCTGAAGATACGGTAAAAAGCAAAGAATTTAAAATACTTACTAATGGGTTCTTCAAATCCAACCTCCCTGAAATCAACATCCCATCAAGATTTTTATCTTTTAGCACAATTTTCACATTATATATTTTTTCCAGTTTTCTAATAACATTACTCAGAGCTTCCTTTTCAAATTTCAACCGCCCATCAATCCAAGATATGTAATTAGAAACATCTACAGATTCAAGCTTCTCTTCTGCATTATCCGCAGCATAAGTATAACACTGATTCGGCTCCAGAATCATCGTTTCATTGTTTCCGTCCAATGCAATCTTTCCTGAAACCAATACTGTCTGGAATAATTCAGCCTCCTGATCAGAAAGAACATTAAATTGGGTTCCCAAGACTTCGACAGATTTATAAGCTGTCCTTACACAAAAAGACCTTTTGCCATCCTTTACTACTTTAAAATAAGCTTCACCTTCCAAATAGACTTCTCTTTTGTCAGACTCAAACTCATCTGGATAAACCAAAGAAGAACCAGAATTAAGATAAACTGTCGAGCTATCAGCTAAAACCAGTTTTGTTCTTTTACCATAAGGGACAAACACTGCATTTAACTGCGTCCCTTCTTTTTTTTCTATTTGGGTTGAGTCATTAATAACAATCTTCCTATTGTTATTATAACTAATCAGAGCTGAAGTATCTTTCAATGAAACGATCTGCTTATCAGCTACTTTTAAAGTTATCTCCGTTCTTTTCTCAACATCACTTAATAGCGCCTGATATTTTTCTATCGAATCTTGGTTCGAATTTGCAAACTTAGACAACCCCAAAAAAATCCCCAAACTACAAGCTGCTATACCAATTGCTATTTTTATCCACGAAACTTGCTTCTTCTCTTTCTGATAAGAAGGCATATAGAAATCAGTCAGAGAACAAATCAACATCAACTCTTTATACCGAGTTTTATTTTTATCGTTCTCTTCAATCCAAGAAAGAATAGCCCGATTTTCTTCTTCCGTGCATTCTCCTTGTATATATTTAATCAAAAGTTCGTCTGACATATTCAAAATATTAACCTTCTCTAAATTAAAATACACATAAAACAAAGGTATACCCTAAAATGCAAAGAGAGTTTTTTGAATAAAAAAATGTTAAACCGTAATTAAGAAAAGAATTACTCAAAAATAGCTTTTCGGATCTCTAATAAAGCTTTCGTAATATGATATTCAATTGATTTTTCCAATAGCTGCATCTTCTCTGCTATCTCTTTATTTTTCAAGCCATCTCTTCTACTAAGCAAAAAGATCTGCCGTGTTTTTTCCGGTAATTTATTAAGAACATTATTCAACTTCTCTTCATAGTCTTTTGAGACCAGAGAACATAATGTTTCATCTTCCAAGACATATAAATTAGCACGCTGATAAATTTGTTCTTCTGTCAAAGAAGCCAAATCTATCATTTCCAAATGCTCTTTCCGCAAATAGTTCAAACACAAATTTCGGGTTATAACCAACAAAAAACCACTTATATCTTCTACATCTTTTAATTCTGTATGCTTATTCCATAAGGCCACAAAAACATCCTCGACTATTTCTTCTGCAACAAATTCGTTTTTGACATATTGCAATGCATACTTATACAAGCGCTTCTGATATACATCCATAATATCACGTAACGCCCGACTATTACCAGAACTTAATTGAACAATAAGTCCTCGTAGCATTGCACATATTTCATACACGACTATCATTATATTCCATATATAAATTACGCCACAAATTTATTAAATAAAATAAAATAGCAGCCTTTATACTATCAAAATCAATAAAGGGCCTATTAAATTCTTCACCTTTTGAAGTAATCTATAACAAAAGAATTTCACATTCACAAACAAATATCCTCTACTGTACTTAAAATATGATACAAAAAAAGTTACTATTGCCTTTCACAACAACAGTAACTCTTACATATCTTAAATACAAATCTGAGAACTTAAAACAATGCTATCAACTCATCCACTGTAAGCAACTGCTGCTCGCCAGTGATCATATTCTTGACATTGATTTTGCCTTCTGCCATCTCGGTTTCGCCGACGATAGCCACATACGGGATTTTTTTCGTATCGGCATAACCCATCTGCTTCTTCATCTTGGCCGACTCCGGATATAATTCGGTACGGATACCGGCAGCCCTAACCTGAGCCACTAAAGGCAACAGATAGGCTTCTTCTTTTTCTCCGAAATTAACGAACAGAAGTTGTGTTGTCTGCAAAGCATCTTTCGGATACAAATCCAACTGGTTCAAAACATCGAAGATACGATCGGCACCAAAGGAAATACCTACTCCTGAAACACCTTCCATTCCGAACACTCCCGTCAGGTTATCATAGCGGCCGCCACCGGTGATGCTTCCAATCTGCACATCCAACGCTTTCACTTCGAAGATAGCACCGGTATAATAATTCAAACCGCGAGCCAACGTCAAGTCCAATTCCAATTCGGCACGCAAAGTCAATTTCTCAATCCGATCCAAGATGAATTCCATTTCGGCAATACCCTTCAAACCTGTTTCAGATGCAGCCAAGACATTCTTCAGAGACGCGATCTTTTCCCGGTTTGTTCCGCTCAACATAATCACCGGTTGCAGTTTATTGATGGCTTCTTCCGAAAGGCCTTTTTCACGCAACTCCTCGTTCACCTTCTCCAAACCGATCTTATCGAGTTTGTCGATAGCCACTGTGATATCAACAATCTTATCTGCGGCACCCAAAATTTCAGCGATTCCCGACAGGATTTTCCGGTTATTCATCTTGATACAAACCCGGATACCAAAGCGATGGAACACTTCATCCATAATCTGGATCAGTTCCACTTCATTGATCAAGGAATCCGAACCTACCACATCGCCGTCACACTGATAAAATTCGCGATAACGACCTTTTTGCGGACGATCGGCACGCCAAACCGGCTGTATCTGATAACGCTTGAACGGGAAAGAAATCTCATTCCGATGCTGTACAACAAAACGGGCAAACGGTACAGTCAAGTCATAACGCAAACCTTTCTCGCAGGCCTTTGCAGCAAACTTCACCGGATTCTTTTCCAGCAGTTCCTCACAGGAAATACCCGAGAAGCAATCACCCGAATTCAGGATCTTGAAGAGCAACTTGTCTCCTTCTTCGCCATATTTTCCCATCAAGGTTGACAGGTTTTCCATGGCCGGCGTTTCAATCTGCTGAAATCCGTACAAATGATAGACCTCACGGATTGTATTGAATATATAATTACGTTTCGCCATTTCTTCGGGCGAAAAGTCTCTCGTTCCTTTAGGTATGGATGGTTTCTGCATACTTATTATTATTTTATGATGTTTATTGACGCACAAAAATACGATTTTATAAGGAATAACAGGTCTTATATACCTTTTTCTGTCTGATCATCATTAATGATCATCCCGCTACCCAGACACAGATGATGGTCTTTGTCATAAACCACGCCATATTGGCCGGGAGCGATTCCTTGTATCTTATCATCCGATTCGATACGGTACACATCTCCGATCCGGCGGATATAGCCATGGGTAAATTCCGGAGTATGACGTACTTTAAAGGTTATTTCCTTGGCATCGTCAAATTCGCCCCAGATATCTTCAGTGATAAAATCAAAGCCTTGCATATTGATCACTTTGCCATACTGTGTTTCCGGATCGTAGCCATTGGATACATAAATAATATTGCGGCGAATATCTTTCTTGATAACAAACCACGGACCACCACTTAGTCCCAAGCCTTTTCGCTGACCGATGGTATGGAACCAGTATCCGTTATGCTTACCCAAGACTTTGCCTGTTTCCAGTTCAATGATCTTTCCCGGTCGCTTGCCCAGATAACGTTCGATGAAATCATTGTAATTGATCTTCCCCAAGAAACAGATACCTTGACTGTCTTTACGTTTGGCACTAGGCAATTTCTGAGCTTCAGCAATCGCACGAACCTCACTTTTCATCAGATGCCCGATCGGAAACATCAGCTTCTGTATTTGTAACCGCGTGATTTGTCCCAGAAAGTCTGTCTGATCTTTCACCGGATCCTTGGCTGTCGATAACCAGACCTTTCCATCGATTTCCGTCGTCGTTGCATAATGACCGGTAGCTATTTTATCGAAGTCTTTTCCCCATTTCTCTTCAAAGCAACCGAACTTGATGAACTTATTACACATCATATCCGGATTCGGAGTCAGTCCTCGCTTCACTGAATCAATGGTATAACTCACCACTTTATCCCAATATTCATCATGCAATGAAACTTGTTCGAAGCGGCATCCATATTTCTTGGCAATATACGAAGTGATTTCGATATCTTCCTCAGCCGGACAATCAATATACCCGTCTTTGTCTTCCATTCCGATACGGATATAAAAGATCGTTGGATCATATCCGGCCTCTTTCAACATATGTACCACGACCGAACTGTCCACTCCGCCTGAAACTAAAGCTGCTATTTCCATAAATATCTATTTTCTTTCTGAATTGCAAAGGTACATATTTATAAAGAATACCCGATTCAGACACATCATATTTCTTCGTGCCAAACATTGATTTATCGCCCGGTTTCTTTCCGTTTCATTTCCAGCAAAACACTTCCCGTTAATGGAATGGCCAAAACGAATGTGAGCATATCAGCCACGGCCTGACACATTTCCACTCCTTGCAATCCTAAATAATAAGGCAAGATCATAATCAACGGAATAAAGAATAGTCCTTGCCGGGCAGAAGAAAGAACTGTTGCCCGGATTGACTTGCGTATTGTCTGTAACATCATATTACTTAAGATGATCCATGCTCCTAACGGATAAGTAATCAGCTGCCAGCGTAATGCAGCTGAACCGGTTTCGATCACCAGAGGATCTCCTTTTCGGAACAAGGCGACGATTTCTTCTGCATAAGCCATTCCGGCAACCGAACAACATAACAGGAATACAAAACCAACCTTGACACTAAACCAAAAACCTTCCCGTACCCGTGCATATAATCCGGCTCCATAATTAAATCCGCACAAAGGCTGGAAACCTTGACCAAAACCTATCAGGAATGAGTTGATAAACATACCAATCCGCGACACGATAGACATCCCCGCAATAGCGGCATCTCCATAATTCCCCGCAGCAACGTTCAAGAAAATGGTAGAAACACTAGCCAATCCCTGACGAGCCAACGAAGGTGTTCCCCCACCAATAATCTCTTTCACAAAACTCCATGAGAAAGTAAAGTTCCGATAATGGATACGAATATTCCCTTCTCGCCTTCCCATATAGAAAAGCAGACAAAAACTAAAGACCTGACTAATCACTGTAGCCCAAGCAGCTCCGGAAATACCCAGGTCACAGACAAATATCAGAATCGGATCCAGAATCACATTGGTAACTGCACCGGCAACGATTCCCACCATCGCATAAGCGGCATTTCCCTGAAAGCGCATTTGATTATTCAACACCAACGAAGCAATCATAAACGGAGCCCCCAGCAGGATAATCCCCAAATAACGTTCGGTATAAGGTAAAATTGTAGGTGTTGAACCCAAGGCATACGAAAGCGGGCGAAGCAACAACAATCCGGAAAGCATAAGAATCAAGCCCAACGACAATGCCAGGAAAAATCCGGTTGCGGCCATCTTTCCGGCAGCTTCATCTTCTTTAGCTCCCAACTTGCGAGAGATGTAATTTCCGGAACCATGCCCAAAGAAAAAACCAACAGCCTGTATGATAGACATGACTGAAAACACAATTCCTACTGCTGCCGTAGATTGTGTATTAATCTTCCCTACAAAATACGTATCTGCTATATTGTAGAAAGACGTAACCAACATACTGACAATCGTTGGTGCAGCCAGTGTCATGATCACTTTGGGTACTGGTGCTGTTGTCAGGTAATTAAAATTATCTTTTGTTCGATGCATCTTTTTCTATCCTTTTATTTCCATTTCCACAAAACCAGAGGCAAACAGTTGAAAAACTCCGGCTAAAACTGAACTTCCTGTTCATATCCAAAGTGGTCTTTCCCCAAAAAGATTCAAGATATATAGTTGACAAGGTTTTCAGTGACTTCTTCCTGTGAAGCTACACCAAAAACCTTGTCTATTAAAACTCCAAATACATTTTAATTAAACAGAAAACGGTTTATCTGTAAGTCGTCTTCTGTATTTACTTCCAAACAAATCCGTCTTGGTTAATCCGCCATACAGAACCATCTACTGCCGGCAAAGAGATTTCGAATAAAGAAGCTGTCCGTTCTACTGTCATTTTAGCGACCTGTTCTGCAGAACAAATATCCGAAGCTTTCAGAGCTGTAGCTGTAGCTGCAAATTCTCCGGTAGCTGCCTGGTATTCTTTCTGACGATAATACAACTGACGCAGCATCCATTTCGTTGCTTCTTCCGGTTTTACCTGGAAAGAATCTTCGCCCTGACCCGCTACTTTATCTGAGAACTGAACGTAGGCCCAATATTCCGGCAAATGGATATTGATCACACCTGTCGGTGCCCAAACCCAGTTGTATTCACGGATCTTATCTTCACCCTTGATTGGAATCTTCACGTATTTACCGTCTTTCACTTCGGTTGTCCATTCAACCCGAGAGAAGTTTACCCGGAACTGATCACCATTATTCGGTGCACCTTTATGACCATTCATAACCTGATTTAAAGTTTCCCATGGAATGAAGACTTCCACGCCCCAACCTTTATCAGTATCATTCGGATTGTTGACTGTACCATCTACCCAAACAGCTGATTTCATACCGGCAAATTCCCAGCCGTTCAATACTGCCGGACGGTTTCGGTAAGGCTGACTCAAATACAAATCCCAGTCTGTTCCCAAAGCATTTACCTCATATTCCAGATAATTATGTGTATCACCTGTCGGATCAAGGAATATCTCAAAATCGTTTTCCAGGAATATCACACAATCATGCTCCGTCTGATAAGCCCAAACGTGCGGTTCATCCATCCAAGCCGCAAAATACATACCTTTTTCATCATAGGCCATCTTGGCACGAGTCTGATACAACGGAGCCGGTCGTTTGTCTCCTTCGATATCCGTAAAATCAGAAGTCCAGGGAACAGCATCCCATTCAGTTAGTTTTCCGTCAATCTTGATTTCGCCCGGAGCTTTGTAGCAAACATACGTCGGCGGATTCAACGGAGTTACCGGAGAAAAATCAACGTTTTTCTCTTCTGTCTGTGGTTGTGGCGTACAAGCCAGCAGCGCCCATGAAAGCGCACCTAAAGTCATCAGTTTTTTCTTCATATTATTTATGTTCTTTGTTGTCTTCTTCCGTGTACCAGGAAGAATACATGTGATAGTTCTTGGCAATCTTCTGGTTAATTTCCTTCGACTGTTCCGGATCTACTTTCTTGACGAACTTCGCCGGAACACCGGCATAAATACTTCCCGGTTCCACAATCGTATTGCTCAATACAACAGATCCGGCAGCAACAATAGCTCCTTCTCCAATTACGGCATGATCCATAACGACAGCTCCCATACCGACTAATGCTCCATGGCAAATCTTGGCTCCATGAATTGTAACGTTATGACCGATGGAAACATCATCGCCGATTTCGATAACCGACTTCTCATACAATGTATGCAATACAGAACCGTCCTGGATGTTCACACCGTTGCCAATACGAATAGAATTGACATCACCGCGTACAACTGTACCAAACCAAATACTACAACCTTCTCCTATCTCAACATCACCGATTATGGTTGCATTATCGGCTAAAAAAGTATCTTTTCCGATCTTCGGAGTAAAACCTCTTACTGACTTAATTAATGCCATATATACTAAGTTTATAAATTTGTTAGTTATAAGTTAACCTTACATTCACCGGCTAACTCGTCTTAAATTTCTTCCGTCTTTTCCTTCAACCAAGCACGTTCTTCATCTGTCAGATACGGACTCAGTTTCTCATATACCGTCTGATGATATTTATTCAACCAGGCATGTTCGCGGGCTGATAACATCGGAACGACAACCAGGCGAGTATCGATATAACACAAGGTCAGTGTTTCCATTGTCAGGAATTTACCAAACTCCGTTTCACTGTCTTCGCATATCTCAATCATATTCTCCGTACGGATTCCATATTGTCCGGCACGATACATAGCCGGTTCGTCACTCATTACCATACCCGGTTCCAATACAACTGGATTTTCTTCCATCCGGATACTTTGCGGACCTTCATGCACATTCAAGCAATGCCCGATGCCATGCCCTGTACCATGCAAGTAATTAATACCGGCATCCCAAAGCGCTTTACGGGCCAGAATATCCAACTGACTACCTCTTGTTCCGACCGGGAATTTACATTTAGCCAAACTGATGGTTCCTTTCAAAGCCCGAGTAAAGTCTTTCTTCATCTGTTCGGTTGGTTCTCCCAAAGCAATGGTACGGGTAATATCCGTTGTTCCATCCAGATATTGGGCTCCACTATCCAACAGATAAAGACTTTCTCGCTTCAGTTCCACATCCGTTTCCGGAGTCGGAGCATAATGTACCACTGCCCCATGCGCACCATAGCTGGAAATGCTGGCGAAACTATCCATCACATATAAAGGCTGTTCAGCACGTAAAGCCGTCAGTTTATGACTAGCACTCAGTTCGGTTACCTTCTCACCTGCTTCCAACTGCTTCTCCAGCCAATAATAAAATTTAGTCAGCGCAACACCATCTTTCACTACGGCGTTCCGGTAACCTTTTCTTTCCGTTTCATTCTTGATACTCTTCAACGTATTTGCCGGAGAAATACCTTCTATAATCTGAGCTGACTTCGGCAACGCATTGCAAATGGCGATATTCGTATGGGCTGTATCCAAATAAATACGTACATGTTCTGGCAAACGAGACAGATAAACAGCCAAACGGGAATAATCGGCCAAGACAACACCTTCTTTCTTCAAGCGTTCAGCGAGTTCGGCCGGTACTTTCTTCGGATCAATGAACAACACATTCTCATCGTTGGAAACAAACAGATAAGCAACACCTACCGGATTATAAGCCACATCGGTACCCCGGATATTACAAGTCCACGCTACTTCATCCAAGGCAGATAACACCGTACAGTCGGCTCCTGCCTGATGCAGACGTAAAGTAATATCCGTCAGTTTATCTTCGGTCGAACGACCACTCAGTTCGATAGGCAAATCAAAGATCGGAGCTGCCGGAAGCGCCGGACGATCTTTCCAGATATCATCCAACAAGGCACAAGCTGTATTCAGCCCGATTCCTTTCCGTTCCAAAGAAGACTTCAGTTCCTTGGCATCTGCCACACTATACGTTTCCCCATTCAAACCTACCACTTCATCCTGCTGCAATTCTTCCAACAGGAAGTCTGTAATTGAAGGCGTATCAGGCAACTTCATCCGATACAGGTCAATACCACTGCCTTCCAATTGCGTTTCGGCTTGCAAGAAATACCGCGAGTCGGTCCACAAGCCTGCCTTTTCCAATGTTACAACTACGGTTCCTGCCGATCCGGTAAAACCGGAAATCCATTCCCGATACTTCCAGCACGCTGCCGGATATTCACTCATGTGCGGATCGGTTGTCGGAATGATATAAGCTGATATATGCTGTTGTTTCATAGCTTCCCGCAAAGCAGAAAGCCGTTCTGGTATTTGTGTTTTCATCGCATGTTATTTTTTTAGATGTCAAAGGCAAAGTTAATCATTTTATTTAATCTTACAAGACAGAATGTAGCGAATAAAGAAAGGCGTTGCCAAGCCTCTTCGCCTTTGGCAATGCCTTCCCCAAACGGAATAATCCGTGTCTTATTTTGTACTGAACTTATAGATACATTCGCTCTTGTAAGTTTGTCCCGGCTCCAATACAGCACTCGGGAAATCCGGATGATTCGGAGTATCCGGATAATGCTGTGATTCCAGGCAGATGGCACCACGACGAGGATAAACAACGCCGTGCTTTCCGTTTTCTTTTTCGGCCATCATGTTACCGCAATAGATTTGCAAACCCGGTTCATTGGTATAAACCTGCATTTGGATACCGCTGGTCGGAGCGACAACCGTTGCTGCTACCTGATTAATATCACCCTTCGTATTCAATACCCAGTTATGATCGTAACCACCGGCTTTTACCAATTGCTCAAAGTCGCCATCAATACGGTCGCCGATTGTAATCGGTTCACGCAAATCCATCGGAGTTCCTTCTACCGGTGCAATACCTGTCGGGATGAACAGCTCATCAACCGGTGTATAATTGTCGGCATTGATAGCAAGCTGATGATCCATGATGGTAGAACCGGCTACACCCGACAAGTTGAAATAGCTGTGATGAGTCAAGTTGACAATTGTTTTCTTATCGGTTGTTGCTTCATATTTAATATCCATCGCATTATCATCTGTCAAGGTATAAACAACCTTTACATTCAGATTTCCCGGGAAACCGGCTTCACCGTCTTTAGAGACATAAGTAAGTTGCAGCGAGTTATCGCTTAACTGCTTGGCTTCCCATACCTGACGATCAAAGCCATTTGGTCCGCCATGCAGGCAATTGGTCTTATCGTTCTGCGGCAATGTATATTCAACGCCATCTAATGTAAACTTACCATTGGCAATACGGTTACCATAACGACCGATTAAAGCTCCGAAGTTTCCTGTACTCGAAATATAATCCTGCAATTTATCGTAACCCAATACGACATCAGTCATTTTTCCATTCTTATCAGGAACCATCATCGAAACCCAACGGCCACCCCAATTCGTAATGCAGGCTTCTGCGCCTTTTGCATTCTTCAATACATACAAAGCAATTGGTTTTCCGTCTACTTCAGAAGTAAAATCGGCCGGATTCAAACCGGAAAGAGTTGTTGCCGGAGCTGCGGTTTCCTCTTTTTGCTGTTGTTTCTGAGCACACGACAGCATCATGCACAAGGCCATGGCTGCCACACAAAATTTTTTAATCATCGTGTCTAAAATTTAAGATTCTCAATTGCTGGCAAAGATACGTTTTTCCTTGATAAAGCAAGACAAATTCTACTTGATTCTTAATTCCCTAAATTTCCATCCAATTTTTTTCGCCATTTTGCCGGTATCCACCCAATCTTACACCATAAACAAGATGGAAAGAGATACATAACAGATAAAAGACAAACAGGCTTTACTACCTAAACCGGCGATCTTTTTATCAGATTCTCATTTCTATCATACCGTTTCACCCGGGTGATACGATCGTTCCACCTTTGTGATACGATCGTTCCACCCAGGTGAAACGATCATTCCACAGGGGTGAAACGATAAAATTTTAACGAGGAAAAGATCTCTTATTCACCTATTCCCCTTATCTTTGTCTGGAGAAACAAACTGATGGCTGATGAAAAGCCTTCGATTCTTATTTATCAACGTAAAAGAAAGACTCGATATGCTGAGTCAAATACACGTATATGGCAGGTCTTTATATACATGTTCCCTTTTGTCAGAAACGATGTTTGTATTGTGATTTCTATTCCAATACAGACATGGGATATCAGGAAGCCTATCTTTCGGCTTTGATCCGGGAGATGGAACTCCGCAAGAACTATCTGGAAGGAGAAACGCTGGAAACGATTTATTTCGGTGGAGGAACGCCGTCGCAACTTTCAGTTGAAAACCTCAATCGGATCTTTGAGGCCATTTTCCGGCATTTTCCGGTGAATCAGGATATGGAAATCACACTCGAAGCCAATCCCGATGATATGACTCCTGCCTATGTGGCCGCACTACGCTCGTTGCCTGTCAACCGGATCAGTATGGGAGTACAAAGTTTTGATGCAGCCGACCTGAAGTTTCTCAACCGACGTCACGACCGCGAGGAAGCTTTACGCGCCGTACGTCTCTGCCAGGAACACAACTTATATAATATAAGTATAGATCTGATTTACGGACTTCCCGGACAAACGCCCGAGAAGTGGCAGAAGAATCTTGACGAAGTTCTCCGGCTTGACATACCGCATATTTCGGCTTATCACCTGATCTATGAAGAAGGAACCGCCTTATACCGTTTGCTGGAAGCCGGGAAAATCACTGCCGTCGACGAAGAAACCAGCCTGGAGCTTTTCACCCTTCTGATTGAAAACCTGGCGGCGGCCGGATATCAGCATTACGAGATTTCGAACTTTGCCCGTCCGGGTTGGTATGCACGCCACAACAGTTCGTATTGGAAAGGCAAGAAATACCTCGGTCTTGGTCCGTCGGCTCATTCATACAACGGAACGGAACGCGAATGGAATGTAGCATCCCTTCCCGAATGGATCAAAGGCATTCAAACAGGAAAACCTGCCCTTGAAAATGAACAACTGGATGAAAATACGTGTTATAATGAATATATCATGACACATCTACGCACGATGTGGGGAATTGATCTGAACGAACTGTCAGAGAAATTCGGCGAGAAGAAGTTAAAATATTGTCTAAATATAGCACAAACGTACGAGAAACGTAATTTATTGTTGCAAAAGGACGGAAAATTAACATTGACAAAAGAAGGAATCTTCGTCTCCGACGGGATCATGAGCGACCTGCTTTGGGTATAAAATTTGACGAAATCCCCGATTTTAAGTACGAAGTATATGTTAACGAGTACATTTTTTGCACACAAACACAAAAAATGTGTCAGAACATTTGCATAATTAAAAAACTATTCTCTATATTTGTGCCGTAAAAATACAGATAGAAGTGCCTTATTTATATATAATAGCGGGTTGTAACGGAGCAGGCAAGACAACTGCCTCCTTCACGATCTTACCGGAAATGCTGAAATGTAAGGAGTTCGTTAATTCCGATGAGATAGCAAAAGGTCTATCTCCCTTTAATGCCGATAGCATTGCGGTCGCCGTGGAAGCAAGTCGTATTATGTATAGACGAATCAAAGAGCTCATTGCAGCAGGTCAAACTTTTGCAATGGAGACGACACTGGCTACGAGATCAGTTGCGAATCTGATCAAAGAAGCCCAAAGGGAAGGATATTACGTGACATTGTTATATTTCTGGTTAAACACACCAGAATTAGCAATTGAACGTGTCAAAATGAGAGTGGCCGCTGGTGGTCACAATATTCCGGAGATGACCATTCGTAGAAGATACGAAGCCGGAATACATAATCTTTTTGAATTATATCTTCCTATTTGTGATTACTGGATGATTACAGACAATTCTATGTCGCCGATGGAAGTAATTGCCAAAGGCTTCAAGAATGAGAAAAAAGAAATATTCAATCAGGTTATTTATCAAAAACTTGAAAGTCATGAGTGAGCAAGAACTTAGAGAATTCGAGGAGAATATAGTGAAAGGTGCAAATGTAGCTTTCCAACGCTTAGTAAGTCAGAAAATGAAAGAAGATGGCGAACTGGTATTTTCCCGAAACGGACATATCTTCAGAGTAAAGGCTTCTGAACTCGATAAGGTAATGTCTTAAATTATATTCTCGACATCAAAAGAACACAGCTTTATAAAAGCGGATAGTTCCCGAAGGAACTATCCGTTTATTTTTTGCCTTATTTCACGATTTCCATTTCTTTCAACAGATAATCGGCTCCGGCATATTTGTCGATCAGGAACAATACATAGCGAATATCGACAATAATACTTCGCTGGTAATCGGGCAGATATTCGATATCTCCACCAACGCCTTCCCAATTGCGGTCGAAGTTAATACCAATCAATTCACCTTGAGCATTCATCACCGGACTTCCGGAATTACCTCCTGTCGTATGCGTCGTTGCACAAAGTGCTACCGGCATCTTTCCGTTGGCAGTTGCATAAGGTCCGAAGTCTTTCTGGGCATACAAGTCTTTCAGCCGTTGCGGAACCACAAATTCCCAGTTGGTTGAGTCTTCTTTCTCCATCACACCGTCAAGAGTTGTCTGGCAACCATAATAATCACAATCCCGCGGACTATATCCTTTAACCTGACCGTAAGTCAGACGCAAGGTGAAATTGGCATCCGGCCATTGAGCTTCGCCTTTATTCATCCGCAACAAACCTTCCACATAGGTACGATGTGCCAGGTTATATCCATCATCAAACTGCTTCAAGGCGTTGTTCAACTCTTTCTGTTCAGCTTTTACGGACAGCGCAAACTGAATCATCGGGTCTTGTTCCAAATCTTTCGCCGTAGGATGTGCAATGAAACGGTTAAAGTTGTCCTGACTGCCGAAAATAGACTTCTCGAACAGTTCGTCGACGAACTTATCCACATCTCCTTTATACTTCTTGTCGATATTGGCAAAGTAAGCCGGTTCAACTTTAGTAGGCACCAGACGACGGTATTCCTTCAACATTACTTTGGCAATCTTCCGATCGACATCAGGCGCATAGTCTTTATCAAAGAAACGACGGAATGCGTTCGAGAACAAGAACAATTGCTTCTTGATACCTTCTTTATCATCCTTTGCCAATACAGCGACCAACGTATCTACATCCGTCGGGACAGAAGTAAATTCGATTCCTCTCAGAATTGCCTCATCCAGCATCCATTTACGGAAACGCAAGTCTTTCCGGTCATATACAATCTGTTCCAATGTAAGAAGCGCTTCTTCATACTGCGGCTGACATTCTTTCTTTCCCCAAGCCAGCAAGGCTTCCTGTTCTTCGCGTTTCACCTGCTCGAAGTTCCGCTTGTTAATTGCCCAGTTACTTCCGATTGAATTCTTATAGGCATTCTCTGAGCTGGCATATTTGCTGGCATACTGAATACGAACTTTCGGATCTTTCAGCATTTCTTCCAGCATGGCTTTCTGGCGTAGTTCACGGATATTGATTCGGACAGCATTGTCGATGTCACGGCGTTCTGCCACTTCCCAAGGAGTATAATACTTGTTGGTCCGTCCCGGAAAGCCCATAATCATGGCAAAATCGTTTTCCTGGAAACCCTTGATCGAGATCTTCATCCAACGCTTCGGATGTAAAGGTACATTGTGTTCAGAATAAGGAGCCGGATTTCCGTTCTTATCCGCATAAACACGAAAGACAGAAAAGTCGCCTGTATGACGCGGCCACATCCAGTTGTCGGTATCCGCACCAAACTTACCAATAGAAGACGGCGGCGTTCCTACCAGACGCACATCCGAATAAATCTTCTTCGTAAACATATAATACTGATTTCCTCCGAAGAAAGGTTTGATTTCCACCTCTGTTCCCGGATTATTCTGCAAGAACTTCTTGCCAACCTTCTTTTCTGCCAACTTATTCAGAAAACTGGGCGACAAATAGTTCATACTGTTCGGATCCTTGTCTTTAGCCAGTTCGGCCTTCACATAGTCTGTCACATCATCAATCTTGTCGATAAATGTAACCGTCAGTCCCGGATTCGGTAATTCCTGATCGCGTGTAGTTGCCCAAAAACCATCCGTCAGATAATCATGATCAACCGTACTATGCGACTGGATTGCTCCATATCCGCAATGATGATTGGTGAGCAACAAGCCGTCGGGCGAAACGATTTCGCCTGTACAGCCGCCACCGAAGATCACTACGGCATCTTTTAAGGAAGCTTTGTCCGGACTATAAATATCATAATCCTGCAACTTGAGCCCCAAGCTTTTCATCTCGTCGAACTTCTGCTCCTTCAGTAGTGGAAGAATCCACATGCCTTCATCGGCTTTCAGAGGCAATGTCAACAAGACCGTAGCTACAAGTAAGAATAATCTTTTCATACGCATTTGTTCTATTTGTTATTAAAATCCGCTATTACATCTATTGGCTTCTGAGTCTGTCTGTTCTTACAACTCTTTCCCTTGGAAAAGACAGAACTTATCCACTCTAAAACTCATCCACCTATCGATTCCATTCCGTAAAAGGATGCTGGGTCAGCATTGAATTGTAATACCGCCGGTCGCCGGTCACTTCCTTCCCGGCCCAAGCAGGCATGACAAAAGGTTCCTCTTCTGCCTTCAATTCAATCTCCGCCATTACCAGTCCTTCGTTAGCTCCATGGAAAACATCAATTTCCCATACATGATTCCCGACTTTAGCCAAATGGCGTACCTTATCAATCGCACCCGGCTCACAAAGACGAAGCAATTGTTCGGCATCTTCCAACGGGATCGCCTGTTCGAACTCATACCGGCTCATTCCTTTCTCGTCAGAAGGACCTTTGATCGTCAGGAATCCGTTCTGATCCTGAATCCGGATACGAACCGTCTTTCCCGGCTGCGAACAGATGTAGCCTTGAACAATCCGCTTGCTGGCATATACATCCGCCGAGAAATCACCCGTAACCAAAAACTTCCGTTCTATTTCTGTATGCACGCTTATTAAATTGAAAATTAATAATTGAGAATTGAAAATTGTCCATTGTCAATTTTCAATTGTTCATTTAATGGTTACCATCGTTGCTCCAAAACCATATTCACGGAAAGATGCATCCTGATAATAATGTTGTTTATACCGTGTATTCAGTTCCTTTTCAATTGCCTTGCGCAACACACCGTCTCCTTTGCCGTGGATAAATACAATCTTCTGTCCTTTCTGAGAAGCATACTGATCCATCACTTCCCGGAACTTATCCAACTGATAGTTCAACATATCGCTATTCGATAAACCCCGTACATCATCCAGCAGTTCAGCGATGTGCAAATCAACTTCCAGAATCGAAGAGTTGGCTTCCTTTTTCTTGATAATAGACTGCTTGGGATGCTTGGGTTGGTTATCATTTCGTGCTTTCTGCTGCATGGCTTCCTGTAATTCCGATGCAGAAACCAACATTTCCCGTTCCGGCAAGTCGTTACGGACAATCGGACAGATAATCGCATCCTCATCGAAGAAATCGTTTTCCATAAAGCAATGCAACTTATAGAACTTCACGGTATCTAAACGGAGTTCTACAGAAATGGCATTCTTCAACGAATACAACTTATCTTTCTTGAAGGCAATCAACTGAACGCAGATCCGTTCCAAGGCATTTAAGTCTTTCTTTTCAAACTCCTCCAGAAATATCTTCGTATTCGGCTCGATTGTACCATTGTAACGACTGATCCAACTGTTGTTTTCCCGGCTCATATAGTTAAAGAACAAGTAATAATTACTGTCGTTCACAAAGTAAGCCTCATATCCGCACTGCTGAATCGCTTTCGGGTCAGTCGGCAAATAAGCCAGATAAATATTCAACCGTTCACCTTCCGGCGTTTCTTCAATTTCCTCTTCCGGTTCATCCGGCTGCTGGCGTGTACTTGTAATCTGTTTCTCCATCTCTGCGGCATTGCTCTTCGGTTTGTTGGAACTATGTACTTGCGGTCCTTCGCCAACCACAACACATTCCCGAATCAAAGCCGGCACTTCAAAGCCATCTTCATCTTCTACCAATACCTGATCTTTCCCTTGAAAACCTCTGACAACGCCTCCGCCTGTCGTATTCAGGAAACGGACCTTGTCTCCTACCTTTATATTACCCATATTCTTTTTGTGTTTTTATTGCTGTTTCATTTTACACGAACTGCTTCTTTCAGTAGTTCACACAAAAGTAATATTTTTCTTTCAGTTTCATACGAAAACAAAAACACGAGTGCATGTTGAAAGACACATATACTTCCTTTTTTACATCTAAATATTCTCACTATATTTGTCACAAACGAATGTTAACTTACAAAACGGATATAAACCATGACAACTCGTAGAGATTTCCTCAAACAGGCTTCTCTGTTAGGAGCCGGACTGACATTCAGTCCTTTTTTAATTCAAGCATCCAACTCCATTTCAGCAAACGACAAAATCCAGGTAGCTTTAATCGGCTGCAACGGTATGGGATTTGAAGACTTAAAAGCATTTCTTCGGAATCCGGAAGTAGAATGTATAGCCTTATGCGACATAGATGAGAATGTATTGAATAACCGGGCTGCTGAGACAGAAAAAATAACAGGAAAGAAAGTAAAACATCTGTACAAGGATTGGCGAAAAGTGATTGACAACAAAGATGTAGATGTCGTAATCGTAGGAACACCCGATCACTGGCACTGCTTGCAAGCCGTCTATGCCTGCCAGGCAGGAAAAGATGTGTACTGTGAAAAGCCCCTAGGCAACAGCATCGAAGAATGTAACATTATGGTGCGGGCAGCCGAAAAGTATAATCGTGTCGTACAAGTTGGTCAGTGGCAGCGCAGCGATCCGCACTGGCAAGATGCAATGACTTTCGTACACAGTGGTAAATTAGGGAAGATCCGTACCGTACGTGTTTTCTCTTATCAAGGCTGGTGTTCTTCTATTCCAGTCAAACCGGATGAACCCGTTCCTGCCGGAGTGGATTATGACATGTGGTTAGGTCCGGCTCCCAAACGTCCGTTTAACCGGAACCGTTTCCACTTTACCTTCCGTTGGTTCTGGGATTATGCCGGCGGATTGATGACCGACTGGGGTGTTCACTTGCTTGACTATGCATTATTCGGTATGAATGTAACGGCACCGAAGTCTATTATGGCATCAGGCGGTAAATTCGGTTATCCGGATGATGCCTGCGAAACGCCCGATTTGTTACAGACGATTTATACCTTCGACGGATTTACAGTGATGTGGGATCATGCTATAGGTATCGACGACGGAGCTTACGGACGTAATCACGGATTGGGTTTCGTTGGAGAAAACGGAACATTGGTAGTTGATCGTGGCGGCTGGGAAGTCATTCCGGAAAAAGTAAACGGACAAGCCCGCATGGAAGCTGTTCCACTGAAGAAAGCATATGGAGAAGGTGGCCTGAATCTGCATGTCAAGAATCACTTGGAGTGTATCAAAAGCCGGAACCGTAACTGCAATGCCAGTATCGAGATTGGAGCACACATCGCCAAATTCTCTCAATTAGGTAACATTGCCTATCGGACAGGTAAGAAATTAAGCTGGGATGGAAAGAGTTTCCACGACAGTGAAGCCGACGCTTACTTATGCAAACAGTATCGAGCTCCGTGGAAATTGCCGAAGATTTAAAAATTCTATCTTTCAAAAAGATTAAGAATCCCTCTCTCAAATACAACAAAGAGATCTCTTTATTTAGTAATATAACTTTAAATAAAGAGATCTCTTTGCAACGAATTCGTTTACCTGAAAGTAAAATACAAATCTTTATTTACCACTTATGTCTACATCCATATTATCTATAATAAAATTAGCAATTGTTTCCATTCCAGCTTTACTTGGATGTTGATGAAATGGCTTATCAAAAGGAGGTAATACTATATTATTCACTCCATAATATTTACATAGTGTTGCCATACTATTTGTTATATCCAAATCTAATTCCGTATTCACTATATTATAGATCTTTGCATTCGGATTATGTTTTAACAAATAATCTAACATATAAGCAAACGAAGGTCTAAAAAACTTTAAATCTTCTGATGTTATGTCGCTATATTTATAATCCCCTATAGGAGAATCAGCCCAACTATCGTTAGTACCTCCAAAGATAAAAATAATATCAGGTCTACCTATATTTTTCATTCTAGTAACAAATGAAAAATCAGAAGCATCATTTCCTCCATACCCGGTATTACAAATAGTGTAGATCCACTATATGAATTATTATATTCTAATTTATAACCTTTTTTCAATATAATTTGATACCACCATGTCTCTTCAATATTTAGGACATCACTTTCTTTACTCTCCCCATTATAAAAACAACGATTTGATTCAGGAGTAACAAAACCGCCAAATGTAGAATAAGAATCTCCTAATATAGAACAACAAAGTATGCGATTCTCTGTTTGAGACAAACTTTTCTCTTTTACTGAAAAAGAACAAGAGAAACAAATCAAAATACTACAGAAAAATGATAAATAATTTTTTAACAACATATTTATTCTATTTCTTAATTAGTAAAAATCCCTCGCAACCCGTATCATCGTTTCCAAATTTTCAGCAGGTGTCGTTGGTGGAATGGCACAACCTGCATTCAAGATAAATCGTGGATTGTCTTGGAAAATACGGAGTAATTCTTCTGTTTTTTCTGCTACTAAAGCAGATGTTCCCAAAGCCAGAACGCCCGACGGATCTATATTCCCGGCAAAGGCTACCCGATCACGCATCTTATTCTCTGCCACCAGCGTATTGGTCAGGTAATCCAGTTCCAAGACATCCGCTCCTACCGAAATCATATCATCCAATATAATATCTGTATTTCCACAAATATGTAACAGATAAGGTAATCCCTGTTGATGAGACCAGTCGCATACTTTCTTCTCATAAGGTAAAGCAAATGTCTGATACATCTCAGGAGACATCATAGAAGGACCAGCCGGACTATCTCCATTGGAAATCATATCGGCTCCAGCTTCTTTCATAAGAGAAACGAACTGAGTCGTCGCTTCCAGGCAATAATCCAGTAAAGCAAAAACACGTTCCTGAAGTTCCAGACATAAATCCAACATCAGGTTTTCTGTTCCTCTCAACATGGTTGCCAACGAAAACGGAGCCTGATCACAATTTCCCCGGATAAAGATCTCTTGTTGGAAATGTTGCTTTAACAGATGTACTGCCTCACACCAGATATCCACATATTTATATGTTTGTATCCGGAGTGGTTTTAATTGTTCCACATCCATCAAACTATCTAACAGACCTTCATGCGAACGTGCCGGTTCATCATTAGGGAAATCAACAGGCACGCCACAAGCTCCAGCCAATGTCACAGTATCAATATCCACCGTAATGCCGTCATACTGGTACTTTTCTACCGCACGAATAAAAGTATCGGCTATTATTTTCGGATCATTCCGATATTGTTCCATCGTATATCCGGCTTCTCGGGCTGCCATCATAAAGTTATGCTGCATATCCAAAATAAGCCGACAGTCCTTTTTTGTTTTCATGATAGGGTTTCTGATCTGTTCAATTAAATTTATGCAAGGCAGCAAAGGATGAAAAACAAGCTGACAAGGCTTGATACGATTATTCTTTCAAACCTTGCCAGCTTATCTGTTATCAGTATATTAATACCAATCCGGTAAGGAATACGGATTCCGGTACTGATACCAATACAAACGATGGGCAGCGGCTTCCTTGTCATTGACAAAACTCAATGTAGCCGGATTCCATTTCACCGGACGACCTAACTCGAGGGCTATATTCGTCAGGCAACAGAGTGTATTGGTACTGCAACCCACTTCAACCGGGGCAATCGGATTCTCACGCGAACGGACACAATCAATAAAGTTCTGCATGTGCGGCGCACTGGTTTCATACTGACCTTTTCCGATCTTCGTTTCCTTCTTCTCCAACAAGGACGGATCCGAACATTCAATATAACCACGTGCTACCTTAATCCAACCTTTATCACCGATGAACTGAATACCCTGTGCATTCGGATTGTCTTCCCGATACGGCTGTTCGGTCATCACAATGCCGTTGGCATACTTCATGGTTGCATATTTCGTTCCGTTGTATCCTTTCGGGATAAATTCTACCGGTCCCGAACCATCCATGCCAATAGCAGCCTGGGCAATATCAAACATGTGAGCACCCCAGTCGGATGTATAACCGTTTCCGGTCTCGCGATACCAACGCCAAGCGCCCCACAGCTGTTCGTTCTTTTCCGGATCCAAAGAGACAGGAGGACACAAATCCGGATGATAATGAATCTTCGGATCATTCAACGGTCCCATCCATTGATTGAAGTTTAAGTTATTGGGAACCGGCTGTTCCGGCAAATCAAAAGGTTTGGGAGGTTCGCCTACTCGGGCATAAATCTTTTCAATATGACCAATCGCACCTTGCTGTACCAAAGCTATGGCTTGCTGGAATTCCTTGTCCGAACGCTGCTGGCTACCAACCTGAAGAACCCGTTTATTCTCACGAACAGCCTTCACCATCGCCAGTCCTTCTGTAATCGTATAAGCCAAAGGTTTCTGGCAATATACATCTTTTCCCGACTGGCAACTATGAATGGTACACAAAGCATGCCAATGATCGGGTGTAGCAATCTCGATGGCATCAATATCCTTGCGTTCGAGCATTTCTTCATAGAATTCATACTGATCACACCGTTGCGGCATTCCGTTATCAGCCTGCCATTTGGTGATACGACGAACAAAACGTTCCCGTTTAATGGAATCGACATCACAGCCGGCGGCAACCTGTACTCCCGGACATTGGGCAAATCCGCCAAAGTCACTTAAACCTTGCTGTCCTAAACCAATGAAACCCAATACCACCCGATCACTCGGAGCGATGCGGACTCCATTCATACTCCAACTCGGCAAGATGGTCAATCCCGCCAAACCTAATGCTGAAAAGCCGAGAAACTCCCGGCGAGTCATTCCTTTCTTTTTTCCGTTTTCCATATAAGTGTTTCCGTTAATAGTAATTAGAATGTGTTTTTCTAATTCTCTCTGTCAACATCCCGACAGAAAGTTGCCGCAATTTATCACTTTTCCAACAACCAGCCAAATACATGTTCCGAAAAAGATTCGGTTATCTGACTATTTTCTGTTTGAACTCCATCCTTTCAAAAATCTTTTACTTTGATTCGCAATAGTACCGGATTATCATCTTCTTTCAAAGACGAACAGACTTTATACCATGCAGGATACTTCTGCTTTAACACCTCCCGTTCCGCTGTGGATAATTGCTGATAACCATCCAACAAGATGCTTGGCTCGACTTCCCAAATAATATCATCCCCATCCATATTATGCGGAATACGCTTGGCTGTAACAGGTATTATATTTCCTTTGAGATACATATCATCCACAAGCTTTTTGGCAGTTAGTATTTTCTTCGAACGCTTTGAATAGAGGGATAAATAACCTTTACGTGCTTTATCAATAATTCCTATATAAAGAAAGTTATCACTGATTCCTGTAGATACTCTTTCTGCATAATCATCTAAACGATTGAGTTTTTTCTGCCAACTCAGACAATCATCCTTTGAATCAATAGGAATATTGGGTATCTTTTTATCACCATAATCTATATAATAAGCTCTGGTTATTTTCTTTAAGTCCGAAGAAATTGAATAAATAGTGTCGCAAAACGGATATGCTAAGTAATAACTACTATCAGTAGCCCCAAAAGCACGCCAAATAGTTCTAAAATTACATTTTAATGCTTCTTTCTCTCCTGGATTAAAAAAGAAATTTTGGTTTCCTTCTTTATCTATTTTTGATATCAAATAATTTTGAAATAAATTTGGTAGCGTTAGGAATACTAAAATATCATTTTCCTTGGTAGCTAATAATTCAGTAGCGGAAAAAGATTGGTTTATTTTATTTGAATGTGAAAAGTTTCCATCGGAATCAAAATATAATAATTTTTGATAATCAGCAATAACGACTTGATTATCATTTGTCATTGTAAAATCTTTAAATTCAATATACTCTTCTGGACCACCTCCTTGTTTGCTTATTTTTTGGAGATATTTTCCATTTTCGTCAAAAACAAAAAGTTTAGCGTTTTGCATGCTGTTCGTTGACCGGATATAGTATTTCCCATCATTAAAGATTAATCGTGTAATCTCTCCGATTAAATTTTCCTCAGTTGTTTCGAGCGGAATCAATTCGATGGTATCAACAAAAGCTGAAAAAGGTAGTTCCGCTGTATAATTGCTGAAGACAGGAATTGTTTCGATTGTACTGTCTTTTGTGGTTGAAGAATCTCCTGTATGTTGACAAGAGAGCAGGCAGACTGACAAAATGATGAAGAGAATACTATTTTTCATGATCTATCTGATTTATGTTTGAATTATATACTTTCTCGAATGGTTCTTCCTTTTATCTGGTTCACAAAACTAGGTTTTGTTTCACTAAGAAGCAAATAATAACCCCTTATATTTTTCTTATAAAATTCTTATATACGGATATAAGAATTTTTTCTCGTTGTATTCTAATTTTTTGACAATAGTCGTAAAGCTTTTCCATATATGTGATAAAGCTTTTTGACATATATGATAAAGCTTTACGACAGCTGTCAAAAATATAAAAGATAACGAGTTTCGTTAACTTCGTATGTTTAGGTTCAATTTATCACCTTAATTCAGTAGATCTTGCACTTGTTTCCACTCATTTCCGTTATCATTGGGTTGTGGTTTTCCCGGTGTACTACGCCCTTCCCGGATATACTTCAAAAGTAAGTCTTTCAATTCTTTTACCTTATCCGGATATTCGGCCTGTACATTCTTCTGTTCCGCCGGATCCGTTGCCATATTATACAATTGTACACGAGGCAACTTCAACAAGGCTTCCCGATTGCCTGGAGTCGGTTCACTCCATCCACCCGAACTGGCAGACAACAGTAATTTCCAATCTCCTTTTCGGATACTGAACTCTCCATTGATGGAATGATGCACAGTGGCTTCCCGGATAGGTTCCGTATAGTTGGTATTTACCAGAACAGGCATTAAAGAGAAACTGTCTTCACCTTCAGAATCGCGAATCGCCGTTTGTGTCAGATCGGCAAACGTTGCAAAGAAGTCGGTTAAACAAATGGTCTGATTCTCGCGATGCGGTATAATATTTCCAGGCCAACGAACCAAACATGGAATGCGATGTCCGCCATCAAACAAATCGGCTTTATGTCCCCGATATACATAACTTGGCAAATGCCCTTGCTGTTGCATAGACTTCATATCGGCAGCCGGACTACATCCGTTGTCTGACGTAAATACGATTAAAGTATTCTCATCAATCCCGGCATCTTTCACCGTCTGTAAGATGCTTCCGACCAGATGATCAACCATCAAAACAAAATCGCCATACGCACCAATGCCCGATTTCCCCTGGAATTCTTTCACAGGCAAAATAGGTGTATGAGGTGCCGGCAATGGCAAATACAAGAAAAACGGCTGTTCTCCTTGGGCATGTTCTTGGATATAAGTTTCTGCCCTTCGGACAAAATTCGGCAAGCAATCTTCATGATCGAAATCGGAAGCCGTCGGTCCTTTTCGCCAGAAACGTAAACCTTTATCTTCCGTCACCCGATCCGGCAAGGCCGTAGGTTGATTATTTTCCACATACACGTATGGATCCATATCCAGCGAACCAATAATGCCATAGAAATAATCAAAGCCTCTTTCGGTCGGTCCACCGGTAATCGGCTTGGAAAAATCAATCTGGTCCTTGCCGGCTTCCATATTATGCCAGTTCCAGCCCAAATGCCATTTGCCGATGCAGGCAGTTGTATAACCACCTCTTTTCAGAACAGTCGCTATGGTCGAACGATCCGGCTTGATAAAAGGCTTGTCATACCCGAACAGAACTCCTTCCTTCAACGTCGAACGCCAGTTATAACGTCCGGTCAGAATACCATAGCGAGTGGGCGTACTGACAGAAGAGCTTGAATGGGCATCTGTAAAACAAACTCCTTCAGAAGCCATCTGGTCCAAATGACTTGTCCGGATCTTGCCTCCGGGATTATACGTAGAGACATCACCTATACCCAAATCATCGGCCAAAATAAAAATAATATTCGGCTTCTTTTCCGTCGCTGTCACCGAAGACAAAGCGCCCAATGCAGCCAGCGAACCTAATAATAAGCGTTTATTCATAAGTTTATCTATTTTACGATGCATACTTGATACGTTTCATTTACCGCTGTAGGAAATTCCACTTCATAATAAGAATAGATCTGATTGCGCTGACGTTCTCCACTTCGGGCAATCTCGGTATTTCCTCTTACGATCGTAATGGGCGAAGCCGTACGGATCTTACACATTTTTCCAGCTAAAGAACGTACGGCAGCCTTTTGCAGACTACCTTCTTTCCATGTCATATCCACCTCGAAGTTACCCCGAGCCTTCAGACCACTCACCGTTCCCTCAGGCCATACATCGGGTAAAGCAGGCAATAAATGCAAATATCCCGCATAGCTTTGCAACAACATTTCGGCGATTCCTGCCGTATACCCAAAGTTTCCATCTATCTGGAAAGGAGGACACGCATCCAACATACTTTTATAAAGTCCGCCACCTTTTCTTCCGGAACCAAATCCTACCGGATTAAATAAGTTGGATATAATCCGATAGGCATGATTGCCGTCCAGCATGCGCGCCCACATATTGATCTTCCAACCCATCGACCAACCAGTCGCTTCATCACCCCGTATTTCTAACGTCTTTTTCACCGCATTGAACAGTTCTGGCGTATCAGTCGTGATCTGATCTCCCGGATGGAATCCATACAAATGAGACAAATGCCGGTGTTTAGGATCTGTCTCCTGGAAATCAAACATCCATTCTTGTAACTGACCTTGCGCCCCGATCTGGTAAGGAAGTAACCGTTCCAGTTTATGCTGCAGTTCTTTCTGCAAATCCGGATCTACGCCTAATTGCTGAGCCACGGCCAACGTACGGGTAAAGTTTTCCCGAATAATTGCCATATCCATTGTCGGTCCCATACTGATACCCGTTTGTTCTCCTTTCGGCGAGACAAACCAATTTTCCGGAGAAATACCGGCAGGCGTTACCCAATGTCCGTTTTCATCTTCCACTAACCAATCAGCAAAGAATTCGGCAGCACCTTTCATCAGCGGATAGGCCGTATCGCGCAAGAACTGTTCATCTTGCGTAAACTGATAGTGTTCCCATAAATGACTAGTCAGCCATCCTTGTACCATCGGCCAGAACGAAGCAGTCGGAACATTATCATTCGGCATTGTCTCTCTCCAAATAGATGTATTATGATGTCCTACCCAACCTCGCATACCATACATTTCTGAAGCCGTCCGTTTGCCTGAAACTGCCATCTCTGATATCATCCGGAACAAAGGTTCATGGCACTCCGAAAGATTGGTCAGTTCAGCCGGCCAATAATTCATTTCGGTATTAATATTGATCGTATATCCGCAATTCCAGGCAGGAATGGTATCTTTATTCCACATTCCCTGAAGATTCAACGGTTGTCCGCCCGGCCGAGAACCGGAGATCATCAGGTAACGGCCATACTGAAACAGGGTTGCCGCCAAATCCGGATCACTCTGATCGGCAAACCGATCGATACGCTGATCAGTTGGCAAAGCCTTCTGTTCCGGAGAAGACACCAATTCTAAACTTACCCGATCGAATAAAGAACGAAAATCAGCTGTATGCCTTCTTTTCAGCGTCTCATAATCAAAAGCCAACGCCCGGTCAATCTTTTCAGCCGCTTTCTGAGCCGGATCAACTCCTTCCCGACTTGGGCTCTTGTCAAATCCATTAAAGCTCGTTGCCATACTCAGTAAGAAATAAACTTCTTGCGTCTGGCTTACCCGGATTTCCTGATCCGTGATTTCTACTTTTCCATCCGGACAAACGGGCTTTACTTGTGCCTCAAAGAACATGCCTTTCCCATCTATCTCATCTCCATACAATACCCGCTTGTTAAACTTCCGTTTCCCGTCCGAATCATATAATTCCGGATGTTTATACTGGTCGCCCCAGCTTTCCATCTGCTCGAACGTTCTTCGCTCTACATAACCCGGAGCTTGGCCTTTCAACACCAGTTTTCCTTCTTCTTCCGATCCTTTTGCTGTTGGATGGACAGACGACAAGTTCAAAGAGACATCAATTCCATCCGCCTTGTCGCTCTTGACATGAATAATAATCAGATCATCCGGATGAGAAGCAAATACTTCGCGTTCATATCGGACATCCCCCACTTGATAAGTTGTCCGGTTAATCGCATCCGATAAGACAAGTTCCCGTTGATAATGGGTAACTTCACCTTCCCTATGATCCGTCAAATACAAGTCGCCCAAAGGCTGATAATACTGATGTAAACGTCCCAACCAATGTTTGCAGACCAAATCAGAGGCTTGTTTATACGCTCCGTTTTTCATCAGACGGATCACACGCTCTTTCATCTCAGGAGTGATACGAACATCGGTAAAGGTCGTAGAAGGTTCGCCACTATAAAGCGTATTTTCATTCAGCTGTAAATGTTCTTTCTGAGGATCACCGAACACCATGGCTCCCAATCGGCCATTGCCCAATGGCAAGGCTTCATTCCAATTAGCTGCTGGAGCATCATACCAAAGCCTTATGTCACGCGGCTTTTCTGTTTCTTGTACCGTACAGGCCAACAAAAACAGGCCTGCCAACCAAATATACAAATACTTCATCTTTCTCCCTTGTGTTTATAAGTTTATCCGTTTTTAGTTGAGTAATGCTCAAAGATACGTTACATCTCTCAAAACTCACAACGTATCTATCAGAACTTACGTTGCCAACTGGACCAGATTATTCAAATGTCGAACATGTTGAAAGGCTGTTCGTGACACATCTACATAATCTATGCCCGGCCATGTTCCATCCGGACGAACAGTCTCAACAATCGTCCGGATCTGCTTGTCTGAGATCGGCATATCCAGCAATTGTTCCGTAACCTTTTCCCGCAAGTAAGCGACATCCTTGTCTTTTCCGGCTTGCATATCCAGCGTACTCACCCCCAGCAAACAGATAAGAATCAGTATTTTCCATAAATAGTTTCCGAATTTGCTCATAAACACATGGACTTTTAATACCGGAAACTAAAGTCACCGGCTCAATTATACAACTTCAGGGCTTCTTCCCACGTCATCTTACCCGGTTTCCCTCTCCAGAAATGACGATCCAAATCACAGAAGTCGTTGTTCTTCTTCATTTCTTCTTTCAGGATCCGTTTGTAGGCATCTTTCTTAAAGGCATACTTCGCATCTGTTGCCAGATTGATCATTTCATCCGGGTCATTCGACAAATCAAACAGTTGTTCTGTTACAACACCATCCACATTATAAATGATGTATTTCCAATTGTCTTTCACCAAGGCTCGCTGGAAACTATTATAGGCCAGGAACAACTGATCCCGATGTTTCTGTTCCGGATTCTGCAAGACAGGTAAAAGAGAACGACCGGTTACCGATGCTGCCGGCTGAATCTGCAATAAGTCGCAGACCGTCGGATAAATATCATACAAATAACAAAGAGATTCACTGCGTACACCTTTCTTCATTCCGGGAACAACCATGACCAAAGGAACACTGATACTATGTTCATACAAGTTCTGTTTTCCCAACAAACCATGACGACCAACAGCCAGTCCGTTGTCGGACGCAAAGATCAGGATCGTATTCTCTAACTCGCCTTTCTCTCTTAATGTCTGTATAATACGACCGATCTGCACATCCACTTCACTAATCATGCCATAATAATCAGCCAGATCTTTCCGGATCATTTCTTCCGTCCGAGGAAATGGCAACAAGACCTCATCCCGAATCTTTAGTTCTCCGTTGTCAAAAGGATGTTGCGGCAAATAGTTTACCGGCAATTCCATCTCTTCCGGATGATAGGTATGGCCGTATCCGGGATGCTGATTCCGTGGATCATGCGGTGAAGTAAAAGCCACGAAGGCAAAGAAAGGCCGATCGTTCTTCTTCCGTTCGGAAAGGAACTTCACTGCGGCATCGGCATACATTTCCGAAGAGAACTTATCGCCTACAAAAGGCTCTTTATATTCGGCTGTCGGATCATAGTGATGCAGACGAGGAGACATGTGACCATTTTGATTGTATTGGTGCATTCCTCCGAAAAAGATATGATCTCCTTTCTCAAACGAACGGTTAAAGGATTTCTTGTCGGCATGCCATTTCCCGGTTCCGAACGTTTCATAGCCATTTGCCCGTAATAACTCCGGAAGAGTGACCTGTGATTCCGGAATAACGGCACCGTCTTGTTTCACCTGATAAACACCTCGTCCCGTCATAATCATAGCTCGGCTGGGCATTGACAAAGCACCGCCCAACGAACCATTGGTATAAGCATGTCTGAAAGAGACGCCTTCCTGAACGATCCGATCAATGTTAGGAGAAACAACCTGCGTATTTCCATACGCATGAATGGACGTTTTCTGCATATCGTCCACCAATATAAACAATACGTTTTTCTGCTCTTTCTTGGCAAAGCCAACTGTCGCTAATGCCGAAAGGCCTAATGCCAAACACAAATTTCTGTTTTTCATGATAATCTATCTAATTTGTTTTTACAATACAGATAACGCCGGATCATGTACAGCTTCCATCCGTTGCTTCAGTTCGGTCCGCAGCTGCTTGACAAGTTCCGGATGTTTCCCGGCTATATTATTCAACTGGAAAGGATCTGTTTTCCGGTCATATAAATGTTCTTCCGTTATCACACCATCCTTATATCGGATTGCATACGTATATTGAAGAGTCCGTACGCCACGGGCCCCGGTTGTCAGATTCTTCCCCGTTTCATTCACTGCACCATAGAACATATAAAGTTGAGAAGAAGGCATCTTCTCCCGGTTCCCCCGGATTTGTTCGCTCAGATCACGGGTCTGGACAGTTGCGGGAATTTCCTGCTGAAAGCCCATCAGCGACAAAACCGTCGGACAAAAATCTTCGAGTGAAATCAATAAGTCCTGATCCATTCTTGGAGTAAGCTGTTTTCCATACGATATCAGGAAAGGAACCCGCATAGCTTCCTCGTAAAAGATATTCTTCCCGATGTTATTGTGCATACCCATCGAATCTCCATGATCCGAGACAAAGACAACAATCGTATTGTCATACTGACCATTCTTCTTCAGCGCCTGAATAATCCGTCCAAATTGTTCATCCACACCCGTTATGCAAGCATAATAATTAGCCACACTCCGCTTGAACAACTGGATATATTTCTCGTCAGACTGCATCAGGTTGGGTAAAGAATTTGCTATCGAATCCACATTCAAGGTAGCATATTCCTGCTTGTACCGATCCGGAACCTGCTCATACCCTGTATGAGGCGGATTCATCGACACCATCATGGCAAATGGTTTACCCGTCGAACGGATACTATCCAGATATTGAATGGCCAGATCGGCTTCATGCTCCGGACCCCATTGATCTACATAATAAAACTCATCCCTTTTCGAATCTTTATTCCAGTAAAGCGGACGTAAATGGCGATCGTATGTTCCATAAGCGACCCAGTAATCAAAACCATGCCTTCTTTCGGGCGGACACCATTCATTCCAGGCCATTTCTCCTTTGTTGTTCGAGCAATCCACATACGGCGTGTAAGGTTTATCCAAATGCCATTTTCCGATGTATGCCGTCGCATAGCCAGCCTGTGCCAATACATCCGACCAGCAGGTCAAATCCTGGCGCAGTTCTACGCCCTGATGCGCTGATTCCGACTGGCAATTCGTCAATACTCCATTTTCGTGCGGATAAGCCCCACTTAAAAACATACCTCTTGCCGGAGAAGACACCGGATAACCGCTGACTGCCTGAGTCAGAACGACCGCTTCCTGAGCAAACTGATCCAAATTCGGTGTTTTAACGGCCTCTTTTCCCCGAAAGCCCAAGGCATCACCCCGAAACTGATCGGCCATCACCACCAACAAATTGGGATGTTCTTCCGAAGCTGCCTCCATTAATCCTGAAGGAACAAACAACAGTTCCATACATCCGAACAACAAACTCCGGTTTATTTTCGTGTTTTCCATACTTCCTCTATACATAAAATGAATTGTCTTTTAGCAGACTAGTAGACCTAGACCTCTACAAATATAAAACAGTTTACGAGAAAAAAGAAAGGATAAACAAAAAATGGGAATAACCGTGTTTCTTTGTCATCTCGTTATCTCCTCTTCTTCCGAAGCCAAATACAAACCGACTTCAGCTATCTGAGGAACATCCCGACTTTGCTGTATCACCAACCGAACTTCTTTTGCCTTGACCTTCGGGAAACGAAGAATACGTTTGTAGCCGATTGTAGTTCCTTCCGATGCCAACAGCCACTTTCCATCCTGCCTATATTCCAAACGGAAATTTTCCACCCGCTGTCCTTCTGTAATATTTTCCTGGACAACCAAACGATCAAATTCCTGTTCTTCTGCAAATGAAAATGAAAGTACGGCTTCTTTCGTTGTTGGTTTCCAATACGTCTTCAAATCAGAATCTGTCAGTAAGTTTTTTTCTTTCTGCGACGTAGAAACCGTCAATAGATTATGCCGAAATGTTTCCCGTAAAATCCGTTGCATTTCCTGTAAAGCCTGCACATCATTTTCATGGATTAAACCTCTTTTATCCGGTGGTAAGTTAAGCAACAAAAGAGAATTCTTTCCGATAGAACTGTAATAGATATCTATCAACTTCTGAGGAGTTTTTACCAATGTGTCTTGGGATGCATGATAATACCAACCGGGACGGATAGATACATCTACTTCCGATGGATACCAAATCACTCCTTGCGCCTGTTGTAGTTTTTCCCGACTACCCAAATCTTTCTCCATCGCATCTCCGTCTGGTACAAAGGTGCCAGTTCCTCGTTCCTGCTGCGAAGAGGCGGCTATCCGCTCCAGATTCTTTTGAGATGCCGGTATCACACTCCATTCCGTATCCCGGCCATAACCACTCTCCGTACCAACCCATCGTACGTCCGGTCCCATAACCGCGATAACCGCTTCCGGTTGCAAACGACGAATTGTCTGATAATAACGCTCAAAGTCATATACCTGTTTCTTCCCATTGGGACCTTCACCACAAGCGCCGTCAAACCAGACCTCGGCGATCGGACCATATTGAGTCAATAACTCTTCCAGCTGATGGACAAAATAATCATTATAGGCTTCCGTTCCATAAGCCGGATGATTCATGTCCCAAGGCGAAAGATAAACGGCAAACTTCAAACCAGCCTCTCGGCAAGCGTCCGATACTTCACGCACCAAATCTCCTTTTCCCCCTTTCCAAGGAGAAGAGGCAACCGAGAAATCCGTATATTTTGAAGGCCACAAACAGAAACCGTCATGATGTTTACAAGTCAGCAAGATCATCTTCATACCTGCTTCCTTCGCAGTACAAACCCATTGACGGGCATCCAATTCTGTGGGATGAAATAGCTGAGGATCTTCCTTTCCCGTTCCCCATTCCTTATCTGTAAACGTATTGATTCCATAACAAATGAAACAGGTAAACTCCATTTCCTGCCAAGCCAGCTGACGTTCGGAAGGAATCACATGGGCTGCCATCCGACATTTTTCTTCCAATGAAACTGTATCCGGAAAAACGACAGAAGAGACATACAACTCTTGCCGTTCCGGTTGGGACTGACATCCCATACATAATAAACCGGCTATACCTAAAACGATGTTCCGTATTTGATACTGTGTTTTCATGTTTCTACAATTTATTAATCATACAAATATACGTAATTCAAAAGATTTCATAAATCAGGGATAAAAATGCCATTCAATCATTTTGATATAATCCACTACCTACTACTTGCTTCAATGCTGATTGTTGTGCGACATCCAACAAACGTTTGAACTGGACCTGTGTTAATAACGGCATATGCTCCAATGTCCAATCTGTGCCTAATTGATGGTATTTATCCCTACATAAATTATTGAACGCACACAACTCCCATTTATCTACAAAAACTGACATGGGAGATAAAAATCGGGCTATCTCTTGTATATTTTCCAACGTAGCTGTCATTTCAGGGATAACTGGCGTTCGAATCCAAATACGGGTAGGCAAATGCTCCTCTTGGATATATTGGCACATGCGAAGTAGATTTTCATGAATCAGGTGATTATCTACTCCTGTCTCATTCCGATGCCGGACTGGATCCATTTCTTTCAAATCATAAAGGATCAAATCCATATAAGGAAGCAGTACCTGATAATTCTCCCATGATGTATATCCACACGTATCCAATGCCAAATGGATGTCTTCCTGCTTCAGTTTTTGTGCCAACGATACAATGAATGGCGTTTGTAAGGTTGGCTCTCCTCCTGAAAAGGTCACACCACCACCCATTGACTTCAACAACTGTTTTTCTTGTATAATCTGGTATTCCAACTCTTCCAAATCATAAACCTTTCCTGTTATTTGCAAAGCGCGAGAAGGACAGGTTTCAACACAGTCAAAACAGTTGACACAATTTTGTTTACGAATAAGATGAGGTAAACGAAAATCAACAGCCTCATATGGGCACTGCAAAAGACAGGTCTTACAACCGATACACTTTCGTTGATCCCATGACAATTCCGGCCTGGGATATATCGTTTCCGGATTATGGCACCATTTACACCGAAGCGGACAGCCCTTAAAAAACAAGGTTGTCCGCATACCGGGTCCATCATGTGATGCCAAAAAAGCGATTTGCGTTAGAATAGCTTTTTTAGGATCAATCATATTTATAAGTTTTCATAATTCACTCGTTTGATGAATTCTTCCTGGAATTTCCGGTCCATAAATACAAAATGAGCCGAATATCCGGTCACTTTCACGACAATACCTTTATATTCTTCTTTTTCCGGATGATGCATAGCGTCTTCCAAAACTTTCAGATCCACCACATTCAAATTAATCTGTACACCTCCTTTTTGGAAGAAGTGATCAGCAAAAGCTTGTACAAATTGCCCTCGAGGTTGTTCGCTGGGGAAAAAACTCGGATGTAATTCTATTTGGAAAGAACCTCCTTGGTATTCTGCATAATTCAATTTCGTAAAAGAGCGCATGGTAGGTAAAATGCCCAGTTTATTACGCCCGTGCATCGGATTCATTCCATGTGCCAATGGTTCTTCTGCCCGGCGTCCGTCTGGTGTTGCGCCCAACATCGGACCGGCATAAGTATGTCCCATAAATTGGAATAGCGACGGTCTGAAATGAAATCCTTTTATATTGTGCTTATCTTCAAGCATACTCCGTATCAACGTACACAATTCTACCGTGAATTGATCTACCGTTTCTATATCATTCCCAAATTTAGGCTGATTCAGAAACTCTTGACGCATGATCTCTTTTCCGTCCCAATTCGTTTCCAATGCCTGTTTCAATTCTGACAAAGTATATTTTTTCTGACGGAAAATCAACTCACGCATAGCGAACATACTATCACATAAATTCGGTACACCCAATACATTGACAGATGTATAGTTGTTATGTACAGCTCTGACATCGGTTACATCACGCCCATGCTCAATCGTTCCATGCATACAGAAAGAGGTGACAATCTCCGGCCAGACTTTTGGTTGCCAATGATAGGTATTGTTCTTGAATTCAACCAAAATATGAATTGCCTTGTCCAACTCTTCCTTAAACAGTCCCATAAACGAATCCCAGTCGGTTACTTGCTTCGTAATCGCTTTATCTATTGTTCTGAACATAGGTTGTAATGGAACCAGCGAATTCGTATCCTGATCGCAGTAATCATTGCCGACAGAACAATACCACTGACAACCTGAATAAGCAATATTCCAGGCATCATCTTCCGAATATCCCGAACGAAGTTCGCTCGCTCTCAACACATCATAATTGACCAATGTAGGAGCTCCACAACCATGTCGGCCAACAACATCACAAGCATACCGCCAAAAAGAAGGATCAATCTCTTTATGCCACATGACTCCCAGTTGGTTATAACCACCAAGCATATCATACGCTTCTACACCTAACCAACTGACTTCATTCGTTGCATCCTTTAAGTCTTTGTCCCGTCCACCAAATGAAAAATAATTTCCGCCATATTTCAAATAGAGTTCGGCTATATATTCCCGAGCCTCATCTCTGGTTAGAATACCTGCTTGAACATCTTTTCTGTAAAATCCGATAAGCAGCTGGTCCAAACGTCCGTATCCATTACCATGTCCGATAATACGTTCTGTGATCTGGAAAAAGTTGATCCATTGTAATGCTTCCACAAAAGTCTGTGGTGCTTTTTGAGCCAAATTAAAGCAATTGTCGGCTACTTTCTTGTACAAAGCTTTCTGTTCCGGATCTGTTTCCTGTTCAAACAACTTCTCAGCTTCGATCGCATAACGTTGAACATAACGTATAATAGCTAAGCATACCTGTTCGGCTGCACATAAATAGTCGTAACTTTTCTGATTATCATACGACTGATATTTAGACTTATAATATCGAATCTTATCCAGTAATCCATTCCAGCCTAATTTCAATCCTATGGACAAATCGGGACAAGTATGTGCCAAACTCATTCCTCCCGCACCTAAATGACGGGCTTTATGACCTAAATCCTGATTTTCCTGTGGATATTTAAAATAACGGGCTTCATCTAACTGCCAATAAAATTCTCCGACGATTAGTTCTGACGGATGAATGATCACTGGACTATGATCCAGAAAGAAAGCATAATCGGTTGCAAAATTAATGGGATCATAAGAAAAGCCGGAAACTTTAGACGGCATCTGCTTGACATAAGGATAAGGTCCTCCGATATCTATGCGACAATTATGATCTCCTAAATTAATACGTTCGTTAACATCGGCTGCTGTTTCTCCGGTTGCCGGACTGAATGCGGCTGCTTTACCAGACCAATGATATACAAGAAATTCCGGATTATCCACATAAATATCTCTCTTATGATTTCTTGCGAGATCCAAATTACGCTGATGCAAATAGGCAAGACGTTTGCTTTTGATAAAAGAACTTGTATTTTTCATGAAGCTATTTATTTTTGATGACAGACAAAATTATTTACATCAACTCTTCTTCCTTTGTAAAAAAAAAAGATTAATATTGTACGATCTTACTATTTACAAGAAACAACTATGGTTTATTTGAATCAAACATACGAATTACTTACAGGCGGATATTATTCAGGTAATATTTCATGGAACAAACAAC
>OMCH01000046.1_pt1 | contig 67348 bp, 60 predicted proteins | sample 1674341 | NCBI WGS metagenome assembly OMCH01 (sample SAMEA103958164, study PRJEB25191) | human gut metagenome | biome: human-associated habitat [ENVO:00009003]; feature: intestine environment [ENVO:2100002]; material: feces | place: Germany | collected 2013/2015
TTTGGAAAGTGGATAGTCGAGGTTGCTGTGAACGGCGTTAAAAGCGGCAGTTTTGGCAGGGCTTGGGCGGCTATGCAGCTTGGCAATCATTACAGCCGTGACAGAATCACGGCGGAGGATATTGCGAGGTTTGATGAGGAGATGAATGAGTATGAGGCAAAGATGAAGGCAGAGCAGGAAGAGATCAGCAACGAGCTGATTTAAATAACAGATGCCGAATAATCGGCAGAAAGGACTAAATTATGAATAAAATTGATTGGAAACGCAAATTAACAAGCCGTAAATGGTGGTTATCATTAACTGGTTTTATAACCGGTTTAATAATCGCTTTTGGCGGATCAGACGAAACAGCTGCTACTGTATCAGGATGCCTGATGTCGGGTGCAGCTGTACTGGCTTATACTATCGGCGAGGGTCTTGCAGACAGTAATAACAAGGAGGGCAACACAGATGAGAATCAAAGGTCTTGATATCAATCGTGCTCAGGAAAACATAAATTTTGATAAAATTGAGAAATCCGGGGCTAAATTTGTTATACTTCGTGCCGGTATACGCACGGACGAAGATACTTATTTCAGACGTAACCTCTCAGAATGCCAGAAACGAAATATACCTTTCGGTCTGTTCTGGTATTTTGAAGCCACTACAGACACGGCTTTTGAAGAAGAACTTGCCGCTTGCAAGAAAGCTGTAAAAGGCTTAAAGCCTGCTTATCCGATATTTTTTGACGCTGAAGAACAGGTGCAGATAGATAATCTGACGACTGCACAGCGTACTGACATGGCTTTGAAATTCTGCAGTGAAATGACAGCGATAGGTTTACCGTCCGGCGTGTATGCCAATCCGTCATGGATGCAGAATTACTATGACAGCGATCGCTTAACTGGCATAGATATATGGCTTGCACACTGGACAAATAATCCTGATGTTCCGAGCAAGTTTAACTATGGTCAGAAAATATGGCAGTGGGGAACGGAGATTGTCGATGACAGAAAAGTCGACAGCAACATCTGCTTTGTGGACTACCCTACAATTACAGCAAAATGGTACAAAGAACACACTACATCAAATAATACCGTAAATAAAGAAGATAAAGCCGAAAATAAAATATCGAGTTTTAAACCCGGAGATAAGGTTAAGGTTAAATCGGGTGCGGTTTTCTCAAACGGTGTAAAACCTATATCAGCTGTTTATACAACTGAATTTGTTATTCAGCGATTATCGAAAGACGGTACAGAAGCCTGCATCGGAATAGCAGAACTGGATACCGGATGGATGTTCTGCAAAGATCTTATGCTTTCATCGAAAAAAGCCGTTTCCGAAAGCAACACAGCTTCTGATTCTTTGAGTATAAATGTCGGAGATATCGTTCGAATAAAGAGCGGAAGCAAAACCTATGACGGTATGCCTATCGATGACTGGGTTTTCTATAAACGCTTCTATGTTTCGAGTGTAAATGGCAACCGTGTAGTCCTCAACAGATCTCCCGATAGCACAGTGCTTGCGATAAATACGGCGTTTAATATTACCGATCTTAAAAAAGTTTAATATCTTAGCGGTGGGGCGGCAACGCCCCACTTTTATATTTATATAGTATAGGAGGTTCATAATGATAAACAGTCCGATTCCCCGCATAGGCGGAAAACGTCTTTTGCGCAATAAAATAAGCGATATGTTTCCAAGTGCTGAACAATTTAATCGTTATATAGAAGTATTTGGCGGTGGCGCCTGGGTACTTTTTACTAAAGAAAAGCAAGCAGATTTAGAGATTTACAATGATGCAGACGGTAATCTCGTTAATTTAATGCGGTGCATTAAATATCATTGCTCTGAACTGCAGCGTGAAATAGACGGTTTTTATAACAGCAGAGAATTTTTCTGTGATGTATCTCAACAGTTGAACTGTCGAGGCTTTACCGATATACAACGGGCGGCAAGATATTTTCTAAAAATGCGCTTATCCTTTGGCGCCGATGGCAGGTCTTTCGGGTGCAGTAAAAAGCCACTCTACCGTTCAAAAGATTATCTATCGGTTATTTCAGACCGTTTAAAAAACGTTTTAATAGAAAGGAAGGATTTCGAGGATTTGATTACAGTCTATGATCGCCGAAACTCTTTTTTCTATCTTGATCCGCCATATCACACAACGGAGAAATATTATGATATTGAATTTACGGAAAATGATCACAAACGTCTTGCATTAAAGCTTTCGCAAATTCAAGGAAAATTTCTTCTTTCTTATAACGATGATATGTTTATTCGAGATCTCTATAGGGATTACGACATTGTTTCAGTTTCAAGGAACAACAATTTGTCTTCAGGCAGTTTTAAAGAACTGTTGATAAGAAACTACTGATATACAGCACTATTTTCTTTACGATGATAATACTACATTGCTCCATTATCTCCGTAAATAAAATAGACCTGACCGAAAAAACACTGTTTAAACATCAATAAAATAGAAGCTGTTAAAGTGAATTTTCTCCATATAAAAAACGAAAAGCAAAAATCTCTTTGAAAAATCAGCAGTTTTTCAACAATCGTTATTGTTTATGTTGAGAAAAAACTGATAAAGCAAAGAGATTTTAATATTTATGAGAATTATTCTGATTTTGTATTTTGCGTGTCAAAAATTCTGATTCTGCTTGTCAAATAACATCGATTTCACCTCTTTTAATGCCGTTCTCACACTTTATATATCCATCAAAATCGTTATTTAACTTACCCATATCGTGTAATAAAGCAGAAACGTTAACCGTGCTTTCCAAATTAAGCGGGGCTGAATAACTACTAGCCAATAAAGCAACAGCCTTACAATGCTTGCTGACTTTTTCTTCGACAACACTATCGTTATCTAAGCCGCCTGTATTTTTAATATGTGCAATATGATCCATAGCAATCCTCCGTCGAATTATATTATTTATTCCAGTATAATAGCAACAAATGTAAATTTCAATGCTTTTTTTGAAATAAAAAGAAATTCTTTGCAAATCCTTGAAAGATTTTGTCGAATTTATTGAAATGAATTTCAATTTATATGTAGTATCATAGTAGCGTTATCTGCTGCTTTTCTACATTATATCGTAATGATGCACTTACGTCAATCGTGAAAATCAACAATTATTAGTCATTGCATTTGTGCATAGCGACAATCCCATAATATAGTTCGTTATCATCTTGAAATTTTTTCGCATAAACTGTATAATATAAAGGTCCGGTAGATAATATCGGTGGATTGAAATAATTTTTATGTTGTATCTTAGTTCGGCACCAACCTGAGCCGCACAGTCGAAAGTCTGTGCGGCTCTCGTTGTGTAAAAGCGAATTCACCTTACCATTATAAATTTTACCATGCCATCTGTCCAATAAAACGGACATATATACAAAACTATCCCCGTACAGCATTAAACTGCACGGGGATAACCAATCTTTATTTAATTTTCATATCTCTCAGAGCGATATACTCCTCATCGACTTTATCGGTATAGCGGCTGTCGGCACCGCCGAGGAAAGCTGTTATATGCTTACAGCATTGACTGTAGAACTCATCTTCATAATGGACGATATGCGCACCGCCAAGTGCAAAGCGGTCATCGGCATAAAACCTTTTAGAAATATCAATTACATGGCAATAGGTAAGACGTGCGAATTCTTCTTCAAATCCATTTATAAATGCTTTTTTGGTTTTGAATGTGTTGTCGCTGTCGGATAACATTTCTAACGTATTGTCAAGCGAAATAAAACGGTCTTTAAGGTCGGCTTTAATTAAAATAATGTTTTTTCCATAGCGCTCAGTGACAAATTTGCAGAAGTTTTCAAGCGCTCTTTTGAGATATTCACGGCTTCTTTCGTTAAATAAATAGGTACTTTGGCATTTATCGGAAATCGACTTGTAAAAAGCGGTGCGAAGTATGAAATCATCCACCTCGAAAAGCGAATCGCCATACTTACGCATATTGCAGATAAGGTCGTACATATCAACAATCAGCCATTCAGCGTTACTGTCAGATAGAATGCGTTTTCCTTCGTGCAAAAACGCCTCTTTAACAGTGCGCCTTCGCCACTTACTGCCACAGAATTTATCAGCCGACAAATCGTTGTCAAACGGTATTTCAGGCTCGTCTGCAAGCAAAAACGGCTGCTTGAAAATGTACTTATCGACATAGATACCTGAGGAATTACGGTTAACAGATTCACGGGAAATACAGCTGCCCCAGATGTCAATCAATACAGGTTTATGACGTGCTTCGTAGTCTTCAAGCAATTTGCGGTCGTTTCTGATAAGGAAAATATGTTCACAGTTATCGGGAACAGTATATTTGTAAACCTCAGAAAGTTTACGTGATAATTGCTTTTTCATAAGGAAGTTCTCATCGAAAACAATCCTTATATCATCGTAACTGCAATCGCAAATATCTCCTTCAATACACTCAGCGGCTTTTATTGCCGAGATAAGCCTTTCTGCACCGGCTTTGGCAGAAAGCAGGATTTTTGCATCATCATAGGTACGGATCTCATTTTCACGCAGATATACAAAATACTCGAAATTCTCAGCGACAAACTGTTTTGACGTAAGCTCTGCCATTCTGTCCGATACATAATTTCTGTCAAGCAGTTCAGGTTGATAGGCTCTTGCCGTCATATTATCATAATATTTTATGACACGCATAAGCTGCAGCCTTATTTCCGGTGCAGAAAAATATGTATCCTTGCGGATACGTTTTACGGCTGAGTTAAGCTTGATTCTTACATCATCGTAGAAAAGCGGCTCAAAGGACATCATATTGTCACTTTTTGACGCCATAAAATAATTTCCGGAAACATCAATAACCACCGGCTGTAAAAGCGAAATCAGATAATCCTCATACTGCCTCAACCGCTTATTCAGCGCATTTCTGTTTTTACCGTTTCTTAGCTGATTTTCTTTTACGCAGATATTACTGAATTTTAAACGCACTAATATGATTTTATCCTTATCATATTTTGACAAGACAATTTTCGCATATTCTTTAAGTGCAGATTTTACTTCTTTTTCGTCAAAAGGCGGAGATATTTTTTCAAGCCTGTCTTTATTGGAATTGTAAAAATCGGAAGAAATAAAACTGCCCGATGCCGTATAGAAGCTTCCGCCGTACCTGTAGCACGAAACAGCCGCCGCTGTATAAAGGTCTATTACGATATAATCGCTGTCTGAGCCGTCTAAAAACGATTTGAAATTTTTATTTATATCAATTTTATTTCTTGGGCTGCCGGCTTTTCCCGAAAGATTGCTTTTTTTGCTTACAAGCGATAACGGCGACAGAATAAGAGCGGTATCATCATAAGAAAAACCGCTGTCACGGAATATATTTCTCAGCACAGCTGAGCCTTGCAGCAAGAATTTAGGATATTTTCGTATAACGCCCTCATTGCCGAGTATATCTCTTATGCGATCTTCGGAAATCTGTTCTGCTTGCGTCAGCAACCCGTCAAGAACACTTACCGTATATCCGTCGGAGGTATCCTTGCAAAGCGTCGGAATGCACGATATATCGGACTTTATTCCGCTTTCGATCCTTGTGAGAATCAGATTTACAATTACACTCTCACGGTTTTCACGAAGCTCTTTCATAGATGACAAAAGATTGCCCAGAGAATAGAAGCACATCACCTCTCTGCCGGCGGATGTGTGTATTTTACCGACCCTCTGCATAACGTGCGGATGAGAACCGATAATAAGATTCACGCCGCACTGCGCCATATATTCAGCTGTCTTTATCTGAGAATTGCGGACAGTAACGGAATTCATAACTCCCCAGTGCTGATATGCGATTATATATTCTGCGCCTTCATTCTTAAGCGTTTCAACAAGCTGTCTGAAATGCTCAGGCTCATATTTTCCGATAATTTCGGGCGGTATATTTTTCTCAAGCCCGTTTGATATTGAATTTACTGCGACAAATCCGACCTTTATGCCGTTTATATCGGCAATATGAGTTTCATCGTCAAGCGTACCGATATTTGCCATACCGCTGTTTCTGATACGTTGTACGGTAGCGTTAAGTCCTTCAAGCCCTGTATCACAGTTATGATTATTTGCGGTTACCAGTGCATTGAATCCGCAGTTTTTCACTGCGTCTATGAAGGTGGACGGAGAATTGCAATTGGGACTTCCGCTGTCAGTGCGTATCTTTTCATATTCAAACGACGCTCCGTCAAAGCAGGTCGTTTCAAGCACCGCTACAGAATAATCGGCTGAGCTGACCGTATCTTTAAGCGTTCCGAATGCGTTTGTAAAATCAAGCGAACGCAAAGCGGCTTTCCGCTGATGCTCAAGCGAACACATTATATCGCCGCAGAGCATGATCCTTGCCGTAGCCGGATAACGTGACATATCCCTGCCTACAACTATCTTAACAGTAAAAGTCTGACCGTCATCAGCTGTCAGCTTTATCTCAGCCGTACCGTCCGAAACGGCAGTAACCTGTCCGCCCTTTGTTACGGTTGCCACATCGCTGTCATCGCATTCAAAAGTAACGGCAGGCACTTTATTTCTGCATTCCCATACTATCTGTGACGTTTCGCCCTTGTTCATCGTGATTACATTCTGAGCTTTAAGGTGATGGCACATCGGCGTAAATTCTGCCGACTGTGACAGTTCACCGTATACCTCTTTCCCGTCACGATAGCTGAACGCTTTTACCCGTACAACATACTTTCTGCCGTTGCGAAACCCAAGTATCAGCTTTGAATTATTCTGTGCATAGCGTGTTTTTATGCACTTTTCCGGTTCATCTGCATTATAGAACTGCAATATATAGCCGTCTGCGCCCTCTACCGTCTGCCAGTCGGATCGCACCGATCCGTCATAAGCGGTAGCGAACAGGTTTTGCGGAGCTTTCAGCATGATAGTTTCCTCCGTAGTTTACTTTTTGCTCAACGGTTTTCTTATTATCGAATGAGGAGGGAAAGAAACGGGATAGTCAAAGTACATCTTTTCTGTCGCACGGTTTGCTATCTCTGTCTGCTCGCCCTTTGAATTTATCAGATAAGGAATATCCAGCTTTACCGGCGTTTTTCCGGGCGACAGCACTTCAAGGTCATCGTGAACGGTAAAATAGTTTCTCTGCGTGATATTCACCCTGCCGTTCTCACAGCTGTCAATTACACCGACAAAGTCGCACTCACGGATGTAGCCGCTGTTCTCGTAATACTGGTTTGCGTCTTCCTTGTTGAAATAAAAGCCGGTGCAATACTGTCTGTGACTTACCTTATAAACTTCATCAACCGCCCACTTCGGAACCGGTTCACCGTTTTTCACTGCATCAAGCGCAGCTCTGTAGGCATTTGTAACCGTTGCTGTATAATATGCGGATTTCGCTCTGCCTTCAATCTTGAAGCTGGTAACGCCTGCATCCTTAAGCTCTTTAAGATGCTCTATCATACACATATCCTTAGCGTTAAGGATATAAGAGCCGCCATCGCCCTCAGACAGCTCATAGTAGTCGCCCGGCCGTTTTTCTTCCACTAAGTGATACTTCCAGCGACAAGGCTGAGCGCATTCGCCCTTGTTGGCATTTCTGCCTGTCATAAAAGCGGAAAGCAGGCATCTTCCGGAAAATGAAACGCACATTGCCCCGTGAACGAACACTTCGATATCCATATCCTCAGGTATGTTATCCCTTATACGCTTTATATTTTCAATATCTACCTCACGGGCAAGCACTACTCTCTTTGCACCCATCTTGTACAGCTCGTTTGCAGTTACATAGTTTACTACTCCCGCCTGTGTAGAAACGTGGATTTCAAGCTCTGGAACAGTACGCTTTATAAGAGCAATACAGCCGATGTCGCTTACTATTGCGGCATCTATTCCGCAGTCGTATGCGGTTTTTATAAATTCAGGAAGCAACTCTATCTCATCGTTTGACGGTACGGTATTGCAGGTAAGATATACTCTTACACCCTTTGCGTGAGCGTATTCAACGCCATTCCTCAGCGTTTCGGGATCGAATTTTGCCGCACCGGCTCTCATACCGAACATTGTACTTCCGAGATATACAGCGTCACAACCGTAATCAACGGCTGACATAAGACATTCAAGATCGCCCGCAGGCGATAAAAGCTCTAACATAAATTTAACCTTTCTTTTACCTTATTATGACATTCCGCCGCAGAGAGCTCTGCGGCGGAATATTGATTGTTTGATTATTCGGCTATCGCATGATCCAGTCCGCACTTGCGGAGATTTTCCTCATGCTCCGAAATAGTTTCTGCAAAATACATTTCTGTTGTTTCGGGATCTGCACAGAAGTAGTAATAGCTTGTTTCAGGCGCATAAAGTACAGCCTTTATAGCGTCAAGACCAGGGTTACAGATAGGTCCTATCGGTATACCGTCACACTTATAAGTGTTATATGCGTCAAACATTTTCTGATCGTACTGCGATGAAGTGAGATGCGGTTTTATATGCTCATCAACATAATGCACGGTAACGTCTGATTCGAGATGCGGGAATGCTTCCGCATCAGCCATACGGTTGAAGAATACCGATGCGACATTGCCCATGTTGGTAGTATTATCCGCCTCACGCTGTGCTATTGAAGCAAGCGTTATGGTTTCGTCAAGCGTAAGCCCAAGCTCGCTCATACGGTTATAGTAACGTGCCGTCAGCTTGTTATTGAAGTTCTGATATATAATATCAAGAGCATCTGCGGCATACTCGCTTGTATCAAGCTCCTTATTGTCCTCAAGGGCAGGAAGAATGTAGAACTCGTACGTATCGGGGAATATATATCCTTCCATCTGATAATACTTCAGCTTTTTATTCTCAAGACGTTTCTGGAATTTGTAAGTATCACCGAGCGTCTTGCACTGCTCCATGAAATCTTCGGCACGGCAGACACGGTTATCCTCCATCATCTGAGCAATCTCATCAATAGTCATACCCTCGGTTATCTGTATTGAAACCGTCTGATTTACAGTAGACACTGTCTGCAGCTCAGAAATAAGCGCACTGTACGACATAGTTGTATCAACGGTGAAAGTACCCTTTATGAACTTATCGCCCTTGCCGAACATTTTGGTATAGAGCTTGAACACATCCGGCATATTTATAATACCGAGATTTGCGAGATCCTGAGCGATTTCATCTGTTGTCGAATCCTCGTTTATATGTATCTCAGCCTGGCAATAAGTTTTTCCGATACCCGTAAAATCAAGCGCCGACTTTACAATGTATGTAGCAAGAAACGCAGAAATCGATATGATGAAAACAGACAGCAGAACGCCTGTGAGAATATGTGAAAATGTTCTCCTGTGGCGGTTTTTCGCTTTGATTTTCTTGTTGCGTTCTTTTTTTGCCGCAAGATATTCCTGATATTCTTCTTCGGTTACCTCGTCCTCCGCAGGCTCACCGTCCCCAGAAAGCGATTCTTCACCGCCGGGAACGCTTTCGTATCCGCTGTCATAAGATGAATCTTCGTTCCGCACTTCGCCTGTATGAAGTGCTTTTATCGAATCCATCATAATTGTGCGTTCTTCGGTGCTTTCGGTATTTTCATCCTTATGAGTTAAATCCATAGGATTATTCTCCATATTTTTGTCCTTTCCGTTTTTCTGTAATGACTATATCAACGCATCTGTCGTAATCATCGACAGGTATATCCTCCGTCAGAAAATCTTCATAGCATACTCCGACAGTATAGCCCTTATAACCGTTTATAAATCTGTCATAATAGCCTTTGCCGTAACCGAGTCTGAAGCCTTTCGCATTAAAGCAGAGTGCAGGAACTATCAGCACGCTGTTTTCCGCACCGGCGGCATCAATCACAGCACAGCTCTTTTTCGGCTCATCGATTCCGTACATACCTTTTTCGAGGTCGTCAAACGTATGTATCACGCAAAACTCCATATTACTGCCATCTATACATCTCGGTACAGCGACATTCTTTCCTGCCTTAAGGCACTGCGTTATGAATTCTCTCGTATCCACCTCGCCGTCTGTCGAAACAAACGGCAGTATAATATCCGCCGTACGCACTTTTTCAAGGCTTAAAAGATTCTCTGTTATAGCGGCATTTTTAACAGCCGTTTCACTGTCACAAAGCAGTTTTCGCTTTTGCAGCAAGGCTTTTCTCAGTAGTTTTTTCTGCTCGTTTACGCTCATCTGCACTGTAAAGACTTAGCTGTCTTTTCTGCTTTTCCTTCACCGCAGAGCAATGCTCCGAGCGCAAGTCCGAATTCTACAGCCGCACCTGCTCCCTTTGCTGTAACTATGTTATCATCAATATTTACAAGGTCGCCCGTGAACATTGCACCCTCAAGGAATTGTTCAAAGCCGGGGAAGCAAGTTGCCTTTTTGCCTTTCAGAAGTCCCAGCTTTCCGATTATAGACGGAGCGGCACAGATAGCGCCTATCGCTTTCTTATTATCGGCGCAGAATTTTATAGCCGCCTGTACAACGGGGCTTTTCTCAAGGTTGAGTGTTCCGGGCATACCGCCGGGAAGAACTATCATCTCGACCTTATCTGTCATAATAACATCGCTGTCGGTAATATCGGCAATAACCGTAACTGCGTGTGCGCCTGTAATCTTACCACCGCCTATTCCGACGGTAACTACCTCTTTTCCGAATCTCTTTAAAATGTCAATCGGGGCAATTGCCTCGGTTTCTTCAAATCCGTCCGCTAAAAATACATATATCATTCTGATTGTCCTTTCCCGGCATTATAAACCGCACTGAACTTCTCAACCATAAAACACGGGTGATAAGACTTCTTCGCCTTGCGGAGATTCTCCTCTCCCATATCCTCTTCCCTGTTTATATATTCAAGTCCTTTACAGAACCTGTTTGCCATCATATAGTTTATCATCGGATATGCTCCGTCATAATCGGTAAACGCTTTTTCAACGTGGGTCACAAACGTGTCACTGCATTGCTGTTCGCCGTACGAAAACGCCTGTATCCTGCCATCGACTCTCAGAATCCCGCCGACAAGACCTAAGTCGAAGAAATGCTCAAGTCCTATTCCGACAGCGCACATTTCCTCCGATTTATCCTCGCTTTTATCGCAATCGTTGCGTATGCACCATTCAAGGCTCATCTGCTTACATTCGTCAATATTGTCCGGCGTAATATCCTCAAAGCTCCAGTTAAGCTGTTTGAAACGGTTTATATAATTACGCTTGGAATGCAGCTTCTTTCCGCCGAGCGTTGCAAGCGACTGCGACTGATACACATAGTCATACAGATCTTCGCTTGTATCGAAGGTGAACATACCGGGATAACGCTGTTCGAGCATCTGCTTATCCTTTATATCCATACTGCAGAATTCAAACGGTATTCCCGTACTGTCACAGTAATTTTTGAGTTCTGAAAGCAGTGCGTCCGTATCGCCTTTTCCTGCGGGAAACACGAAACAGTTTCCGTGCTTTGATACATAAAAATCCTGAAAACGTCCTACAGTAATGTTGTAAACACCGCTCCACACAAAGTTATTTGTGAAGTTATACTCACAACCTCTGAAATCAGACAGCTTCAGAAGCGGATCTATCCACTGCTTGTCGCTGAGTTCAATTTTCTTTAATTCCAACACTTTATATTACCTTGCTTTTGTCTGTTATCAGCCGTAAATCAGCGCCGATAATTCCTTGTTTATCTTTTCGGGAGTGTAAGGATTTTCACCGTCCGAGCACGGCAGTATATACCAGCCCTTCTTGTCGGCTGTGTATAGCGCCGTTTCCCGACAGGCCTTCAGAAAAGCAACGTTGCTTTCGTGAATATCCTTCTTCGCCTCATCTCCGCCGTAACGTGCGGAAAGGAGCTTTTGCGACACCTCTACGGGCATATCCAGAAATACTATCTTTTCGGGACGTGGAATTGCAAATTTATCGTACTCGTAGTCCTCAAGCCACTCAAGGTACTCGTCCCATTGGGATTTTTCCAGCTTTGCCATCTGATATATCGCATTTGAGGAGGTGTATCTTGCGGCTATTATGGTCTTGCCCGCTTTATAATCCTTTTCCCAGTCGGTCTTGTAGCTGATATAACGGTCTATCGCATAGAAACTGCCGGCCGTATATGCGCCCGTTCTGCCGTTTTCCTCACAGAATTTACCGCTGAGATAGTCCTTGATTATCTCACCGCTTGCACTGTTGTAATTCGGAAAGCTGATGAAACGGATATTGCTGTCTGCGCTTGCTTTCAGCATCTCAAGCTGTGTGCTTTTACCGCATCCGTCAAGCCCTTCTATAACAAACAGTTTTCCGCATTTTCCGTTATTGCCGTTCATACAAACACTCTCTCATAATATAGTATAGTTTTATTTTATCACAAAATCCGTGTCAAGTCAACTTAAAATAAACGCACAAAGCCTTTTGTGACTTTGTGCGTTAGCTTGTAGAAAAAGTATGTTTTATAAAAAGTGCTTGTCCTCAATCCCTATCCCCTTTAGGACACTCTGTTGACTTTGCTTCGTGCAAAGCTTGGTGTGTCCTTATTTCGGCGTCCTTGCCGAAAACCCCTTTCCCCTGGAAAGGGGCTATATTACTGGGGCTACCGCCCCTAGACCCTGCAAGGATGCATGCAGTCAGCCGCACAAATCCACTATGCAAGGACGCATAAAGACAGCCAAACAAAGCCGTTGCACGATGCAACGGCACAAATGGCTGTCAATGCACAGATGCAGTGGCACAAATGGCTGACGACCTGTACGGGGGCTCTGCCCAAAGCAAGGACGCTTTGGTTGCTTGCTAAAAGTTTTGCACGATGCAAAACCAACAAAGCAGGCAACGCTCGACACCCCATTATTAAATAAACAAAAGGTTTTTAGACAGACTGACGCACAAAGCCTTTTGTGACTTTGTGCGTTAAAAAGCATTATTCAGCACATTGAACGTTCAACGGTGATTACGGCATTGAGCCTGCCGTCCTTTTCCGCAATTGCATTCTTTATCATAAGAGCAAGCTCCCCGTCCTTATATCTGAAGCCGAATGGCGTTACCAGGTCGAATATTACATTTATCCTTGAAACACCGTCGGTAATGCGGAAATCGTGGATAGTAAGGCTGTTGTCGATATTTTTTATTATATCAAGAACCACCTTTTTTACCTCGTCCGCCTTCTCGTCATCCACAACGACAGGATCCATATGTATCGTAACACTGCATCTGTACTTTTCCCTGAGATCGTCCTCTATAAGATCTATAAGCTCGTGTGCAAGCATTATATCTGTTTTACTGCTTATTTCGGCGTGGAGCGATATTACCATTCTGCCTACGCCGTAATCATGCACCATAAGATCGTGTACGCCGACTATTCCGTCATAGTTCATTACAGTGTTTTCAATTTCCTCCACCAGTTCCTTTTTAGGCTTAGTGCCAAGCAGCGGAGTAAGACTGTCCTTGAATGTATTGAAGCCTGTATATAGGATAAAAAGCGCAACAATGATACCTGCGTATGAATCAAGCTCAAATCCGCTGAACAGCTGTATGAACATACAGATGATTACTACCGATGTAGAAATGCAGTCGGACAGCGAATCTGCCGCTGCGGCCTTCATTGTGGCGCTGTCTATTTTCCGACCGAGCTTTGTGTTGAACAGTGCCATCCACAGCTTCACAAGAAGCGACGCTCCAAGCACCGATACGGCAAGTATGCTGAACTCCGACTTTTCGGGCGAGAAGATTTTTTCGACCGAGCTTTTTCCAAGCTCAAAGCCCATCATCATTATGATAAAAGAAATTATTATGCCCGAAACATACTCCATTCTGCCGTGACCGTAGGGGTGTTCGCTGTCTGCAGGCATTCCTGCCATTTTAAAGCCGACAAAGGTCATTATTGATGAGCCTGCGTCTGAAAGGTTATTGAATGCGTCAGCGATTACGGAGATACCGCCGGATAATATACCTGCAATCAGCTTTCCGAGGAACAAAAGTATGTTAAGCACGATACCGGTAAATGCTCCGAGATACCCGTAACGCTTTCTGACAGCGGGATCGGATGTGTTTTTACTGTCCTTTACGAACAGTTTTATAAGCAGATTAGTCATGACTATTCCTCCATATTACACGAATACGGAGCAACATAATGCGTTGCTCCGTATCGGATATTTAAGTTTTATCCGGATTAATCCTTATTGCCCATAAGCAGTACCATTACTGCCTTCTGTGCGTGGAGTCTGTTTTCAGCCTCGTCAAAGATTTCGTTTGCGTGTTCTTCGAATACCTTGGCTGTAATTTCTTCTTCTCTGTGTGCGGGCAGGCAGTGCTGTACCATAGCGTCGGGCTTAGCGACAGCCATAACCTCATCGTTTATCTGGAAGCCCTTGAATGCTTTCTTTCTGATTTCGGCTTCGCCTTCCTGACCCATAGATGCCCATACGTCTGTGAAGATAACGTCTGCGTCCTTTGCAGCCTTTATAGGATCGTCTGTCAATTCAAAGCAGTCATACTTCTTAGCGAACGCAAGTGTTGTAGCGGCAGGGTGATAGTTCTCAGGGCAGGCAACAGATACGCTCATACCCGTCTTTAAGCCGCCTACAATAAGTGAGTTTGCCATATTGTTGCCGTCACCTATGTAGCACATCTTAAGACCGTCGAGCTTACCCTTGTACTCACGGATTGTCATAAGGTCAGCAAGCACCTGGCAAGGATGAGAAAGGTCTGTAAGACCGTTGATTATCGGGATATTGCCGTATTCAGCAAGATTTTCAACCTCAGACTGATCGAATGTTCTTATCATAATACCGTCAATGTAGCGTGATAAAACTCTTGCGGTATCCTGTATAGGCTCGCCTCTGCCAATCTGCATATCGCTTGCTGAAAGGTAAAGAGGATTGCCGCCAAGCTGATACATACCTGTTTCAAAAGAAACTCTTGTTCTTGTAGAAGCCTTGCGGAAAATCATACCGAGCGTCTTACCCTTTAAATGATCGTGAGGGATGCCGTGCTTAAGCTCATACTTGAGCTGATCTGCGAGATTGAGAATCTCAATGATTTCTTCTGTGCTGAGATCCATCATCTTAAGTAAATGTTTCATAATTTTTTCCTTTCGGTTTTAGTTTTTATTTTATTTTAAAAGTTCTGCGAGTATTTCAAGACCTCTGTCAATATCCTCATAAGAGATAGTGAGCGGAGGAAGAAGTCTTAACTTTTCCTTTGCGGTAAGGATAAGAAGTCCGTGTTCAAGAGCGGCATTCAGTATATCCTTTGCATTCTTTGTCTTTAGCTTTATGCCAATCATAAGACCCATACCCGTAACCGATTCGACCTCGGGTATCTCTTTCAGCTTTTCAGCTATATATCTTCCCTTATCTGCAACCTGCGACAAGAAAATCGGATCTGCCGCTTTCTTCAGCACCTCAATTGCGCCTGCACAAGCGATAGGATTTCCGCCGAATGTCGAACCGTGTGTTCCCGGAGTAAGTACACCTGCACACTTGTCGCCGCTGAGGCACGCACCCATCGGGATACCGCCTGCTATGCCCTTTGCAAGCGTTATTATATCGGCTTTCTTTCCGAAATTATCGCCTGCAAGGAATTTACCCGTTCTGCCGACACCTGTCTGTACTTCGTCCGAAATTGTCAGCACATCACGCTCTGCACAAAGCTCAAATATTGCGTCAACGAACTTCTGCTCCAGCGGCACAACACCGCCCTCGCCCTGTATATATTCGAACATTACGGCGCATACCGTATCATCGAGCTTCGCCTTAAGATCCTCTATATTGTTTGCTTCAACGTTTATAAATCCGTCAACAAACGGGAAGAAGTAGTTGTGGAACACGTCCTGTCCCGTAGCTGACAGCGTGCAGAGAGTTCTGCCGTGAAATGAATTTACAAGGGTTATTATATTGTGTCTGCCTTTGCCGTATTTGTCGAAGCTGTACTTTCTTGCAATCTTGATAGCACATTCGTTTGCCTCAGCACCGCTGTTGCAAAGAAACATATTCTTCATTCCGGCAGCTTCCGATAATCTCTCGGCAAACTCAGCCTGTACCTTTGTGTAATAATAATTTGAGGTATGCTGTATACTGCGTACCTGTTCACACACTGCGTCAGCCCATTCCTTGTTGCAGTAACCGAGCGAGTTTGTGCCGATACCGCTTCCGAAATCTATATACGTCTTGCCGTTTTCGTCAACTGCCTTGTCATCCTCGCCCTTGTCAAGAACAACATTCAGCCTGCCGTATGATCCCATTATATGAGAATTGAATTTGTCTATAGTATTCATATCTGTCCTTTCCGCCTGCATCGTTTGCCGTCAGATAATCATTGTACCTGCGCCCTCGTTTGTAAGCAGCTCTATAAGTATTGAATGAGGTATTCTGCCGTCAATGATATTTGCTTTCTTTACACCTCTGCGGACAGCCTCGACACAGCAATCTATCTTAGGTATCATACCGCCTGAGATTATGCCCTGCTTTTTGAGATAAGGCACTTCTGAAACTCCGACAGTATGTATAAGAGTGCTGTCATCGTCCTTATCCTCAAGAAGTCCCTTTATATCTGTCATAAGAATAAGGTTTTCGGATTTCATCTCAGCCGCAATTCTTGCCGCCGCCGTATCTGCGTTTATATTGTAAACAGTACCGTCCTTGCCTGCCGCAACGGTCGAAATTACAGGGATATAGCCCTTTTCGAGAACATCGTTTATAAGGCTTACGTTTACCTGAGTAATCTCGCCTACAAGACCTAAATCCGGGTCAAGCTGTTCCGCCTCTATCATATGGTCATCAAGACCGCAAAGACCTACCGCTCTGCCCTTGTGGCTGTAAAGCAGATCGACAAGATCCTTGTTTACCTTACCGCAAAGTACCATCTGAACGATGTTTATCGTTTCTTCATCGGTGTAACGAAGACCGTTTACAAATTTGCTCTCCTTGCCGACCTTTTTCAGCATTGCGTTTATTTCGGGACCGCCGCCGTGTACAAGCACTATCTTGATACCGCAGAGCGACAGAAGAACAAGGTCGGACATAACCGCCTGCTTCAGTCTGTCGTTTGTCATTGCGTTACCGCCGTACTTGACTACTACTACCTTGTTTGAATACTGCTGTATATAAGGAAGTGCGTCGCTGAGTATACTTGCTCTCTTTTCGTTTTCAAGTTCCATCTTCTTTTGTCCTTTCGGTGTCAGCTTCTGTATTCTGCGTTTATCTTTACATATTCATAAGTCAGATCGCAGCCCCACGCTACTGATTTATCGGCACCGTCGTGCATATCAATTCTGATAACAATTTCATCTTCGGACAGTATCTTGAATGCTTCGTCTTCTGAGAAGTCAACACCTGCGCCGTTCTCGCAGACCTTTACACTACCCTTTGAAGATGACAGAACGACCTCGACCTTCGAAATATCAAAATCGCCCTCGGCATAACCTATCGCACAGAGAATACGTCCCCAGTTGGCGTCTGCCGCAAATATAGCCGCCTTTAAAAGACTGCTGTTTATAACAGACAGTGCAACGCTCTTTGCAACAGCTTCTGTAGGTGCGTGGTCAACAACGCATTCCATCAGCTTAGTTGCACCCTCGCCGTCACGGGCGGTTTCTCTTGCAAGGTTCATCATTACAGCGTAAAGACCGTTTATGAACACTTCATAATCCTTGTCCTCTGCCGTTATTTCCTTGTTTCCTGCAAGTCCCGACGCCATTATGCACAGCGTATCATTTGTGGATGTATCACCGTCCACGCTTACCATATTGTAAGTTATATCGGCTGTCCTTTTCAGCGCCTTATGCAGAAGCTCCGCATTTATCTTTACATCGGTCGTGATAAAAGCAAGCATTGTAGCCATATTGGGATTTATCATACCACTGCCCTTGCTGATACCGCCGATGTGACAGGTCTTGCCGTCAAGCGTAAACTCTACTGCAAGCTCCTTTTTGCGTGTATCGGTCGTCATTATCGCCTCGCACGCAAGCGAGCTTCCATCCTCGCTTATGCTGTCTACAAGCGTCTTGATATTGTTCTTCACAGGGTCGATTGACAGCTTCTGTCCGATAACGCCTGTAGAGCCTACTATCATATCATTCTTATCAATACCGAGTTCGTTTGCGCAAAGCTCGCACATCTGCTCTGCAATCTCAATACCGTTTGAGTTACAGGTGTTTGCGTTGCCGCTGTTTACGATAACAGCCTGAGCAATGCCGTTCTTGAGGTGTTCCTTTGTAACGATTATCGGTGCGCCCTTCACCTTGTTCTGTGTGTAGATTGCCGCCGCAGTGCACTTTGTGTCACAGCTTATCACAGCAAGGTCACGCTTTTTCGAGCCGGGCTTTATACCTACATTGATTCCGCCCGCCTTAAAGCCTTTTGCGGCGCATACACCCTTATCCACTAATTTATAATTATCAAATTCAACCATTGTTATTACCTCACTTATTATACAAGTCCGGTCGTTTCGTCAATGCCCATCATTATGTTAAGGCACTGAACAGCCGCACCGCTTGCGCCCTTGCCTAAGTTATCAAGTCTTGAGCAAAGCACTATACGGTCATCGTTTCCGCAAACGAATATTTCCATATTGTTCTTACCCGATAATGTGTTTGCGGCAAGGAAACCGTTTTCAAGCACACCCTCGCCCATAACAGGCATTACCTTTACAAGATTTGCGTCTGCATAATGCTCCGTGAAAGCCTTATGAATATCAGCAAGCGTATATTTCTTCGGCAGAAGTCTTGTGAGAACGGGAACAGTTACGACCATACCGCTGAAATAATCGCATATCAGAGGATTGAACACAGGCTTGTAATCAAGTCCGCTTATCTTCATCATTTCAGGTAAATGCTTATGCTCCTGAGGAAGCGCATACTGTCTTGGGCTGTAAAATTCTTCGGGCTTTTCATCGCTTTCGTACACTGCGATAGCCTTCTTTCCCGCTCCGCTGTAACCGGATACCGCATGAGCGACAACAGGATAATCGCTCGGCATTATGCCTGCCTTTACAAGCGGATATACAAGCGAAATAAAACCGCTTGCATAACATCCGGGAACAGCCACTCTCGATGAAGCCGCTATCTTTTCTCTGTGCTGCTTTGAAAGCTCGGGAAAACCGTATGCCCAGTCGGGATTTGTCCGATGTGCCGTAGAAGCATCTATAATACGGACGCTACTGCCCTTCGCAAGCTCTACCGCCTCTCTTGCGGCGGCATCGGGCAGACAAAGGAACGTGAAGTCGGACGAGCATATAAACTTCTTACGCTCATCGTTATCCTTTCTCTTGTCCTCGTCTATCTTCATTATTTCAATATCGTTTCTATCCTTGAAACGTTCGAGAATTTTAAGTCCGGTCGTTCCTTCCTGACCGTCAATATACACCTTTACGCTCATATAAGCACCTCTTATTTTTTAAGAAATCTTGTCATTCCGCAGCCACGTTCATCATTAGGTCTGCGCATAAATCCGAGCTTTTCGTAGAACGGCTCTTTATCCTTTGCCGCCATAAGATTTATCATTATCGTTTCGCCCTCGTCAGCGACCGACAACGCCTTGTCCATAAGCCTTGAAAGCATCTCTCTGCCTATTCCCTGTCCCTGATATTCGGGACGTACAATAACATCGCTGATAAAGAACTGATAGCCTCCGTCACCGACTACCCTTGCCGAGCCGACTTCCTTTTCTCCGTCAAGCGCCGTTATCGCAAACACCGAGCTTTTAAGCGCACAGTTAAGCTGTCTTGGCGAAAGCTCATACCAACCTACGCTTCGTCTGAACGAATTTATATCGTGCGGCAATCTGTATTCATAAGTTATCATCAGATGTTGATACCGCCCAGTCTGTCTTCAAGCTCAGCTATCTGACGCTTTACCGCATCCGGAGCGGGTCCGCCGTCAACGCCTCTTTGCATAATGCAGGTATCAAGGCTGATAGCGTCATATACGTCATTATCAAACGTTTCGCACAGCTTCTTGTATTCTTCTATCGGTAGCTGTTCAAGCGTTGTATTCTTCTCTATGCAAAGTGCAACGAGCGTACCGGTTATCTTATATGCCGTTCTGAAAGGAAGTCCCTTCTTTACAAGATAGTCTGCACAGTCTGTAGCATTGATAAAGCCCTTTGCGGCGGCAGTACGCATATTGTCTTTAAGTACCGTCATAGTCGCAAGCATAGGAGTAAATGTCGAGATACACAGCTTTACTGTGTCTACTGCGTCAAATATTGCCTCCTTGTCCTCCTGCATATCCTTGTTGTATGCAAGCGGAAGTCCCTTCATCATTGTGAGAAGCGTCTGCAGATCGCCGTATACCCTTGCCGTCTTGCCTCTTATAAGCTCCGTAACATCGGGGTTCTTCTTCTGCGGCATTATCGAACTGCCTGTAGAATATGCATCGTCAAGCTCGATAAACTTGAACTCCCACGAGCACCACATGATTATTTCTTCCGAAAATCTCGAAAGATGCATCATAAGCATCGAAATATCGGAGCATAGCTCAATGCAGAAATCCCTGTCGGATACGCCGTCAAGGCTGTTCATCGTAATATCCTTGAAGCCGAGAAGTTCGGCCGTTCTCTTTCTGTTAAGAGGGTATGTAGTGCCTGCAAGCGCACACGAACCGAGCGGCATTACATCCATTCTTTCCTTGCAGTCTGCAAGTCTTGTCAGATCTCTTGTCAGCATCTGAGCATATGCCATAAGATGATGTGCGAATGTAACAGGCTGTGCACGCTGTAAATGGGTGTAGCCCGGCATTACAGTTTCCGTATGCTGCTTTGCAATATCTATAACAGTGTTTATAAGCTCACGGACGAGCTTTGCAATCTCATCGACTTCATCCTTGAGATAGAGCTTTATATCCAGAGCCACCTGATCGTTTCTGCTCCTTGCGGTGTGCAGACGCTTTCCCGCATCGCCTATTCGTGCGGTAAGTTCAGCCTCAACGAACATATGAATATCTTCCGCATTGGGATCGAAATGAAGTGTTCCGTTTTCAATATCACTTAAAATTCCGTTAAGACCTTCTATTATCACCTTGCTGTCCGCAGGGTCGATAATGCCGCACTCACCGAGCATGGTTGCGTGTGCTATAGAGCCTTTTATATCATGCTTGTACATTCTTGCATCAAATGAGATGGAAGAATTGAAATCGTTGACCTTTGAGTCAACCTCCTTTGAAAATCTTCCCGCCCACATCATTTTAGACATACTGTTATTTCCTTTCAGATTTATGTTCATAACGCAAAAAGCGTTTTGTTTTTTCCGTTATAAATATAAAAGTAATTAAAACGCTTTTTAAAACACAGCCGAAACGACCGTGTTTTAAATTGCATCTTAAAAACCGTAAAAGCCGCAAGGCATAGTTTTACACCTTGCGGGATTTACCGTAACGCTTTTAAAGCTTACTTATTGTTTCTCTCAGCGTCAAGCAGAGCCTTGACCTTTATCGGCAGACCGAACAGGTTGATAAAGCCCTTTGCATCTGTCTGATCGTAAACATCGTCCTCACCGAATGAAGCAAAGTCTTCGCTGTACAGTGTGTAGGGTGATGTAACGCCTGCGTTGATGATGTTACCCTTGTAGAGCTTGAGCTTAACGTCGCCTGTAACAGTTTCCTGTGTCTTGTCAACGAAAGCGTCCATAGCCTCTCTTAAAGGTGTGTACCACTGACCGTTATATACGATGTCTGCATACTTCTGTGCAAGACCGTACTTGTAGTGCTGTGTTTCCTTGTCAAGACAGATAGTTTCGAGAACTTCGTGAGCGTGATAAAGGATTGTTCCGCCGGGAGTTTCGTAAACGCCTCTCGACTTCATACCAACAAGTCTGTTTTCAACAACGTCGAACAGACCGATGCCGTTCTCGCCGCCGAGCTTGTTAAGAGTCTTGATGAGCTTTACGCCGTCCATCTTTTCGCCGTCCAGCGAAGTGGGGATACCCTTTTCAAAGTGTATTGTAACATATGTGGGCTTGTCGGGAGCCTGCTCGGGCGAAACGCCAAGTTCAAGGAAGCCTTTCTTATTGTACTGAGGCTCGTTTGCGGGGTCTTCAAGGTCAAGACCTTCGTGTGATAAGTGCCAAAGGTTCATATCCTTTGAGTAGTTTGTTTCACGGGTAATCTTTATCGGAACATTGTGTGCCTCTGCATACTCAATTTCCTGATCTCTTGACTTAATATCCCATATTCTCCAGGGAGCGATAATCTCAAGCTCGGGTGCGAGAGCCTTGATAGTAAGCTCAAAACGTACCTGGTCATTACCCTTACCTGTGCAGCCGTGGCAGATAGCGTCAGCGCCTTCCTTCTTAGCTATCTCAACAAGTCTTTTAGCTATAGGAGGACGAGCGAACGAAGTACCGAGCAGATAACCCTCGTACTTTGCGCCTGCCTTAAGTGTGGGGAATATGAAGTCGTTTACGAATTCGTCCTGTATATCTTCTATGTAGAGCTTGGATGCGCCTGTCTTCTTAGCTCTTTCTTCAAGACCTACTATTTCAGAGTCCTGTCCTACGTTACCTGCTACGCAGATTACTTCACAGCCGGGATAATTCTCGTGTAACCACGGAATGATGATGGACGTATCAAGTCCGCCTGAATAAGCAAGTACGATCTTTTTGATTTCTTTAGCCATTTTATTATTTCCTTTCTATCTCACAGACGCTTTCGGGCGTTCTGCTTTCTGATTTAACTTACATTGAATATTATACACCTTTTCACATCAAAGTCAAGTATTTTTATGCACAAAACTGCATAATATACTGCATATAGTGAATAATTGTTGAATTTTAGCGAATTTTTATGTATTTTTTTGATTGACAAGCCGTAATTGTAAGGATATAATAATAGTAAAAGGAAATTCAGTCGGAGGAATTATGGAACTTAAGGACAAGCTGGAAATACTTATTAAAAGAAACGGCTATAAAAAGACGGACTTTGCGTCTGCCGTATCCATAACCTACAGAGCGCTTGCAAACTACATAAGCGGTGCAAGGACCCCAAGAGCAAAAACTCTTTCCGATATGGCTGTACTTCTCGGTGTCAGCGAGGAGCTGCTGACTGACGACACCGTGGATCTTATCCTGTCGGGAGATGAAAAGCTGTATTTCAACGGCACTTCTCCGACAGAAACAAGAGAAAAGGCCGATGTGCTTCTGAGCGAAGTATCGGCTATGCTTGACGATGAGGATTTCACCGAAAACGATAAGACAACATTCTTTTCCTGTATCGCAGAAAAATATTTTGCGGAAAAAGCAAAAAATCATAAAGAAACTATTGACAATGCAGTATGACGGTGTTATAATACAAACAGTTGAACAACCGTTCAAATGAAATGAGGTTAAAATGGCGGTCAGCAAATCAGAAAAGTCGGAAAATATCACAATAAAAGACGAAAATGAATTCTGTAACTGCAATGTGATACACGAGGACGTAGTAAACTATGTGCGTGAGAGGATGCTTGAACAGATGCAGTTTGAAAAGCTGTCAATGTTCTTCAAGGCTATAAGCGATGAAACAAGGATAAAAATCCTCTACTCGCTGTCACGCTCTAAAATGTGCGTGTGCGACCTCGCCGCCCTGCTCGGAATGACAGCATCGGCAATCTCTCACCAGCTGAGAGTATTACGGCAGGCAGAGCTTGTACGCAGTGAAAAGCAAGGCAAGGTCGTTTACTATATGCTCAGCGACAACCATGTAAACACGGTGTTCAGCAATGCGCTTGAGCATATTATGGAGTAAAACGGGAAAAATCAAAGGAGATAGCATCTCCTGTTTTTTCGGGTAATACATTTGAACAATTACTCAATTGTTCAAAACTTCAAGCATATCAAAGGTGGTAGCTTATGAAAAGAATCTATATTTTAGAAGGTCTTGACTGCGCTAACTGTGCAGAGGAGATTCGTGCGGAAGTCGAAAAGGACGAACGTGTGAAATCGGCGGGAATGAACTTCATGAAGCAGGAGCTTACCGTTGAAGTGGAAAATTCGTGTTCGCCCGATGAGCTTATGACAACGGTCACCGAAGTTGTCGCTAAGCACGAACCCGATGTAACCGTCAGGGAAAGACAGACTTTTAAAGAAAAGAAATATATAATAGACGGCCTTGACTGCGCACAGTGTGCGGAAGAAGTAAGAGAAGCTGTCGAAAATTCCGACTATGCGAACGGCGCAAAGATGAATTTCATCAAAAAGGAGCTTACCGTAACACCGTCAAAGATAATTTCCGACAAGGAGCTGTTAAAGCAGGTAACAGCAACGGTAACTTCCGTTGAACCGGATGTAACGGTCAGCGAAAAGGAAAACCACGTTGAGAAAAAGGTAAGCTATACTAAAGATATAGTCAAGATGATAAGCGCAGGCATTCTGTTCATAGTCGCTTTTATCCTTGAAAAAACTATCGGTACAGAGCAGCTTGTGCCACAGATAGCGATACTTACTATGTATCTTGCGGCTTACGTTATCTGCGGACTTGAGGTAGCAATCACTTCAATAAAAGCAATAGCAAAGAAGAATTTCTTCAACGAAAACACGCTTATGCTTATAGCAAGCATCGGCGCTATCGTACTCGGAGAATACGAAGAAGCGGTAGCCGTTATGCTGTTCTACACTGTCGGAGAATTCTTCCAGTCGATAGCCGTGAACAAGTCAAGAAGAAGCATATCTTCTCTTATCAAGACAAAGCCGGAAACAGCCGATGTTCTGATTGACGGCGAATATATAACAGTCGATCCCGAAAACGTTGAAACAGGCAGTATAATAAGAGTAAAGCCCGGCGAAAAGATACCGCTTGACGGCATTGTCGAAAGCGGTAACACATCAATAGATACATCAGCCCTCACAGGCGAGAGCTTACCGAGAGATATTACGATAGGTGATGAAGTTCCCGCAGGCGCTATCAACATTTCAGGTGTTATCACACTTAAAACAACACGTCAGTTCACCGACAGCACGGTATACAAAATGCTTCAGATGGTCGAATCCGCTGTCGAGAAAAAGACAAAGACAGAAAACTTCATCTCGGTATTTGCAAAATACTACACCCCCATAGTCGTACTTGCGGCGGTGATAATATCGCTTATCCCTCCCCTGTTCACCGGCTTTGATTTCGGAACGTGGGTACAAAGAGGTCTTATCTTCCTCGTAATCTCCTGTCCTTGTGCGCTTGTCATTTCTGTTCCGCTAGGATACTTTGCAGGTATTGGCAAGGCTTCGTCAAAGGGTATACTGGTTAAAGGCAGTAACTACCTTGAAGCAATCTCAAAGGCTAAGGTCGTACTGTTTGATAAAACAGGCACGCTTACAAAAGGTCAGTTTGAGGTTACAAGGACAGAGCCTGCAGGAATGAGCAAGGATGAGCTGTTACGATATGCGGCTTATGCCGAGAGCAACTCCAACCACCCTATAGCCGTTTCGGTAAGAAAGGCATACGGTGTGGATATTGACCAGTCACAGATTACAGAGTGCAGTGAAATAGCCGGCAAGGGCATAAAGGCTGTAATTTCGGGCGTGACCGTTCTCTGCGGTAACAGCAGACTTATGGCTGATTACAGCATAAACTGCCCCGAAGCAAACGGCACAGTGCTTTATGTCGCTGTTGACAATAAATATGCAGGTCTTATCGAAATCGCAGATATGCCTAAGGAACACTCGGCTGAAGCCGTAAAGATGCTTAAAAATCACGGTGTGAAGGTCGTAATGCTCACAGGCGACAACAGGTCTGCGGCGGCTGCGGCGGCTGAAAAGCTTGGTATCACAGATTACTACGCAGAGCTTCTCCCCGAAGACAAGAGCAAAATTACGCTTAAGATGAAATCGGAGCTTCCAGGCAATGAAAAGGTAATGTTTGTAGGCGACGGCATAAATGACGCACCCGTAATAGCATCTGCCGACATAGGCGTTGCAATGGGCGGCTCAGGCGCAGACAGTGCCATAGAAACCGCAGACTGCGTTCTTATGAAGGATGACCCAATGCAGCTTGCCGACGCATTTGCAATCAGCAAAAAAACAAACCGCATAGTTCTCCAGAATATCATATTTGCACTCGGTGTAAAGCTGATAATTCAGGTACTCGGCGTTTTAGGTCTTGCTAATATGTGGGCGGCTGTTTTCGCAGATGTAGGCGTTTCGATAATCGCCATCTTCAATTCATTAAGACTTATGAGAAAGTAAATAAAACATTTACCGCCCGTGTTTGCTCACTGCATTCACAGGCGGTATTCTTTACTTATTTTTTCTTCTGAGCTTTTTCCTTGTCAGCTCATAACTCATATCGACAAGCATCCTGAGTTTTTCATCGGGTACGCTTTCATCAAGAGCGACTGTTATCCAGTTTTCCTTATTCATATGATACGCAGGATAAAAGCCCTGCTCCAGCCTCAGCGATCCGATGAGGATAGGGTCGCACTTGAGATTGACGACATCTATAGTTTTCTGTCCGTCAAGTCCGAGCCTGCTTTCAGGCAAATCCATTATCATAGCGAACCACTTTTTCGTATCATTATGACGATACGCCTGAAAACCGGGATTCTTTTCAAACAATCTTTCGGCTCTAACGCCGTAATAGTCGGTTATGTATTTGTCAAGCTGTGAACGATTCATTACCGCTCCTTCTTTACCGTGTATATTCCGCCCGCACCGCAGGATACAGTACCGCTTATTTCAAGGTCGGCGAGTATCTCGCTGAGTTCCCCGAATGATAAGCTGCAGGCAGAAAGCAACGTATCAAGCGTTACTCCGTCACTGTTTGCAATGATGCCGAGAATTTCTGCGGCTCCCGATGTGTTTTCTGCGGCTTCCGATGTGTTTTCTGCGGCTTCCGCAATTTGTCCGCTCTGCTTTTCTTCCGTATCCGTTACCGGCTCTGCCTCACTCACATCCATGTTATCTGTTTCGGCAATCGGCGCTATTATAGGAATTCTTTCTTTTACTGCCGTATCATTCAGTGTAGCAGGCTTTCCCGCTTTTTTCCGCTTTTTCAGCACATTTTCGGGAGTTACTCGGAAATAATCTATTTCCTTTTCCTTATCCTTGACACCTGTAATTTTAAAGCGTGGTGCATCTGCCGCCTTTACCTTAGGGAGAGGCTTCTTCTCATCTTTTTTCGCCGGCTCCGGTTCCTTTGCTTCACAAACCGTTGGCAGATCCTCAGCAGGCGGTGTTTCCCTGACATCCTCATGCATCACAAAGCTTGTCAGCTGTTCCTTATCAAGATATGTATCGTCGATTATGTCACGGTAAGTCGGATAAAACTCGTTGATAATATCATAGAAATCATAAACGGAATGCGCCCCGTCACGCAGAAATCTGATAACACGGCTGTATTTCTTATCCAGCGTATCGTCAGGTATAGTAAAAAATACCTCTCTGTCCTGCTCAAATGCGTGGTTTGCGGTGATAAGGCTTCCGCTTCCGTTGTAGCCGCCTATCACGACAGTACCCTTTGAAAGCCCTGAAATAATACGGTTTCTGAATTTGAAATAGTCGGAATTGCACGGTGTATCCGGGAGCAGCTCCGACAGAATAAGTCCGCCGTTGTCGATTATGTTCTTTCTCAGCCCGAATGAATTATTCGGATAATCAATAGTTATTCCGCAGGCAAGCACAGCCACGGTCGGCTTGTGGTGACGGATGCTGTTGTTGTGCGCTATCCTGTCTATGCCCAGTGCAAAGCCGCTTACAAGAACAATGTTGCTTCTCGCAAGATTGTAGCAAATATTTTCCGCAAGCCTTATCGCATTGCCAAACGGCTTTCTGGGGCCTACTATCGACACCGCCAGCTTACCCTGCAGGCAGTTTATATCTCCTGCAGTAAACAGCAGAACGGGCGGATTATATATATTCTTAAGCTGTTCGGGATAATTCCTGTCGTCAATTGTGACAATGCCGATATTATTCCCGGCGCAATAATCCATTATCACCTTCGAGCGTTCGAGCGACGCTCTGCGGACATACTCGTGACGGTTAGAAGGTATATGCGACATATCGCCACTGCTGATATGCTCATACGCAAGTCTTGCATTACCGTATGCCTTTATCACCTCGTGAATTTTCGGGTTACCGCCGCCGAATATCTGCAACAGATAGATGTAATACTCCATAAAGCCCTCTAAAACTATCGCCGCAAGTATTACCTGCGGCGAATTCTGTCATTAACTGTTTTTCTTGTTATCCTCGTTACGAATCTGTACCCTTCTTATCTTGCCGCTGATAGTTTTGGGAAGCTCGTCAACGAACTCCACTATTCTCGGATATTTATAAGGCGCAGTGTTCTTCTTAACGTAGGTCTGAAGCTCTTTTTTTAGCTCATCGGACGGTTCATAGCCTCTTGCAAGAACGATTGTTGCCTTTACCACCTGACCTCTTATAGGGTCGGGTGCACCCGTAACGGCACACTCAAGCACAGAAGGATGTGCTATCAGAACGCTTTCAATCTCGAAAGGTCCTATACGGTAACCGCTCGCCTTGATAACATCATCATTTCTTCCGACATACCAGAAGTAGCCGTCCTCATCCTTCCAAGCGGTATCGCCTGTATGATAAAGCCCGTCGTGCCATGCCTGAGCGGTAAGCTCATCGTCACGGTAATAACCGTCAAAAAGACCATCCTTGCCACGCTCGGCACGGACAACTATTTCACCGACTTCTCCGACAGGCACCGGATTTCCGTCATCATCAACAATGTCGACATCATAGAGCGGAGTAGGCTTGCCCATTGAGCCGGGCTTAGGCGTCATGCCTACAAGATTTGCAAGCAGTGCTGTCGATTCGGTCTGACCGAATGCCTCCATCAGCTTAAGGCCGGTAAACTCAAGCCACTTGTTATACACCTCAGGGTTGAGTGCCTCGCCTGCAATAGCGGAATATTTAAGACTCGAAAGATCGTAGTTTTCAAGTCCTTCCTTTATAAAGAAACGGAACATGGTAGGAGGCGCACAGAATGAGGTTATCTTATAGTTCTGCATTATCCTCAGCATATCGGTCGGTATGAACTTGTCAAAATCATACACGAACACGCACGCACCGAGCGACATCTGACCGAACAGCTTGCCCCAGGCGGCTTTTCCCCAGCCTGTATCGGATATTGTAAGATGAACACCGTCAGAATCGACATTCTGCCAGTGTGCCGCCGTCTGAATATGTGCGAGCGCATATCTGTGATTATGGACAACCATCTTGGGATAGCCCGTAGTACCCGATGTGAAATATAACAGCATATGCTCCCTTGTATCCGTCTGCACACGCTCCATAGTTTCGGGCATTCCGACAATTTCATCATCGAACGGAATCCAGCCGTCCCTGTGACCGTTTGCTATAAATTTAACAAGACCGTCAGCGTGGATTTCTTCCTGCGCCTCATCGACATACTTGGCTATATCGGGATTATAGCCGGTACATACTATAGCTTTTACGCTTGCACGTTCAAAGCGATAGGTAAAGTCGTGTGTTGTCAGCAGATGCGTTGCGGGTATAGCAACCGCACCGAGCTTGATAAGAGCGATTATCGCAATCCAGAACTGGTAGTTTCTTTTCAGTACCAGCATTACCTTGTCGCCTTTTTTTATACCGTATGACTTAAAAAGATTTGCCGCCTGCGTTGACAGCTTCGAAAGCTGTGAATAGGAAAAATCGTGACGGTTTTCCTGAAGGTCGATGTGAATAAGCGCTCTCCTGTCAGGGTCAATTTCTCCGAACTTATCTATAATATCGTAACCGAAGTTATAGTTATCGGGACAGTCTATCTCGAACTTATTCAGTATCCCGTTCTCATCAAAGCCTTCTTTTACAAATCTCTTGTAGTAATTTTTAACCTGTTCCATATACTTTTCTTTCCGTTCCTTTGTTTATCAGATCAGTATCGCCAAGAACTTGCAGTCCTTGCCGTCAACGGCTATCATTCCGTGCGGATTCATGCTGTCGTAATAAATGCAGTCGCCTTCACTTACCGTTTCAATATGACTGCCTATCTGGAACTTCAACGTTCCCGATATTATATAGTCCATTTCCTGACCGTCGTGTACTGACAGGTGTATAGGCTTTTTCTGCTCATCTTCATCATAAGGAGCTGTTACCAGCAACGGCTCTATTTTCTTGTTTTTGAAAAGATAGGCAAGGTGCTGATAGGCAAATCTTTCCCGACGCTCGATCGGTAAGCCTTGATCCTTACGGACTATCGAATATGTATTGAGCTTAGGCGTAACACCTGTAAGAAGCTCTATAAGCTCAATGCCGAGTGCGTCCGCCGCCTGATTCAGGAATGAAAGCGAAAAATCCTTTTCTCCGTTTTCAAGTGAAATATATTCGTCTGTAGTGACGTTTGTTTTGTTTGCCATTTCGCCGACAGATATATCAAGGTATTCTCTTGTGCTTTTCAGTCTGCCGGATACGTCTTTGATGTTATAATCCATAATAACCTCCGTAACGCCTTGTATTTCCTGTAAATATATAAAGCGTTATGCTTTATTAATTAAGTATACCAAATCACTGCAATAAAATCAATAGTTTTTTGGCAATTTCTCACTAAAATAATATAAAATCAAACTGTCAGTTTATCGGAAATTTTGCTGTAAAGAGTTATCGTCACGCCCTCGGTATCAAGAAGCTCTCTTACAGAGGTATAATCTCCGTGGTCTTTACGGCGCAATATAATATTCTTTGCGATCTCCTCCGTTATTCCCTCAACGCTCATCAGCTCGTCTACAGTAGCTTTATTGAGGTTTACCTTGCGAGTGCAGTAAGACTCGTTTTTAGTGTAATATCCCGACGAGGCAACTGTAAACCGACTGCACAGTATCATATATACTTCATCATCTACCGAGCTTATCTCTTTAAGCTGTGACATAGATGTAAATTTCCCGTGCTTTTCACGATAGTTTATAATATCGTGTGCCGTTTTCCGTCCGACGCCTTTTATCTGCATCAGCGTTTCAAGATCTGCTGAATTAAGATCCGGTTTTTGCACATACGAATACGAGCTTTCATCGTATGAGGTTTCATTCACAGAGAACACCCATGCGTTATCACGCATTACTTTGTCGTTATAGTAATATAAAACAACAGTGAGCATTACGGTAAGGATAAGCACGCCTGCGGCAATTATTATTGCGTTGCGTACCTTCCCTTTCATAATACTCACTCCAAGCCGTTATTTTATTTTGTCCCCGAAAAAAACTTGCAAAAACCGCTCAGCCTGCATTCGCTGCAATTCGGTTTTGCCGCACTGCACACAAGCCGACCGTGCCACACAAGCCTGTGACACATCATCAATCTGTCATCCGGCTTTATTATTGCGGCAAGCTGTTTTTCAACCTTCAGCGCATCCTTTGTTCCGTCGGTAAGACCCAGCCTTCCGCTCACTCTTATAACGTGTGTATCGCATACAAGAGCAGGCTTACCGTAGAGGTCGCCTACTATAAGATTAGCTGTCTTTCTTCCGACCCCGGGCAACTTTACAAGCTCTTCAATTGTATCGGGAATTTCACCGCCGAAATCATCACGGAGCATTCTGCACATCATAACAATATCGACAGCTTTTGTCTTATATAGTCCGCACGAATGTATATATTCCGCAACCTCGTCAGGCTCTGCCGCCGCAAAGCTGTCAATATCGGGGAATTTTTCGAAAAGTGCGGGAGTAACCATATTTACTCGCTTATCTGTACACTGTGCCGAAAGCCTTGTCGCTATCAGAAGCTCATGCGGCTTTTTATAAACAAGAGCGCATTTCACGTCCGGATAGCACTCGGCAAGCCCGTCTATAACAAGCCCTGCTCTTTCCTTTTTGGTCATACAGTTCTCTTTTCTGATAATTATAACTATATATTATACTATATCTGCCCCGATGTCAAGTTTTGTCGCAAAATTTTTTCAGATACCGCAAAAACAGCTTCGGTCAGTGCAATTCGGTATTTATCAAAACACAAATAAAAAAGTCCCCCGAATTTAATCGAAGGACTTTGGTGAGCCACCCGGGAATCGAACCCGGGACACCCTGCTTAAAAGAAAAACAAAAGCCTTACAAGTTGATTATCATATCTAAGTGGCTCTGATGTTTGCGTTGCAAAAGTTTTTTGTTTTCAGCGAGATGTAGATACATCGTCGTAACTTGCAAGTCTGAGTGCCCCATAAGCAGACGTAGCGTTTCTAGATCTCCACCGTCTACAAGGTAATTGGTCGCAAATGTGTGTCGTAGTAGATGTGCGTGTAATCTTAAAATTCCGGTTTGCTTCTTAAGCTTTTGGAATACTTGTTTAACCGTATTTATCGTACATTTTTCTCCAAAGCGATTCACAAATACAGGTTCCGATTCGTTAGCCTCATTCCGATATTTGTGGATGTAAGTAGCCAATGAAATTTTTGATAGTTCTCCTAATGGAACAAAACGTTGTTTATCTCCTTTACCGGTTACTATCATAAATCCACGTTCGAGGTAAACATTTCCGATTTGCAAATTGATAATTTCTCCTCGGCGCAACCCAGAATCGCACATTAGTATAACCCAACATCTATTGCGTTCTTCGAGCGCAGAATCACCGAATACGCTGACCAACGTATGTATTTCATCATCATCCAGCGGAAGTTTTTCTGTTTTTCTTATCTTGGTAGCTTTTAGTTTTTTGCTAAAGTCAGGAAGCAGGTCCTCTTCAATACAGTAATTGTAAAAAGCCTTTACTGCCCTGACTCTGCTGTTTATACTGCTGCTTTTCAATGGCTGTCCGTTACGTTTAACATAATCATGCTGAAGAAACGTACAGTACGATTTATAATTATCAACCGTAAGGCTATCAACGTTTTTATTTTCGCCCAACCAATTAAAAAATGCTGATAGGTTTTCATTGTACCAAATCAAAGTACGTTTACTATTGTTACGAAAAAGTTGTTCATTTATAAACATCTTGTATGCTTCATAAATAGTCACATTTTGGGGTTTCATATAGCAAGCACTCCTTTTTTGAAAGTGATTTTGTGATAGAATTATATCATATTTTGTCGAGATTTACCATACAAATTTATTTAAAATTAATTGTCGCCACTGGCGTCAATTAAATATAAACTTATTGCACAGCTTGTCTGTGCATTTTTATTTGCCAAATATGGCGGAAAGGAATAAAAATGGATACAATCATTTATTTAAATGCAATAATCAAATTACACTTTGGCGGGCTTGCAATCTATGAATGTGAAAACGGATTTATAGGCTTCTGCGATGCAAGGTGCGGCGACATCGGAGATAATCCGATGATTACCGATAAATCAGAAATGATAAGCATTGACAGATTACCTTACAAGTGGCGTGAGAAAATAAAGGAGGAGTTGAAAAATGCCGAAAACTTATGATAAGAAAGCTTGGCTGGAACAGAAAGAATTGACCAAAGAAGAAAATTTAAAGATTATACAGAATATAGTCAATAACTTTAAAGAAGATCCTGAAAAAATTCTTGAATTTATTGATTTTCAGTCACGTTTTTATAATTACAGCACACGCAACACCATACTGATTTACGCTCAAAACCCAGGTGCATTATTCGTCGGCTCATTTGCCGCCATCAAAAAAATTACAGATGAGCTTGCAAAAGAGCACAAACTTCCTAACGGAGAGCTGCCGTATTACGGAATAAAAAAAGGCGCAAAAGCCATTAAAATTTTTGTACCGCAAAAAATCACATACTTGAAAAACGAGAGCGGTGATTGGATTCAGCTGTCTAAAGCAGACAAGCAATTGCAACTGGAATATAAGAATGGCAACATTGAAAGCTACCAAAGGCTTGGATTTGGCATAGGAAATGTTTTCGACATATCGCAGACAAATTTACCGATTGAGTTATATCCGACCGTTATCAGCGAAGGGTTCGGAGAAGAAAGTGAAATACATAAACAATTTGCCGAGTATATAACGGATTTTTGCAAACAGCACAATATTGAAGTAAAGGATATGAACGAGGAAACGGTTACAATACGTGGACTTGCAAGAAATGACAATATTATAGAGCTTAATCCGCTTTTAAACGATACCGGAAGGCTTTCGACATTGCTCCATGAAGTTGGACATGAATTGCTTCATTTTTCTGCTAACAGTAATAAGATGTCGATTGAACAGAAAGAAATCGAAGCTGATATTTTCAGTATGCTGATGTTACGAAGATACGGTTTTGAAATACCGGATAGCCGCAGTAAGCATTTCGTAGATAATTATCGTAGCCTGGATGATAAAGACGGAAAACTTCTGCAGGAATCATTTGACCGTGTAATGAAAGAATACAGTAAAACCGTTCAATTAATTTCAACTGAATTTGCTGAGGAGATGCAAGCAACTGAAGAAGTCAGCAATCAGATAATGATGGTTATGGGATGATTTTTAATTGTCGCCATTGGCGGCAATTAAATAGGCTGTCGTTCAGGCAGCCTGTGTATGAGAGCAACAGTGTAAAGCCGGTGCAACTCCGGCAGCTCTCAAGGAACGACAAGAGGTAGAAAAACGTTTTAAAGCGTGCTTATGATGGGAATTGTGATTATGTCGTTCTCTAGCAACGGACAGTGATAGCTACACTGTAGGACGGAAAAGTAAGCCTGCCGTCCTTTCCCGTTGCTTTTTAATTTAAAAAGGCTTAAATTTAACAGCTGCTTTATGCAGCAGAAAGAGGTTTACCATGAGAAAAACAAAAATTATCGCAGTTGCAAATCAGAAAGGCGGTGTCGGCAAAACAACTACAGTTGTAAATATAGCTGCAAATCTTTCAAGAAACGGAATGAAGGTACTATGTATCGATCTTGACGGTCAGGGAAATCTGTCGGATTATCTAGGCTTTTCAGGTGAAAATGAAGAAATAGTAATAACTGACCTGCTTACCGCAGAAATGTCACGCAAGCTTTCAGATGAGGTCATAGAACAGGCAATCCTGACGAGCAAATCCGACAACGTTGATTACATTCCATCTGACATAACTCTTTCAACAGCGGATATGTTCCTTGCCACAGCAATAGGACGTGAAATGATACTCCGCAGACTGCTTCTTCACAAGGTGTTTGACAGGTATGACTATATCCTGATAGATTGTCTTCCATCGCTCGGCGTGTTGGTAGTAAACGCACTGGTAGCCGCAGACGGTGTATTGATACCGGTACAGACGCAAAAGTTTGCGCTCAACGGCATTGTTCAGTTTGAAGAAATAATGACACTTGCAAAAGAACTTAATCCTACGTTAACACTGTATGGAGTTATCGAAACAATGACCGATAACACACGAATGGCAAAGGCGGTTGATGAAGCGTTGACCGAAAGATACGGTAATCTCGTTTTCAACAGCCGTATATCAAAAAGCGTTATGGCGAGCAATAGTACCGCAGAACAAAGAGCAATGACTATAAATACAAAGCTCGGCAGTCAATATGCAGATCTTACAAACGAATTTATAGGAAGGTGCAAATAAAATGGCTTTTGATTTTTCCAATATTAAAGCAAAAGGAAAGCTCAACGGGCTTTCCTTTTATTCCTCGTTATCAGATAATGACAGCGTACACGAGATACCCTTAGATCTTATAGACAGCTTTGAAGGGCATCCGTTTTCAGTTGTTGATAACGATGATATGGTACAGCTCACAGAAAGTGTAAAGCACAATGGCATCATGAATCCGGCTATAGTTCGTGAAAAAGGCAGCGGCAGATACGAACTGATAAGCGGTCACCGGCGCAAAAGAGCCTGTGAGCTTGCCGGGCTTAAAACACTTAAAGCGTATGTAAAGCAGTTAACGGATGAAGAAGCAACTATCATAATGGTTGACAGCAATCTTCAGCGAGAAAAGATATTGCCAAGCGAAAGAGCTTTTGCTTATAAAATGAAATATGAAGTACTTAAAAAAAGTGTTGGCAGACCCGCAACCGATAAATTGTCGCCAGTGGCGACAAAAAGCGGTCGTACCGATGAACAAATCGGAGATATGTTCGGAGAGAGTAAGGACACCGTTCGCAGATACATTCGGCTTACATATCTTATCAAAGAAATCCGTGATATGGTTGATGATGATAAGCTGTCAATCAGAGCCGCAGTTGAAATATCTTATATCGAACCGGCAAAACAAGCTATACTCGTACCGTTTATGCAGAAATATGATGTAACAATCAATAAAGCCGCCGAGCTCAGAGAATGGCTTGACAACGGCGGTTTAACGGATAACGAAACCGTCACTTCCCTTTTTACTGATAAATCAGCTAAAAAGGAATCTTCTCATAAACTGCCGAATGCTATTAAATATAAGCAGATAAAATCGTACATTCCCGATTCCGTTCTTAAAGAAGACTATCAGAGTTATGTTATTAAGGCACTGCTCTTCTACAAAGAAAACAGTGAAGATATTTGAATGTACGATAAAATATTACATGAAAAAGCAAATAAGAAGAACATTTGACATTTACAGTCAAATATGATAGAATGGAGAAAAATATGATATTGTTTACTGTGACATTAATTGCTTACATTTTCAATACAGTTTTTAATCTGCTGGCATTATTCAAGGCGAAAAATAAAAAACAAACAATCAAATCTGATACGACTGACACTCCGCTTTATATTTTAATGATTGTAAATTTTCTTTTGGTGCCTGATATAATGTTTAATGTCACAATTTCGATAATAAATCTGGTGAACATTCTCCTTGATACATTCAGATTTATACGCAACCCACTCAATAAAGAGAGCCTTCTTATCAACGTTATGATTAACATAGGTTACATTCTTCTAAGTTTTCTGTTATTGGGTGTATGTATACAAAAATAAGGTGAATTATGAAATTTATTGAATTTATCAAGTCAATGCAAAAGTGGATCATTAAACTTAACAGAAAAGAAGTTCAAAAGAAAATCGGTAAATTTCAATTTTTTCTTTTTATTGGACTTCTAATATTAACATTTATAGATGGGGAAAACGGAAGCTCAACAAACGATATAATTAGAATTTTTTGTTACATATTAATAATTGCAATATTGACTACAGTACTAATAAATACAAATGTTGATGTTCTATTTTCCGCCAAATCTTTCTTTTGGGCGTCAATGAAAAACTCGTTTATTTTGTTTGCTTTTATGTCATGTATATCGGCAGTTATTTTGGAAAACGACCAAATAATAGATTATTGTGCGATTGTGATTTGTTTTACTGTAGTATGGTGTCTTCTCAGTTTATTTACGCATAATAGAGTTGGCGCTTATGTTAACGCAGTTTGCGCAATTGTACTTCAACTCATATTCACAATTGCCAATACATTTATATCGCTACTCCCGGATGATTACAAGTTTGATTTTTTCATTAATACCGGTATTTATAATTCATATAACTCAACCAGAGATATTCTGAATAATATGGTAAATTTGTTTATTTTACCGCTTCTTATTTCTAATTCACTTGCAACTGTGGCTTGTTTAATAAAGAAATATTACTTTGAAACAAAGATAGGAGATATAGATACGCTCGATCTAATTCAAAAAGAAAGCGAAGAAGAAAATAATGATAAAAGCAAGAAAGAAATTGTAAAAGAAAATAAGCATAAGTGTAAAGTAAAAAAAGTCAGTATCAAATACAACAAACAATTCCATAAATAGTAAATCGTTGTTCAACTAAAAAGGAGATATATATGGACGGAGTTAAATACCTTTTAAAATTCGGCGAAAAACAACACCTCGATTCTTTTGCAAATGGAAACCTTTATTTTTCAAATGCAGAGACATTTCAGAATATAGAAAACAAGCAACAAAATAAAGGGCAAGGTGATATTCTTGAAGCAGGTTCAAGAATATTTGCGCGAAATGTAGTTATAGAATCCCCAAATTCAAATATAGCACTTTATATAGATTGTGACATAAATTTTCTTTGCTATTATAAAAGCGTTAAAAAAACTCCAATATTCTGTTTGTTCGCTGTATTTGAAGATGACTGTTGTTTCAACGATAACGGTCAAAATATCATAAAATTATCAATTAAAAAGCAAAGAGTGATTAAAGAACATTTCCCAAAAGCAAATGCAGTGGCTATAATATCGAATCCTTCACTTTTTTTAAAGGATGTTGAGAACTCTATTGGCGAAAAAGTCTTGCATGAAAAAGTACACTATTTTAAAATTGACAAAGGTTATGAAGAAAACGCTAATCAAAAAGTGCAAATGGATAATGATTATATGAAGTATTTAGCACAAGATACTTCAATTAAAAATCAAAACGGAAATAAAACTTTTACTTTAAATGAAAAATATGCGTATAGAGCTCTTTTCTGCAAGGATGAATATTTTAAGGAGCAACAGGAATATCGAATTATACTCCCTAATATTAAAATTGAAAAAAGCACTATTTATCCTGTGACTATAAGCGAAGCAATAAAAGTCGTTTCTCTTGACGACTTTTTTAAATAATTTTCTATTCAAACTGTTTTTATAAAATTACAGTTGAATAATAACTTTCAATATTGCGTAAATAAAGAATTCCACAATTTTGTTCTTAACAACAGCACAAAAACTAAAACCTACAAATTGTCGCCAACGGCGGCAATTTTCTTTTGCCCAAACAGAACTTTCAACAGTTGTGATAATTACTAAACTGATGGATTAAGATTTGTTTGTATTTTCGCTGATAATATGTTTACTATCAAATCAAAATATGATATACTAAAGATAGTAAATACTGCGAAAGAAGAAAAGGAGGACCCCAAAATGAAACGTAAACGTACCCACACCATACTCGCAACAATAACCCTTATCAGCGTAATACTGACCAGTGCTTGCACGGCAGGCAATGCAAGCAGCACAACGTCCTCCGTACCCGAAACGGCAGTGACAACTACCGCTCCGGCAGTGACGGGAACAGTGATGGATAGGATTGACGAGCCGAAAGCAGAAACAACTACTGCTCAGACAACAGCAGTAACGACCGCTCGGACTACTGCTGTCACTACAAAGCCGCAGGAAACAAAAAAGGCGGAAACGACAGCAGCTACAGCAGTCACCACGGCAAAGCCAAAGCCGGCAACGACAACAACCGCCGCCACAACAAAGCCCGCACCCGAATGGACAGAAACAAAGGCAAGCGGTACAAAGTACGTCAACACCGACTGCTACAGCCGTAAGAAAGCCGTACTCGGCGCTGACACAGTTAAGCTGTACAGCGTGAACGACAAGGTGACAGTAACAGCCAAGACCAACACGGGCTATTATAAGCTCTCTGATGGTAGCTTTATACACGGTGACTATCTGAGCGACAGCAAGATTGTTATACAGACTACAACAACCACAAAGAAAGCTGAAGCACCTAAGCCTTCACAGACAACAACGAAGAAACAGGAAAGCAAGCCTGCTGAAGATAACTGGAGATTTACAAAGCAGGACTGTGAAGATATATTAAAGGCTTGTGAAAAGTACGCAAAGGATAACGGTTACGGTTACTGTAAACCGTCTGACTTCGATACAGTCAAAGGCAAAGTATATCAGCATAGCAGTTGGGCACAGGTATATGCTAATTCTCCTACACCTAATTTCTTTTATGGATATACAAATACAAAAGAAGGAATGATTAATATACTATGTGGAGATATTCAACTTAATTATGAAGAGGGTTTAGGTGCAACTTGTGTGGATTATTGCCTTGCAAGCGAATATTGCCAATGGGCAAAAGAACACTGGGGCATTGATATTAGCAATGATACTGCCTGTCAGGACTTGACAGCCTATGTGTTCTTCCCTTGCTACTGATACCGGTCACAATTTAATATGTTAAGAGCTTTGAAAATATAAATTCAAGGCTCTTTTTCTTTTTCTAACAGTAATTGAATATGAAAATTCAAAGCAGTCCGCACCCGTAGGACTGCTTTTTTATATATATAAATACAAACCAAGAAAGGAAATCAGTATGAAAAACAGACTCAGAAAAATGTTGAGCTTAGTTTTAGCTGTCGTTATTGCTATGTCAGCAATAAGTGTAAATACACTTGCGGCTACAATAATGAATATTGCAAACGGCTCAAATCAGAAGTTATACGTTGACTGGTACAGCTATTCATATAACTTCAACGGCAGACTGAACACAAGCACATACGGACAGATTATTAAACTCAATGTCGGAAGTTCGACAGGACAGGTAGCATACTGTGTTCAGTCCTCAAAGGATGCGTGGTCAAGCGATTACACTGCACAAAAAGATACAAATCTTTTTACGCCTTCACAGAAATTGAACTTAAAACACGCTTTGATTTATGGCTATCAAGGTGCAACAAAATACGGATACAATGCTGATACTGAACGTATCGCAACGCAGATTGTCATCTGGAATATCTGTGACGGTTGGTTTAATAACTCTTACGAGAGTACGGCTGTCGGTATATTCACCGAAGGTATGTCAAGCTCGATGGCTACAAATGTCAAGGCTTGCTATAACAAAATCAAAGAACAGATGTTAAGTCATACGACAATTCCGTCATACGCAGTAGGCAAAAAAGATACACCTATAAAAAAGAAAATGACAACAAACAGCGACGGAACTTTCACAATAACGCTGACAGACAGCAAAAATGTATCTAAGTATTATGACTGGCAGACGGCAATTAAAAAATACAGCTACCTTTCAATTACCACAGATACAGAGGGTAAGCTCGTTATAAAGTCAACAAAGCCTATCCCCTCCGGCTCGGCTATAACGCTTACAGCTGAACGTAATAGCAGTAAGTATCAGAATAATATAGTTGACGTTGCACCTATGTATATGATTTCGGGTAGCGGCTCACAGAGTTCTGCAACATTCGTCACTGACCGAGACCCCAGCACCGCAAAAATTGCTATTTATTCTGACAGTTTAGGCACAGCTCAGATCAAGAAAGTTTGGGAACACAAGCACGACAGCTCAAGCACACAGGCAAGCAACAGCGACATCTATTTCACGATAAAGAATAGTTCGGGTTCGGCCGTGAAGGCTACTGGCAAGGCAGGCTCGTATACCTACTCTACAAGCGGTTCCGTGAGCCAGTTCAAATTAAACTCAAGTAACACTTTTTTAGTAAAATCGTTACCTGCAGGAACGTATACCGTTACAGAACACGGAAAGAATTCAGACGGCTCGATACCCTATTACACCCGTACAGGCGGTGTCAGCAAGACGGTAACAGTAACAGCAGGCAGCACAGGAACGGTAACGTTCACCAATACCCGTAACACAGGTACAGGCGAGGTTATAAAGACCTGGATTGATACCAACGGTAACGCCATAGCCGCAAGCAACAACGTTGAAAGAAATAAGCAGATATATTTCCGCATCAAAAACGCTGACGGAAAATATATAACTGTCAACGGTACGAAGTACAGCGGCTCATATTCTTTTGCTGGAACAACAACTAAAGCTACATCACTGTATGTTAATCCCGGTACAGGTACTTTCACTGTTTCCGACCTTCCGACCGGAAAGTACACCGTGTATGAGTATGGCTCTCCGGAGGGCTATTCGGTCAACAAAGCATCTCAGACAATTACCATCTCAAGAGATAAAACATCGTCCGTGTCTTTTATGAACAGCGAGGACAGCGGTACGGCTCAGATAAAGAAGGTATGGCTTTCCGATACTACACTGTCAGCTTCAGAAAAAGCAAATCTTGAGAAAAACGTTTACTTTACTGTCAAGGACGCTAATGGTAAGTATATCAAGGTTACAGGCTCGGCAGGAGCGTATGTTTATGCCGGCACTCAGACTACAGCAAACAATTTAAAACTCAGCGGAAGTAAGTTTAACGTAAGCAAGCTCCCTATGGGAACATACACTGTAACAGAGATTAATAACGCAAGCGGTTACAATCCGAAAACGCAGACAAAGACGGTCACAATTGCCAATAAGGGCGAAACAAAAAGCGTATCTTTTACAAACAAATCAACACCTGTTGTTGTTATAAGAAAACATTTCTCTGATGAGGACAATCTGACAGAAGCACAGCTCAAAGAACAGTATGCTAAAGTTACCGTAAATCTGCAGGTGCTTGGCTACAGCGGAAGTGTTTCCTCGAATCCGCCGGCAGGATACTATATAAAATTTACCGGTTCTAACGGTAATTATACATACAAAGGGCTTTCGTCAACCAAAACATCAGCGACAGATCTCAAGCTGAACGAAAACGGCGAAATGACTATATCGTTCGGCACTAACACCGCTCCGTATTACTTAGCTGTCATCGAAACGTACAGCGGTACGGATTACGATGTTGATAACCGGGACCAGCGTATTGACCTGGGCAATGGTGATCCAAACACCGTAATCGACCTTGATGACATTGAGCTTGACAATCAGCTTAAGACAGGTTCTGTGCAGATTGACAAGCAGTTTTTAAATGAAAACGGTGCTATAGAAAATATCCCCGATGACAAACTTGCCGAGGTCGCTTTTAAAATCAAGCACAACGGCAAATATCTCACCTTTACAGGTAGCGACGGTATCTACACATATAAAGGCGAGAACAATACGGGTACTGAATTAAAGCTGAACAAAGCCACATATAACTTTATTGCAAATGAGCTTCCCGCAAGACAAGAATACACAGTGTATGAAGTAAGCGGTACAACAGGTTACAGCTTCTCAATCGACCCCGTGACTTTCACTATCACTCCTGCTGGCTCGGTTAAAAAGGTATTCACCAACAAGGCAATGACGGGTACGATAAGTATTGTAAAACACAGTGCGGACGGTGTTCTTTCCGGCTGGCAGTTCCGTGTTACAGGCACAGCCAAGACCGGACAGAGCTACGATCAGACCTTTACTACCGACGCAAATGGTAATATCACGATTTCTAATTTAAGAATCGGTGATTACAAGGTTACAGAGGTCAAGACAGGTAAAACGGTTGGTTACATTACCGAGGAAAGCAAAGACATTGAAGTCAAGACCGATACTGTAACAACAGTCAATATCGAGAACAAGCCGTATGCGAATATCGTTATCAACAAGGTTGACGCAAAGACCGGCGAAAAGGTAACAGGTGCAACATTTGGTATTTACACAGACGCTGAATGTGAAATTCCTGCACAGGCATATACATCGGCTACAGATGATACTCTGACAGCCGCTGTAATCACAGAAAGTGCGACAGGCAAGTACACTTGCAATTTCCTGCCGATTGAGAGCAAGGACGGCACAACGTATTATGTCAAGGAGCTTATTGCTCCCGAAGGGTACTACCTTGATGCAAACGTACACGCAGTAACACTTAAAACAGCAAACGCTACTGTATCGGTAAACAACGAAATCGGAAAATCCGACTTCAACGAATATCCTTACGGTCACGGTGCTGTAATCAAGGAATGGAAACTTGATAACGGCACAGCAGATATGACAGCCGATGAAATCGCACAGATGAAAGCGGAGCTTGAAAAGAGCCTGTATTTCACTGTAAAGGACAGCAACGGCAAGTACATCACAGCTACAGGTGCAGACGGCGTATACACATATAACGGCGAAAGTACATCAGAATTCAAGTATGTTCTTCAGAACAGCACATTTACAATCGCAGAACTGCCTACAGGTGACTACACCTTGACAGAATTCAGCACACTTTCCGATTACACAATCAAGTCGGAAAATCCCGTGAAGATAACTGTAGCAAGAAATCAGACAGCAACGGCAACGTTTGTAAACGAGCGTGACACAGGCACAGGCAAGGTTATAAAGGTATGGAAGCAGTTTGATACAATGACAGCCGCTGAACAGGCTGAAATCGAAAAAAATGTATACTTTACCGTAACCGACAGCAACGGTGCTTATCTCAAGGTTAAGGAAAGCAACGGTAGCTACATCTACTGCGGCACACAGAAAACAGAAACAAAATTTGCTCTGAAAAACGGTGCGTTTGTAATCGCAGAACTGCCTACAGGTGACTATACCGTGACAGAATTCAGCACACTTTCCGATTACACAATCAAGTCGGAAAATCCCGTGAAGATAACTGTAGCAAGAAATCAGACAGCAACGGCAACGTTTGTAAACGAGCGTGACACAGGCACAGGCAAGGTTATAAAGGTATGGAAGCAGTTTGATACAATGACAGCCGCTGAACAGGCTGAAATCGAAAAAAATGTATACTTTACCGTAACCGACAGCAACGGTGCTTATCTCAAGGTTAAGGAAAGCAACGGTAGCTACATCTACTGTGGCACACAGAAAACGGAAACAAAATTTGCTCTGAAAAACGGTGCGTTTGTAATCGCAGAACTGCCGACAGGCGAATACACGGTAACTGAGTTTAACAACGCAAAGGACTACAGCCCGAAGCAGCAGACTCAGAAAATAAAAATCACCAAGAATACAGCGGCAGTGCTGACATTTACAAACATCCGTGACACAGGCAACGCAAGTATCATAAAGAAATGGACAAATCCCAACGGGCTGACAACAGCTCAGAAGGCAGAGCTTGAAAAGAATGTATACTTCACTGTAAAGAACGCTGACGGTGCATATTTAAAGGCTGTATCGAAGAACGGCAAGTATGTATATAACGGCAGTCAGACAGCAGAAGCACGTTTTATGCTGACAAACGGCAAGTTTGAACTTACAGAACTGCCGACCGGAAAATATACGATAACCGAAATCAACAATGCTGAGGGTTATCTGCCTAAGACACAGGTCAAGACAATCACGGTAACTAAGGACGCAACTGCAAGTGCAGAGTTTGTCAATAAGGTTATTGTCGGCAATGTCACATTAACGAAAGTCGATGAAGACTATCCCGAAAATAAATTGACAGGTGCTATATTTACAGTTTATAAATCGGACAAGAAAACCGTAGTCGGCACATTAAAGGAAACCGAAACAGGCGTGTACAGCCTTGAGGGACTTGTGTACGGCGAATACTATGTACAGGAAACAAAAGCTCCCGAATATTTCGTCCGTGATGTGAATTTCTACTATTTCCAGATTGTAAATGACGGCGAAACCGTAGAAGTTTCCAACGATGAGCTTGGCAAGGGTACGTTTATCAACTCACCTCAGAAGGGTGAAATCAAGATTGTAAAGACTTCATACGACAATAAGGTCGAAGGAATACATTTTGAGGTAACCGGAAAGACATACACAGGTCAGACTTTCAAGAAAACATACACAACCGACAAGAACGGTATAATCCGCATTAACGATTTAAGAGCCGGTGAGTATACCATACACGAAGTTAAGGATTCTGCTTCGGCAGGCTATCTTTTACCCGAAGATAAGCAGTTAACGATTGACCGTGACGGTGCAATGCTTGTTACAGAAATGCACAACAGCAAGATACCGGACAATCCCCCGACAGGTGCAAGCGAGGACAGCTTTACGCAGACAGCAGTTATTATCATATCAATGGTGATGATGAGTGCGGCTGTTGTGCTTGTGTTCCCGTTATCGAAGCGTAAGAGAAAACGCTAAGCAGCATTAATATTTTATTGTCACCGGGCGGCAGAAAAGCTCTGCCGCCTTTGTGGTGGCAATTAAAGGAGGAGAAAGATGAAGAACATAGAAAGAATGCTCAGTAATTGCGGAATTACCTATGAAGTGTTACCTGAAAACGATAGTCTGAATAAGTTAGCAAAATCACTAAGGAAAAAGATAATTTTCGATATGCTGAAAGATGAAAGAATACCTGCTTCTTGTGTTGTTGGACTGTTGATTGCTATGGTACTGTCGTTTGTTAAAGGATATCCTGTTTTATCGTTTGTTACGATTGTATTTGTTATTATCGCCGTAGCCATACAATTAATATTGATCTGCAAATACAGAAAAGCCGTTACAGATCTGTATAAAAGCCGAACGTACTACAAGTTGCTCACCGACGAACATAATGCAGCAGAACTCGCAAAGATGATTTACGACAATGTTTCTCGAACAGCATATAAAGTAAACGGTGAATCATATATGAAAAACCGCTTACACAAGAGTAATTTCACTCGCAATAATAATTATGAGATTATTTTGATTGCTTTTGGAGATTACGATAATCTGAGTAATGTCCCGATGATGATTGCTGATATGTAAGTCTTAAAACATGGGATTAAATTATTATAACGGACTGGAAAATTTATCATGTAACTTTTTGATTCCGAATGACAATATACAAATTATCGTAGTCCATACAATACATGTAGTATGAAAAGAAGTAATAAAAGATAAAGTGGTAAGCAGAAAATCTGTTATAAATAATTTGTAATTCAGCAAAATGTGTACAAGGTAAAAAATTATAAACGAAATTTTACAAACTCCTATAGTTTCAAAATACGCCTTGCGAAACGTATAGTGATAATCAGGCTGATGCTTTAAGTCACATTCTATATTATAACTATCACGCCACAAACGTAAAGTTAATGTCGATAAGAGCCAAAAAAAGAAAAAGCAATTAAATGCAATCACGTCTATCAATTCAAGTACTTTAGCATCACCAAAAATATTTACCGACAAATTATCCATTATTTCGCAAAACTCACTTTGATATAAATTAATTGAGAAATGCAAAATAAGCAAAGTCACAAAAAATAATGCGAATGAAGGTCGTAATGTTTCAAACGCCTTGCTGACAGTGTCAAAAATTTTTGTTATCATTTTATTCTCCTTTTCTTTTTATAATAACATGATTTTTGTGTGTTTTCAAGTTCAAAATTATAATGAAAGGTCATGAAGTCAATTCAGAAGTAGTAATAAACAACTATTTTATAGAATAATGCGGTAATATAAATAAATTTACTGTATTTGTCATCATCATCACGATGCCAATTTGATTATAAAAAAGTTGACATATTAACAGTTTTATGGTATTGTTATATCAAAGACGTTATAGATTAAGGAGAAAATATAGAATGAAACTTACAAACAATTATAAATCTTTTAAGCTTTGTAAGAAAAGCAATGATTCTTATGTGATGCTGTATTCGCCGATTATCTTTATTGAAGTTCTTTGCGTTGTGAATATAATTTATGTTATCATAAACGTATGTAATGGGACGATTGATTTTAGTTCGGTTTTATGTTCTGATTTAATGTCATTAGTTGGCATGGCTATTTCGGTTTGGACTGGAATAAGTATTTTCAATGCAATTGAAAACAGCAAGATGGTTGCCTTAGATAAAAAAGCGCAAGAGGCACAAGAATCTGTAGATAAATTGAATAAACGTATAGATGAATTCTTAGAACAAAACGCTAATACATATCGCTTACAATTTGAAACTGAACTTAGTATTAATAAAGACAAAATAGCTGAGTTTATTTTTTCAAAAATAAGCGATACTGATATTCCGTTAGATTCGAAGCCAAATATTTATTATAATATGTTCATTCTCGAGCATGAGTACAATAAAATTAGCAATATAGCCAACCGTAGCGATATAAACGCAACACAAAAAAAGCATTTATTAGGAGTTTATCGACAAATATGCAATAAGCTGAAATCATCTTGTCACTTACCGGAAGATAAAAATTTATCTTTCAAGGATTATTTTGATTACCGTATCACAGATTCTTATTTTTTAGAAGGTTATATTTGTGGAGAAAGCGACAATTATAAAGAAGCTTATGACAAATATACAATCGCATATAATAAGTACGTAACGATATTGAATAAAATCGACTTTTTCGAAAAAATAATAAATCCCCGAATTTTCAATGATGATGATTTTCAAATTCATATATATAGTGAAATTCCTAGTAACGAACCAGAACAAATTTGTTTATGTTTTATATGTAATTTATTAGGAGAATGTAACAGCAAGATTGTTGAAGCAATAAATATTTTATATACAAAAAATGGCGGTAGCTTCTCTGAAAAAGAAAAACAAAAAGGGAAATTAGCTTCAGCGCTTTCTCTTAAATATTATAAAATCCTTTTTGCAATTTTAGATGACAGCGAAATAGAAAAACGTGAAGTATATTATCGCAATTATGGTTGTTCCAGATTACGGCTTGCAGAATTCCAATGGCGTATATCGGATTCAAATAATGATAAAAATGCAGAAGAAGTATTTTACTATCCTACAAAAATAGCATTAAAATATTTTTTGAAAGGAGAAAAACTCTCCAAAAATAGAAGCAAAATATACTGTATGATTTGCCGAACACTAATTCAAAATATTATTTTGAAGTGTCATGCGTTCTATATATTTCAGTGGTTATTCTTGAACGGTGAGCACTTTTCAGGTGATTCATTGAAAAATATTCGAGTAGATGCGTGGGAAATGAATACAATCAATTATTTGATAAGTTTATTAGATAATTACTATAAAATGGGAACTGCAAAATTTCCCGAAAAAGGCGATTTAAATTTATATTTTATTTTGGGAATGCTACTTATTAAATTTATCGAATTAAAGTCAATGTCAAATTTGTTTAAAAATAGATTGAAGGTTCGTTTACCAACTCTAGAGGATTTATCTGAGGAAATGGATTATGTTAAGCAATGTAAACTTTATAGTAAAAGCCTCTATGAAAAAATTAATTATTTATTAGAAGAGTACAAACGCCTCTTATCAACTGATCAAAAACTTACAAACAGATAAACGATTAAAAGCGACTGAATTTCAGCCGCTTTTTTTGTCGTAATATAACTATTTTATGAAAGGATGTGATTCCCATGCAGATATAAATTGTCGCCACTGGCGACAATAAAAATCAATATATTCGTCAGAGCGTTCAACGCTCTTGTTTTTTATCTGAAAGGAAAATTATTATGAAAAAAGTAAAAGTGCTTGCAACATTTCTTGTTGCGCTTATAACCGTAACAGCTCTCTCAACTGTATGCTTTGCTGCCGGAAGTGCCGACGTAGCCGGTGCTATTACAAGTACATGGGACGGCATGAAAGGTCAGATTAAGACAATCGTAAATGATGTGGTGTTCCCTATACTCGATGGCGTACTCGGTATTTTGTTAATTGTATTCATTACAAAAAGTGCTATTTCCTATAAGCGTAACGGCGAATTTGATATAATAGCACCGGCTGTATGCCTGGGTGGATTGCTATTTGTTCTTACTGCACCCCTTTATATTTGGAACATCATTCCGTGGTAATGCTTGCAGCAGTATTAAATAATTCAATATTGAAAAAAGGCTTTTGGGTATAATAGCTCACAAGCCTTTTTCCTTTTTGAAACAGAAAGGAGTCAGAAATGGCAAAATACAGACGTATTACCGAAGAACAGCGAACAACCGCAAATTCAACGGATCTGTACAGTTTTCTCACGTCACATGGCGAACAATTACAAAGACATGGCAGCGGATATAAGCTTGTATATACTGAAAACGGACAGAAGCATGACAGTATAACCATTAACGGAAATCAGTGGTATGATCATAAAAATCAGATTGGTGGCGGTGCTATAAAATTTGTCGAGAATTATTACGGTTCTTCTTATCCTGAAGCCGTAGAAATGCTATTAGGGTTTTCATCAGTTCCTTCATCAAATATAACACGAGTATCAAATGTTAATACGCAATTACCGATTAGAAAGGAATTTAAGTTACCGAAAGCCAACAGCGATATGAAACGAGTTTTTGCATACCTAACAAAAACCCGGCACATATCAGGCGACATTGTTTCTTTTTTTGCTCATAAGAAGATGATCTATGAAAGTCTTGAATATTACAACGATAAAACTACAGGTGAACAAAAAGAAGCGCACAATGTTGTGTTTCTCGGCAGAGATAAGGAGGGTACTGCCAAGCAGGCTAATAAACGCTCGATTGCCACATACGGCAAAAGTTTTCGCATGACAGTCTCCGGATCTGATACTAATTTCAGTTTTTGCCATATCGGCACTGATGATATGATATTAGTCTTCGAAGCACCGATAGATATGTTGTCATTTATAACGTTATATCCGGCTGATTGGCAAAAGCATAGCTATATAGCTCTTGACGGTATTTCAGAGCGTTCGCTTCTTCAGGCGTTGTCAGACTATCCTCATCTTCAGCATGTAGTTTTATGTACGGACAACGATGAAGGTGGAATAGACGCTGCCGAACGAATACGAGATATACTTTATTCAAAAGGCTATCAGCATATCGGACGGGCAACTTCACAGGCAAAAGACTGGAACGAAGACCTTAAACATAATTATGGCGAAGAATATATTCCGGCAAATGTTCACCCGCTGAAAAATGCTGTTGCTAATGTTGTAGATGAAATCGAGCCGCAAAATGATACATTATCACCCGGATTTGAAGATTTGCTTGCAGAAGGACTGTATACCGATATAGCCGCTCTTGCACTGGATCATAGTGTTCAAACACTGAAACTTGATGATTCGACGATTGACTATACCGCTATGTATGAAAAACTAGCCAATCGTATCAATAAAGATTTCAGAGCATATAGAGAAAAAGGTAAGCCGCAAACAAAAATCGAGCAATTGACCGAACAAATTAAATGTGCATTTAAAATAGGAGAAACCGACACGTGTAAAAGCGTTGCAAAACGTTTCTATGAAATAGCGCAAACAGCAGTATCGATTGAAGCAAGCATGACTCTTGAAATGCAACAGGCACAATCGGAAATCATTGCTGAAACTGCCGTTATGACGATGGGAGGTTGATAATATGCAACAGTATGTATTTATAGTTATTATAGCAATTGTCTTTTTGGCTATGATAATATTCGCTGTTATAGGGAAGAATTACAGCCTTGACAAAATCAAGGCTCGCAAGGTCGGTAACGGACAGCACGGAACCGCTCACTGGGCGGAACACAAGGAAATTTCACAAAACTTTTCAATTCTAAAATATGAGCCGCAATTATGGCGTATGGGTGCTTGCAGACCAACAATTGACGGAACAATAGTCGGTTTTGAAAAAAAGGGGAAAGATACATACGCATTGATTGATACAAGTGATGTACATACATTGATGATTGCAGCTGCAGGAACAGGTAAAACCACATTCTTTCTTGAACCTAACATTGAATACTGCTGTGCGGCAGGTATGAGTTTTATAAGTACTGATACAAAAGGAGATATATACAGAAATTGCGGTTATGTAGCCGCAAAACGTTACGGTTATAAAATATCAGTGATAGATCTGCGGAATCCGCTTAAATCAGATGGATTTAATCTGTTACATCTTGTAAAAAAATATATGGATGAATACAAAAATAATCCTTTGAATATCAGCGCAAAAGCCAAATCAGAGCGATACGCAAAAATCGTTGCCGACAGTATAATTGCCGCCGATGGCGACAAATACGGAGCAAACACATACTTCTATGATGCTGCAAAGGGATTAATAGCAGCCCTGATTCTGATTATTGCCGAATACGGAAATGACAAAGAATGTCATATAGTGTCCGTGCTGAAACTGATGATAGAGTTGTTAGAAGCAAAACCACAGAAAAAGTCACAACTTAAATCGGAAACATACTTTGCTGATCTGATTAAATTGCTACCGCCGGAACATAAAGCAAGATGGTTATCAGGTGCGGCGATTAACAATGCAGATCAAGCAGCACTCTCGGTCATCTCTACTGCCCTGTCACGTTTAAATTCACTCATTGACACAGAAACCGAACAGATTTTATGCTTTAACACAGCAATCGATACTGAAACACTCTGTAAAGAAAAATGTGCTGTATTTATTGTACTTCCCGAAGAAGACAGAACAAAGTATGTAATTGCTAATCTGATTATAGAACAAATCAGCCGAGAAATATACCATATTGCCGATGAAAACGGCGGTCATTTAGATAAACGTATAATGATATATTTCGAGGAGTTTGGTACAATGCCGCCAATAAGCGGAGTTGAAGCAATGTTCTCCGCCCTGCGCTCACGTTCAGTGTCTATCGTTGCAATTATACAATCTTTCGCACAACTTGAAAAAAACTATGGAAAGCAAGGGTCTGAAATCATCGTTGATAACACACAACTAATGCTGTTTGGCGGTTTTGCTCCCGGTAGTTCTTCTGCCGAAAAGCTATCAAAAGACCTCGGGAAGCAGACTATTCTGACAGGTAGTATTTCTAAAGGCAACGGAGGCAAAAACAGCGGTCACCAATCTCAGCAATTACAGATGACGGGACGAGAATTAATTACAGCCGATGAGCTGAAGTGCTTGCCAAAAGGAACATTTATTTGTACTAAAACAGGAATGTCGCCGTTCAAAGTGCAGCTTCTGTTTTACGAAAAACTTGGCATACGCTACGATGAAAAGCTGAACGCTGAGATTAAAGAGGTTAAAACAGTATATTATGCTGATCGAAAATCGATTAGCAAAGTAATTAAAAAACAGCATATCGATGAGCAGGAGAATGAAATGAATAAAGAAGAAAATGTAAGCGATATTAACGAGCTTATAACCGATTACTCGCTTGAAGAAGATGATATTTTCACAGAAACTCCTTCAAGCAAAAAAATGATACGAACATAAGGAGGGTTTAAGTATGGGCTGGCTATTTGACGTACTCGGAATTTCAGTTGATGGATTCGTTTCAAGCATATTTAATGGTATTATTAACTGGATTTATGAAGTTATTTTCAGTGTTATAAAAGTTGTTTTCACCAAGATAAATGAAACCGGATCTGATCTGTTTCGCCTTCCTTGGGTTCAATCACTTGTTAATTTCTTCTACATACTCGGCTGGGCGTTATTTGCAATCGGATTAGTTGTATCAATATCGGATATGGTTATCGAATACAGCAACGGCAAAGGCGATGTAAAGACAACTGCTATAAATTGGTTAAAAGCGGTTTTGGCAGTAAGTCTATTTACTATATTGCCGGAACGTTTATATAATTTTGCAGTATATACTCAAGATTCTGTTTCCCGTTCAATAATTGATCAGGTAACCGATGAGAATTATTATCATCATCTTGTAGAATTTAACGTCAATTTTGTTAATGTGATATTCATTTTAATGATATTGTACGCAACCGTGAAGGTGTTCTTTGCTAACGTTAAAAGAGGCGGTATATTACTTACTCTTATCGGCGTTGGCTCGTTGTATATGCTTAATCTCCCACGAGGCTACAGTGATGGATTCAATGGTTGGATAAAGCAAGTTATAGCATTATGCTTTACGTCATTTATGCAAACTACGCTTTTCTTTACCGGGTTAATTACAATTCAAAGCGATTGGCTCATAGGTACGTGTCTTATCCTGTCTGCTACAGAAGTCCCACGTATAGCTGACAGATTCGGATTAGATACGTCTATTCGCGGAAATATGATGGCTGTTTCAATGACAGCTAATACGGCATTAAACGGCATGAGATTTATTCGTGCAGTTGCAAAGTAGGTGAAGCAATGAAAAATTATTTGTACCCAAAGAACCTCAAATCGAAAACAAAAATTCTCAAATGGCAGGCACGAGATTTTATTGTTATTGTATTTTTCTCTATAATATGTGTTACGATTCTCGCAAACACATTAAGAGCCGAGCAATTTGTTTTTTTGTTTGTGTATGCCATATTAACGATCGTGACAGAGGAAGATCGTACATTATGCAGCTATGTAACGATTGCTGCAAAGCACTTTTTGTTAGAGCAACAAAAATATCTATGGAAGTGAGTATAATATGAAAATTAAAACGAAAAAGAAAACCGTTCAACAGCTTTTAGGCCTTGAAACTTTCGGCAAATACGGTTTGATAGCCGGAAAAGCCGAGTATGTAGTTTTTTCGATACTACCGTCTAACATTGCCGTTATGTCTTTGGAATCAGTACAAATTAAGATCGAAAAATTAATGGATCTTCTTACTGCTTTTCCAAATATACAGATTTTCTGCACAGATGGCTGCGAATGTTTTGACAACAACAAAATATTTATAAGCACTCGTATAGACGACGAAGAAAATAACGCTGTTCGTGAATTGCTCACTAAAGATCTCGAACATATGGAAAGTATACAAAGCGAATTGTCGAACTCACGACAGTTTTATCTTGTATACAGATTTCGCAATCAATCTAAAGATCTCGTCGGAACGATTGTATCCCGGCTGGAAAAGTGTATGAGCGAATACGATTTTGTTTGCAAACGGCTTGAAAAATCAGATTTAAAACAATTTTTAGCTGTATATTTCGGCATATCATCATATGGTGCTGAAATTGCAGATGTGGAGGGAGCAACAAATGAAAATATGTAATAAAAAAGCGGTTGAGTTGACGCCTGAGCAGGAAGAAGAAATACGCATTCAATCATACTTTGACCGCATTACGCCGTCCGTACTCAGATTTTATCCCGATTATTATATATGCGGCAATAATTATTGCTCTGTGTGGGCAATCAGAGAATATGCGCCGAAAACGCAGGAACAGGCAATCTTGTCACATATTGCAGACCACGAAAATGTTACGCTGAAGATATATAATCGCCCGGTTTCAGCGGCTGAACAAAATCAGATTATAGAACACGCCGACAGAAAGAATAACGCTCAGAAGAACACAACGACCAAGCTTGCTGAAGCCATAGACGCTGAGAGCAATCTAAGCGATATGGTGGAAATGCTCACAGACATACGTCGAAATAATGAATCAATGGTCCATACCTCGGTGTTCATTCAATTGAAATCTTCTTCAAAGGAACGGCTGGCTGAGCTTCAGGCTGATATTTCAATGGAATTGATACGTTCCAAAATCAGTTACGACAGGCTGTTATTACAGCAAAAAGAAGGATTTATTGCAACCCTTCCTTTCGGCAGAGATATGTTCGGAAACTTATTCGAACGGGTTATGCCAATTAGCTCAGCAGCTAATCTATATCCACTGAATTACAGTGGTAAAACCGACGAGAAGGGGCTGTACATCGGAAAAGATAAATACGGCAGCAGTATATGCGTTGATTTTGATGTCAGAAGTGACGATAAAACCAATTCCAACATTGTAATTCTCGGTAATGCAGGTGAAGGCAAATCTTTTCTATTAAAGCTTATCCTTACCAACCTGAGAGAATCAGGATTTGATATACTGAACATCGATCCCAATGTAGAATATGTAGAGCTGACAAATAATCTCGGCGGTGTAAATATTGATCTTATGGGCGGCAAATATACGATAAATCCTCTTGAACCCACTCCATGGGCAACTGATGATAATCAAACTATGCTTGAGGTCGAGGCATTCAGTAAAACCTCTGCGCTGGCACAACATATATCATACCTCAAGGATTTTTTCCGTTGTTACAAAGATTTTTCTGACGCAGCTATAGATACGCTTGAAATAATGCTCGGAAAACTTTATGCTAAATTCAACATATTTGAAAACACCAATCTTGATAAAATACCTCACAACAAGTTTCCGTTACTCACAGACTTATATGCGGTTATCGAAGAAGAATACAATAAATGTGAAAAAGGCAAAAAAGCATTATATCGTTCCGATACACTTCAGGATCTGCTCTTAGGTTTAAATTCGTTATGCCGTGGTGCTGAAAGTAAGTATTTTAACGGTCATACTAATATAAAAGACGGCAAGATGATTAACTTTCTGATCCGTGGTATTATGGATACAAACGCAAAGCTCCGTGACACTATACTGTTCAATCTGCTGTCTTACATTCAGAACCGGTTACTTACAAAAGGACGTACTTTTGCCGGAGTTGATGAATTGCATTTATTTCTTAACAATCTGACAACAGTAAAATATCTGAGAGCCATCATGAAGCAGGATCGAAAAATGGATTCTGGTCTGATCATTGCTTCTCAAAATGTCGAGGATCTTACTTTGCCGGGAATAAAAGAATACACCAAACCTTTATTATCGATACCCACTCATCAATTCTTCTTCTATCCCGGTATAGTATCATCCGAAAACTTTATAGATACGCTTCAGCTTGATCCGGCAGAATACAAACTGATAAATAAACCGTCACGTTCACATTGTCTGTATCGTTGCGGCAATGAACGTTATTTGTTGAAAGTCATTGCGCCGCCGTACAAGGCGGCTCTTTTCGGTACTGGAGGCGGTAGATAATGGCTGTCAGTGTAATCGTCAAAGTCGGTGTAAAATTGCTCAGCACCAAAAAAGGACGGCGTTTTATTGTAGGAATAATTTGCGCTGTTTTTATGTTATTGTTTGGAATTACAGCAGCTGTGTGGTTTATCATTGCTTCGTATTTCGGATTAATCGGTAATGCCATGAGCGATGTGTTAATCAATCAGTCATGGTCTGATATTAATAAATATGTAGACAGTGCGCTTAACGATGTCAACAATACAATAAACGGAGAAATAAAAGAAACTACATACAGCTTTATGCCGGATTTTTCAATCAATCTATCAAAAGCTGTTTTGCAGCAGACGCTAGAAAAAAACAATGCTTCAACTATCCTGTTGTACGACAGTTCAGATATAGAGAAATACGACAAGCTTGCCGATGAAGCTGTTACAATGTTAAAAGCCGTCAAAAGTCAGAGTGATCTCAATAAAATATTTCCGGATAAAAAATATAAATATACGGATCTCGAAAACGATACGGCGTTCTCATTGAATGACAAGAATAATTTCAAAGAGGAAACGAAAGAAATGATAAAGACACTCGTTCGTAAAGGGCTGCCTGACTATAATTATATTGTGACAGAAAAAACGATTGATAACAAGAATTATAAAACACAGGTTCTGACTGTCAAATCAGGCGAAAACACAGATACAGTAAAATATACTGTCAGCGGCGCAGGCGACATTTACTTACCGCTGTTTATAGCAATGTATCACGCTAAAAACGGTGTATATGTAAAAGATATGTTGAAGAACAGCGTATCTGATTTGACAAGCGATATAGCCGAAAACACTGAATCGAGCGGAATTGCAGATTACAATGATTTTATTGCTACAGTACGTTTAGCAAATATTGATCTTTTCGGTGCCGCTGAAATAGGAAGGGCTGTTACCAATGCTATATCAAACGGCGCAATCGGTATAACACATAAGATTACCTCATATGGGAATAATCGTAATCTTACATTAACTCTCATTATGCCGTCTCAAAAAGAATGGGAAGAAATGTTCGGAGTAAGCGAAAAAGAAGATATAGTTACCGATAATCTGAAAGTAATCGAAACCATGCTTGAAAAAGCCGGCATAACTGATTTATATTTTCCTGTAGCCACTACTGTGAAATCCGCTCTGTTTACATACTTTGAAGGTTTTTTCAATTTACCTGTAAACAGCAGTGAACTTGAAAACAGAGTTATTCTTACATCACTTAATGCAGAGCAATTTTTTCATCATAATGGGCTATATACAGCCTATGACGGCGGTGTAACGCTTTCGCTGAAAGCTTCTGAAATTCCTATAAGGATTGATATTTTACCGAGTGCCGATGAAGTAATACAGGATGCATTTATCTATGACGTTTATAACAGCGAAGAACACAATATAATAAAAAGCACACCAAATTATACTTATAACTGTTCCGCTGTCGAAATTGCGTATATTATAGACGTTGACGCCTTTAAAGAACAGTATGGGTTTGAATTCCCGACTATAGTAATGACAAACGGCAATACATTTAAGGCCGGCGATACAATTACCATGCTGATTGAATACAGCTGCATGGAGCGTATTGCTATCGGTGAAGAAGATATAGGTCACTCGCTTCGTGATATATTCGGTAACTCACAAATGATAATCGGATACTCACATAGCGGTACTCACAGTAAAGAAAAAGATGAGGGATTTGATTCAACGGGCTGGTATCATACATTCGGCAGCGAAAAGAATGTATACCATCTCGGCATAAAAGCGGCATTTGTTGATGGTGAAGTTGTCAGACAGGAATATCAGAAACCTCATACATATAACGGATTATCAGTAAAGAACACAGGCGCTAAAGTCAATCCGTTATTATGGTTTAAAGCATTCAGAACAGCCGCTTGACAAACCCTATTCAATAGGGTATAATAATAACAGTAAGGAGGTTAAATATGACTCGTGAATTCGTAATCATGCCCGAATTTGAAAAACAGTGGTCGGCTATGGGGCTTTCTGATAAAGAATTAAGCTCTTTGCAATACGAACTTACTATAACGCCCAAAATCGGTGATGTAATAAAAGGCACAGGCGGACTTCGCAAATTTCGTTACGCTTTTGAAAACAGAGGAAAAAGCGGCAGTGTCAGGGTGTGCTATATTGATTTTGTTGTAAAAGAGCGCATTTATTTAATCACTGCATATCCTAAAAACAAGAAAGAAAATCTGAGCAAAGAAGAATGTAACGAAATCAAAAAATTGGTTAAACTATTGGAAGAAAGTTTATAAGGAGGTTTACTTATGGGACTTTATGATAGCATTACAAAAGGTCTGACAGAAGCTATTGAATACGAAAAGGGTAACGTAAGTGCTAAGAAGGTCAAAGTAACTGTCACCCCGGCTGATGACTTTTCTCCTAAGGAGATTAAAGCAGTCAGAAACAAGCTTAATATGACACAGAGAACGTTTGCGTCTGTAATCGGCGTATCTGCTAAGACTGTCGAAGCATGGGAAACAGGTACCAATAAGCCCATGAAAACTGCTTGCAGACTTATTTCGATGATAAACGCTGACCCTCAGATACTGAAAAAATGCAAGATTGTAAACAGATAAGTTTTATGATACAGATTAACCTGCGGTTGCTATCGCAGGTTTTTCTTTTGCCAATTCGCAGAAAGGACAATAATATGAAAAAAGAACAAATGAACGTTGCACTTGACCCGGCATTAAAAGCTAAAATCCGTGGTATGTATAAAAGTGATAATTGCAGTACAATGACAGAATTCGTGCAGAAAGCAGTCGAATTTTATATTGGCTATCTTGAAAGTCAGAATTCCGTTAATTTCATCGCACCCATTATAACCGATACGATTAAATCGACTGTTTACGCAACAGAACAGCGTCTTGCACGCTTATTATTCAAAGAAGCAGTTGAAACGGCAAAGCTCGCAAATATTACAGCGGCATTTCACAATTTAGATGATAACACATTAAAATCATTACATATACGCTGCGTGCAGGAAGTATCGAAAATCAACGGTATACTAACTCTCGAAGACGCAACGAAATTTCAGAATGGTGATGAATAATGCCAAAAATAATAGTTACAAGCAGATACATTGCTCCATCTGTACCAAAATCGCACCTGGAGTATTACACAAAATATATTGCTACACGTCCCGGTGTAGTGATAAATAATACTAACTCTGTCGGTATCGAACCTCAGAAGCCGTCCAATCCTAATGATCCCGTAAGTGAAAAACAAAAACAGATGATAGATCAACTTCTGCAAGATTTTAAAGATGCTAAAAAACTGTTTGAATATGAGGATTATATCAATAACCCTACGCAAGGGACGGCAAGCGATTTAATTTCAGCGGTAATAGACAGAAATGCAGATATAGTAATAGGAAAATCGGCATACACCCACTATCTAGGCGAACGCCCCGGTGTTGTAAAGGACGGTGAACACGGACTATTCTCCCAGGACGGTCAGAGTGTAGATCTGAATAAGGTAGCTCAAGAAGTAGCTGCTCACCGGGGCAACGTGTGGACGCACGTTGTATCATTGCGCCGCTCTGACGCCGAGCTTTCCGGCTATGCCTATAATGATGAACAAATAACAGCTGACGCATGGCGTTCACTTGTCCGACGGCATATTTTAACTATGGCAAAACAGACGAAAATCAAACCTGAAAATTTACAGTGGTATGCTGCTTTTCATAACAAGGAAACAAATCCTCACGTACATATTATGATTTACTCGAAAGATCCGAAAGAGGGCTATCTGACTAACAACGGGATAGAAAAAATACGCTCCGCCTTTGCAAATGATATTTATTCAGAAGAATTATCAATGTTAAACGAACATCAGACCGAATTACGCAACGAATTGCGTTCATCGGCGGCTATGGCATTTGACAAAATCGCATCGCAGCTAAGAGCCGGAACATTGCCGGGTCAGCAGAATTTATACGAAAATATCACGAAGCTCAAAAATATCCTTGATTCTACCAAAGGCAAAAAAGTGTACAAATTTCTCAAGCCTGAAGCTAAGACTGTTGTTGACAGCATTACACAGCAGATTTGCAGAAACAAGGATATACAGTCATTATATGAACAATGGTGTAATTGTCAAAAAGATCGTATAGGCATTTATACTTCGAAAATTCCGGATTTCCCATCATTAGAAGAAAATCCGGAATTCAAAACGATAAAAAATCATATTATCAGAGCTGTAGCGGAAATGTCGGATATTATCGAAATCCAATCAGATAAAATTCACACTGAAAATCCGGTGTTTGAGAACATACCGTTACCTGATAACCCGCCTATTGTACATGAAAATGACGAAAATATCAAGGAAGTTATCAACAAACAAACTGCTGACACTGAAGAAAATCTCAAAGAAGAAACTGCCCCGACTATAGATCCTGCTGTCGGTGGCATTGCTATTTCTCTGTTTGGTCAGCTTACAAGGATGATGACGCAAGACTCAAATATTGATCAGTCACAATTTATTAACCATTCTGTCGAGGCAGAAATATTAAGAAAAGTACTTGAGAAAAAATTAACTCAAGGTCAAAAAATAGAATAAGGAGTGAAAGCGCAGTGTTAAAGTTGGACTATTTTAAATTGCCTAACTATATATTTGCCGCAGATCTTACCCACAATGAGTTTGCCGTTCTCGCCTATCTCATATCTCTGCACACAAATATACACAGTAAAACAGGCGATTACAAACGTGTACGACAAACAACTATTGCTCATTCCTGCGGTATAAAAACTGCGCAAACCGTATCGAGAATCATAAAATCGCTTCATGAAAAAGGTTTTATTTCTCATATAATCAAAGCATACCGACCTGACAATCTGATAGGCACGTATACTTATGTTCTTAACACAGAAAAACTATGCGGTGAATACACACCTATAAAACGCTCTGTGTTTACAAGAAATCTTAATGCAAAACAGCTTAAAGTATATTTATACCTTTTAAAGTGCATAGATAAAAAGTTGAGATTCTGTTGGAACAGCTTCAGCGATATATCAAATGCGCTTAAAATAAAAAGAGATGATGTTATCGCCATAGTTTCTGATCTTGTCTATGAAAGATGTATCAGAAAAACGAGAAAACTCAGATATGATAACAGGAACGTATATTCTGACAACGTTTATAGCATTAAAACAGTACGTTTAATCAAAAAACGTTTAAAAAAAGAATTGCAGTTCCTTATTTGCCCTCAGAACTGCAATCACATATCAACATACAAAAATAGATTTGTACACTTGTATAATAGCACTTTATCCGAACTTTGTCAATCTATTTTTTTGAGGGTAAGTGGTAGCCCCCAAAATCGAAGTTCTATATATAAACCAGTTGTTTTATTGCGAAAATAAGTATAAGTGTAGATTCTATTCTTTATATTCCTGCTATATTAACGATACTTATAACGAAATTTTCGGTTTTATTTTTCGCTATAAGCGCACAATGATGTTATTGGATTATTCTGTATGCGGTTAAATCACTAATAAAGCGTTGCTCTTGAACTGATCAGCTTGAGTATGATCTCAGCTGCAAGGATTTGATTCGGATTTTATTTTTCGCAATAGGCTCTGCATTCTCGGCAGGAAAACTGTCGCCGGTGGCGACAATAAAAGTAGCTTTCGACAAGTAAAGGAATGGTAATTTCAATGACTGCTGCATTTACAATTTTCGCAGCCAAAGTCGCTCGTGAGCGCAGAATCTCATTCGAGATCACTGCCGAAGCTCCGAACAAAACAACAATCAATGCAATGAAAAACATATTGGACAGCAAAGATATGAGCAGATTGTTCATCTCCGTTAAGGAGCTCATGGAGGATCTTTATGCTGATAATTAAATACAGAACTACAAAAATCGAGTTACTCTATGTAGCTCGTTTTTCCTTTTTATTCCACAAGCTGTTGAAATATTATCATCAATTTATCAACAACCTCGACTGCAAATCCGAACGTTCCTGCTATCCATCTATAATGCAAGTTAAAGAGTGCCTACAAGCACTCATACAAAAACAACGGGCAATGCCCGTTGTATCGCATATTAAAGCCGTTTACTTTCCTACAAAAATTTGTGCAAATTTTTCAGAGAGGTGAAAAAACTCATATATGAAAACGAAAAAACCGCATAACAGAGCGGTTTCAGTTATATATGAGCATAAAAAAAGAGAAATTTATGTAAATTTCCCTTGACATGATTTATGCTTTGTGATAGAATGTATATAAATAAAAAACACCACACACAGGCTGTACAGTTCCGGCAAGAACGATACAGCCCCTCATCAGCTCGATGTCCGAACATCTGACTGACTTAGTGCAATAGTGCCTTTAGTGTGCTTTATTATAGCACATTTAATACAATTTTGCAAGAGCTTTCAGAAGTTTACCGGACGCTGGAGGCTCTTGTGTTTTTAATTTGATATACAAGGCGTAAATCTCGCAGTGTATATCCCCACCTGCCGCAAACAACAAAGGCAGTACAAATTGAATAGCCAACTTTGTGATAACAAGACTTTGCGATGACAGCCGGTTCTCCGGTATGGGATACATTGTATCTGCTGAATATCAGCGAGCGAAGAAAGGGCGGATACCACACGTTGCTGTAGTGCTATAATTCGTGATGGATGCGTCAAAGTCAAAAGTAACAAAGCGACGGTATCAAATTGTATATTATCACAGTAGAGCACCTTGCATCTGCTCTGCTGTGTGATATATGATTTTATTTACAGTTTCAAGGACACCTATAGCGGTATCCTTAAAAGTGTAAAATAAAATTTTGGTGAGCCACCCGGGAATCGAACCCGGGACACCCTGCTTAAAAGGCAGGTGCTCTGCCGCCTGAGCTAGTGGCTCAAAAGCTATAAACTTTTGGGTTGTTTTCACAACGTGATTTATTATAACAAATCCTGACTCCTTTGTCAAGTCTTTTTTTACATTTTATTTCGATATTATGAAATTTTGATTTATAACCGATTATACCCTGCTTAAATCCGCTCTTCAGCCGCAATACTCTTGGATTCTTATTGACAGAGGCGCATTTTTGTGGTAAAATGATTTTGGTTAGTCGGGATTAACCAAAATGTATTTGTGTATTAACGGAGATATTATGGAAGACAAAAAAATCAATCCACTGCTTACAGGCTCAGCAGAAACTATGCTACAGAGTTTTTACGCAAGAGCCAAATATTCAAGAAAAAAGAATGCTAAATTTTATGACGCAAAGGCAATAGAGCTTGTCGGAAAAATCGATTATGACTTTTCAAAAGCGGAAAAGGATTCTACGATGAGCAACGGAGTAATCGCACGAACCATCGTATTTGACGAATTGGTCAAAGACTTTATAAACAAAAATCCCGATTGCACAGTTGTAAACATAGCCTGCGGTCTTGATACAAGATTTTACCGTATGGATAACGGCAGAATAATATGGTACAATGTCGATCTGCCGGAAACTATAGAGGTTCGCGACGCAATATATCACGAATCAGGCAGGGTGTCTACAATAGGCATTTCCGCAACTGATCCCGCTTGGGCTGACAAGGTAACAAAAAGAGGAAAAATGCTATTTATAATCGAAGGTCTTTCAATGTATCTTACCTCTGATGAAAACGCTCAGATGCTGTCGATTATCAGAGATAAATTCGATAATGCGACAGTGCTTATGGAGTGCATTGCTAAAAAGTGGGTAAACAAGGAGCATACCGAAAAATCAATTCATGACACCGGTGCAAAATTCGTGTTTGGTGCTGATACCTTTGATGATTTAGGTAAAGCGGCAGACGGTTTCAGATGTATAAAAAATGACGATATCATCCGTGGTATGTCAGTTATAATGCCGGTATTGAAGCCGTTCAGAAAGCTACCTTTTTTAAAGAAAATCGCACAGAAGATTCTTATATTTGAAAAAGCATAACCGGATATTGTCAGCCGACCTTTCAGCAGGTCGGCTTTATTTTATTGTGAACTTAACATTCAATCAAGAAATGTTGATTGAATGTTAAGTTTATCGACGTCTGAAATTTCCTTAATTAAGAAGTTTTCTATTGCATTCTGTCGGATTTTGTGATATTATTATCCTAATAAAATATGCCAACAATACGGCAAATAAAAATTTCGCACTGCAAAAGTGCGGTAAGGAAGAGAAATATGCCAAAAAGACAGGACATTAACAAAATTATGATAATAGGCTCCGGTCCTATCATCATAGGTCAGGCTTGTGAGTTTGACTATTCAGGCACACAGGCTTGTAAAGCACTTAAGAAGCTCGGTTACGAGATAGTTCTTGTAAACTCAAACCCCGCAACTATTATGACCGACCCGGATGTAGCGGACATCACCTACATTGAACCGCTCAACCTCGACAGACTTACTCAGATTATCGAGCAGGAACGTCCCGATGCGCTTCTGCCCAACCTCGGCGGTCAGTCAGGACTTAATCTCTGCTCTGAGCTTGACAAGGCAGGCGTACTGAAAAAGTTCAACGTACAGGTAATCGGCGTTCAGGTTGACGCTATCGAACGTGGTGAAGACCGTATCGAGTTCAAGAATGCAATGAAGGATCTCGGTATCGGTATGCCGAGAAGTGAAGTTGCTTACACGATTGATGAAGCTGTCAAGATAGCTGAGGAACTCAAGTACCCTGTTGTTCTTCGTCCTGCCTATACAATGGGCGGTGCCGGCGGCGGAATGGTTTATAATGTAGACGAACTTAAGGTTGTATGCGAAAGAGGCTTGCAGGCATCTCTTGTAGGTCAGGTTCTTGTCGAGGAATGTATCTTCGGCTGGGAAGAGCTCGAGCTTGAAGTTGTCCGTGATGCCGACAACAATAAAATCACCGTTTGCTTTATCGAAAACATCGACCCCATCGGCGTGCATACGGGCGACTCGTTCTGCTCTGCTCCTATGCTGACTATTCCCGAAGATGTTCAGAAAGAGCTTCAGGAAATGTCTTACCGCATTATCGAATCCATCGAGGTTATCGGCGGCTGCAACTGTCAGTTTGCCCGTAATCCCGAAACAGGACGTATTGTTGTAATCGAAATAAACCCCAGAACATCACGTTCTTCCGCTCTTGCTTCAAAGGCTACAGGCTTCCCTATTGCCTTCGTTTCCGCCCTCCTTGCCTGCGGTCTGACGCTGGGGGATATTCCCTGCGGTAAGTACGGCACACTCGACAAGTATTACCCTGACGGAGATTATATTGTAATCAAGTTCGCACGTTGGGCATTTGAAAAGTTCAAGGGCGCAGAGGATAAGCTCGGAACACAGATGAGAGCTGTCGGTGAAGTAATGAGCATCGGCAAGACCTATAAAGAGGCTTTCCAGAAGGCTATACGTTCACTTGAAAAGGACAGATACGGTCTTGGCTTTGCAAAGAACTTCCACGATATGACAAAGGAAGAGCTTTTAGCACAGCTGAGATACCCCACAAGCGAGAGACAGTTTGTTATATACGAAGCACTTCGCAAGGGTGCTACTATCGAAGAAATTCACGCCCTTACCAAGATTAAGGACTGGTTCTTACAGCAGATGAAGGAGCTTGTTGACGAAGAAGAAGCACTGCTCAAAATCAAGGGTTCTGTTCCCGAAAAGGCTGTACTAAAGCAGGCAAAGCTGGACGGTTTCTCCGACCGTTATTTAAGCTCACTTCTTGAGGTTACCGAGGAAGAAATCAGAAATGCCCGTATCGGCTTCGGCATAAAGGAAGCGTGGGAAGGCGTTCATGTAAGCGGTACGGATAATGCGGCTTACTACTACTCCACCTATCATCTTGACGAGGATAAAAGCCCTGTCAGCGACAAGCCCAAGATAATGATTCTCGGCGGTGGTCCCAACAGAATAGGTCAGGGTATCGAATTCGACTACTGCTGCGTTCATGCGGCGCTTGCGCTCAAAAAGCTCGGCTTTGAATCTATCATCGTAAACTGCAACCCCGAAACAGTTTCAACCGACTACGATACATCGGATAAGCTCTACTTTGAGCCGCTCACCCTTGAAGACGTTCTTTCAATTCACGACAAGGAAAAGCCGCTCGGCGTTATCGCTCAGTTCGGCGGTCAGACGCCGCTCAACCTTGCAAGCGACCTTAAGAAATACGGCGTAAACATTCTCGGCACAACTCCCGAAACTATCGACCTTGCGGAAGACAGAGATCACTTCCGTGCTATGATGGACAAGCTCGGAATCCCGATGCCCGAATCCGGAATGGCTGTAAACGTTGACGAAGCGCTTGAAATCGCTAACCGCATCGGTTATCCCGTAATGGTGCGTCCTTCATACGTTCTCGGCGGCAGAGGTATGGAGATTGTTCACGATGATGAAATGATGAAGGTCTATATGTCTGCGGCAGTCGGCGTTACCCCCGACAGACCTATACTCATCGACCGTTTCCTCCACCACGCAACAGAGTGTGAGGCTGACGCTATCTCGGACGGCAAGAACTGCTTTGTTCCCGCTGTTATGGAGCATATTGAGCTTGCAGGCGTTCACTCAGGTGACTCCGCTTGTATCCTGCCCTCTTTGAACCTTACGGAAAAGCAAGTCACAACAATCAAGGATTACACAAAGAAGATTGCTGTTGAAATGAATGTATGCGGTCTTATGAATATGCAGTACGCTATTGAAGACGATACTGTCTATGTTCTTGAAGCTAACCCCAGAGCATCCCGTACAGTACCGCTGGTATCAAAGGTTTGCAATATAAACATGGTACAGCTTGCTACTCAGATAATCACATCGTCACTGACAGGCAAGCCCTCACCCGTACCCGAGCTTCACGACAAGGTGATAAACCACTACGGCGTTAAGGAAGCAGTATTCCCCTTCAATATGTTCCAGGAGGTCGACCCCGTTCTCGGTCCCGAAATGCGTTCAACAGGCGAGGTTCTCGGAATCGCTCCCACCTTCGGAGAAGCGTACTACAAGGCTCAGGAAGCAACACAAGTAAAGCTTCCTCTTGGGGGAACTGTTCTCCTCAGCGTATGCGACAGAGATAAGCCCGAACTGCTTGAAATCGCAAAATCATTCAGCGAGCTTGGTTTCCGTATCCTTGCAACAGGCAAGAGCTATGATATGATAAAGGACGCAGGCATCACCGCTGAACGTATCAACAAGATGTACGAGGGCAGACCCAACATCACCGATGCAATAGCAAACGGTGATATTCAGCTTATCATCAACACACCCGCAGGTAAAACGAGTGCAAACGATGACAGCTACATCCGCAAATCCGCTATAAGACATAAGGTGCCTTATATCACAACAATGGCGGCCGCTAAGGCAAGCATCGAGGGTATAAAGTCACTTAAAGCGAACAAGCACTTCGGCGTAAAGTCAATTCAGGCACACCACGCAGATATAAAGTAAATAATATGAACCCCCGTCACACGACGGGGGTTCTGATTTCAGACTGTCGATAAACCTCTTGATTATATAAAAAACGGGGTGTCGAGTGTTGCTTGCTCTGCTGGTTTTGCATCGTGCAAAACTTTTGGCA
>OMCH01000051.1_pt1 | contig 64747 bp, 46 predicted proteins | sample 1674341 | NCBI WGS metagenome assembly OMCH01 (sample SAMEA103958164, study PRJEB25191) | human gut metagenome | biome: human-associated habitat [ENVO:00009003]; feature: intestine environment [ENVO:2100002]; material: feces | place: Germany | collected 2013/2015
TGTCAAAAGTAACCGTAGTAGGCGCAGGTAACGTAGGTGCTACATGTGCAAATGTACTTGCTTTTAATGAAGTAGCAGACGAAGTAGTAATGCTGGACGTTAAAGAAGGCGTTTCAGAAGGTAAAGCAATGGATATGATGCAGACAGCTCAATTGCTGGGTTTCGACACTACATTGGTAGGCTGCACTAACGACTATGCTCAAACCGCTAACTCTGACGTTGTTGTGATTACTTCAGGTATTCCTCGTAAACCGGGTATGACTCGTGAAGAGCTGATTGGTGTGAACGCTGGTATCGTTAAATCGGTAGCAGAAAACCTGTTGAAATATTCTCCTAACGCTATCATCGTTGTTATCTCTAACCCGATGGATACAATGACTTATTTGGCATTGAAAGCTTTGGGCTTGCCGAAAAACCGTGTGATCGGTATGGGTGGTGCTTTGGATAGCTCTCGTTTCAAATATTTCTTGTCTCAAGCTATCGGTTGCAACGCTAACGAAGTAGAAGGTATGGTTATCGGTGGTCACGGTGATACTACTATGATTCCTTTGACTCGTTTCGCTACTTACAAAGGTATGCCTGTAGCCAACTTCATCTCTGCCGAAAAACTGGAAGAAGTAGCCGCTGCTACAATGGTAGGTGGTGCTACACTGACTAAATTGCTGGGTACTTCTGCATGGTATGCACCAGGTGCAGCAGGAGCATTCGTAGTTGAATCTATCCTTCATGACCAAAAGAAGATGGTTCCTTGTTCTGTATTATTGGAAGGTGAATATGGTGAATCAGATCTTTGCATCGGCGTTCCTGTAATCCTTGGCAAGAACGGTATCGAAAAGATCGTTGAACTGAACCTGAACGAAGACGAAAAAGCTAAGTTCGCAGCTAGCGCAAAAGCTGTTCACGGAACGAACGCTGCTTTGAAAGAAGTAGGTGCTCTGTAATTAATCCCCTTACTTTATATATCAAGAAAGGCTGTTCTTCACTACGAGGAACAGCCTTCTTTCTTTTCTACAGAATCCTACCCCACTATATTTTAAAAAAAGCTAATTCATTTTGCACTTTCAAGTAAAGCTCATACATTTGCATCGTTGTTTATGCAATTATTGTTTAAGTAAACAAGTTCAAAAAAACAGACTACTTCAATAAACAAATTACATAAGAACCGGGTTATTAAATATAGAAGTATCACCTTATTAATATGCAAGATGCGATGAAAAAAGTATTTCTTCTGACAATTCTGCTAAGTCTCACTTTCATAGGAAAAGCGCAGAACTTTCTAAGTCTGGATAGTTGCCGCGCATTAGCTCTTGCCAACAACAAAGATTTGTTGATAAGCAATGAGAAGATAAATGCTGCTCATTATCAACGAAAAGCTGCATTTACGAATTATTTGCCCAACTTCTCGGCAACCGGAGCTTACATGAGAAACCAGAAAGAGTTTTCATTATTAAACAATGACCAGAAAGCTACGCTTTCAGGATTAGGAACTAATCTGGCAGGCCCTATCCAACAGGCTGCAACCGAGATTGTAACAGCACATCCTGAATTAAAACCACTTATTGCTTCCTTAAGCGGAAAACTAGGAGCGGCTCTGCCTGCTCTCGACCAAGCAGGAAACTCTTTAGTGGATGCACTCCGCACAGACACCAGAAATGTCTATGCAGGCGCTATTACATTGACACAGCCTTTATATATGGGTGGAAAAATCCGGGCGTACAACAAAATAACAAAGTATGCCGAAGAGTTAGCTCAAGAACAACACCACGGTGGCATGCAGGAAGTAATCATGAGTACAGACCAGGCATATTGGCAAGTTATTTCGTTGGTTAATAAGAAGAAGTTGGCGGAAGGTTATTTAAAGCTCTTGCAACAGCTGGACGGTGATGTGGAAAAAATGATTAATGAAGGAGTAGCCACCAAAGCGGATGGCTTGTCTGTACGCGTCAAGGTGAATGAAGCAGAAATGACACTCACCAAAGTGGAAGATGGATTGAGCCTTGCCCGAATGTTGCTGTGCCAACTATGCGGTATTGATCTTAGCTCCCCCATCACGCTAGCAGATGAAAATATGGAAGATATTCCATTACTGACAACAGACCCTCATTTCGATTTATCTACCGCTTATGAGAATCGTCCGGAAATACGTAGTCTCGAATTAGCGACACAGATTTATAAACAGAAAGTAAACGTAACCCGTGCCGAACATCTTCCTTCTATCGCATTGATGGGGAATTATATGGTAACCAACCCTTCTGTCTTCAACAGCTTTGAAAACAAATTCAAAGGCATGTGGAATGTGGGAGTGATGGTACAGATACCTATATGGCACTGGGGAGAAGGTATTTATAAAACGAGAGCGGCAAAAGCCGAAGCCCGCATTGCACAATACCAGCTTCAGGACGCACGCGAAAAAATAGAGTTGCAAGTCAATCAAGCCGCTTTCAAGGTAAAAGAAGCAGGTAAGAAACTGGTTATGTCTTCCAAAAACATGGAAAAAGCGGAAGAGAATCTGCGCTATGCAACGCTTGGTTTTAAAGAGGGAGTGATTGCCACCAGTAATGTTCTTGAAGCACAAACGGCATGGCTGTCCGCTCATTCAGAAAAGATTGACGCACAAATAGATGTGAAGTTAACAGAAATCTATCTGAAGAAATCTCTGGGAACACTGAAATAAATAAAAAGCAGAAAAATAAAGTAAAGAACCCAATCAGAAACAACCCAATCCCTAACCAACTCACAATCCATAAAACATAAATCATAAATCATAATTCATAAATCATATGGCACCTATAAAATCACAAAACAGCAATATGCTGCTTGCATTCCTTACTCTACTGGGAGTTATTGCAATCGTTGCAGTCGTTGGCTTCTTCATGCTTCGCAAAGGTCCTGAAATTATACAGGGACAGGCTGAAGTTACCGAGTATCGCGTTTCGAGCAAAGTTCCGGGACGTATATTGGAATTTCGCGTGAAAGAAGGACAAAGTGTCAATGCCGGAGATACGCTGGCCATTTTGGAAGCTCCTGACGTAGTGGCAAAAATGGAACAGGCACGTGCTGCCGAAGCTGCCGCACAAGCACAAAACGCAAAAGCAATCAAAGGCGCACGTGAGGAACAAATCCAGGCGGCATACGAAATGTGGCAAAAAGCCCAAGCAGGCGTCACCATTGCCGAAAAATCATATCAACGTATAAAGAATCTCTATGAGCAGGGAGTAATGCCTGCACAGAAATTGGATGAAGTTACTGCGCAACGGGATGCAAGCATTGCTACAGAGAAAGCAGCCAAAGCGCAATATACTATGGCAAAGAACGGAGCAGAACGTGAAGATAAGATGGCCGCGGAAGCTTTGGTAAACCGAGCAAAAGGTGCTGTTGCCGAAGTAGAATCGTACATAAAGGAGACTTATCTCATAGCTCCGGCTGCCGGAGAAGTTTCAGAGATTTTCCCGAAGGTAGGCGAATTGGTAGGTACTGGTGCTCCCATCATGAATATCGCCGAGCTCAACGATATGTGGGTAACATTCAACGTACGCGAGGATCTGCTCAAAAATCTGACAATGGGTTCGGAATTCGAAGCAGTCATTCCTGCTCTGGATAACAAAAAGATCAAACTCAAAGTATATTATCTGAAAGACTTAGGGACTTATGCCGCTTGGAAAGCAACCAAAACAACCGGACAGTTCGACCTGAAAACATTCGAAGTGAAAGCTTCTCCGATAGAGAAAGTGGAAAACCTCCGTCCGGGTATGTCTGTCATCATTGACAAGTAATCATGAGAGAGAGAGAAAAGAAATATATAGCCCTGTGGCAGGTCATGCAAAGAGAGTGCCGGCGGTTGGTTTCACGCCCGCTCTACCTCTTCTGTATGGTCATTGCCCCACTGTTTTGCTATATATTCTTCACCACCTTAATGGATTCGGGACTTCCCAAGGATCTTCCTGCGGGAGTAGTAGATATGGATGATTCGTCTACTTCCCGTAATATTGTCCGCAACCTGGATGCTTTTTCACAGACAGGGGTTGTAGCTCATTACAGTAATGTGACAGATGCACGCATTGCCATGCAAGAAGGAAAAATCTATGGATTCTTTTACCTTCCCAAAGGTTTATCGGCAGAGGCACAGAGCCAACGACAACCGACAATCTCCTTCTACACCAATTACTCCTACCTGATTGCAGGCTCCCTATTGTTCAGAGACATGAAAATGATGGGAGAACTCACTTCGGGAGCTGCTGCAAGGACTATGTTATATGCCAAAGGTGCAACAGAGGATCAGGCTATGGCATATCTGCAACCGATTGTTATCGATACACACCCACTGAATAATCCGTGGCTGAACTATTCGGTATACTTATGCAATACACTGATACCGGGAGTACTCATGCTATTAATATTTATGGTAACTGTCTATTCAATCGGTGTAGAAATCAAAGATCGTACGGCTCGCGAATGGTTACGAATGAGTAACAACTCCATTTATATTGCATTGGCCGGGAAGTTGCTTCCCCACACCGTAATCTTTTTCATCATGGGTATATTTTATAACGTATACCTGTATGGATTCCTGCATTTTCCTTGCAACAGCGGTATATTTCCGATGATATTTGCCACGCTTTGTCTTGTACTGGCATCCCAATGTTGTGGTATTGTCATGATAGGAACCCTGCCGACTCTACGACTCGGATTAAGTTTTGCTTCCCTGTGGGGAGTCATATCGTTCTCCATTTCCGGTTTTTCATTCCCGGTCATGGCTATGCATCCTGTTTTACAGGCTTTGAGCAATCTATTTCCTTTGCGGCACTATTTCCTTATTTACGTGGATCAGGCGCTCAACGGATATAGTATGGCTTACTCATGGACCAACTATATGGCACTATTAATATTTATGATGCTCCCCTTCTTCGTGGTTCACCGCCTGAAGGAAGCATTGGTTTACTATAAATATATACCCTAAATGAAAGATATAAAATTAAAAGACAAGATAGCCCAAGGCATCAATGACCTGTTTTATATCTGGAAACGGGAGTTTCAGACAACTTTCCGCGACCAGGGGGTACTGATATTCTTTATACTCGTCCCGTTAGGTTATCCGTTGTTGTATAGTTTCATTTATGACAACGAAGTAGTGCGTGAAGTTCCTGCCGTTGTTGTAGACGATTCACATTCATCTCTTAGTCGTGAATATCTCCGTAAGGTAGATGCCACACCCGATATTCAAATCGTCTCTTACTGTGCTGATATGGAAGAAGCCAAACAAATGCTAAAGAACCGGCGTGCGTATGGTATCATTTATATCCCTTCGGATTTCAGCGACAATATTGCCAAAGGAAAACAGACACAAGTCAGTATCTATTGCGACATGAGCGGATTGTTATACTATAAATCGATGCTTCTTGCCAACACTGCCGTTTCTCTGGATATGAACAGGGATATCAAAATTGCACGTAGCGGAAACACGACCGACCGTCAGGATGAAATCACTGCTTATCCGATAGAATATGAAGAAATCTCCATCTTCAACCCCACTGCCGGGTTCGCCGCTTTCCTGATTCCTGCTGTATTGGTATTGATTATCCAACAGACATTATTGCTCGGCATCGGTCTCGCTGCAGGAACTGCTCGTGAGAACAACAGATTTAAGGATCTTGTACCTATTAATCGTCACTATAACGGGACGTTACGAATTGTATTAGGAAAAGGATTGAGTTATTTCCTAGTTTATATATTGGTAGCTTTCTACGTACTTTATGTCGTTCCAAGATTGTTTAGCCTCAACCAAATTGGGCAACCCAGTTCATTAATATTATTCGTTGTCCCCTATCTTGCGGCTTGTATCTTCTTTGCGATGACAGCTTCTATTGCCATTCGCAATCGGGAAACGTGTATGCTGATTTTTGTATTCACATCAGTCCCCCTGTTATTTATTTCAGGAATTTCCTGGCCGGGAGCAGCTATTCCTCCGTTTTGGAAGTATGTATCCTACATCTTCCCCTCAACGTTTGGAATTAACGGCTTTGTAAAAATCAACAATATGGGAGCCACTCTTAGTGAAGTAGCTTTTGAATATAAGGCTTTGTGGTTGCAAGCCGGCATTTATTTCCTGACCACCTGTTGGGTATACCGCTGGCAAATACTGATGAGTCGCAAACATGCAATAGAGAGATACAAAGAATTAAAAGAGAAAGCAAACTTATCCAAGCAGATAAGTGATTAATGAGTAAGAATTACAAGAGAGAGAATTAACGGTGTATCCTTTCAATGGGATATGCCGTTTTTTTCAAATAAGAACATGAAAATCCCCCGTTCCAAGAGAGTATAGAACGAGGGATTTTAGAGATATTATAAAGAGAGTATAATAAGTTTAGAACTTGTAACCTACACCGATAGAGAAGTTCATGTTCTTCGGTGCACCGTCACCATCAGCCAATTTAGCCAAACCAAATTCTCCTGATAAGTCAATAAAGAATTTATTAATTTCATAAGCAACGCCTACACCGAGACCTGCATCAAATCTTTTTGCTCCAAATTGATCATCACCGTCACCAAAGAAATCAATTTTTTCATCACCAATTTTACACTTACCAGCAATACCAAATGCAAAATAAGGACCAGCTTTCACTACAATATTCTGGTTATCAGCAATTGCAAATCTTGCAGCAGCCAATACCGGAATCTCCAAATACATTGGATTCATTTTCACTTCATCCTGTTTAGCACCTTTTTGAGTGAACATCAACGAAGGTTGAATAGACCACATATCAGAGAACTGATATTCCATGCCAACGCCTACATTGAATCCAATCCTCATGTCAGTATCCATATCCCCAGTAAAATTACTCATATTCATACCTACTTTGGCATTCCAAGAAATCTGAGAATAAGAAACGATAGAAACAAGTGCAAATAGCACAAAAATCAAACCTTTTTTCATATCATTCATTTTTTAGTTGCCTTCCTCTTCCCTTTGGTCAGCATTGTTAGTTAATAGTTTTGTTTTAAGTGCGGGGAATTATTCGCAACCGGTTAAAGCATTGAAACGCACCTTCCATATTTAACGTATATTTTGTAGCCGCAAATATATTTCATTTATTTTATATAAAAAAATCCTAGATACTATATTTATTACATAAATGTTATTAAAGTGTGACTATATAGATGAAAATTATGCTCATCCGGTCTTTTTTTATGCCTAAATATTTTCAGGATCATATCACAATTAAAATATTCTTGCAAGATTTATACATTTACAATTATTAACCAACTAACTATTGCGCATTTACGAAATATTCGTAGATTTGCGAAGTATTCGTAATTAAACAACATCTCCATGGAAAAGTTAACTATACAAGAAGAAGAAGTAATGATCTACATTTGGGAGTTACAATGCTGTTTCGTAAAAGACATTGTTGCAAAGTATACGCAACCGGCACCTCCTTATACCACAGTAGCATCTATCGTAAAGAACCTTGAGCGGAAAGGATATGTCACGCCAAAACGTGTGGGTAATACCTACCAATATACTCCCGCCATTCGTGAAAATGAATATAAACGTCATTTTATGAGCAGCGTAGTTCGTAACTACTTTGAGAACTCTTACAAAGAAATGGTTTCTTTCTTTGCCAAAGACCGGAAAATTTCGGCCGATGATCTCAAAGATATTATCGATCTTATTGAAAAAGGAAAAGAAGATTAATAGAAAACATTCATCATCATGACTCCGGAACTAGCTTATTTTCTAAAGATAAATGTAGCGATAGCCCTGTTCTACGCATTCTATCGGTTGTTTTTTCACAAAGACACCTTCTTCCATTGGCGCAGAATGGCTTTGTTATGTTTCTTTGCCATCTCTTTGCTTTATCCCCTATTGAATATTCAGGGATGGATAAAAGCTCACGAACCGATGGTGGCAATGGCAGATCTTTATGCAACCATCCTGCTTCCGGAGCAAGTTATGACTCCTACACAAGAGACTGTCATAAATTGGCAAGAGGTTATCATGCAGTTCGCTAAAATTATTTATTGGAGCGGAATGTTATTACTTACCGCACGTTTCTTCGTACAACTGGGTAGCATCATCCGATTGCATTTCCAATGCTCAAAAAGCAATATACAAGGAGTACGCGTACATCTATTAAAAAAAGAAACAGGTCCTTTTTCTTTCTTCCACTGGATATTCATACACCCGCAATCACATACGGAATCTGAAATCAGTGAAATCATTACGCATGAAGAGACACATGCCCGTCAATACCATTCGGTGGATGTGCTTTTCAGCGAAATAATGTGTATATTCTGCTGGTTCAACCCATTTATCTGGTTAATGAAACGGGAAGTCAGAGGGAACCTCGAATACATGGCAGACCATCGTGTATTAGAGACGGGACATGATAGCAAATCATACCAATACCACTTATTGGGACTGGCACATCACAAGGCTGCAGCAAATTTATCAAATAGTTTCAATGTTTTACCACTCAAAAATCGTATTAAAATGATGAATAAACGAAGAACGAAAGAAATAGGAAGAACAAAATATCTGATGTTTCTTCCCTTGGCCGCCATCTTGATGATTGTCAGTAACATCGAAATGGTAGCACGTACTACTGAAAAATTTGCAAAAGAAATGATGGGACAAGTAACGGAAGAAGTTGCCATGCAAGCTGAAACCGCAAATATTCCCGAACTTTCTACAAGAGAAATTCAAGAAATCACTCTTCCGCAAGGTACAAAAGGAAAGGAAGTAACGGAAACACAAATCAAGAGTGTACCGGATTCAGTTGTCTTTCAGGTTGTAGAAGAAATGCCGGATTTTCCAGGAGGGATGAAGGCATTGATGGATTACTTGTCGAAGAATGTCAGATATCCGGCTGAAGCACATAAAAATGGCATACAAGGGCGTGTAATTGTAAGCTTTACTGTTAAAAAGGACGGAAGTATAGCCGACACAAAAGTAGAACGAAGTGTCAATCCGTATCTCGACAAAGAAGCCATGCGTGTCATTGCTGCCATGCCTAAATGGCAACCTGGCAAACAAAGAGGGGAAGCAGTAAATGTAAAATTTACAGTTCCCGTTGCTTTCAGACTATCCGATCCCCCCACCCCCAAGGCGGAAGAGATCAAACAATCTGATTTGGACGAAGTAGTTGTAGTGGGATACGGTCCACAGGAAGATTCAACTCCCAGTGCAGTAGGTGTGAAAGGAGAAAACGCAGATCAGGCTTTCACTGTAGTAGAAACAATGCCCAAATTCCCGGAGGGACAAGCCGGGTTGATGCGTTATCTTGCTAGAAGTATCAAATATCCTGTCATTGCTCAAAAAAACAAAGAACAAGGCAGGGTAATCATACAAATGATTATCGGAACAGACGGTAGTTTGTCAAACGTAAAAGTATTACGTAGCGTATCTCCGTCACTGGATGCAGAAGCCATCCGTGTAGTGGGAAACATGCCTAAATGGGAACCGGGAATGCAAAAAGGACAGGCTGTCCCTGTTAAGTATACCCTCCCTATCACGTTCCGGTTACAATAAATAACTTCCCCGATACCGCTCCCTTTCCTCATCGGTGAGGAACGGGGCGTTCATCGGTGGGGAACCCTCTCCTCCCCGGTGCCGGACGTATCTTTCCCCGGTGCTGAAAAAAGTCATTTCTTTTTCCGTTTTTTACAAGGATAGTTATAAAAAGATCCTTATATTTGTTCGTGTAATAAAACATTATTCACATGAAAAGATTCGCATGGATTATCGGTTTAATATTCTGCACAATCTGCACCATACAAGCCAAAGACAGAGTTATCGAGCGGCCTCCTTTTCTAGCATGGAGCTCCAATAGTATTGAGATTGATAAAATTGTCATGAGTGATACCGTGACAACAGTGTATATAAAGGCTTTTTATCGTCCGAAATACTGGATTAAAATAGCAACGGGCAGTTTTCTGAAAGATAATAATGGAATGCTTTATCCCATCCGAAAGGGAGTTGGAATCACATTGGATAAGGAATTCTGGATGCCGGAATCGGGAGAAGCGGAGTTTCAACTCTTATTTCCCCCAATACCTGAAAATGTAACCAGTCTGGATTTCTCGGAAGGAGACTTCGACGGGGCCTATAAGATATGGGGAATACAATTAGACAAAGATACATTCTATAAACAAAAACTTCCCAAAGAAGCAGTCGTACACAAAATAAATAAGAAAGCGATATTGCCTACTCCAAAGTTGGTTTATGGGACTGCTACACTTAAAGGAAAAATACTGGACTATCAAAAAGAGATGATGCAACAAATGAAGATGCATATAGAAAGCCCTGCATTGAATGTCCACAACGAACAGAATATCATAAAGATCAAAGAAGACGGCACTTTTCAGGCGGAGGTCAAAGTAGCGTCCGTTACAAGTGTAGCATTAGAACTTCCTTTTGGCTGGATCGAGTGTCTGATAGCTCCCAACGAAGAGACATCGCTCATCATCAATACAAAGGAACTATGCCGTAGACAGGCGCATCTGCAAAAAAAGGATAAAACGTATGGAGAACCTGTATACTTTAATGGTTATCTGGCTAGTCTGCAACAAGAATTAGCTTCCGTAGATATAGATATTGTGTTGAAAAGAGTTTATTACATGGATATGTATAACGACATTGCCGGGAAAAGCGCAGATGAATACAAGGCTTATGTATTGGAGCATCTTCCATACATTCGAAAAGAAATTGCACAATCCCCATACAGCAATGCGTGTAAAGAGCTATTAAATATTCAGGTAGATCTGGCAGCGACTGGTAAAATCGCCATGACGGAGAGAGAACTAAAATCAGCATATATCGCTGTTAATAAACTGAATAAAGAACAGACTGACGACTATTTCTACAATACCCGCATTGACATTCCTACAGGATACTATGACATATTGAAAGAGTTCACTTCTATCAACACTCTGAAAGCGCTATACGGTAAATATTACGCATCAACAATATACTTGATAAGTTTTCTGCCAAATTCTTTAGATGTACTTAAAGAGACACTGGGAACGGGACAGGGACCCTTATTCGATAACATTAAATTTAATAAACTGTATCAATCCATAAAGGATTTTACCCCGTTAACAGCAGAGCAGAATGCCGAACTAAAAACTTTTTCTTCCCCGGCATACGCAGAGATGCTTACTCAAACGAACAAAGAAATAATAAAGAAAATTGAATTAAACAAAAGAAAGACAGGCTTCACTGTAAACGAGACGGGACAAGTCTCCAATGAGGACTTATTCCCATCCATTATCTCTAAATTCCGCGGACACACGTTGTTAGTCGATTTTTGGGCAACTTGGTGTGGCCCTTGTCGCACAGCCAATAAAGCCATTACTCCAATGAAAGAGGAATTAAAAGACAAGGATATTATCTACCTCTACATCACAGGCGAAACTTCACCCAAAGGCACTTGGGAAAATATGATTACCGACATTCATGGTGAGCATTTCCGTGTGACAAATGAACAATGGAGTTTTCTGATGTCCAGCTTCAATATCCGGGGAGTTCCCACTTATTTTATTGTTGATCCGGAGGGTAATATTACTTTCAAGCAAACTGGATTTCCCGGAGTAGACACCATGAAAAAAGAGCTTATGAAAGCTTTGAATAAGTAACTCGAACGTTAAAAAGATAGTGACGGTATATGCTTAGGATAGTGACGGTATATGATAATGATACCGTCACTATTTCTATCGGATAGCGTCACTATCTTGTAGAGGAAAATCCGCCAACAACAATTGCTATATAAGTATGTCATCATAATTAGTTTATATAATATATTTAGGCACGGATTACGCGGATTATAATATAAGATTATTTTGCAAGAATACGTAATCCTAAAAATCAATAAATAAACGAGCCTCCATAGTCTTTGAAAAGACTACAGAGGCTCGTTTTATATCCTATGGATAACTTACTGCAAAGCTATCCAACTCCAGATTCCACTTATTTATGCATTTCCACGATTTGAGTCGGCGCCATCTCTACATTCCGTCGATCTACTTGGCGAACGACACTGGCAGCCAGGGATAAGAAAGCACGTCCGGTTACGGAATCTTCATCCAACGCAACAGGTGTACCATTATCTCCCCCTTCGCAAATGCTTTGTACGATAGGTATCTGTCCCAACAAAGGAACATTCATCTCTTCAGCCAGTTTCTTTGCGCCTTCTTTTCCGAAGATATAGTATTTATTTTCGGGAAGTTCGGCAGGAGTAAACCAAGCCATATTTTCAACCAAACCAAGGATAGGTACATTTACCTTATCATTGGTAAACATATTGATTCCCTTACGGGCATCTGCCAAAGCCACTGCCTGCGGAGTGCTGACAACAATCGCCCCTGTCATGGCCAACGTTTGAACAACTGTCAAATGAATATCACTGGTTCCGGGAGGAAGGTCTATCAGGAAATAATCCAACTCTCCCCAAGCTGCATCAGCAATCAACTGTTTCAACGCATTACTAGCCATTCCACCACGCCACAAAGTTGCCTGATCCGGATCGACAAAGAAGCCGATAGATAATAATTTCACTCCATATTTTTCTACCGGAATAATCATGTCACGACCGTCGATACGTTCTGCATAAGGGCGTGCATCTTCCACCTGAAACATCTTCGGCATAGAAGGACCAAAAATATCAGCATCAAGCAAACCGACTTTATAACCTAATTTAGCCAAAGCAACAGCCAGATTCGCAGACACCGTAGACTTGCCTACTCCACCTTTACCGGAAGATATGCCGACTATATTCTTCACTTGCGGAAGGAGCTTGCCAACTTCCGGACGGGCAGCTTGTTTACTTTCCGCTGTGATCGTTACCTGCACATCAGGAGAAACATACGTGTGAATAGCTGTTTCCGCAGCCTTCAACATTGATTTCATAAACGGATCAGTCGGTTTCTCAAAGATCAATGAGAAGCTGACAGTCATGCCATCAATACGGAGATTATCGGCAACCATCTCCGCTTCCACCAGATTCTTTCCCGTACCGGGATAACGCACCGTTGCCAATGCATCTAATATCAATTTAGGATAGAGAGTCATTTTATTTACTATTTGACGATTTACTATTTACAATTTAAAATCACCATTCGATTAAGTGTCAGTTCACTTTAAGGGCGATTGTTACTGCACAAAACTATTTACTTGTACTTAATCCGCTACGTTTGCTACGATTGTAGCTACGATAAGGATCGAGCTCTATTTCTACATCCGGTTCTTGCAATTGACCTTCCTGCGGAAGCCGGAATTTGATATACTTAATAGCTAAACCACGATCGAGCCATTGTTGTTCATAATAAGTCTTGATACCGAGAATATCATCTACCAAATCGGAATGATATAAATCTTCGGTCATAAACTCAACGGGAAGACGGTTTGCTTCAATCATGTATTTTGTATAGGTAAACATGAAGTTGCTGTCCGTTTTCAGGTGGATAATACCATTCGGCTGCAAGAATTTACGGTACCGTTCCATAAAATAGGTAGAAGTCAATCGCTTGGTTGCTTTCTTCATTTGCGGGTCAGAGAAGGTAAGCCATATTTCACTTACTTCGCCTTCGGCAAAAAAACGTTCAATGATTTCAATATTGGTACGCAGAAAAGCGACATTCTTCATTCCGGCCTGTAATGATTCCGTTGCTCCCGTCCACATACGGGCACCTTTTATATCAACTGCTATAAAGTTCTTTTCGGGAAACATTTTACCCAAGCCGACGGTGTACTCACCACGTCCGCAGCCTAGTTCGAGCACAATCGGATGATCGTTTTTAAAAAACTCCTTATGCCATTTCCCCTTCATGTCAAAAGGCACGTTATCTACTGCCGAATAAGGATATTCGAACACGTGTGGATAACTCGCCATATCGGCAAACTTTTCTAATTTATTCTTTCCCATATCAATCCTGATTAGGTCGCAAAGGTACTGATTTTGACGCAACCGACAAAAAGAAATGGAGCACAGATTTCTCTATGCTCCATTCTTCTATAATATTGAATGATTCGTGTTATTAAATCTCAACATTCACCTCAACGTTTACTTCTACATTTCCACCTTGTTGTGCTTTCAAATCTTCATAGAAAGCAGCATGAGAAGCCTGCATATAAGGTTGCAAGAAGAAAAATCCGATACCGAAAGTAAAGAGGCAAAGGATAGCCCAACCGATGAAACTCAAATCAAGCATGAACAACTTCATCTTATTGCCATCCATCATAACCATGCTCTTTTCGATAGCTGCATTGTTTTTCATTTCGGGTTCTTCCTTCAGAATATACGGTGTCATCGCATACGAATAGTGTTTAATGATGCCCGGAATAATTAGTAGCAACGACCACAAGAAAGTATAAATAAACACTAAAACTACGGTTCCCATGATTCGGCTGTAGTCTTTGAATCCTTCAAACAAGATTCCCAAGTCAATGTCTTTTGCTCCTTTTATCACGCTAAACATGAGAATCGTGAATCCGTATGCCACCGGCAATCCTACAAGCAATGTTCCTACCAAAGGTAAATAACTTGTTGCACTGACAATAGCCGAATAAATCAAGGCAGCTACAGCCGCCATCACCCAATTTCCTTGAAGTGCCTCACGCGCCTGAGCACGCAGTTCTGAGTTTAGTTTTAACATAGTGAATAATATTAATTGATAAATGTGTTATTTCATAATATATCGTCATTCTACAATCGTCACCCAGCCATGTGTATCCGGCTCGTCGCCATACTGAATTCCACGCAGCTTATTGTACAATTTTGTACAGATAGGTCCCGGCTTACCATCTTTAGAGATAACGTATGATTTTCCGTTTTCCAAATCATCGATACGCTGAATCGGGCTGATTACTGCGGCAGTACCACAAGCACCTGCTTCTTCAAACGTTTCCAATTCTTCTTCCGGTATCGGACGGCGTTCCACTTTGATACCCATGTCTTCTGCCAACTGCATCAAACTCTTATTGGTAATAGAAGGCAGAATAGAAGTTGATTTCGGAGTGATATAAGTATTATCTTTAATACCGAAGAAGTTGGCAGCACCACATTCATCAATATATTTCTTTTCTTTCGCATCGAGATAGAACTCGCAGGAATACCCCAGATCGTGTGCTTTCTTATTAGCACGAAGACTGGCTGCATAGTTGCCACCTACTTTATAAATACCTGTTCCATGAGGAGCGGCACGATCGAACTCACGAATGATAACGTACGGATTGGTAGAAAAACCACCCTTGAAATACGGACCTACCGGAGTTACGAACACTACAAACATATACTCTTCAGCAGGATGTACGCCTACTTGGGCACTTGTTCCGATCAATAGCGGACGAATGTAAAGAGAAGCACCGGTTTCATAAGGAGGGATAAAACGTTCATTCAGTTTTACGACTTTCAAAATTGCTTCTTTAAACCGTTCTGTCGGAAGTTCTGCCATCAGAATTCCCTGGCAAGTAGATTGCAGACGGGCTGCGTTTTCTTCCAAACGGAAAATACGTACTTTACCATCCTTTCCACGGAATGCTTTCAACCCTTCAAAGGCTTCCTGACCATAGTGTAAACAGGTTGCCGCCATGTGCAAATTAAGGTGTTCATCACTACTAACCTCTAATTCCCCCCATGCACCATTACGGAAGTTAATTCTCACATTGTAATCTGTCTTCATGTATCCGAATGACAGATTCGCCCAGTCTATTTCTTTCATATTGTTATGTATTAGTTTATTTTCTATTGCATTGAAACGCAAAAATAACTTTTATTCTTCAGATAGCCTCTTTTCTTGCAATAATTTTTCGACTTCCCGGTCGGCTTTTGTCAGTTTATCCTTGCAAAAGGCAATAATCTCATTGGCTTCTTTTATTTTCTCACTCAAAATGTCGATATCCAGTTCGTTATTATCTATCTGGCGAACGATCTTTTCGAGACGTTCCATTGCTTGGGAATATGTTTCTTTTTTTGCTGCCACGATGATTGATATTTAATGGTTAATGATGAATGTTCTTACAAATACACAGTCGACGGATAGTTACTTTTCCACCACAGATTGCACTTCTCCTTTCAGCAACCGGGTTGTCAAGCGATCTCCCGGTTTCAGCGAAGATGCGTCCGTCACCGCTTTCCCGTCTTTGATTGTAATACTGTATCCCCGGCTCAAGAGTTTATCCGGAGAGGCGTCTGCTATCCGCTGTTGCAAAAGTTCCAACCGGTGAGACTGACGGGCCAACAATGCTTTCGCCACTTGTGATAAATCCTTCTTTGCTGCCAGCAAAGAAAAACGAGCATCCTCAAGTTTGCGGTGAACAAGATTGGGAATACGGATTTGGAGCGCCTCCAACCTTCGTTGTTCCTGCTCAAGAAGCATATAAGCTCCCTGTTGAAGACGTACAGATAATTCTTCCAGATGCTCTGCTACTTCCGTTACCTGATGAATCAGAAGCTCGGCAGCAGCCGTAGGAGTCTTTACCCGGGTATGAGCCACAGAGTCAAGCACTGTATCATCGCGTTCATGACCAATACCGGTAATGATAGGTAATGGAAATTGCGCACATGCAGCTGCTAGTAAATAAGTATCAAAACCGGATAAATCGGAAGTAGCCCCACCGCCACGAATAATGACCACTACGTCAAATTCATTGATGCGGGCATTGATACGGTCTAAAGCCACCAATACAGACTCTTCAACTTGATTGCCTTGCATTAAAGCCGGAAAAAGTTCTGTATAAAAATAGAATCCGCCCGGATTGTGTTGCAACTGATGGCAGAAATCTCCATATCCGGCTGCGGTAGCCGAAGAAATGACGGCAACACGTTGGGGAAGAACCGGCATTTCAAGTTCTTTATTCAACGTCAAGACTCCCTCCTCTTCCAACTGCAATAATATTTCCCGACGACGGCGAGCCATATCTCCCAACGTGTAAGCTGGATCAATATCAAGCACCGTCAAACTGTAACCGTATAACTCATGAAACTGAACAGTTACTTTCACCAGCACTTTAATACCGGAGGTAAACAGTTGTCCAGTGCTTTCCTCAAAGTAGGGTTTCAGCAAGCGGTAGATATTATTCCAAATCATCCCCCGTGCTTTGGCTACGAGATTATTACTACGAGGATCTTTCTGCACAAATTCCAGATAACAATGCCCCGTCGTATTGGAACGGACATCGCTCAACTCTGCCTGTATCCAATATTCATCGGGCAGGCATTGCTCCAGACTACGGCGGACGAGTGAATTCAGTTCTAAAAGGGAAAGAGAATCCATAAAAAAGAACAGTTAACGTTGAGTTGATTGATATGCCTTCCACAAATCGGGAATACCATATCCATATATATTATCCGGGAAATCAGCTCTATCACCTGACTGACGTACCAAATCAATAATCTGCTTTGCCGTCAGCTTCGGGCAAGCCTGCCACAAGCAAGCTACCATACCGCACATAATCGGAGAAGCAAAAGAGGTTCCATTGGCGCGACGAAGATTTCCATCCGTTCCCATCACATCCGAATTTAAACCGACAGCCACTACGTCCGGCTTCACACGTCCGTCAGCCGTATTTCCTACAGAAGAAAACGGCGCCAGTTCTCCTCTTTTTGTTACAGCTCCTACAGTTATGATATTCTCCGCATCTCCCGGAGGAGTAATCTTCTTCCACGAACCCGCGCCCGAATTTCCGGCACTGCAAACAACTACCATTCCTTTATCGGCAGCCTTCGCAGCTTCACGGGACATCAATGCATAATGCCCATTCAAGTCACGGTATCTATAATTCTTCGTAGGATCATCAAATGAGTAGTAACCAAGCGATGTATTCACTAAATCCACTCCTACACTATCGGCAAACTCGATGGCTGCCGCCCAATAATCCTGCTCTACCAAATTTTCCGAATATTCGTCTTCACTACGCAGCAACCAATAAGAAGCTTCAGGAGCAGTGCCAATCATCACATGCGGCTGGTTCATAGCCATACAGGACAATACAGACATTCCATGACTGCTTTCTGCATAAATATCTGCCTCCGGATTCACAAAGTCACGCACACCGAGAATACGGATATTTTTCATGGCATCAATCTTATCCACATTATGGAAGCCGGCATCAATCACGGCAATGGTCATTCCCTGTCCCTTAAAGCCTGCATCATGCAGGAGATCGACGCGGCTCATAGCCGCTTGCGTGATTGCAGGACCGTAAAGGCTATCGGTGCGCAACGGTTTATTTATCAGTGAGTCTCTTTGAAATGCTCTTTGCGTGATACCTTTCCACACTCTTTCTGTAGAACGTACAAAAGGCAGTTGAGCTATTTCGCTGATTAAGGTACTGTCATTACAAGAAACAGTAACGAAATTATCCCATTTCCCGGTCACAAGTACATGAACACCAGTCTTTCGTATGGCATCTACATACGTCCTGCAAACCGGTAAATCGGTAGAATCAATGGGCAATCCCTGTTTCTTTCTCCGTTCTATAGATTTCTTAGACAAATACTTTTCCGGTTTTTGCAAGGAATAGTCCGTAGCCGCTTTGTCTTTCAGACTAATCCGGTATTTTAAGGTATCTCCCGGAGTAAATTGGGCAGATACCCCCAGATACAGATTTAGAGCGAGAATCAATACTATAAACTTCTTCATAAGTTATCTTTCTATTTTAATCAATCATAATTCTTCATTTTCTATAATCACCAGCCCGATTCCTCTTTGGGAAGCGATAAAAGCTCCTCCCAGCACCCGTCTTCCATCATAAAACACAGCAGATTGTCCGGGAGCAATGGCTGAAGCCGTTTCGAGGAAACGGACCAACAAACGTCCGTCTTCCAGTCTTTTCACCCGACAGGGAATCGGACGACTGCGATAACGAATCCGTACCGTCAAATTCTCACACCCGAACAGTTCCCGTTCATCCACAATCTTATCCTTCTCCGCCAACATGTATTCAGTTTCCAATTGGTCGGCATCTCCAAGCATCACTGTATTTTTCTGCGGATTGATTTTCAACACATAAGCAGGCTTTCCTAAAGCAATCTCCAGTCCTTTTCGTTGACCAATCGTATAATAAGGTGCCCCTTTATGTTTCCCCAGTTTTACTCCTTCAGAGTTGACAAACCATCCCGGTCCGATTTCACTATCCAGTTCGGGACACTGCTCACGAAGAAAATCACGATAATCTCCTTTAATAAAGCAGACTTCCATACTTTCTCCTTCTTTCGACTTTGCCTCATACCCTTTCTCCGCAAGATACTCACGGACCTTTACCTTCGTATAATCTCCCAACGGGAAAATGCAACGTTTCAGCACATCCTGCCCCAATCTCCAGAGAAAATACGACTGATCTTTCTTATCATCGTCTCCGGCTACTATATAAATGTTTCCGTTTTTCTCTTCCAATCGCGAATAATGTCCGGTAGCTACCCATGCACAATTCAACTTATCCGCCCACTCCGTCAAAACACGGAACTTAAACAACGGATTGCACATCACACACGGATTCGGTGTACGCCCCTGCTTATATTCGTCTATGAAGTTTTTTACGATGGTCTCTTTAAAAGGAATACGCTCATCTGCCACATAATGTTCAATCCCCATTCGTTCAGCTAACTCCCTGGCGTCCTGCGGTTCATCCCCCCACACACGCATGGTAACTCCTACAATCTCATATCCTTGTTCTTGCAGCATCAAGCAAGTAGCGGTGCTGTCTATGCCACCGCTCATACCTACCAATACTCTCTTGTTTCGTTCTTCCATTCGAATTTTGAAAATTTACATGGTTACAAATGTACGAGATTTCAAAGAGAAAAGTTGCTTTTCTGAAAGAAAATCCTTATATTTGAAATATACCAAAAGCGAGAACAATTATGGCTAACCCTAGATTACCGGGCATTTCCGAAAACGAAGAAGCCTTATTGTATGCCAAATTGAATGAGTACAACCGAGGCAGAGCCTCTTTTAAAGAGGCAGGAGTCTACTTGGTGGTGTTGCCCCGACCGGGGAAACCAAACTATTCCCTTTGGCTGTACTCTCCCCTGCCCGAAAAGCAATCTATTCTTTATATACATGACCTGTCACCGGACATTAACGAATCCCTCCGAATGGCCAGTACAATGTTTTACTATTCAAGGCGTTGCCTTATTCTCATGGATTACAATGAGAAAAGAATGCAGAGTAACGGTGACGACCTTATCTTTTTCGGAAAATACCGGGGACATTTTCTTCATGAAATTTTGAAGATAGATCCTGCCTATTTAAGTTGGGTAGCTTACAAGTTCACCCCAAAAATACCTAAACAGGAACGCTTCGTCCAAATAGCACAGGCTTATCATTCCATACATTTGGATATCATGATCAGAAAGTCGAGAGAGAAACGTTCATCAAGCCGCTATTTGGGAGAATTAGGGGAAAAACTGACTGACTTAAAATTAAAAGTCACACGCGTACGACTGGAAGACGATCCATACAAAACAAGAGTGAACGGCACTACCCCACAGTTTTTTGTCAAGCAGATACTGACTTTAACCGATGCCAGTGGAAACCTGGTTATTATAAGTATTCCATCAAAAAATCCCAGTGCGGTTTCATGCACTCTATCAGGGATAGAACATGAATACCGACTGGGAGATATTATCTACATTGCATCGGCGAAAGTATCACGCCAATATGAAAGCTATGGTTCAAAGTACACGCGCCTTAGCCATGTGAAGTTCGCAAGCCTCAACGTTTAGTCCAATCGTCCTTGACAAAACTTGCCGGATAGGAAATTTTATCCACCACTCCGTCTTTCTGACGAATCCAGGACGTAAATGTACGAGCCCCCTCATCTAATACGATGATACGGGCCCCGTTAGGCAAATGATTATATTCCGTATTTCCACCGGTGAAGCGTCCATAAGCCAGAAGAATACCTTTCCACATCACTGCATAATCATTATCATGATCGTGTCCTACAAACATACCCATCACATCACCCGCTTCTTTCATTGCCGCAAACATTCCCGTATTCAATTTAGGTGCACAAGCTTCCTCCATACGAGTTCCGCGAAGAATCGCATTTTCGGTACGGGCAGCTTCATTGTATTCAGGAAGAGGAATATGGAAAAAGGCAAGAGCCGGCAAAGGCTGTCCACCATTTTGCGCTTTATAAGCTGCACTCTGCTGGCGATACCAGTTTATCTGATCGAATGTAAGCCATGCATATCCCTTCACATCTTTCAAAGGAGAATAGGAATGAGAATCCATGCAATAAAGCAAAGCTGCATCCTTCTTTACATTAGAAGACGATTTCACGGTTAATACATAGTCCGGCGATAAGACTGTTCCCCGGTCTGGCAATAAATTGCCGGGAACTTTACGGATAATATCATATAACTGTTCCCGTGCCATTCCCTGTTCATTGTCATGATTACCAAAAGTGACCACGAAAGGCAGTTTGCGTTTAACTACCGGTTCCAATACCTGCAACATTCCGGAATCTGCCGGAGCAGAATAAACAACATCGCCGGTAAAAATCACCAAATCCGGGCGTTCATCATCAAGCACCTGATTTATGCGTTCCAAAGCGATATCAGAAGCCCGGTTGCCGTATTTAAAATGCACATCGGTAAATTGCACAATTTTGAATTTACCATCTTTACTAAATTTCAGTTCACTCTTTTGAGCCATACAAAAAGTCGTTACCAACAAAAAGGTAAGTGTTAAGTAAATTTTTAAGAGCCGAATCATATTTATTTGTTTTAGGGGTTAAGAAATCTTCTCTATCAATACGGTAGCATAGGCTGATATACCTTCTTCACGACCCGTAAAACCGAGTTTCTCGGTAGTAGTCGCCTTAATGGAAATATCATCCGCATCAATTCCCATGACAGTTGCCATCGTCTCTTGCATCAAAGGAATATGTGCCTTTAACTTCGGGCGTTCGGCACAAATGGTTGCATCGATATTACCCACTTTATATCCTTTGGTAGCAATCAATTCCACTGTTTTCTTCAGCAGAATTTTGCTATCTATGTTTTTAAATTTTCCAGCCGTATCGGGAAAGTGATAGCCGATATCACGCATATTCGCCGCCCCTAACAAAGCATCGCAAACCGCATGCAACAATACATCAGCATCCGAATGTCCCAACAATCCTTTTGTATGTTCCAAAAGAATACCACCCAGCCACAATTCACGCCCTTCGACCAGCTGATGTACGTCGAAGCCAAAGCCTACTCTTATCTTCATATTTTGTATAACAAATGAGTACTAATGAATAAAAAAGATCAACGGATATAGAAATCCAGCAGTTTTTCCTCTTCCAGATAACCTTGCAAACGCTGTCCGATACTAACAGGACCTACACCGACAGGAGTCCCCGTAAAGAGTAGATCACCGATTTTCAACGTTACAAACTGACTGACATAAGCGATAATATCATCTATCTTGAAAAGCATATCTGCTGTACAGCCACGCTGTACTTCTTTACCGTCGATCAACAGATTGAAGTTCAGATTTTGAATATCTTTATAATGCTCTACCGGAACAAAAGTCCCAATAGCAGCCGATGAATCAAAACCTTTACAAAGCTCCCAGGGGTTCCCCTGCTCACGGAACTTTCGTTGAAGGTCACGGGCTGTAAAGTCGATACCGACTGTCACAGCATCATAATAGCGGTTAGCGAAACGGGAAGCGATATTTTTCCCCAATCGGTTGATACGGACTACCAATTCCGTTTCATAATGTATCTCGTTGGAAAAGTCGGGGATGAAAAACGGTTTGCCATCTTTCAGAATAGCAGAATCAGGCTTCATAAAAATCACCGGCTCCGTATTTACTTGTGTATGTCCCAGTTCTTTGTTATGCTGGGCGTAGTTCATGCCTACTGCAATAATCTTCATTATTTCTCGTTAAAATTCAATCGGTTAAACATAACAGCCAAATGAGCATATAAAGACGTATTCTGCACCACAATATTCTCGGGTACACGAATTCGGAAAGGAGTAAAGTTCCATACGGCTTTTATACCTCCGTCTACCATCTTATCTGTAATTTCCTGAGCAATATTAATAGGCACGGTCAACACACCGATATTTACATCGTATTCTTTCATCTTTGCCTCAAAATCATCAGAGTGAAAAATAGGAATACCATTCAGGTCTTTTCCCACCAATTCCGGATTCACATCAAAAGCTGCCACAATCTCCAGCCCGAAATGATGCAAACCTGAATCCCGAAGCAAAGCAGCTCCCAAGCTACCTACACCAAACAAGAAGGCTTTGTGCATATTGGTAAATCCAAGAAAACTCTCCAACACTTCAATCAGCGCATCAATGTTATACCCTACTCTCGTGCGCCCGGAGATATTGACGTAGGATAAATCCTTGGCGATTTGAGAAGCATCAATATTTATTTCCTTAGAGATTTGTGTAGAAGAGACGTACTGTTCTCCTTTTTCTTTCATTAGTTTTATGTTGGACAGATACCAGGGAAGTCTGCGCAAGGTAGGCTCCGGCACTTTATCCGCCTCTTTTCGTATAGATGTGCTCATACTTCTTACTAAATTTGGTATTTTGCAAAAGTACAATCTTTTTTGAGACTGACAACCCTATAACAGAAAACCTTAATAGAGATTAAACAAAACAATGAAAAGAGGTTCAAATTTTGCTCTTTTCCATAAGTTTAATACTTTTGAAAAGGATTAAAAATGACGAGTATGAAAAATAATGATTGGAAAGATAGATTAAACGTAGTGTATTCCACGAATCCGGACTTCGGCTATGAAATGGATAACGATGAAGAGCAAGTTACTCTCGACAAAAACAAACAAAGCCTGCGAGTTTCCATTGACAAAAAGAACCGGGGCGGTAAAGTGGTCACATTAATTACCGGATTTATAGGTACAGAAAACGACTTGAAAGAGCTGGGTAAGCTACTGAAAAGCAAATGCGGAGTAGGCGGATCGGCTAAAGACGGAGAGATTATGGTACAAGGAGATTTCAAAACCAAAATCATAGAGCTGCTCATTAAAGAAGGATACTCTAAAACAAAAGGTATAGGAGGTTAAACTAAATAGCATTTTGTAACTAGAAATTTTAAAGATATGAGAAAAGTAACATTATTCTGTGCAGCAGCGTTATTCTCACTGTTGTCATTTGCACAAGACAACAATGCTGATATCGTCAAGGTAGGCGATAGTATGCCTGCTTTCACCCTTCATTCAACAGTGAACGGTACTGTAAACTCCGAGGACTTGAAAGGGAAAGTTGTATTAATCAATATTTTCGCTACTTGGTGTGGTCCTTGCCAAAGCGAACTGGCTGAAGTTCAAAAAACACTCTGGCCTAAATATAAGGACAACAAAGATTTCTGCATGTTAGTAATCGGGCGCGAACATACCGACGATCAATTAACGGAATACAACAAGCGTAAAGGGTTTACATTTCCTCTCTACCCGGACCCGAAACGGGAAGTCACAGGTAAGTTTGCCAGTCAATACATTCCCAGAAGTTACTTAATCAACAAAGACGGGAAAGTGATATCCGCCACTGTCGGTTATAAAAAAGAGGAAATGGACAAGCTGATGAAGGAAATAGACAAAGCATTGAAATAATCCTCCCCAAGAATGTGCCTCATGTTATACATGGCAGTTTCTTGAGGAAAGGAATGATAAGATCAAATCAAAAGAAAAGGCAACTAACTCGTTATGAATTAGTTGCCTTTCTTGTATCTTCAAATAGAGAGTCTTAATGAATACCTCTATTAAGTTAACGTGTTCCGTTTTTAAGGACACATCATAGAATTTGAATCTGATTGATTATTCAGCTTTCAAAGTGAAACGCTTGAAATCAACAATCTTCAGTTCAGGGTCAGCAGCAGCCAACACTTCTCTTACAGTTTTCTTACCGTCCATGATATCTTCCTGGTTCAATAAGCAAACTTCTTTCAAGAACTTGCCCAGACGACCTTTCGCAATGTTCTGAATCATTTGTTCAGGCAGGTGTGCAGCCTTCTCTGCAGAAACAGTAGCAATAATTTCTTTTGCTTTAGCTACATCTTCAGCTGTAATCCATCCTTTAGCCATGTTGCTATCCATGTGTTCTTCGCTGTCCACATGAGCCGGGTTGATGTTAGCTTTCTTCAGAGCAGCTTCTACAGCTTTCTGTACCTGTTCTGCTTTTGTCTTCTCAATAGCAACTTCAATTTCTTTCTGTTTTACTTCTTCAGAAACGCCATCTTCATCAATAGCAATCGGGTTCATGGCAGCAATCTGCATAGCTATTTGCTTAGCCAACTGCTCGTTCACTTCCTTGTTGAAAGCAACAATCGTGCAAAGACCATTTCTGTTCATGTGATTATAAACAGCAGTGCATACACCTTCTACAGTCATGTAACCATCCAGTTCCATCTTCTCACCTGTGATACCGCTACGGTCAGTCACTGCATCCTGTACAGTACCGTTACCCATCGGCAATGCTTTTACTTCGTCCAAAGTAGCGCATTTATTAGCCACAGCAAGATCAAGAATATCCTGAGTCAGTTTCACGAAATCAGCATTCTGAGCCACAAAGTCAGTTTCACACTTCAAAGCAACGATAACAGCACGGTCACCGGTAGTTTTAGCCAAAACGCAACCTTCAGAAGCTTCACGTTCCGAACGCTTAGCAGCAACAGCTTGTCCTTTCTTACGGATAATTTCCATTGCCTTGTCGAAATCGCCTTCAGCTTCAGTCAACGCGTTTTTGCAATCCATCATACCAGCTCCGGTCATTTTGCGCAGCTTGGTAATATCAGCCATACTTACAGCCATAATAATTTCCTTTATTTAAATGAATAATAATTTTCGAAACAAAAAAATGTGCCAATCTGCCAATCAAGATACAAGCGTATAAATATACTCTTGCACATTAGCAAATTGGCACATTTTATATATTAAGCCTCTTCGTCTTCCTTGATGAAAGCAGCAGCTTTAGCTGCGTTGATAGCTTCTTCGTCAGACTTGTCGAGTCTAGCTTTCACTGATTTCTTCTTGCCTTTGTTAGCAGGAGCTTCACCAGCAGCTTCCATATCGATCTTTTCAGCTTTTCTTTCTTCCAAACCTTCGATCATTGCAGCGCAGCAAGCATCCAAGATAACTTCTACTGATTTAGTAGCGTCATCGTTAGCAGGAATTACGAAATCTACGTTTGAAGGATCAGAGTTAGTATCAACGATACCAAATACAGGGATACCCAGACGGTTAGCTTCGCGAACTGCGATGTTTTCTTTCATTACGTCGATAACGAACAATGCAGACGGCAGACGAGTCAGGTCAGCGATAGATCCCAAAGTCTTGTCTAATTTTGCACGTTGACGAGAAATCTGAAGAACTTCTCTCTTAGAAAGGTTAGAGTAAGTACCATCGTTAGTCAATTTATCGATAGTAGCCATTTTCTTCACAGCCTTACGGATAGTCGGGAAGTTAGTCAACATACCACCCGGCCAACGCTCGATTACATAAGGCATATTAACAGATTGAGCTTTCTCAGCTACAACTTGTTTAGCTTGTTTTTTAGTAGCAACAAAAAGAACTTTCTTGCCAGATTTGGCAATCTGTTTCAAAGCTTCAGCAGCTTCGTCTACTTTTGCAACTGTTTTGTGGAGGTCAATGATATGAATACCATTGCGTTCCATGAAAATATAAGGAGCCATTGCAGGGTTCCACTTTCTCTTAAGGTGTCCGAAGTGGCAACCAGCCTCCAATAATGTATCAAAATTTGTTCTTGACATCTTGTTTTTTCTTTAAATCGTTTACTTTCTTTTTTGTTTTTTCTAAACCAACCGCTGGGTAGTCTATGAACAGAGTCCCAGTAGTTTAGATACTAAACATATTCCTCTATCAGGCAGCACATTAACGCTTGCTGAACTGGAATCTTCTACGAGCTTTCGGCTGTCCCGGTTTCTTACGTTCAACAGAACGAGGGTCACGAGTCATGAAGCCTTCTGCACGAAGAGCAGCTTTATCTTCAGCGTTCATCTTAACCAGTGCACGAGCGATTGCCAAACGCAATGCCTGAGACTGACCCGTGAAACCACCACCACACAAGTTCACCTTGATGTCATACTTCTCAGCAGCACCCAGCTTGTTCAATGGTTGTTTTACAACATACTGAAGAATAGTTGATGGAAAGTACTCTGCAAGGTCTCTCTTGTTAATAGTAATCTTTCCTGTACCTTCGCTTACGAATATGCGTGCAATAGCACGTTTACGTCTGCCTAATGCATTTACTACTTCCATTATATCTTATTTATATGAATTAATATCAATCTTTTTCGGGTTCTGAGCAGCCTGTTTGTGTTCGCTACCAGCGTAAACATACAAGTTATTCAGCAATTTAGCTCCCAGGATATTCTTAGGAAGCATGCCCTTCACTACTTTTTTCAGTAATCTCTCTTCACCGTTCGGTTTTGTGATCAAACGGGCAGGAGTCATTTCTCTCTGACCACCAGGATAACCTGTATATGACAAATAAACTCTGTCATTCCATTTGTTACCAGTCAGTTTTACTTTGTCTGCATTGATGATGATAACGTTATCACCGCAGTCTACGTGAGGAGTAAAGTTTGGTTTGTACTTTCCTCTCAGCAATTTTGCAACTTTTGCTCCCAGACGGCCTAATGTTTGGTCTGTAGCGTCAACGATAACCCATTCTTTGGTTACAGTCGCTTTGTTTGCAGAAATGGTCTTGTAACTTAAAGTATCCACTCTAATTTTGTTTTTTAAATGTTACTACTAAAAATTTCTTCACCACTCATTAGTCTTCCCCGGACAAAGGAATACTAACTTGCTATGAATTAATCTCTTATCATTTTGTGATAATAATCGGCTTGCAAAAGTACGGCTTTTCTTTGAATTGGCAAACTATTTTTGTATATTTTTGGTTTCATACAGTTGAAAGCCAAGACAAACAATTCTTATATAAACCCCTTTCCCCACCCTTCTCCTACTCTCTTATAAAGAAGAATAGCCAAAACTTCCTTGTCCTGTTTCCAACCGTTCCTACCTTATATATAAAGAGAAATACTTGTCACTCCCGGGATGAATCTTCAATATTTTGAATACAACATACAACATCGTATTTTACGAAAAAAGAGTTATATCGCACACTTATAAGACTTTCATTGCAAATAATAGATAAAACCTAAAGGCTTTTGTACAAATTCAAAAGCCATTTATTTGTTTTCAAACGAAGTACGGACAATAGAAAAAGGTGATTCACCGGAAAAGCTTGTATTTTTGCTACAGATTCTTAACTCAGAAAAACAACGAATAGAATTGATATGAAAAACATTCAAAAACTTCTCTTTCTTGCGGTTTGCCTTTGCACCGCATTTACGGTCAACGCACAAAACCTGACTGTCACCGGAAAGGTCATAGACTCTGAGGGGCTTGAGGTGATTGGCGCCAACGTTACCCTAAAAGACACTCCCGGTGTCGGTGCAATCAGTGATTTAAGCGGAAATTATAAGATTAAGGTAAACAATGCCGCTAAGGACATTCTCGTATTCTCTTATATAGGAATGAGAACACAGGAAATCCACGTGAAAGGAAAGACAGTCATCAATGTCACCCTGCAAAGTGATGCCAAAGCACTGGACGAGGTGGTTGTGGTAGGTTACGGAACCAGCAAGCGTAGCGACCTGACCGGTTCGGTGGTTTCTGTGAAAAGCGAAGACTTGATGAAAATGCCTACTTCCGATGTCACCCAGGCATTGGCAGGACGAGTGGCCGGTGTGCAAATCACACAAAGCGAAGGTGCACCGGGTTCCACCATTTCCATACGCGTACGCGGCGGTATTTCTATCACGCAGAGCAACGAACCTCTTTATATTATCGACGGCTTCCCCAGCGAGGACGGGATGTCCACCATTGACCCCGCCGAGATTGAAACGATTGATATCCTGAAAGATGCCTCGGCAACAGCCATTTACGGTGCTCGCGGAGCGAACGGTGTAGTGGTAATCACCACCAAGAGAGGAAATAAGGACGGAAGCAAGATGAGTATCAGTTTTGACAGCTACGTAGGCGTGAAGACTTTGGCACGCAAACTGCCGGTGCTGTCCACCAAAGAGTTTGTCTTATTGGATTATGAGCGCAGGTTACAATTCGACGGTGAAGCAGGAGTCAAAAACTTCCAGTCTATCTACGGTTCTTTCCTGGACATCAACGAAAACTACGGCAACTATGCCGGAATCGACTGGCAGGAAGAGACGCTGGGAAGAACAACAACTTCGCAGAACTACCGTGTGCGCATCTCCGGTGGTAACAAAGAATTGCAATACTCTCTGAATTATACGTATTTCAAAGACCTCGGCGCTATGCTATACAGCGGAAACGACAAACATAATATCTCATTCAGCCTTTCTCACAATCCTACCAAACGTATCTCTGTCAATGCCCGTGTCAATTACGACCAGACATATATATATGGTATGGGGACTTCCGACCAGTCCACCCGTTTCAACAAAATGGAACATATTCTGCAATACCGCCCCACTAAAGGTATCTATGGAGACGACGAGAGCCTGCTGAAGAGCGAAGAAGACAACATCACCGACGAGGAAGGCAACCCGATGCAAAATCCGCTCACCTCTGCCGCCGAAGAAACCAACAAGAGACAATTACGCACTTTCCAGGCCAATGGAGGACTAATATTCAACATTGCCAAAGGGCTTAGTTTCCGCAACAACACCGGTATGCGTTACCAAACGACACGCAATGATGTCTTTTACGGAGAAAAGTCCAGCAACGGAAAACGCTCCAGCGCCAACGGATATATCCAATACGCAGAAAACAGCAGTTTCCAGACTTCCAATGTGCTCAACTACGAATACAAGAAGAAAAAGCATAAATTAATCGCGATGCTCGGCCAGGAATGGGTATCACGATGGACACGCAATATGCGTGCCAGCGCGACTAATTTCCCCAACAACGATATTAATCTGGACGATATGAACCTTGGTATTCCGGGGTCCATCACCTCTAATGCTAATTATGATGACAAACTATTGTCCTTCTTCACCCGCTTCAATTACAACTTCGGAGAAAAGTATCTGGTGACCGCCACTTTACGTGCCGACGGCTCTTCCAAATTCAGTGAAGACAAGAAATGGGGACTTTTCCCTTCCGTTTCCGCCGCCTGGCGTATGGCCGAAGAGAAGTTTATCAAGAACCTGAACCTGTTTTCCGACCTGAAGTTACGCGTCGGATATGGTATGTCGGGCAACAACCGTATCGGCAGCTATGCTTCATTGAACCTGCTCAACTCGGTGAAATACCCGAACGGTGAAAGCAATATGCCGGGATACGTGCCGACCGCTATCCCGAACGAAATGCTTCAATGGGAATCCAACAACACGTTCAACGTCGGACTGGATTTAGGCTTCCTCGAACAACGCCTGACCATATCTCCGGAGTTTTACGTAAATGAAAGTACTCACCTGTTGCTGAACTCACGCATACCGAGTTCTTCGGGATACAGCAATATGATTCGTAATATCGGAAAGACGCAGAACATCGGTGTCGACCTGACAATCAGTTCCGTAAATATACAGAAACGTAACTTCACATGGAATACCAACTTCAACTTATCTCACAACAAGAATACGATTAAAGCACTGTCCGGTGAACAATTCTTCCTCGAAGAAGCCAAATTCGGTTATAACCAAAAGACGCACAAGATAGAGGTAGGCAAGCCAATCGGCCAGTTCTACGGCTACCGCACCCTCGGGCTCTACCAAGTGGAAGACTTTGATTACGATCCGAACACTAAAAAATACACACTGAAAGAAGGTATCCCTTACCGGGGTTCACGCAGTGAAACGCAACCGGGTATGTGGAAATTTGCTGATACCGACGAGAATAAGATGATTGATGAAAATGATCAGACAGTAATCGGTGACGCTAATCCGAAATTCTTCGGCGGCTTGAATAACTCTTTCACCTACAAGAATTTCGACTTGAGCATATTCTTCACCTTCTCCTACGGGGGCGAAGTATTGAACGCTACCAAACTGACAAATACGCAAGCCGGCAAATCCGGATACAACGTACTGGATGCAGTGAACAGCAACAAACGCTGGATGACAATCAACCGGAACGGTGATATCATAACAGACCCGCAGGAACTTGCCGCATTGAATGCGGGCAAAAGCGCAGCCGTTGTCAACGACATGGAGCAAGGTGATACCTATATCCATTCATGGGCAGTGGAAGATGCATCTTACCTGCGACTAAGCAACGTGACTATCGGATACAACTTCCCCAAAAAATGGCTACGGAAAGCAGGCATCCAGAAGCTCCGCCTGTATGCGACAGGCAGCAATCTGTTTGTCTGGACTCCTTACACCGGATTCGACCCGGAAGTTTCCACCAAAGGCAACAACCTGACTCCCGGAGTAGACTACGGAGCATACCCGAGAAACCATTCCTACGTATTCGGATTGAACGTAACCTTTTAATTCACCTTAAAATAACGGAAATATGAAAATCTATAAAACATATCTTTATGCATTCGGTATACTGGCAGGAAGTCTGCTCAACGCTTCCTGTATCGACATGCTGACTGAAGACCCCAACTCTTATTACGAGAAGAAGGACATATTTGCAACGAAGGCAAAGGCCGCAATGGCCGTTACCGGAGTATACGAGCAACTTCCGACGCTCTATGGCTCTATGGATATGGCATTTCCCTGTTCGGACGACACTTATTATGTAGCAGGAGTGACTTCGGACAAAGGGCGCCGAGATATCGCCCACTACAAAGTAACCAGTTCAAACACATGGGTGAATAGTATCTGGCAAGGCAACTACACCGGAATTGAACGTGCCAACTATACTATTGAAGGTATCGAAGGAATGGTTGATTATGAAACGGACAAGGAGTTGCAAGCATTGGTCGGAGAAGCCAGATTCCTGAGAGCCTTGTATGCATTCAATCTGGTGCGCTATTGGGGAGATGTTCCTTTCAAGACAACCTCAACCAATGCAGATAAAAATGTCTTTCAGCCACGTTGCAGCAGAGAAATAATCTACGACCAGATTATTGAGGATTTGAATTTTGCCAAGACTCATTTGCCCTGGGCTACCGCAGCCACTACTCCGGAGAAAGTCACCCAGGGAGCTGCCCGCGGACTGCTCATGCGCGTACTGTTACAACGTGCCGGATACAGCCTTCAAATGGATGGAAGCATTACCCGCTCCGATGACGCCAAACGTAGAAACTATTTTGAAGCTGTCATCGAAGAATGGGAAGCGTTCAAAGCAAACGGTTATCACGATTTCTATCCCGAAGGTTATAGAGAACTATTCAAAGGCTTTTCCGCAGGAACACTCAACTCCGTAGAAAGTATCTTTGAAATCGCATTTTATAGTCCGGACGGCAAGACAGGGGCCAAAGGATACTGGGGTACTTACATCGGGCCTCTGGTTGCGCACCCCGGCATTTCCGTAACCGAAGTCAACCAATTTATGGGACGTGCCAATGCAGTATTCCGGGTGGTTCCCGAATGGAAAGGATTCTTCGACGTTCAGGCAGAAGATGCGGACGGCAATGTGATAACGGGTGACGAACGCCGTGACGTGATGGTTTGTACATACAAATTCAACTGGGACAAAGAGCTCTATAATCACAAGAAAGTGATTAACAAAAACGGGAAAGACTGGTATCCGGGCAAATGGCGCCGTGAATGGATGCCTATCGGCTACAAAGACCCGAACGTCACCGATGTCAACTTCTGCTATCTCCGCTATGCGGATGTCGTACTGATGGCAGCCGAAGCCTACAATGAGACTGACAATACCCCCGAAGCATGGAAGCTGCTCAACAGCGTACGCAAACGTGCCGGAGCCAGAGAAATCACCACAGCGAACTACACCGAACTGATGAAAGAGAAAGTGTATAAACTGAACTTTATTTCCGACGGTGATGATGCCGGCAAATTCCGCACGGCACTTTATTGGGAACGTGGTTTTGAGCTTGCTTTCGAAGGACAGCGCAAATACGACCTCATCCGCTGGGGAATTATCAAAGAAGCATTAACCCTGTTCAGCAACCGTTCTTCAGTGAAAAGTGCTTACCCTGCCGGAGACAATTTCCAAAAGGGCAAACATGAATTATTCCCTATTCCGCTGGACGAATTACAATTGAACCCGATGTTTGAAAACAAAAACAATCCTAATTATTAAATAGTACCATGAAGAAATTAATCAGCACCATACTGCTTTGCTGCCTGATATCCTCTGGTTTGCAGGCACAAGAGAAGCCGGCACGAATCAGGCTTACGGACGTGACGCTTATGCACGAAATGCGCGCCACCCCTTCCCCGTCGGACAAAGCAACGGTATCCGACCGTGCCGTTTCATTCCAATGGCCATTACGGTCAGATATAAATACATCCGAAGCAGTATTGGACGGAATGAAATCCAACAAGAAAAAGGTAGACAAATCGCATCTGAAATACCGGCTGCGCTACTCACAGGATGCAGCACTAAAAAACAACGTGACACAGGAAGAAACCCGTTGGCCCTTCTTCAACCCGGAGAAAGACCTAGCTACCGGTGTATGGTACTGGCAATACGGATACGTGAATGAAACAGGAAAGACACAATGGTCTTCCGTTCTGCAATTCACGGTGAAAGCCAATCCGGACAAGTTCTGCCCACCTTCATTCAAGACGATGCAGGCAAACCTTTCCAAAAATCATCCACGCATATTGGTGCAGAAAGACCAATGGGCGGATTTTATGAAAAGCTGCCGTTCAAAGGCGGAGTATCAATGGTACTTGGAAAAGGCAAAGAAAGTATTAAAAACCCCGATGCAATCTGTCAATGATATTAACACCAAACTTGCCGCAGGCTTGAAGAGCGAGATGCAACGCAATGCCATGTTGACCCGTGAAAGCCGCCGCATTATCGACAACGAAGAATCGAATGTAGAGTTATTGATACGCGCCTATCTGTTGACGCAGGATACGCAATATAGCAAAGAAGCTATCAAACGCATCTTGGAAATGGTCAGTTGGGATGAGAACGAAAACGTGAAAGGTGATTTCAATGCTTCCACCATGCTTTCACTCAGTTCATTGGCTTATGACTCGTTCTACAATCTGCTGGACGAGCCACAGAAACAAACGTTACTGAAAGAAATCAAGAAGCGCGGAAGTGAATTTTATGCGAGCTACAACAACCACCTGGAAAACCACATCGCCGACAATCACGTCTGGCAAATGACCCTGCGTATCTTTACGTTTGCGGCATTCAGCGTATATGGCGACCTTCCCGAAGCCGACATCTGGGCGGACTACTGCTACAATCTCTGGCTGGCACGTTTTCCCGGACTGAACAAAGACGGAGCCTGGCACAACGGCGACTCTTACTTCACGGTCAACACCCGCACACTGATAGAAGTGCCTTACTTCTACACCACCGTCACAGGATTCAACTTTTTCAACGACCCGTGGTATCAGGGTTCCGCCCTATACACTATCTATCAACAACCGCCTTTCTCCAAATCGGGCGGTAACGGTAGCGGACATCAAGGTACTTTGAAACCTAGTTCTATCCGTGTGGGATACGCTGATGCCTTAGCCCGCATGACCGGCAACACGTATGCTGCCGACTACGTACGCCGCATCGCCACCACTCCCGACTTCTACAAGCGTTACGTGACTGCCAAAGCCGGTAGCCTGGCATGGTTCCGCCTGCAATGTGACAAGCCGTTGCCCGAAGGTGAAGGACTCGCCAACCTCCCCATGGGGTATGTTTTTCCGGAAAGCGGACTGGCTTCCTTCATGACCAACTGGGAGCGTGTAGGCAGCAATGCCATGTTCAGTTTCCGAAGCAGCCCTTACGGCAGTACCTCACACGCCATTGCCAACCAAAACGCGTTCAATACATTCTTCGGCGGAAGCTCGCTCTTCTACAGCAGCGGACACCACATCTCATTCGTGGACAAGCACAGTATGCTTTGCCACCGTTCCACCCGCGCCCACAACACAATCCTGGTGAACGGCATGGGGCAGCGTATCGGAACGGAAGGTTACGGCTGGATTCCCCGTTACTACGTAGGCGAGAAAATCGGCTACCTGCTGGGTGACGCTTCCAATGCTTACGGAAAAGTGATTTCTCCACTCTGGCTGGAACGCGGGAAAGAAGGCGGAATAGAATATACCCCCGCCAACGGCTGGGACAAGAACCACCTGAAAACTTTCCGCCGCCACACTGTCGCCTTAGGCAAAACCGGATTAGTGTTTATCTATGATGAACTCGAAGCTGACGAACCTGTCACCTGGGATTATCTGCTGCATACAGTCATCAATCCGATGAATGTAACGAAGAAAGACAAGTTTGTACACATACAGGCCACCAACAAGAACGGAGCATCCGACGCTTATCTGTTCTCAAGCGGCACATTGAAGACCGATACCACCAGCCAGTTCTTTGTTCCGGCTGTCAACTGGTTGCGTGCGGACGCCAAAGGCAAGTTTGCCGCTTATCCCAATCACTGGCATTTCACGGCGACTTCCGAGAAACAGAAGACATACCGCTTTGCCACCATTATCAATACGCATCCTCTCTCCCGCCCCGTTGCCGACCCGGAGATACTTCCCGACGGACGCATCAAAGCAGGAAGCTGGATTATCAAAGTCAACGTCTCGGCAGAAGGCACTCCTTCCTTCTTCATCCGCTCTACCCGGAAAGGAGAAGATGTGAACATCACTTACAAAGGCGGAGCGACCATCGTACGTGAAGACGGCTACGAAACGACTCTGGTAGACAAACGCCCGGAACTGGAAATCTAACCGATTATAAGAAGAATATGAAAACAAAAAGATATTTAGTACAAGGATTCCTGTTGCTGCTCTGCTCGATGACAGCAATAGCCGGTTCGCCTTCCGAAGAACCGCAACATCCGCAGAACCCGCAAAAACAGACGGGTAAACGTCCACGCATACAGACTTCCGCAAGCAAAAAGGAAATTGTATTCAAGCCCAATGCAGAAACGGGAAAGGCGGAAATTGGAAAGGCAGGAAAGGGAAAAGCGGGAACGGAAAAGACGAAAGCAGTCAAAGTTGCCGGAAAGAAACCGAAAGGCACGGCAACCGGCAAGCAGGTTAAAAAGAAGCCTCAACAAAAGACAGCTTCCGAACGCTACATGGCACTCAAAACCAACATTGCCTACGACGCAATCGCCGTGCCGAACCTGGCCTTCGAAATGCAGTTCAGCAAGCATATTTCCGTAGAGCTTCCTGTCATGTTCAGCGGTTGGGATATCAGCGATAAACATGCTGTGCGTACTTTCGCTGTTCAACCCGAAGGACGCTGGTGGCTGGAGAAAGCAGGAACAGGCCACTTCTTCGGTGTACATGCCCACATGGCTCTGTTCAATGTGAAATGGGATGAGAACCGCTACCAGAGTACCGATCGGCCATTATTGGGCGCAGGTGTCAGTTATGGATACAAACTGCCTTTCTCCAGGCACTGGGGAGCGGAATTTACGCTGGGAGCCGGTTATGCCAATATGAAGTATAACACCTATTATAATATAGACAACGGTGCCCTGATTGAAACCAAAAGCCGGAATTATTGGGGAATCACCCGTCTCGGCATCTCATTGTCCTATCATTTTTAAGCCAGTATGATTATGAAAAAGAATACATATACATCCATTATCCGCACGCTGGGGTGTTTGCTGTTATTGTCGGCTCTCGTAAGCAGTTGCCTTTATGAAGAACCGGAACTGACGGCTGACGGTGAACTCGGGGTAGACCCCACTGCTGTCAATATCATGACGAACCTGACACTGGAAACATCATTCGACCTCGTGAATGTGAATCGCGGTACACGCGCAGCAACCACCACCTACCTGCATCGCTTCGTTGTTGCCGTCTACGAAGGCTCACAAAAAGTAGCCGAACAAATTATCTATCAAGAAATACAGGATGGCGAAACAACTGTAAGCATCCCTCTGAACATGAAATTGCATGCCCGCAAGTATCAGCTCGCCGTATGGGCGGACTATGTAGAAAAGTCCGAAGGGGAAACTTATCAGACTTTCTATGATGCAACGGACATGGGATTCATACAACGTGCCGCACCCTACAAGGGAAACGTTAAATACTACGATGCTTTCTACGGAAACATCCCACTGGATTTAAGTGCCTATCGGGACCAATGGAACGTCACCGTTCCCGTAGATATCAAAATGACCCGCCCTATGGCATCGTACAACCTGATAGCAACGGATGTAGCCAAATTCCTGAAGAAAGTGGCGGACAAGGAAATCACCGGAAAGAAATTTACGATGACCGTCAAATACAACTACTATCTGCCTACAGGATTCGATGCGCTCACCGGCAGACTGAAAAACTCTTTGCAGTATATAGAATACAACAAGACGGTCGACCTGGCAACTCTTCAGAAAGAGGAGAACAAGGAAGAATTCAACATCGGTTTCGACTTCCTGCTTATCAACAACGAATCCGCATCGTCTATTCCGGTGACTATCGAGATAACGAACGAGAGTAAGACAGTGGTAGCCCGCTACCAGAATCTGAAAGTCCCTTATGAACGGAACAAAGAAACAACTATCCGGGGATATTTCCTGACGGCTAGCCCGGGTATCAGTTTCGACCCTGATTTCAACGATGATGACATCATTATAGATGTCACTCCTATCGTCAAAAACAACTAATAATTATCATACACTTTAATCATTACCATTATGAAAAAGAACTTTATCTATTTAGCGATTACGCTGCTCGCAGGATTATTCGCCTCATGTAGCCAGGAGAACGATTCAAGTACTCCGAACAGCCAGAACAAGCTGGTCAATATCTCTGCCGAGTTACCGAAAGAATTTGCCAAAACACGTGCTGTTCCGTCAGTAGACGGTCATTACCTGCGTTGCATTCTTGAAATAACGAATGAAAACGGAGACAGAGTGTACAGAGAAGAAAAACTGGGAACCGAAGGCAGCGCAGACGGCAAGCTTTCTTTCACCTTTGCCCTCGAAGAAGCCGGCACATACAATTATAAGATGTGGGCAGACTTTATTGAAGCCAACGGGCAGCAGAAAGACCCCATTACAGGCCGCTACACCGACAAGTTTTATAATACGGAAGACCTGACCAAGATTACAATAAAAGACCCGGCTTTGCTTTATAATACCGATGCGTGTGATGCATTCTCCGGCAACGGAAGTTTTGAGAAAAGTCAGGCAACGTTGGATAATCCGCTTAGCGTCACATTGGTTCGTCCGTTTGCCAAACTGATTGTATCGGACAAGAGTAAAGAGAATTTCGAAAAATGTACGTCAGTCAGTGTCAGCCTGGAAATCCCTGCCGGATTCGATGTATCAACCGGTAAGATTTCTACGGAAACAGTAGTGGCTGTTCTTCCGGCTACTGCTCCTATCGGCACAGGAGAACAAAAAGGAGAAGGATTTGATTTAAAACTCTTCTCATATTATATCTTTGCGGACAACGACGCTTTGGGAGAAATCGGACTGACTTTTGTCAACACTGACGGCGGTCGTACAGTCGCTATCCCTGCCAATGTACCGGTGAAAAAGAATACACGCACACTGGTAAGAGGTTATCTTGTTGCCGAATCACAAAGTAACGGTCAGATTGATACGGACTTCGGTGAATGGAATCCGGATATAGACGGCGGAGACGTTGAGCCGACAGAACCGACCGTTGACCCGAAAATTGGTGATTACTATTATAAGAATGGTGAATATGCTTCAAAACTGAAAACGGCTGCCGATAATCCCTGTATCGGAGTTGTGTTTGCTACTAAAGCGCTGAACGGTGATAAGGCTGAAAATTATGGTGCATATACCCGTATCAAAGGGTATGTCATGGCTTTGGAAAGCGCACCTTCCGCTACACGTTGGGAATTCTGCGATAAAAGTGCGAACGGGACGATTGACCTCACCGGTTTGGAATTAACCAAAACCGGATATGAGAATACCAATACCCTTCTTGCAGATAATCGTTATACAGACCACGCAGACAAATATCGGGTGATAGCAGACTTCCTTCTCTTTAAAGAAAAGACCGCTACCCCTGCAAATTCCAGCGGATGGTATATGCCTTCTTTTGAAGAAGTAAAGGAATTCTCCATAAAATATTATGGATTGGGAGAGACTGCTAAAAATGAAACGTTCGCACATGCAGTGGATGCCATTGAGGGGGCAAATATGTTTGTTCACTCCACCACCGCTGACCGTTATTTGCTTACCAGTAGCATCAGTAATAAACTGATGTCACCTGTTATGTTCAATAATAATGCGATTACGGATATTACAAAAACCGTAGCTATTTTCCATACTGACCCCCAAAAAGCCGGTATACAGGGACAAATCCGTCCTATCCTCACTATCCTGGAATAAACAGCCAAAAGCGAATCACAATAGAAGAGTCAAGATAAGCAAGGTATCCCCTAAAAGCCTTGCTTATCGGCTTTTCCTCTTTATTTCCGAATCAATCTTTTATGTAATTCATCCTTATGAAAACAACCTTCCGTTTTAGCATCCTTTTCCACCTCTTCGCCTGCTTATTTCTGGCGACTGCTTGTAGCGACGACACACTTCCCGCAACAACAGACCCGGGAACAGAACAACCGGAAACAGCCCCCGACGCCTTGCACGACAAGACACGGGAAAAGCCATACCCTAAAGCGGATAATGAACTTTACATCAACCCTTCTCCGTTCATCGTGCCCCAAGCCATGAAGACCGGCGACAAACTGCAATTTGCCTTTTCACAGTCGAAAGACTTCCCCGATACGGAAACAACCGTATCTACTCCCCGACAATGGTGTATGTACAACCCGCACCAAACACTCAAAAGCGGTATATGGCACTGGCGTTTCCGCTCTGTCGGCAACAACGGAACCGAACAGCCGTGGAGTGACACCTACTCTTTCGAGGTAAAAGACGAAACACCCAAATTCGTAACTCCCACATTCGAAACATTTATCAAGAACGCTCCCCGCACGCATCCTCGCCTGTTCTGTTTTCTCGACAACGGACTGGAGCAGGCACGACGCAACGTGAAGTCACATCCGGAATACAAGCAACTGACAGGCCGTGCACAAACGGCATTGAATACAGACTATTCTCTCCTGCCCAATCCATACGATGAGGCAGCCAAAATAAAGAACTCCGTCCAACATCTGTATCAGGCCTATCATCTGATACAGGACAAAAAATACGCGGACAAACTGCACGAGATACTGACTATCTTACTGTCCTGCCCCGTATCAGACTCCCAACTGTTTGCCAGTAATTTCGGTGCTACGGATATAGCTATCAGCTTTATCGAAATCTACGACTTACTCTATAACGAACTGACTCCGGAAGAAAAACTCGGCATTGAAGACCTCCTGATGCGCGTTTCACGTTTCTATTTCCAATCCAACTGCGGACGGCAGGAGAATCATATTTTCGACAACCACTTCTGGCAACATAATATGCGGGTACTGTTTCAGGCTTACTTCATCCTTTACGACAAAGCAACGTATACGGAAGAAATTCTCCCGATGCTGGAATACTATTACGAAATATGGAGCGCACGCGCTCCCGCTTCCGGCTTCAACCGGGACGGGATATGGCATAACGGAACGGGCTACATCGCCACCAACATAAAGACATTGTATTACATTCCTTCTCTCTTCGCGTACGTCACCCGAAGCGATTTCCTGAAACATCCGTGGTATCTGAATGCCGGAAAAGCACTGGTCTATACCAGTCCCCCACATTCCAAAAGCATAGGGTTCGGTGACGGAAGTGAGAGCGGAAATGAACCGAGCCGGGTACTGGCCGCTTTTGCCGACTTTCTGGCGAAAGAGAATACCGACCCATATTCGGGTTGGTATGCCGACCAATGCAAGGAACTGGTACTACAAGACTATGAGTTCAGGCTCTACCGCATGATACGCACCCAAAGCTACACCACCGAACTGCCTTCAAACGCCCCCAAACTTATCTGGTATAAGGATGCAGGAGAAGTCGCCATACACACCCATCTTGCTAATCCGGAACAGGATATGGCTATCGGCTTCCGTTCAAGCACCTTCGCTTCGGGCAGCCATACGGTAGCCAACCAAAACTGTTTCAACCTTTTATATAAAGGAGTCGATGTATACCGCAGCAGCGGATATTACCAGAATTTCAGTGATGCGCACAACCTGATGTCTTACCGCCACACCCGTGCCCACAACACGATTTTAGTCAACGGCATCGGTCAGCCTTATTCTCTGAAAGGATACGGCAACATCACCCGTGCCATGGGCGGTGACCACATCTCCTATTGTCTCGGAGACGCTTCCCATGCATATAGCGGCATCAGCGATGATCCAATGTGGGTGTCCGCCTTTGCAACCGCAGGTATCACCCAAATCCCGGAAAACGGTTTCGGCAAGACTCCGCTTACCAAATACCTGCGTCACCTATTAGTGTTGCATCCCCACACTCTGGTTATCTACGACGAACTGGAAGCTTCCGAAGCCGTCCGCTGGGACTGGCTCCTGCATAGCCCCACCCGGTTTACCATAGAAAAGAACACCACTGCCACCGAAAACTCTTCCAAAGGATTCAAGACGACTGTCCACCAATTCAGTGACTCTCCTTTCGAGTTCTCACAGACAGACCGGTTTGTGGTGCCGCCCGCCACACCGGCTCCCGACCAGTGGCATCTGACAGCGACCTACACTCCTTGCGCCCAAAACCGCATCCTGACTATCATACAGATTACCCCGGATTCGGAGCAAGCCCCGGCAATCGTCCGCACCGGAGACGGTTTCCAATGTGGCGACTGGAACATTCAAGCCGTCCTAAGCCCCACCCAACCGTCAGAACTGATTGTCACCAACCGGACGAATAGCACGATATTCAGCTATTCGCCCGACAACCCGCTCATCGACGGAAGCGTATATCTGCGGAAATCTCCCCGTTCTTCCTTACTCTACGACGAATCGAACGGCAGATATGGGGTAACAGAACAAACAGACTATACTCCGGCTTCGACACGTGCAACCAACTATTAACATGAAATAATCCCCAAATTGACAATGATGAATATGAAACAGACTACATCTATCTTTTTGATTTTACTGTTCGCTTATTGCAGCACTTACTCTCAAAGCGCCAAAGAAACGGTATCCGCAATGTACACCTTCGACCGGGAAGAGGAAATCTCCGACTGGCTGATAGAAGGAGAAGGAAAAGCATACATCGAAAACGGGAAACTGATTCTGGAACCTCTGTTCTTCCCGCTTATGGAAACATTGATGAAAGCCGGAGCCATCTCCGATGACAACTGCATGAAAGAATACGAACCCTATCTCTACGCAGCCATGAAAGCCAAATACGGGAACGACGTCAGAAACTATTTCCTTGTAGGCAAGGGCGAACCGGTATTCATGGGCGGCCACTTCAATGTATGGAACCGACGCATCAGGACATCCGAGAACTTCGCCATAGAATTTGATTTCACTCCGCTTTCGTCCGCGCCCTTACACATGCTGATGTTCTGCGGCTCCGGCCTGGAAGGTGAAAGCGTTTTCGACACTTCCTTGCCCGCACGCTACGGAGTGGAAGACGAAACGATGTACGACATGGCAATGTATCGCGTCTCCTTCTTCCATAAGTCACGTCGGAAAGCGAACCTGCGCCGTGCCCCCGGCAAAATTATGGTTGCGCAGGGAGAAGATGTAGTGGCTTCGAAAGACTGGACACCGACCAGCCGTTGCCGGGTGGAAAGAATCAATGGAATCGTGCGTTTCCTGATAAACGGGAAAGAAAGTTTTTCGTATAAAGATGAGCAGCCGTTGAAAGGCGGCAACTGGGGATTCAGACTCATGGCTTGCGCCAAAGGGGCGTATGACAATATCAAAGTAATAACAATTAAATAAGGTATCCTTATACATATCAGACAGGTATCGATATGGCTGCTTTCACTGCTCGCTTGTAGCAATGCTTATGCGCAAAATCCGAAAGCAACCGTAAATCCGAAAGCAACCGTATCTGCGACCTACACGTTCGATACGGAAGAAGAACTTGCCGACTGGCTGGTGGAAGGGGAAGGCAAAGCCTACATCGAAAACGGGAAACTGATTCTGGAGCCTCTGTATTTCCCGCTTATGGACTCTTTGATGAAAGCCAAAGTCATCTCCGAAGATAACATCATGAGCGAATACAACCCTTACCTCTATGCAGCGATGAAAGCCAAATATGGGAAGGACATCGGCAGGTATTTCCTGCAAGGAAAGGAAGATTCGACATTCACAGGAGGGCACTTCAATGTCTGGAACCGGAAAATAAAGACAGCCGGAAACTTCGCTATCGAATTTGACTTTACTCCCCTTTCGCCCGCTCCCTTGCACATGCTTCTATTCTGTGCTTCCGGCCTGAAAGGAGAAAGTATTTTCGATGCTTCCCTGCCCGCACGCTACGGTTTGGGCGAAGAACTGATGTATGATATGAAAACCTATCGCCTTTCGTTCTTTCACAAGTCACGCCGGAAAGCGAATTTGCGCCGGGCACCGGGCAAGGTGATGGTTGCCCGCGGAGCAGATGTCGTCACTTCGGAAAATTGGCGGCAACCCAGTCATTGCCGGGTGGAACGAATCGACGGGACAATACGCTTCCTCATCAACGGGAAAGAAAGTTTTTCGTATAAAGACGAACATCCCTTGGAAGGGAACAACTGGGGATTCAGGCTTATGGCTTGCGCCAAAGGTGCTTATGACAATATACGGATTATTACGATTAAATAAGGCATTTCTTATATAACCCGTTCGCTATCCGGATTCACTCCATTCGCTACTATTACTTCGTTTGACTATAGTCTCCCTTGCGTTCCACTATAGTTATCCGCAAGGGAGACTATAGTTATCCTTGCGGAACACTATAGTGGAACGCAAAAAGAACAGGCAACGAAATGAATAAGATTAGGTAGAAAAAGGAATTAAAGTAGTATCTGACTCATAACCTGTTGGAAAATGAAATTCTTTAAATAGAATCTGAAAGTCATTTACCATCTATCTCCTTACCTTTGCCACCAGTGACAAAGCATATCCGAACTAAAAAAATAAAAAAACACAATACCCCATGAAAAAAGACTTTTTACCTTTACTGATTGTATGTTTCATCTGTTCATGCATCAGTTTTCAGGCATACGCACAAGAAAAAGTATTTGCCGCTTATTTTGATATTCCCACCAACAGTCCCGCCGGAACAGAAGTTACCGGACGTATTCATCTGGAAAGGAACAAAGACGTGTTGACTTCTCCTATCCCCAAAGGATATAAGTTTGAGATAGTCTCCCAGCCTGCGGAAGCACTGTTCAAAATAGATACGCGTTATGACCTGTCTCAACGCATTATGGGAGTATTGAGCGTTGACAAGAATAAAAAGACCGGCCCCAAAGCCACTTCCTACTCAATGACAATCGCCCTGAAAGATGGAAACAGGCAAATAGAGAAGTTCGACATTACGGTCAATATCGTCAAAAGCACGTTATGGACGTTATTATACGACCGCTACGTCCCTAACGCAATCGGCAATAGCCGTTTGTATGGACGAACCAAATACTCGGACCAAGAGGTGGCGGAAAAAATAGAGGAACTGGAAAAGAACGACGGACGTTTCGAAGGATTCAGATGTTACACAGCTCATCCACAGGATTATGAGGGCAGACTGGATCCCAAGAACGAACATCTCAAGAAAGGAACGATTGAAATAGACTGGGCAAAAGTAGCCAACCAAATCGGAGGACTCGGATATGCCTATGCCACATCGAAAGTCTACGGCCCGCAGGGAGAGCCTGCCAAGCGGAAAGAACTACGCGAAGCACTGTACAAAGCCATATTGGCTTACACACTATCAGTTCCCGTAGAAGGCAGGGAGGTAGAGATCAACGGCAAACCTATCGGCAACTGCACAGGCGATGGCTTCAGCCTGCTGCAAGCCAATAAAATGGCGGGAACCCCGACATCCACTCACCAGTGGGTGATGACAGACCCGCTGATAGTTCCCGCCCTCTATCTTCTTCCCGACATACTGAAAGGTATACAGGAGAATGATGAGACTTGCCTGAAAGTACATCATGCACTGATACGCTACAACCAGTTATTCATGTCTATCATTAAAAGCCGCAGGGCGATTGATAACCCTAAAGAACGTTGGGGAGAGATACAGGATACGCTCTATTCGTCCGGTGCTTGGGCAGACGCCAACTTGGGACATCGCTCGCGCACCATGCTGGCACTGCCTATCATCTGGGCCGATTACAACCGCCCGCTGACGTATGTACAATATTGGTATAGCGACTTCTATAAGAACAAACCTTTCAAGAATTTCAGCTTCTCTCCCGGCTGGAGCCCACAGGGAGTGATAGCCGACGTCAGCCGATGGATGACGAAATACAATGTGCCTGCACATAAATATATCCAGTCGGGATTCCAACCGGACGGCACCATATCCCACCATGTAGGACAGGCTACTGACGCAGCCATGGTAGCTTACGGATTTGAATGGCTGACAGACTGCAATGTGGGTTACCAATACTTCAAGAACACCCCATTCAAGATAGCCGCTCCATATTATCAATTCCAGTTAGACCATTTATTGAAAGTCTACCCCAAGTTAATCTACAAACAATACATGGACTTCCTCGTCTCCGGCCGTTCTTATCTGGAAGATTTGAAAGGATTTGCCACCAAGCGTTATCCCAGAGCTGCCAATGAAATGCTGAAAGCCCGCAGCAAAGACACCCGGTTGACAGGAGTGGAAGAATTGCAGGCGACAATCAAAAGCATCAAGGCAAATACGCACGAATATTCCGGTACGGACGCTTACTGGGTGAATGAGTACCTGGTACACCGCCGGGGAGAAAACGAGCCGGCATTCTACGCGTCACTGAAGCTGAAATCAGAACGTACGGTAGGTGCCGAAGACTTCGGCAAGGTACGCAAGTCCTGGCATCTGGGATATGGTATCCTGCAACTCAAAGTACGCGGTGATGAATATGCCAGCCGGGTTTTGAAGAATTACGACTGGCACGCCGTGCCGGGACTGACGGAAGAATGGCGTACCGACACCCTGCCCGCCGAAGGCGGTGCACAGGCTTCATTGCCGGGACTGAACAAGATATCCGGCGTATTGGCCGACGGCAAGACAGGGGTGGGCATTTACCACCACTTGCCGAAAGAGAAGTACAGCTCATCCACCGCTTTCAAAACGTACCACTTCATCGAAGATAAAATCATTGCATTAGGAAGCGGTATCGCCCGCCTTCGTCCGGGGCAGGGAAAGGAAATCAGCACTTTCCTCGACCAGTCCGCTTTCAACCGTGAACTGACCTGGTGTGTCAACGGTAAAGAGCAAACTGTGAATCCGGGTGAATCGGTGAATATCACCGAGAATATAGAATCAGTCTGCTGGCTTCACCAAGGAGAGAAAGGATACATCATCCTGCCGAAGAAGAAACTGCAACTGGTGATTAAAACCGGAAAAGAAATCAATATCACCGACCGGGCAATAGCCGACAAACAGCCTAACTTTATTATCGCCCTCAATCACGGAGTCACTCCGGGAAACGGTCTGGATGATAATTATGCCTATTACCTGATACCCAACATCGGCAAAGAGGAGATGAAAGCCCGCGTGGCAACTCTGCAAAAAGAGATTGCGACCGTAGAAAACACGGCTTCCGCCCATGCAGTATATTCCGCTGCCGACAAGACCTGGCAATATGCTTTCTTCAAACCCGGTACAATCTCCGTAGAAAAGACCAAGGTGACTTCCGACGATGTGGCATTAATCATGCTGCGCGACAATGGCGACAGTTGGACGCTATCCGCTTCCAACCCGATGCCGGACGGCAAAAAACAGAGACTGTCCTTCCGCGTCAGCACTCCTTTGGCGGCAGGTACTTATACTTACCGGACGAAAGGAATGTACCCGCTGGAAGGAGAAACAGTCACTGTCTCCCCGGATAAAGATGGCGCCAAAGTAGTAATTGAACTACCGGACATCAGGGATGAGAAACGCTACAACTATCAGTCCGACTTATATGCGGCAACCCCGATTGTAGTCAATATCCCCAAATAATCAGTTCTCAATAAAACACATCAACATAATTAGTTTAGATATGAAATCACTTCAAAAAAGAAACCTACTTATCACTCTGTTCCTGACCGCCTGTTTCTGCGGAAACTTGCCGGGTTATGCCGCCGAACCGGAAAAGAAGGTCCCGCAATGGTTCCAACACGCTTTCTCCGTGATTGAGAAGCAGGCACAAAAGATGTCCGCCAAAGTAGAAAAGTCGTCTTGCCTTCCCCGTTCTATCCAGCGGGGCATGGTAAGTCCGACAGACTGGACGAGCGGTTTCTTCCCGGGAACGCTATGGTATGTGTACGAATATACCGGCAAGGAAGAATGGAAAGAACGTGCCGAACGGGCTACCGCCTTACTGGAATCGGAACAGTTCAACGCTTTCGACCATGACGTAGGTTTCAAGATGTATTGCAGCTACGGCAACGGCTGGCGTCTGACTAAAAATCCCGCTTACGCCCGAATCATCTGCCGCTCCGCCAAGACGTTAGGGTCACGCTATTCGTATAAGACAGGGCTTATCATGTCCTGGGAAGAGGACGATGCACGCGACTGGCAATTCCCGGTTATCATCGACAACATGATGAATCTGGAACTACTGATGGAAGCTTATAAGCTATCGGGAGACACCACATTGCGCCATATCGCCCTTTCGCACGCCGACAAAACGATGAAATGCCAATACCGCAAAAACTACTCATGCCCCCACGTAGTAGACTATGATGCGGAAACGGGCGAAGTCCGCAAATTCGACTGGAACAACGGCTCCGATGATGTCAGCGTTTCGACCTGGGCACGCGGACAGGCATGGGGGCTGTATGGCTTCACCATGATGTACAGGGAAACGAATGACCCGAAATATCTCCGCCATGCAGAATATATCGCCGATTTCCTTATCCATCACCCGAACCTGCCGGCAGACGGAATCCCTTATTGGGATTATTCCGGCAGCGGGGTTTCAACTCTACGAGACACGTCCGCCGCGTCTATCATGGCATCTGCCTTAATCGAACTTAGCACCTACTCTGCGAACAAGGATTACTTCAAAACCGGAGAGAAGATTCTCAAAAACCTTTCTTCGGACAAGTATCTCGCCAAACCGGGGAAGCATTCTTTCTTTATCCTAAAGCAGGCCATCGGAAACTATCTCCGCAACAGCGAACTGGAAGGCGGATTGTCATACGCTGATTATTACTATGTAGAGGGATTGCTCCGCTACTTTAAACAAACCAACTGATAAGCGGGGATAGTCAGTAAACAGAGACGGAGGAAGCAGGCAGACAAGAGAGACGGGATGAATATTTCAATTGTATATTTTGTGATTGAATGAAAGATAACTATCTTTACCTTATGTTTGTAATATTCACATTTATCATTCAGCACACATGAGAAACCGATATTTGCAAATTGGCTCTATCTTCAGCCTTTTCCTCTGTTTATTATCCATTTCACCTTGCCACGCAACAACCGGCAGTTCGGAGCGCATCCATTTCCGGCGCCTTTCGGTAAATGACGGGATGTCACAAAATACAGTTCTCGCACTGACCCAGGACCACAACGGGAAAATCTGGGTAGGTACGATAGACGGGGTGAACTGGTATGACGGATACCGCTTCGCCACCCTCTACAAAGACTTGAACGACAGCACGAGCTTGTCCAACAATCATGTCTACTCACTCTGCACGGATGAGGAAGGTACAGTGTGGGTAGGTACATTGACCGGATTATCCCGATATAACATTATCGGGAATAATTTCACCAATTACTACCTTCCGGAAAAACAGCCTGTGCAAATATTCAGTATCGGGGATTTGAACGGCAAGAACCAGCTTCTACTGGGAACGAGCAACGGTCTCATTGTCTTCGACAAAAAAACAGGCTATATGAACCGGCATCCTCTCCTGCGGGAAACCAACGTGTATTCCATTTGCAAGATGAATGACGAGGTACTGCTCGGCACTTCGTCAGGAATCTATCATTATCACCCACATGACAATTCTGTTGTCCGGCTACTGCCCAAACTGGAACAAGAGGTCGTTTCATCTATTCTCTACGACCCTAGAAAACGTATCTGCTGGCTGGGGACTCTGACTAGCGGAGTATATTGCACAGATGAAAATTTCCGGATAAAAAAACATTATCATTATAAAAGCCCGCAACAACTGCCCGAAAATGCAGTCCGCACATTGGCACAAGATGATAAGGGCAACATTTGGATAGGTACAATCAATGCGCTGTTCGTACTCGAACCCGAAACGGAAAAAATAGCAAAGTATGCTTTCTCTCACGAGAACGAAAGTTCTTTAGGACACAACTCCGTCCGCTCTATCCTGAAAGATAACCAGGGCGGTATGTGGGTAGGCACTTATTACGGGGGGCTCAATTATTATCACGCCATGGCGCCTGCATTCGAGACTTTAACCTATTCTGCTTATAAAAACTCTATCAGTGACAATACGGTCAGTTGCATTGTAGAAGACCCTTATACCGGCAATCTCTGGATAGGTACGAATGATGGCGGACTGAACGAGTACAACAGGAAAAACAATCATTTCTCCGCCTATCGGGCCAACCGCCACAATGCGCACGCATTGCAGTCGGACAATATCAAATGCGTACTTCCCGATGCGGACGGCGTCTATATAGGAAGCCACGGCGGAGGATTAAGTTATTTATCCAAGCGTACCGGACAAATCAAGAACTACACTTTTCCAAAAGCTGTCTCATTCAGCAACAGTTGTTATTCCCTGCTGGACGGAAAGGACGGAACTCTTTGGGTGGGTTCCATTATCGGGCTATACAGTTTCGACAAAAAGACAGGACAACTGACCATACATCCCTTAATACAGAAATATCCCAGGCTGAGTTCTCTATTAATCAACGTCCTCTACCGCGACTCTAAAGAACGGATATGGATTGGTACGGAAGAGAGTTTGTTTGTATATGATAATGGGAAACTGGAAGAATGGAAAGACCATACCTCTAAAAACAACCCGGCACTGATACAGGCTTTCTGTATACAGGAAGACAGCAATCGCCATATTTGGATAGGTTCTTCCGCCGGCCTGTACAAGTCGCCCGACGGAAGTACCAGTCATCAGGTTCGCTATTCTACAAAGAATGGATTACCCAACAACTTCATCTACGGCATACTGGAAGACGGACGCGGACGATTATGGATAACGACCAACCGCGGCTTGTCCTGCTTCGACCCTTCCGAGCAAACTTTCCTTAACTATACTGTACAGGACGGACTGAGCCATGAACAGTTTAACACGTATGGAGCATGCAAGACACAAGACGGCATTTTCTTTCTGGGAAGCCTGAAAGGCGTCACCTATTTCAACCCATACGAATTTGTTGATAATCCGTTCTCCCCGAATGCCGTTATCACCGGTGCTACCATTCAGAATCAGCCTATTTTAAGAATTAAAGACGGGTCGTCCAAATATTTCCAGACCGATAACGGCAAGCTATTAGGGATGTCCTTTCCTTCCAACCGGAAACTGTTCAGTATCCATTTCTCTGTTATCAACTATCTCTCCGGCAAGCGGAATCTGTTTGCCTACAAACTGGAAGGATTTGACGAGGACTGGGTATATGCAGGCCAAGGCAGCCCACAGAGAAATGTCACCTACTCCAACCTGCCTCCCGGGAAATATACCTTTATGGTGAAGGCATGCAATAATAACGGACGTTGGAGTGTCGCCCCAACCGAATTCTTCGTGCATATCATCCCGATGTGGTATCAGACGTGGTGGGCAAAGATGCTCTATGTCTTATTTACACTGGGCGGACTTGCCTTCATCTTCTATTTCTTTATTGCCCGGGCAAAAATGAAGATGCAGATGCAGATTGAACATATGGAACGCACCAAGATTGAAGAAATCAGCCAGGAGAAGGTACGTTTTTACATCAATATGTCCCACGAGCTACGCACTCCTTTGAGCTTGATACTGGCTCCTCTGGAAGAATTAGTGGAAGAGAAGAAGAAGTTTGATGCCCCCGTTCAACAGAAACTTTCGTATGTATATAGAAACGGGCGTAAACTACTGCAGCTTGTTAACCAGTTGCTGGACTTCCGGAAAGCGGAATCCGGCGCATTGCCGATTCATGTTGCCATGAACAACGTGGATGAACTGGGACGGAACATATTTAGTCTGTTCGAAGAGAATGCACAGAAAAGAAATATCACTTACCAATATCAGTCAGAAGTGAACGGCAGTCTGCTCCCTGTAGATAAAACCTACATGGAGATGATAGTGACCAACCTGCTTTCCAACGCTTTCAAGTTCACCCCGGACGGCGGAGCAATAACACTTTCCGTCTGGAAAAAGGAAAATAGTTTCGGATTCACGATAAAAGATACGGGTATCGGAATCCCTGCGGAGAAGCAATCGCGTATCTTCGAACGTTTCTATCAGGCAAACGAAGACCGGAAAGGCAGCGGAATCGGACTTTCTCTGGTCAAATGCCTGGTTGAGAAGCATCACGGAACGATTAGCGTCAGCAGCAAGCCGAATCAGGGCAGTGAGTTCTGCGTCGAACTTCCTTCAGACCTGAAAGTGTTTACTCCCACAGAGTTATTGACTCAAAACGAGAAAGACAGTCCCGACTGGCAAACGGCTTCATTAGCCACAGAAACAATCATCGAAGACGGGGAATTTACGGAAACAAGCGTATCTCCCGGACAAGAAGAGACTGAATCACCGGAGGAGACGACGGAAACGATCTTACTGGTGGATGACAATAAAGAAATGGTGGACTATCTGAAGAATCACTTCAAATCGAAGTACGTCACTCTGACTGCCGGAAACGGTGAGGAGGCATTGGCTATTCTCAAAGAACAGAAAGTGGACATCGTACTCTCCGATGTGATGATGCCGGGCATTGACGGTATAAAGTTGTGCGAACTGATAAAGAAGAATATGCAAACCTGCCATATTCCTGTCATTCTGTTGTCCGCCAAAGGAAGCATTGAAGCACAGACTGCCGGTATCCGGATTGGTGCGGACGACTATATTCCCAAACCTTTCTCCATGAACCTACTGAAAGGTAAAATCAGTAATATCCTGAAAGCCAAGCAGCGGTTGAGGTATTATTATTCCAACACGATTGATATTGATACGGCCAAAATAACGTCCAATGCACTGGATGAGGAGTTTATGAGCAAAGCGATACAGATTGTCGAAAATAATATTGATGACGAGGGTTTTACCGCCGATGATTTGGCGGAGAAGCTTAACATGAGCCGCTCTTCACTATATCTCAAGATGAGTTCCATATCGGGAGAACCGCCGGCTAACTTCATCCGCCGCATCCGTTTCAACAAAGCCTGCAAACTTTTGCTCGAAGGAAGATATTCGATTTCTGAAGTCAGCAATAAGGTCGGTTTCAGTTCACCTTCCTATTTCTCTACCAGTTTTAAGAAGTATGTGGGTTGTCTGCCTTCCGAGTATGTGAAGAATCAAACAAAAAGAGAGGCTGAATAATCTTCAGCCTTCTCTTCTGTTCCATTTTTAATATCCTTTCTGACAAGGCACCATCAAGGGGTAACGGTCGATAGCCTCCTGACAGCCGGAAGTTTTATTTATCAATAAAGTGCTATGCGAGAATTTACGTTCCTTCGCTTTCACTGTTCCGTTGGCAGGGCCATAAAGCAGATATTCTCCCGTCGTCTTATTTTCAATTTCCAAACGGGCTTCCTGTCTTGTGTCCATCTGCGCCTTAATACGATAATTACCAATGGTGAGTGTGTTATCTGCATCCGGTTTCACATCGGCAAAGGACATGGAGTTGGATTCGTCTATCTGGATAACCGCCAGAAATCTCATATCCTTGCATTTACGGACATTCTCGAACTTGCCGTGGTATTGATTTTTTTCAAAAGCGATTGCTTTTCTTCCACGTTGCGGGTTCAGCCAGTCGAAAGGTTTGACGTACGATGTATCAACCAGAGAAGCGGTCAGTTCGGAACTTCCGAAAATACGGGCAAGCGCATCACAATTATCCGTATCGGCTATCAGTGAATTTTCGGCTTCGAGAATCTTCATACCTGCACGCTCCAGACCATTGAGCTGGAATGTCCAGGTTACTTCTTTTTCTGCTTCCAGTTCATCATATACTACGATGATATTGGGACGCAGCATCACCAGATGACGGCGGAATTTCCGTACTTGCGGATTATCATTATCATCCAGTATAAAACCGTTTTCGGAGGTGTAAGCTTGTGCGTTCTTCAGCACGGTAGTCCAGTTAAGGGCACTTTGGTCGAAAGGTACATATGCATTTGAAGCATCGCCTAGAGCATAGGTAATATCGTTGCCGTCCAAATAGCGGGCAATCCATCCGTAACCACTGTGTGAATAGGCTTGAGTCTTTCCGTCTACGGTAATGGTATTACGTGCCCGGCTGTGTTTGTGTGCCAGCAAGTAATGTTTATCCGATGTAGTCACCTTATATCCTGTGGGATAAAATATAGGTTTCCCCTTGTAGGATACATTGAAACTGTTTTGCTCTGCCATTCCGTGAGAACCGACTCCAAAAGGCGAACTGCGGAACGAAACAAACAAATTGTCAGCAGCATTCAGCACGTCGGTATTCATAACGACTATTCCCGTTTGAGGGAATACGGCAGACTGAGGAATATTCGCCAGACTCACCTCTCCTACTTCCTGCGGTTGATGTTGCAAACGATAGGTGCCGAAGTCTGTTTTCTTAAAAGCAAATGGAGCAGCAGGCGATTGCCCGGATAACTCATAAGCATAATGGATAGCAAACGGATTATTCAACTCTTGCCCCAGGATGTATGCAAATTCAGCCCTGAGCCGGTTGACTTCATACACATTGGCATTCCCGTCGCCGAAACCATCACCGACAGAGCGTAAAGGTATCGTGTAAGCCAATGCATTGGCACAATTGGCATACCATGGATGCGTGAAGATGTTCACGTTGAACAGGTCACGATACAAGACGAAGTTGTTCACCATCGATTCCATATTCACATGGATGTAGCCTATGTTCCCGTTAGGCCATACGCCATCCGACAAGAAACCGCCACCCGGTGAACGTGACAACCAAATGTCATAAAGCATACCGAACCACTTTTCCGCCTGCGCATCATGTCCTTTCAGGACGATAGCGGAAGTAAATGCGTTATAAAAAGTATGCTGAAAGAAGTGGGCGCACAGTATACCATCCGCCGAACCGACATTTTCCAGCATGGCGTCATCTATGATAAGGGCAATGACTGTGGTGATGAAGCGCTTATAATTCTTTTTCTGTATTTCGCTCAGATATGCATAAGCCACATCATAAGTCATGCTCAAGGTGGACATAGACTTGGCACCCGTAAAGTCAGCAGCCGCGTACATTTCAGCCGGCTCTTTTGCCGCAATGTAATCAGACAAGGCTACAGCTTTCTCAAGATATTTCCTATCCGAGGTGAATCGATAAAAATTCAACAAGTGTTCAATATCGCTATTGATTCTTTCTACTTCGTATCTCAGGCGGAATTTCATAATTTGGCTTCGTTCTACTTCAGAAGTTGTTGCAGGTATAGGTTCACCTTTCACTTTATAATCCGCCACCGCTTTATCCAAAGCGATATCCGCAGCTCTCCGGTAAGCTGCCCTTAATTTCTTCTGGTCGGTTGTCAGCGGTCTGCCGGTTGTTACCTTTCCGAAAATACGGGGATGCTTCTCCGGTATCATAGCATATGCTTCTTCTGCTTCCGGAGACTGGAATTCGGGGATATTTTCGGGGATATTCACTTCATATACCTTCGACCAGGATTTCCCTGACACACGGTAGCGCCAATACCACGTCCCCGGTTTGAGAGGCTTGTGGTTATTATAAAAGGCCAGTCTCAACCCTGTACGGGTAAGTACATCTTTATCCGAAAAGTCTCTTGTACGTCCCAATTGGAAGTCATAATGCAGACAGTCATCCATTTTCCTTTTTGTTTTGTCCACAGGAAAAACTTCGGGATACTTGTAGTCAGCCATCGGCCAAGTGAAAACCGGCGGATTGGTTATAACCTCGTGCCCCTTCACCGGATAAGGAAACTCCCGGTTCCCCTTTTGCCGTATACATCCCATAGTCAATGGGGTAATGCCACTCTTACTGCCATCCGCCCCATCTTTATTTACTTTGAAACCATCAGCAAACTGGTGGAAGCCGCTGAATATCTGCTGAGTCGTCCTATCCGACTGTCCGAATGCCGATTGTACGGAAACGGATACGGATGCCACCGCTATGCAGAGCAATACATTGATTTTATTCTTCATGATACTAATAATGCCTATCTGTTATAAGATTCTTGTTTTTCTATTCATCTAGTACATACTGCCATTTCTTCCTGGAAATCTTTCATCATAGCAGCCATTTTCTTTGTGATTTCCGGATATTCGTCTGCCAGGTCTATAGATTCTTGCGGGTCTTTCTCCAAGTCGAACAGGGCAAGACCGGTTTTACCGCCATTGGCTAGTTGCACACCCGGAAGACCGTCTTTGCCCGGTTCCGTAACGATACGATATTCGTGGGGAGCTACACACTTCCATTTCTCGTCTCTCACGGCTTCTACCTGACCGTCATACAAAAAGAAGAACGGTTGGTGGTTTTGAGGTTGTCCGGCAAGTGTCTTCCATACGTTCTCACCATCGAACTTGTTCATCCGCGGCATTTGCGAACCGGTCAGTTCAACAAGAGTAGGAGTAATGTCCAAGGCTGACAAGAACTGGTCGGAGACTTTGCCTTCCGGAATACGTCCGGGCATACGGGCTATGAAGGGAACACGCTGCCCGCCTTCGAAAGTAGTGCCTTTTCCTTCACGAAGTCCGCCCGTAGAGCCGCCGTGATTGCCGTAGCTCAGCCACGGGCCGTTGTCGGATGTAAACAATACCAAGGTATTATCATCCAAACCGTTTTCCTTCAATGTTTTCATTATTTCACCTACCGACCAGTCTATTTCCATTATCACATCTGCATATAGACCTTCCCCGGACTTTCCTTTAAACTTATCCGATACTCCGAGAGGGACATGAGGCTGTGTATAAGGTACATAAAGCAGGAAAGGTTCATCCTTATGCTTGTTGATAAACTCCGTTGCACGTTTCGTGATACGGGTGGTCATTTGATTCACCGTAGGGTTATACTCTACCACACGTTCATTGTCGTAAAGCGGCAGTGCCCGGTACGGATGTCCCGGTTGGGGATGGAAAGGCCACATATCATTGGAATAAGGCAAGCCGAAAAACTCATTGAAACCGTGTCTGAGCGGCAGATGTTCGGGAAGGCATCCCAAATGCCATTTACCGAAAATACCGGTAGCATAGTTATTCTGTTTCAGATAGTCGGCGAGGGTAAATTCATCGCTTTCCAATCCGTTTTCAGACAAGTAGTCTACGACTCCCTGCAAGCCTGCACGCTCGGCATATCGCCCGGTCAACAAGGCTGCTCGTGATGGAGTGGAAGCTGCCGCACCTGCATAAAAGTTAGTGAAACGGACACCTTCCGCCGCCAGTTTGTCCAGATTGGGAGTCTGCAAACGAAGGTTGCCGTAACAGTTCATGTCTCCATACCCCTGGTCGTCAGTCAGCATGATGACGATATTGGGCTTTTCTGCGGCGTTGCTTCTTGAAGAAGCATTCGCTGTTTCAGATGATTTTGAGTTTGAACCGTTGCAGGCGGATAATCCTGCAACAGCCAAACATAAAACTGATAAATTATTCATAAAACCTATTGTAAACTGTCATTTCTTTACTTTGAAGCTAAAGGCCAGCGGCTCGTTTTTCAAACCTTCAGGCAGGGTGACAGTCACTTTGCCGCCCTTGCAGGAGTACTTCACGCTCTTGCCGTTTTGTAACAGAGTCATTTTGCCTGTCGGCTCGTTACCTTCCCATTCAATGGTAGCAGGCAGTGTTTCTTTTTCGGGCAGGGCATAGATAGCATACAATGTCTTGCCGTCCTTGTTGGCAGTAAACCAGACTTTACCGCAGTTATAGTTTGGGGTAGTGCGGGTGGCGTAGATAGCCGCACCGTTCTGCTTCAGCCAGGCACCTACTTCTTTCAAGCGGTCGATAGCGTCTTGCTCAATTTCACCTTCCGGAGTGGGACCGATATTCAGGGCAAGGTTTCCGCCTTTGGCTACAATTTCAGCCAGCATATTGATTACCCATGAACAGGATTTGTATTCGGAGTCCGGACTCCAGCCCCAAGTCTTAGCCAAAGGTATACAGGTTTCCCACGGGTTGTTTATTTGCTTTTCAGGAACGACACGTTCCGGTGTCTGATAATTCTCGTTACGTCCCGGTACGGTTCTGTCCGCTACGATTAGTCCCGGTTGTTTAATGCGCGCTTTCTCTACTATTTCATCCATTTTGATGTCTTGTTCGGGCTTGCGTACCCAGCCGCCGTCGAGCCATAGGATATCGACATTTCCGTAATTAGTCATTAGTTCGTCAATCTGATTGGCGGTAAACTTCTGGAAGTTCGCCCATTTCTTAGGATACTTCTTGACATCATAGTTTACGTTACGGGTGGGAGTTGACCAGAACGGATCCCAATAATCAGTGTGATGCCAGTCCGGTTTGGAGAAATAAGTACCAATCATGAAGCCTTTCTGACGGAAAGCATCAAACAGGTGCTTGGTGACATCTGCATATTTACCGTTCTTGTATGGTCCTTTTGTGATGCCATAATCCGAATATTTGGAATCGTACATACAGAAGCCGTCATGATGCTTGGTAGTAAAGATGAGGTATTTGCATCCGGCTTCTTTCGCAATATCCGCCCAACGGGAAGGCTCAAACTTGACCGGATTGAATGAATCCGCCAGTCCCCAGTACCATTTCTTAAATTCGTCATAAGGTTTGTCAGGGGCTACTCTCTGTCTGCGCTTGGTAAAGCGGTCTTCCGAGCAAAGTAACCATGATTCCGTAATGCCCGGCACGGAATAAATTCCCCAGTGGTACATGATACCGAATTTCACATCTTGCCATTTATCCAGTTTCTCCAGTACTTTCGCATCGGTAGGCCATTCGTAGCTTTCCGAGCTTTCATGTATCAGTTCGCCGTCTTTCGTTCCGAATACTTTCTTGTTTTGTGCGTTCAGTGCCAGCGACAGGCCGATGCACGCAATGAGTGATAAAACTTTCTTCATAAATAATTCTTGTTATTGCATTAGTAATAGATATTTTATTTCTTTGAACCAGAAGTGCTCTCTACAAAAGCAGGCTCACCCTGCAATTGCCGTACTATGTCTTCCGCTTTTTCCACTTCCGTCTTCGTGCCGCAAATCAATAACGACACGCCGCCTTCGGCACCGTCCACACCACCTTTCGCCGTAACATGTACATCCACATCGGCAAATTCTTTGAGAGCTTCAATCTCTGTGTAAATATTGCCTTGCGTCACGTTGAGGCGTACGGTGCCTTTGCCACGCGGTGTATCTCCGTTCGTCAACTTCTGCATCTCGAACAGATCTTGTGTCGTTTCCTTTTCCAGTCCCACAGGTACAATCCAGCGTCCTTTGCCCCGGTCAGTATATTTACGTAGTTTGGCAACAGTGCCTCCGTCGGGAGCTCCTACACATACTGCTGCCTGACGTTTGGCGTAGTTCACCATATTGGCGCCTTTGAATACAATGTCTTTCGCATTCATACGACTCAAAGCATCGGCATAGGAAATATCAACCGGCTTTCCTTTCATCAATACTATCTCCGACAGACGTTTCATTCCTTTGGCAAAATCCTCTTTCGAACTTGGAAAGATTCGTCCTGTGACGAAGCTTCCCCGGGGAGTAGACAATCCTGCAAGCTCTTCTGCAAGGTAGGTATTGGTTGTTCCCAAAGTAATGATGACAATGCCGTTCTCTAATCTGTCCTTTACCTCTTTATTTGCGGAAATCCCTTTGGCTATCAATCGTTTGCTCTCGCTAACCGTCAACCGTGCGGTTGTCATATACTCATACGCTTGCTGCGAAGTAGTTTCCGTTATTTCTTTTTCTTTAGGTTGCTGCATACAACTACTGAATGAAAGTACTATTGCAGTTACCAGGATATAGTTTATTGTTTTCATATTCGATGTCTTTATCTGATTAGATTTCCAGTTCGGGTACTTTATCGACCAGCACTTTTTCATGGCCGTTTTCTTTGATAAGGGTAGTTTCACCTTTATAGTCGATACTTACGTTCTCTCCTTTTTTCGTATTGCGAATGAAGAAAGAGGGAGTACCTTTAGAAGATAGATTCACCTTGATGTGCCAGTCGCCTATCTCGATGCAGCCGTCTTTCAGGATTCTTGGTTGCTCAGAGGGTTTCTGTTTGGCGTGAGTATTGATAATTGTAGCAAAACGATATACTTTCTGTTTATCTGAAGTAGCGGTGAAATGCCAATGATTAGGGTATGTTTTAAAGTTACCTTTCTCGTCAGCAATCAGCCAGTTGACGGCAGGGGTAAAGAATTGACTGGTCGTATCGGTTTTCAATACACTGGTGGAGAAAAGGTACGCATCGGAAACACCGTTTTGGTTGGTAGCCTGAACGTGTATCCATCTCGAATTACTTTTATCTACATTCATTGGATTAATAACCGTATGCAGCAAGTAACTCCAAGTGACAGGCTGTTCAGCTTCGAGCTCATCATAGATAAAAGTAAGACCTGTCTTCCCAAGCTCTACAATATGGCGGCGGAAAGTTTTCAGACCAACCTCGTCCCAGCCATTTTCAGGGGTATATTCCAAACCGGCGGCTTTGCCGCGTTCTATCCAAAGCGGAGAAATTACTTTTCCGTATGCATTGGAGGCATCGCCTACCACATAACCGATATTTTCACTTACATAATAACGGGGTATCCAACCATAACCTTCAGTACCGATACGTTGTCCCATACCATTGACCAGAATCGTATTGTGAGCGCGAGATGCACGGTAACAATAAACAGCATGTTTATCGATAAAAGAAGTACAGTGACCTGCACTATAAAAAAGTGACTGTCCACCCCAGAAAGTATTGAAAGCATTCTGATTGGTCAACGCATGGGATGTGCCGCCATACGGGCTGCTACGAAAACTAATCATAGCACTATTTTCTGTCCGGGATAGATTGGTGGAGAATGAAGCCAGGCCGGATTGCGGGAAAACATGTCCCATAGGCAAGTCGGCAAGACCGGGCCCCACAGGTAGTGGCTTGTCACATTGCAAACGAAACCATGCTAATCCTCCTGCTTTAGAGGTTCCACCTTCATTCAGTATATTCGGTTGACGTGTCTGAATAGTACGCACATAATCAGCTGCATACGTATTTCCGCTCATCCGAGCGACAGCGTCCGCATAGCCGACTCTTACTCCTCTCGGTGTTAGCACCTTTTCATGAGAACTTCCATTTCCACCCGATTTGGAGAATGGGGGTTGCTGATAGATAGTGTACAGAGCCGAATCTTGATACCATGGGTCGGAGAAGAAATCAAATCCGGTCAGTCTGCTGTAAAAATAGGGAACTTCAATCAATGTACGCGTGTTTACCGTGAAGTAAGAGTCGCCATTGTGCCAGGCACCGTCTTGGTTCAGGCCGGGGAAACGGGCAAGCCATACGTTATAGCAGTAATCCACCCAAGTATCAGCCTCGGGCAACTCGCCATAAACAGTGAAAGCAGCCATGGTAAGAATCCGGAGCGTCATCTGCCAGACATGATTCTCTGCAATGTGGTTTTCCAGATAATTATTGTAATGGTCATACATCTTTGTTCCGTATTTCTTGATGCAAGCCAACAAATCTTTTTTAGTTGCCTCATCCAAAAGGTCGTAGAGCGCATCGTAAGCCAATGAACTAAGTGACACAAAAGTAGCATCATTGAAATCTCCTTTCACATTCCCGCTTTCACCCCAAGTGGTGACTTCCTTGATACGCTTGATGGCTTCGTCAGCATAGCGGCGTTCTTTAGTCAGCATATAAGCACGTATGATAGCTTCCAAGTTTGACTCTTCCCTGTCGACAATACGGCGACTCTCACGAGTAAGCATTGCATTGCGCTCCATTTCGCTAGTCAAATTAGCGGCTAACTTCGTGTTGACGTCATTAATAGACTTCATAGGTGTCTTCATCGCCTTGTTGGCAGCCGAAATATAAATTTTACGTTCGGGCTTGGAAGCGCTATGCCGGATAAAACCATCCCATTCATTCTTATCCAGCCAGACACGGGGATGTCCGTGAGGAACTTTGGCAAGAACTTCTTTCAGGGAAGGCGGACAAAACTTGTCCGGATTGGCTTCCACCGTGAACTGCTGAACCGTAGCCCATTCTGTTTTGTCGTTCATAACATTACCGTATTGCCAGTACCATACGCCGGGAGTCAAATCTTTCTCCGGATTGAAGAACGGCCAGCGGGTTTCCACCTGCATTACTCCGGTCTTGAAAGTGGGGTCTTGAGAATAGCGCAAGCTATAACGGACTTTACTCTTGTCAATTTTATGCTTAGTATCCAGACCGTCCAACCCGCTTTCTACCACATAAAGCCCTTCCTGCAACGGCCATTGAAAAGAGACGATGCGGTCAGCAACCACTGCTTTGTCGAGCGGTGAGGGAGTAGCACGCATTTCGTGCATCAAAGTGACATCTTTCAGCCGGATATTGGCAGGTGACTGTTGGGCATGAAGTCCGGATGTAAATAAACAAATTGTAAGGATATACAATGTTGGTTTCATGGTGTTTGTTATTAGCTCTGATAGTAAAATGTTTCTTACTCTATACTCAATCCCGTTTAGCTGAACTTCTTCAAATCCTTATACCGCTTCAGTGCCTCCAGATAATAATAATCGGCATAGTTCAGCGGCACATCCACCTCACTGTCATGCGGAAAGCTGCCGACCGAATGCATCAGTATAAATCCGTTGTTTTCCTTTTCTTTCGCCAGATAATCCGGTGAGGAAAGTTGTTTCAGTATATTCTCCGCATACTCTACGTAGCTGTTACTTAACTTTTTATCTTCTGAATATCCACACAATTCGAGCAAAGCGGAAGCTGTGACAGCCGATGCGGATGCATCCCGCGGAGCATTCGGAATCCCCGGTGCGTCATAATCCCAATAAGGGATATAATCATTCTCCGACGGACGGTTCTCCATAATGAAGCGTGCTATCTTATGAGCCGCATCCAGATAAACGGGATTTTTGGTAAATCGGTAGCACATGGTATAGCCATAGACTCCCCACGCCTGTCCACGCGCCCAGGCCGAAGAATCGGAATAGCCTTGGAAAGTTCCTTTGGATTCTACTTTTCCGCTTGGAACAGAATAACTGACTACATGATACGAGGTCATATTATCGCGAAAATGATTCTTCAGTGTCTTATCGGCATGAGCGATTGCAATATCCTGATATTTTGAATTTCCCGTTTGCTCGGATGCCCAGAATAGCATTTCGAGATTCATCATATTATCAATGATAACCGGATAACTCCAATCACCAAAATCCCACGAACGAATCAATCCGACTTCCGGACTAAAACGTGCACAAAGGCTTTCGGAAGAGTTTATCAAAATCTGCTTATCCTTCGGTTCCGGCTTCAGACGGAGCGCTTGTCCATAACTGCAATACATCATAAAACCAATATCATGGTTTCCTGTATAATATTGAATATCTTCCAGGCGGTTGGTGTATTTGCGGGCTTCCTCCGCCAAAGCCTCATCTCCTGTCAGTTCATAGGCCAGCCACATAGAACCGGGATAAAAACCGCTTGTCCAGTCTTTGCCATTTTCTAGGCGATAGCTCCCGTCCGGTTTGGTAGAACGCGGGAAACAAGCGGTATCCGGTACATCTTTCAGTTTCTCCGCCATATACAGCAACTGTGAATTGGAAGTTTTCACTGCGTTCTCAAACCATTCCGGTGCATCCGCTTTGGGAATGCTGCAAGCAGTCAGCAGACTCATCCCTAAAACTGCGACATACAACTTTCTTTTCATTTTCATATTTACAGCTTTAATGTTATATTTATTATCATTCGAAACACTTGTTCTTACTGATAGCAAAAGTAGAGATTGGCGAAAGAAAAGCCTTTATATATCTGTTTTTTAATCCTTGATTTCACACGCGCCGATGTAGATTTTATCCAAAATGCTTTTGTTTTTGTCTACTTTCATATAAAAACACAAAAATTGCGCACATCTTCTTCGAAAAGAGGATGTGCGCAACTATAATTCAGACTGCAAATTTACTTATCTTACAATATCTTCCGGAAACTTAGCCGGCATCTCCACCCTCTTCCAGGTTTCATAATACCAGGTGTTCAACTCATTTCCATTCAAATCATTCTTGATAAAATATTTCAGATGGAGATAATCATTGTCCTTAATCTCGAATTCCAAAATATTGTCCTGATTGTCCAGCATCGGGAGATGAATATTCTTCTCGATACTTTCCTTATAAGAATCGTCCGTGAGTTGTTTATAAGTACCATATCCAGTAATAATCGCATCCGCACCGGGAATAATGGTAAAGTTGACGATTTGTCCGTCATCACTCAATACTTTAAATGTATTACTGGGTTTCAACGCTCCCGGAACATCGGGAGACTCGGATACATAATGGCAGAGCTGCCAAATACCTTTCAAATCGGCCGCTTTGAATTTGGTTTTCTTCTGGGCCGTCGCACCTGTTACCGCTAACAACATTATTGAAAGCATGGTAAAGAAATAGAGCTTTTTCATTGTTGTATTATTTTAGTTAACACTCTCGAATGCGTATTTCCAAATATAAAACCATCATACCAGGACTTTACAAGCTTTTTCTGATTGTTCATCCCACGCTCTTCTAACGCCTGAAATACTTCTTCTTCCGAAAATCCGAAACAGGTTTCATACTCCGTTGATGTCGTTGTTACAACGTTAAGATTATTTAAATCTGAAAATACAGATTCTTTCGACACGCGTGTAATCCCTGTCATCATTGCTCTTTCCAAATATGGATTTGTCTTAAACGTTGCATTAAATAAACTTCTGATAAATGCTGTAAATTCTTTCCAATATCCATAGAGATAAGCTTCCTGCATCGGGGTATCATATTCATCCAGCAAAATAATAACTTTCTTTTTATAATACCGGCTCAGGCAATTTGCCAGATTTTTTACCGCATTACAGATTGTATCATTTGCCACCTGTTTTTTGATTCCTGGATTTTTTGCATAATAATCTAACTCTTCAAAGCATTTCCTCTCACCATCCGTAAGTTCATTACTTTCAAGCAGATACCTATGTTCTGAATAGGCTTCATTGATCGCCATGATAATCCCATCTCTGGCATCTTCATAATTACTGCCTTTAATTGCGGCAAAACTCAGAAAAATTACCGGATAGGTTCCTTGCATTTTACGATACTTTTCCTTTTTCCAGACTGCCAATCCTTTAAAAAGGTCTTCCCGTCCTGTAAATTGATTGGAAAAGAAACAATTCAGCATACTCATATTCAATGTTTTTCCAAATCTACGCGGTCTGGTGATCAAAGTAATTTCATCTTTTGATTCCCACCACTTACAGATCAGATCTGTTTTATCAATATAAAAACAATCATTCTCCCGAAGAGATACAAAATTCTGTTTTCCGATACTGATTACTTTTTG
>OMCH01000052.1_pt1 | contig 64039 bp, 40 predicted proteins | sample 1674341 | NCBI WGS metagenome assembly OMCH01 (sample SAMEA103958164, study PRJEB25191) | human gut metagenome | biome: human-associated habitat [ENVO:00009003]; feature: intestine environment [ENVO:2100002]; material: feces | place: Germany | collected 2013/2015
AAGAGGCTCGCGTCAAAGATCGCCAGACAAAACACCTGCAGGTCAAGACTCCGGAGATGCGCTCGCTGGCAGACTCGCAGTTGGAAGAAATCCAGGACTTGATCCGTGCCACGGGCATCATCGCAGCGACAGATCCGGAATCGGCGGTTTTGTTGGAGATGGTAAATGATTTGATGGATGATATGAACGGGGTGACCCGTAACTTCAAGACCGTGTTCAACCAAAGCACGGCGCAAAAAGAAGCCAATAAGAAACCGGACGAAGGAGAAAGTGGCGATGGCAACTTGGAATTTGTCCCGGTGGAGAAATAATGAATCATAAAAAACAAATAAGGAGAATGGAGGTGTGGAGTTGCTGCTTCTGTTTTTTCCTTTCAATATTAATAATATAATTGAAAAGGTGCTTATGAAAAGAAATTTGACATTAGCCTTATTATGCCCGGTCTTTGGTATATGTTCCCTAGTGGCTCAGAACCGAACCGTGGTTGGAACCGTGACTTCCGCTGACGATGGGCAACCTGTTATCGGGGCGTCTATCGTAGTAAAAGGAACAACAATTGGAACCGTCACAGACATGGACGGAAAGTTTACCTTGGAAGTTCCGGAAAATGGAAAGATCCTGAGTATCTCGTATGTTGGTATGAATCCTCAAGACGTTGCCGTGAAATCGAGTGTGTATGTGGTCATGCAGTCGGATACGCGGAACTTGGAAGAAGTGGTTGTAACGGCGCAAGGTTTGACTCGTAAACAGAAATCTTTAGGATATGCAACCCAGCAGATCAAATCGGATGATTTGATGCAGGCTCGCCAAACGGATTTAAACAATGCCTTGGTAGGTAAGGTATCAGGTGTCCGTTTCTTCGGGTCGTCTGGTGCGACTTTCGATGCCGGTAAGGTGGTTTTGCGTGGTACTTCTTCTTTGAGCAATGCTGGCGGTGATGAGCCAATCTATGTGGTTGATGGAGTGATTACGAATAATATGTCGTTCAACATGGATGATGTGGAGTCTGTCAATGTATTGAAGGGTCCGGCTGCAACAGCGTTGTATGGTGCGCGTGGTGGTAACGGTGCGATCATTATCACAACAAAGGGCGGAACGACCGGAGATCATGGTGAGATTTCGGTAAGCCATACGATCGCTTGGGACAAGGCCGTATTCCACAATGACATCCAAAAAGAATACGGAGGTGGTTATCTGGGTGCACAAGGAGAGATGCCTACCTTTAAATATGATCCGAGCATACATCCGGATTATCTGGCCCAGATGGATGGAGTACGGTACTACGATTATGGTAATGATGCCAGTTGGGGACCTCGTTTTGATGGTAAACCATATGCGCCTTGGTATGCCTGGGACCCGACACATCCGAAATTCGGACAAACAGATGCTTGGGATTCGCGCATGGACTTAGGCGATTTGTTCCGGACCGGTTTGAGCAATACGACGAATGTGGCAATGACCCGTTCGGGTAATAATTATATGAGCCGTATCTCATTTACCAATGTCTCGCGCCAGGGTGTTACCCCGAACAGTGACGCTGCCCGCCGCTTCTTGTCTGTCAAAACACGTTTTAAACCCATTGATCGTTTGACTGTATCATTGGATTATAAATATACTTATCGTAAGAACCATAATGCTGCATCAGAAGGTTACGCGGAAGCCGGTAACGCCTTATATTCTTATCAGCAGTGGGGACACACGAATGTGGATTTGGCCGAATTGAAGAACTATAAACGGGAAGACGGTAGTAACCGTTCTTGGAATATTACTAGTCCGACCAATCTGACCCCGACATTCCATGAAAACCCGTTCGCCATATTTAATGACTACAACCGTAGGCAAACCTACCAGTGGAATGTATTTAGCGGAGATGCCGAATTGGATATTATCAAGAACTTGAAAGCTGGTATCCGCGTGAATGGAAATATGCGTAGTTATAAGTATGAAGAGGAAATTCCGCAAAACCTGTTTGGTATGACTTCTTCATACAAGCAAGATCAGAATCAGCTGATGGATATCCAGACACAGGGACGTTTGACGTGGAACGATCATTTCTTCAACGAACGATTATCTGCTGATGCCGCTTTGTTTTTTGAAGATCGCGTATATGATTTAGACGAGTTGGGAGCATTCACTCGCGACGGCTTGTTTATGGATAAATTTTTCAATATGGCAGCCTCTTCTGGTTTGGCAGGCGGTAGTAATAAGAAGACCCGCCAGCATGATCAGAGCGTATATGGTACGGCTACATTAGGTTGGGATAATACTTACTATTTGGATTTCTCATTGCGTAATGACTGGACATCTACGTTACATCCTGATAAAAATAGTTTTTTATATGGAGGTGTTTCTGTAGCTGCTATTGCTAGTAACTGGATTAAGACTGATTGGTTGGATTTCTGGAAGCTGAGGGCTTCTATGGCACAAGTCGGTTCAACGATGTCTCCTTATAATGTTTATCCGACTTACAATGTGAAAGATAGTAATGGTACAGTCATCAAATACGGACAGCTGTCAACCATGTGGCACAGCTCAAATCTGAGAGATCCGTATATTGAACCGACTATTTCTACTTCTTATGAAATCGGTACGGAATGGCGGATGTTCAATGACCGTTTTTGGGGAGATTTCAACTTCTATAATCGTGATTCAAAGAACCAGATCATCAACGTGAACACAACCCCGGCAAGTGGATACAGAAGCCGTAAGATGAATGCAGGTTTGATTCGTAATCGCGGTGTCGAATTGTCATTGGGTGGTGAAATCATTCGTACGAAAGACTGGTCTTGGGAATTGAATGCCAACTTGGCGCACAACCGTAATACATTGGAAGAGCTGGTTGAAGGACAGGATGTCTATCAGATCTATTGGTTGAGTTTCTCTTCTCGTGTTTATTCATATGCAGAAGTTGGGAAACCTATTGGAGTAATTCGCGCTTCAACTTGGAAGAAAGATCCGGAAGGACGTATTATTTTGACCGATCGAGGTGATCCAAATCATCCATACGGACAATATGCTCCTCAACTCAATACAACAGCTCAGGAAGAAGTAGGTAATGTGCAGCCGGACTTGACCGGAGGTTTTTCAACTTCACTTCGTTTCAAGAATTTCCATTTAGGAGCTTCGTTCGACTTCCAGATTGGTGGTTGTTTGGCTTCTGTTACCAACATGTTCGGTGAAGGTTCCGGTTTGTTGGCTTCTACAACAGGATTGAATGATAAAGGTAATCCGGTACGTAACCCGGTATCCGAAGGTGGTGGTGTGCGAGTGGACGGTGTTGTTGAGAACGCAGATGGTTCATTTACCCCACAAACAGCATACGTTGATGCTAACTACTATTACCAGAGTCGTAAAAGTTTGATTTGGGAAGACTATGTATATGATGCCAGCTATGTAAAGATGCGTGAATTGTCTATTGGTTATGATGTCCCCAAGTCTTTCTTGCAAAAAGTGAATTGTGGTGTAAAACAAGCCAGCGTATCTTTTGTTGCACAGAATCCTTGGCTGATCTATTCGGCTGTACCGAATATCGATCCGTCAGAAATGGGTGCTGCAGATTATAATTTCTTGGAAGGAGGTCAGGCCGTTTCTGTACGTACTTTTGGTTTTACTGTGAATCTTACGTTCTAACTTAAAAGATGATTAGTTTATGAAAAAAATAAAATTATATGCATTAGCACTTGCCGGATTGTTGTCGTTTGCCGGTTGTGGGGATTTTGGGGATGATAATATAGATCCAAACAATCCGTCGAAGCCAGAAACCCGCTTCATGTTCACGTATGTCTGCCGGAATGTGGCTCAGTTTGCCTATATCGGCAACTACAATCCATGGACGCAACTGTTCCCACAGTATTTGGCGGAACGCCAGAATATCCAGTATTCAAATTATGAATTGAAAGACTTCAATACGGGTCCTTATTATTACGAATATATCCGTAACCTGAATGCGATTATCAAATTGAATACTGATGAGGCAACCAAGTCTGAATCGAATGTGGTGAATTTGGGATCTACCGAAAATCAAATTGCCGTTTGCCGTACTTTGCGTGCATACTATTATATGCATTTGACAGATATGTTGGGGATGATTCCTTATACGGAAGCTGTTATGGGCGATGAAGGTAATTTCAATCCTAAATATGATACTCAAGAGTTTATTTATGAGGATTTGGATCGGGAATTGACTGAAGCTTACGCCCAATTTAATGAAGGTGGATCATTGAACGAAACTTATGATATTCTTTACAACGGAGATGTGGCGAAGTGGAAGAAATTTAACGCTTCGTTACGAATGATGATGGCTATCAAATTATCTGATGTTGCTCCAGAAGCTGGTAAAGCTCGTTTTGCAAAAGCTTTTGCTGACGGTGGTATGAAAGATAATAGCGAAATGTTCCAATACAAATATCTGATGGAAAATGCGAATCAGAATCCATTGTATGAAAATATCGTTGTACAAGGTCGTCGAGATTTTGCTCCGGCAAAGACGATTTTGGATCAGTTGATTGCATATAATGATCCTCGTTTGGCAGAATATGCTGTGCCGAATTCCAAAGGTGAATATGCAGGTGTTCCTTTTGGTATCACACAGTCTGAAATTGTCAACTACACTGATCAAGCAGGTTTTAATGAACGCTATTACCAACAAAATTCACCGATCGTGATTATTTCACCCTCCCATATCCTGCTGATTGAGGCTGAAGCAGCTACACGTGGTTGGATCAGTGCTGATCCCGAAGAATTATATAAAGAAGGTATTAAGGCTTCTTTTGCCCAGTATGGCCTAGAAGACAAATTTGATGCCTATTATGCGCAGGCGGATATTAAATTCGATGGCTCTGTCACGCAGAAGATCGAGAAGATTGCTATGCAGCGTTGGTTGGCAAACTATATGCAGGACGGTGTGGAAGCTTGGTCTGATTGGCGTCGATTGAATGTGCCGAAGTTATATCCAGGTAGTGCAGCTGCTGTAACACATATTCCGTATCGTCGAGTTTATTATCCAGACGATTATAATACGAATCTGGATAATTATAATGCTGCTATTGCGGTACAAGGTGCAGATGATATGGATACCCGTGTATGGTGGGATGTCGCAGACAATAATTGACAACCTTTTCATAAATACACAATAGCCTTATAGATTAAGGTCACATAGAAAATGTATAGGGGGGCATGCTTGTGAAAGTGTGTCCCTCTTTTTATAGAACATTGTCCGATTTTTCTGTAAGTTTGCGGAAAAAGAAACAGATATGAATATAGAAGAAGCTCGACAATACTGTTTGTCTTTAAAGAATGTGACAGAAGGCTTGCCTTTCGGTGACGATTTTCTCGTGTTTAAGGTTGAGGGAAAGATGTTTGCCCTGCTTCCGCTGGATGGAAATGAGCCGAGGATTACATTGAAATGTCATCCGGACTTTACTGACGAGCTTCGTGATCACTTTTCGGCTGTCGAACCGGCTTGGCATTTTAATAAGAAATATTGGAATTCGATTTTTCTGGATCGAGATATGAGTCGGGAAGATATTTGTCATTGGATCAGCCATTCTTATTGGGAAGTGATTTCCAAATTACCTAAGAAAATAAAACTTTTATATCCGCATGAATCAGATGAATGAAGAGAATTTACCTATGTTGATACATATTTCGGAGACAAGTTCGACGAATACCTATATGCATGAATTACTGGAGCGGGAAAAAGTACCCGAAGGCTCTTGTGTGTGGGCTGATTTTCAAACGGCAGGCCGTGGACAGATTGGAAATGTATGGGAATCGGAAGCCGGGAAGAACTTGACATTTAGTATCGTGATTTATCCGAACTTTTTACCGGCGAACCGTCAGTTCCTGATCTCGGAACTTTCGGCTTATAGTGTGAAGGAATTGTTGGATAAATATATTTCGGATATTACGGTAAAGTGGCCGAATGATGTGTACTGGAAAGACCGGAAAATTTGTGGTATGTTGATAGAAAATGACTTGTCGGGTCAGAACTTGTATGCTTCTGTTTCAGGTATTGGTATTAATCTGAATCAAAAGGAGTTTTATGGAGGAGCTCCGAATCCGGTTTCTTTATGGCAAATATTGGGACATGAGGTGGATCGGGAAACATGCATGCAGGAGTTTCTCGATATATTTTATGCCAATTACGTATTGATTCTGGAAGGACGTGAAAATGAATTGCACGATAAATACATGCAGTCATTGTATCGGAAAGAAGGGTTTTACTGGTATGAAGATGCTAACGGGCGTTTTGAGGCGGCCTTACAAGGAATCGAACCGACCGGGCATCTTTTGTTGGCCTTGAAAGACGGGACGGTTCGTCGTTATGAATTCAAAGAAGTGAAATATATACTTCCCGGCTGACCGATTTGATTGGGAAAAGCGAAGGAAAAAGAAGCTGACGAAAAAAATTTATAGAAGAAAAGCCGATGGAATCGCCCTATTCGAATAAGTCGCACTTACCTGTTGATAACTTTTTTATTCTTTATTTGGAAGGTAAATAAGTAAATGTGTAATTTTACAATCCGAAATCGACAGATGTTTACAAATCAAACAGGTACGCCAATTTCGAGAAGTAAAGTTTTAACTTAAAAAGGGAATGAGATGAAGGAGCAGGAGATCGTTTATCATGTGCCGGTCTTGTTGGAGGAAAGTCTGGAAGGTATGGCTATTCGTCCGGATGGCGTCTATGTAGATGTCACCTTTGGTGGCGGAGGACATTCACTCGAAATCCTGCGTCGTTTGGGTGATCAAGGGCATCTATATGGTTTTGATCAGGATGCGGATGCCGAAAAGAATATACCCGATGATCCTCGTTTTACCTTTGTAAGAAGTAATTTCCGGTATCTGTATAACTTCATGCGTTATCATCAGGAAGTCGGAAAGGTAGATGCTTTATTGGCCGATTTAGGCGTTTCCTCTCATCATTTTGATGATAAAGAACGAGGTTTCTCCTTCCGTTTTGAAGGGCAGTTGGATATGCGTATGAATACGCGCGCCGGACAGACTGCGGCAGACATACTGAATACTTATACTGAAGAAGCTTTGGCAGATGTGTTTTATTTGTATGGGGAAGTAAAAGTGGCCCGAAAGTTGGCTTCAATGGTTGTTAAGGCCAGAGAGGCAAAAGCTTTTGAGACTATAGAAGATCTGCTGGAAGTGGTCAAGCCTTTTGTTGGCAGAGACAAGGAAAAGAAATTCCTGGCACAGGTATTTCAGGCATTACGTATAGAAGTAAACGATGAAATGCGTGCTTTGCGCGAAATGCTGATGGCAACTCTGAAGGTGTTGAAGCCGGGAGGAAGGTTGGTAGTTATTACTTACCATTCTTTGGAAGATCGTCTGGTAAAGAATTTCCTGAAGAGTGGAAACTTTGAAGGAAAAGCCGAACAGGATTTCTTTGGAAATGTCCAGTCGCCTTTCAAATTGGTAAATAATAAGGTGATCGTTCCTTCGGCTGAGGAAGTAGAACGGAATCCACGGTCAAGAAGTGCCAAACTGCGGATTGCGGAACGAAAATAGAAAGGATTTATGAGTATGGAAGCAACGGATAAAACTACTAATCAGGATAAGAAGAGAAAACATTTTTCTTTTCTTTATGTATTGGGTGGAGGTTTTCTGAAAGAGGATTTCTTCACACGCCATACACGTATGATTGTATTGGTGGTGATTTTGATATTCTTCTTTATCGGGAACCGATATACTTGTTTGCAGAAACTAAGAGAAATAGACCGTTTGCAGCAGGAGTTGAGGGATGTCCGGTTTGAGGCACTCTCTATTTCATCTGAGCTGACCGGTAACAGTCGTCAGTCGCAGATCGAAATGTTGATAGAAGAACAAGGTATTGACTTGGAAGGAGCCACAACTCCTCCGTATGAATTGAAGAAATAAGCATGGCGGATGATACGAACATAGAGGATAAAAAAGTCAAGGACGGCAGCATCTTCTTTTCCTATTTGGTAGTTGTCTTGTTCTTGGCTGTATTGGCAGTCTTGATTGTCATGAAGGCTTTGAATACGGCCTTTGTGGAAAAAGATCGCTGGCTGGCATTGGCAAAAACTCAGATTATGCCTGATAGGACCGTTTTACCAAGTAGAGGTAATATCTATTCGTTTGATGGGAAGCTGATGGCTACTAGTGTGCCTCGTTATTATACCTATTTGGATTTCAAGGCCGACGGTTTTCTGTTGGATACTTTTTTATACTCTAAGCGGAATGGAATAGATTCTTTGTCGGTCTATTTGTCGAGAAAATTTAAGGACAGGAGCCCTGCCGGATATAAAAGTCATTTGTTGCGTGGCTTGAAATCGAAGAGTCGTCAGTATCCGGTTCATGTTGGGAAAGTTTCTTATTCCGACTTGAAAGAAATGAAGAAGTATCCGTTCCTGCGGTTGAATCGTTTCAAGAGTGGCTTTTATACCAAAGAAATGGTCGATCGCCAACGTCCGTTTGGAACATTGGCAGCCCGTACGATTGGAGATGTATATGGTGAGATTGATACTTCTGGGGTAACTAAAGGAAAGAACGGACTTGAACTACAATATGACTCGTTGTTGAGAGGGAAACCGGGTGTCAGCTCAGTTCGTCGTATCGGAGGGCGTTGGACAAATGTGATCGAACAGGAACCTGAAGAAGGGATGGATATCCGCTCAACCATTGATATAGATATTCAGGATATCACAGAGAAATCTTTGTTGGATATGCTGAAGAAGATAGATGCTGCTTCCGGAACAGCAGTTGTCATGGAGGTAAAGACTGGAGAGATAAAGGCCATTACCAATATGGGACGTATTCGGGAAGGTGTGTATGGAGAAACGGTGAATCATGCCGTAGCAGATGAAACGGAACCGGGTTCAACATTCAAGGTTGCCTCTATCATGGTTGCTTTGGAAGACGGGGTTTGTCAACCGGGTGATACTGTTGATACGGGGAATGGTATATATATGTATAAAGGCTCCCGTATGACCGATCATAATGCGAACAAAGGTGGATATCATGAGATCACGGTAGAACAGGCTATTTGGTATTCATCGAATATCGGTGTGGCTAAGACTATTTTGAAAGGATATGAGAACAATCCGACGAAGTTCGTGGAAGGTTTATATCGGATTGGAATGAATGCGGATCTGCAAATAGATATACCGGGTGCTGGGCGTTCCAAGATTCGTCGGCCGGACGATAAGAAACATTATTGGTCGAAAACGACGTTGCCGTGGATGTCTTTTGGATATGAAACACAGATCCCTCCCATTTCTACGTTGGCATTTTACAATGCGATTGCCAATAATGGTACGATGATGCGACCCTATTTTGTCAAGGAAATCATGCATCGGGGGAAAAGTGTTCAGAAGTTTTCTCCACGTGTGCTCATCCCTTCGATCTGTTCGGATAATACATTGCATATAATCCAAAAGATGTTGGTTGGGGTTGTAGAACAAGGAACTGGAAAAGCAGTACATTCGGATATTATCCGGATAGCCGGTAAGACGGGAACTGCCCAGATCGCTTCGGGAGGTGTATATCGGCAAGCAGGACACCAGGTCGCTTTTGCCGGATATTTCCCGGCCGATGATCCGATGTACAGTTGTATCGTGGTGATTCGTCAGCCAAGAATCGGGTATCCTTCGGGTGGTACGATGTCGGGTGGAGTCGTGAAAGCTATTGCAGAAAAGATTTATTCAAGTCATATTTCGATTCCGATAGATGAAATGAAACCGGATTCGATGGCAGTCTTCTTGCCCATGGTAAAAGGAGGAGAGAAAAGAGCTGTCGAAAATGTGTTGGATGAACTGGATATTACATTTGATAGTGACAGTACAGAAACAAACTGGGTAAAGACAACCCGTGATAAGGAACGGAATCGGATTGTTTTGGAAGATGTCACAGTACGAAATGGATTGGTGCCGGCTGTGTTTGGCATGGATGCGAAAGACGCTGTCTTTTTACTAGAGTCTGCAGGTTTGCGGGTTACATTGTCGGGTGCCGGTCGTGTAACTTCCCAGAGTGTTTCTCCGGGACGTCGTGTTTCAAAAGGACAAACTATATTATTAACATTAAAGTGACTATGGAATTACAAAAACTGATTCAAGTATTGGATGCTCCTGTTGTGACAGGAACTCTGCAAGCGGAGATTGCAGGAATTCAGTCCGATTCCCGTCGGATTGAACCAGGTTTTCTGTTTGTAGCCGTTCGGGGAACAGCGGTAGATGGCCATGCCTATATTGCTGGAGCATTGGAAAAAGGTGCAGCAGCAGTGGTCTGCGAGGAAATACCGGAAGGCTTGAATGATCAAAGTATATTCGTGGTGGTAAAAGACTCTGCCGAGGCTTTAGGCAAGTTGCTTTCCGCATGGTATGGCCACCCTTCAGATAAACTGGTATTGGTGGGTGTTACAGGTACGAACGGAAAAACAACGATTGCTACCTTATTATATCAGATGTTCCGGAAACTAGGACATAAGGTCGGACTTATTTCTACGGTTTGTAATTATATTGATGGCGAAGCTATTCCAACAGAACATACAACTCCCGATCCGATAACGTTGCATGCGTTGATGGCTCGTATGGTGGAAGCTGGGTGTGAATATGCCTTTATGGAAGTAAGTTCACATTCGATCGATCAGAAACGCATCAGTGGTCTTTCTTTTAATGGCGGTATTTTTACGAATCTGACACGAGATCATTTGGATTATCATAAAACGGTAGAGAATTATCTGAAAGCGAAGAAGAAATTCTTTGATGACCTGCCGAAAACTGCTTTTGCTCTGACAAATCTAGATGATAAGTCTGGAATGGTAATGCTGCAAAATACGGCAGCCAAGAAATTGACTTACTCTTTACGGACATTAGCTGATTTCAAGGGAAAGATATTGGAATCACATTTCGACGGAACGGAACTGTTGATAAATAATCGGGAAGTATCGGTTCACTTTGTCGGTCGTTTCAATGCATATAACTTGTTGGCTGTCTATGGTGCTGCCGTGAGCTTGGGAAAAGATCCGGAAGACGTTCTGCTGGTGTTGAGCACCCTGCATTCGGTTTCTGGGCGGTTTGAAACGATCCGTTCGCCTAAAGGATATACTGCGATTGTGGATTATGCTCATACTCCTGATGCCTTAACCAATGTATTGAATGGTATTCATGAAGTGTTGGATGGCAATGGAAAGGTAATTACCGTAGTCGGATGTGGAGGAAACCGGGATAAAGGAAAACGTCCGATGATGGCCAAAGAAGCTGTTCGACTAAGTGATCAAGTGATTTTGACCTCTGATAATCCTCGCTTTGAGGAACCGGATACCATTATACAGGATATGGTAGCAGGATTGACACCTGCTGATCTGGAACAGACGTTATGTATTACAGATCGGGAGCAGGCAATCAAAACGGCTGCCAAACTGGCACAGAAAGGCGATGTCATTCTGATTGCAGGAAAAGGACATGAAGATTATCAGGAAATAAAAGGTGTGAAACATCATTTTGATGATCGGGAAATAGTAAGGAACTTGTTTGCTAATCAACAAGCGTAAGAGACATGTTATATTATTTGTTTAATTATTTGGATCAGTTGGATTTTCCGGGTGCGGGTATGTTTAAGTACGTCTCCTTCCGTTCGGGTTTGGCATTGATACTTTCATTGTTTATATCCACGGCAATCGGTCGGAAAATCATAGATCGGTTACAGTATTTACAGATCGGGGAAACGATTCGTAATTTGGGACTTGAGGGAGAATATAGCAAGAAGGGAACGCCTACCATGGGAGGTATTATCATTATCATTGCGATTCTGGTCCCGACATTACTTTGTGCCCGATTAAGTAATATTTATGTCTTGCTCATGCTTGTTACCACTCTTTGGTTAGGAGCCTTGGGCTTTGCCGATGATTATATTAAGGTATTCAAGAAGAATAAGGAAGGCATGCATGGCCGGTTCAAGATTATCGGACAGGTTGGGTTGGGATTGATCGTTGGTTTGGTTTTGTTTCTAAGTCCCGATGTGGTAATTAAGGAAAATATGGAGGTTCGCCATGATAATGTGATTGAAACGGTGAAATTCCATACGCTGGAAAAGAAATCTACCAAGACAACCATTCCGTTCGTCAAGAACAATAACTTTGATTATGCCATGCTGGTTGACTGGGCTGGCGAATACAAGCAAGAAGCGGCTTGGATATTATTCGTCGCCATGGTGATTTTTGTGGTAACAGCTGTTTCTAATGGAGCCAATCTGACAGACGGATTGGATGGATTGGCCGCCGGAACATCGGCTATCATTGGTGTTGCGCTGGGTATCTTGGCATATATGTCATCCCACTTCCAGTTTGCCTCATTCCTGAATATTATGTTTATTCCAGGAGCCGAGGAATTAACTGTCTTCGCATCAGCTTTCATTGGTGCTACTATTGGGTTCTTGTGGTACAATGCTTTCCCGGCGCAAGTATTTATGGGAGATACAGGAAGTCTGACGTTGGGAGGTATTATCGCTGTATTTGCCATTATCATCCGGAAAGAATTGTTGATCCCGATTCTATGTGGAATCTTTTTGGTAGAAAGTTTGTCGGTTATCTTACAGACTTGTTACTTTAAATATACAAAGAAGAAATATGGAGAAGGACGTCGTATCTTTAAGATGGCACCTTTGCACCATCATTTCCAGAAAGCCGGAAATGCCGGTATTCAGGCGTTGATACAAAAACCGTTGAATAAAGTGCCAGAGTCGAAGATTGTAGTTCGCTTTTGGTTGATCGGTATTATTCTGGCAGTTATTACGATTGTTACGTTAAAGATGAGATAAAGATGAGTAAGAGAATTGTTGTATTGGGGGCAGGTGAAAGCGGTGCAGGTGCTGCGTTTCTGGCTAAGAAAGAAGGCTTCGATGTGTTTGTATCTGATCTTTCTGTTATCAAACCCAAGTATAAGAAAATGCTGGATTCCCATGCGATTCGCTGGGAAGAAGGACAACATACGGAATCTGACATCTTGAATGCCGATGAAGTAATCAAAAGCCCGGGAATTCCGGATAAGGTACCCATTATTCAGAAACTGAAAGCACAGGGTACACCTATTATTTCGGAGATTGAATTTGCTGGTCGTTATACGGATGCGAAGATGATTTGTATTACCGGTAGCAATGGGAAGACAACGACTACCTTGTTAACTCATCATTTGTTGACGGAAGCTGGTGTAGATGCAGGATTGGCTGGTAATGTAGGAAATAGTCTGGCTTTACAAGTAGCCGAGAATCCGCATCCGGTTTATGTTATCGAATTAAGCAGTTTCCAATTGGATAATATGTACGATTTCAAGGCTGATATAGCTATTCTGCTGAATATTACTCCTGATCATTTGGATCGTTATAATTATGAAATGCAGAATTATGTGGATGCCAAATTCCGTATTATTCAAAATCAGACAGAGAAAGATGCTTTCATCTTTTGGAATGATGACCCGATTATCGCCCGCGAGATCAAGAAACATCATCCAAAGGCAACTCTTTACCCTTTTGCTGAAACTCATGAAGAAGGTACTAAGGGATATGTGGAAAATAATCAAGTAATCGTAGAAACTGAAAACGGGACTTTCACAATGGAACAAGATTTATTAGCATTGACAGGAAAACATAATCTGTATAATTCGCTGGCATCAACTATTGCAGCAAAGATTATGGATATCCATGACGAGAAGATCCGGGCTTCTTTAAAGAACTTTGCTGGTGTTGAACATCGGTTGGAAAAAGTGGCTCGTGTACGTGGCGTGGATTATATCAATGATTCGAAAGCTACCAATGTCAATTCTTGTTGGTATGCCTTGCAATCAATGCGTACTCCTGTCGTTTTGATCTTGGGTGGAACTGATAAAGGTAACGACTATACTGAGATAGAAGCATTGGTAAAAGAAAAGGTACGGGCTTTAATCTTCTTGGGTGTTGATAACCGGAAATTACATACCTTCTTTGATGATAAGATTGCTCAGATAGAAGATGCCGGTTCAATGGAAGAAGCCGTGAATAAAGCGTATCGGTTAGCACAGAAAGGCGATACTGTGTTGCTTTCTCCGTGTTGTGCCAGCTTCGACTTGTTTACTTGCTACGAAGATCGGGGAGATCAGTTTAAGGCGTGTGTCCGTAATCTCTAACAAATAGAAAGGTAATATTATGGATCTGGCGAGTAGATTATTTAAGGGCGACCGTGTCATTTGGATCATATTCATGTTTTTGTGTCTGATCTCGGTGACGGAGGTATTTAGTGCGACCAGTACGATCGCTTATCGGAATGCAAATTATTGGATGCCGATCATTCGCCATACCTCTTTTTTATTGATGGGTTTTGCCGGCGTATTGATCTTGCATAATCTCCCGTATAAGGTCTTTATAGGATTTGGATTGTTCTTGCCTGTTGCGATTTTCCTTTTGGCGATTACTCCTTTTGTTGGTGTTGAAATCAATGGAGAACCTCGTTGGATGGAGATTCTTGGCATTCGTTTCCAACCTTCTGAATTGGCGAAGCTATCTGCCGTTTGTTATATGGCATTGGTTTTGAGTAAACGGGATAAATTTACCGATGCCCAAATGTTTAAGTATATTTTGATTGGGGTAGGTTTGGCCTGTGGTTTTATCTTCTTCAATAATGGTTCAACGGCAGTGCTTCTTTTTACCATCATGGTGATGATGATGTTTATCGGGCAAATCCATCTGAAGCGAATCTTTAAATTGGTCGGATTTTGTGTTGCCTCGTTAGTTTTGTTGTTGACTTTATTGTTTGTGACTCCTGATTCTGTGATGAATTACATGCCAGATCGTTTTCATACATGGAAAGCTCGTATTGAACGATTCTCTTCTTCTGGAGATCGTTTAGATGCCAAGGAAGGTAAAGTATTAACACTTGACGACGAACATTATCAGGAAGATCACGCTAAAATAGCCATTGCTCAGGGTGGTTTATTGGGAAAGAAACCTGGGCATGGTCAGCAACGAGACTTTTTGCCGCAGGCTTATTCTGATTTTATCTATGCCATCATTATTGAAGAGATGGGATTGGTGGGCGGTTTCTTCGTCTTGTTCTTATATCTGGCGTTGATGATACGCGTGGCGATGATTGCTCGAAGATGTCATACTTTGTTCCCAAAATTCTTGGTTTTGGGATGTGGGTTACTAATTGTAACTCAAGCATTGGTAAATATGGCGGTAGCTGTGGGTGTCTTTCCTGTGACCGGTCAACCTTTACCTTTGATTAGTAGGGGTGGAACTTCAACAGTGATTAGCTGTGTCTATATTGGTATTATTTTAAGTGTGAGTCGTTTTGGAGCGAACATCGGGAATGAGGAAGATTTGATGCCGGAAGAAGAGAAGTCGATTGAGGCTGAAACTGCATTACCGGGGGTGACGCAGGAAGAAATCAATCAGTGGGTTCCGGGGGTAGATGGTGAGATAGCCCAACCTGAGGCGGGAAAAGAAGAGGTGAAAGGACCGCCTTTTACGGCTAATCTGGATTAATTCGGATTAGCTGGTCTTCCGTCCAGGAGGAAATATCGATATTTTAGTCTGTTCGTCTTCCGTCCAGGAGGAAATATTGATATTTTAGTCTGTCCGTCTTCCGTCCAGGAGGAAATATTGATATTTTAGTCTGTCCGTCTTCCGTCTAGGAGGAAATATCGATATTTTAGTCTGTCCGGCGGTACGGTTGGTTGTTTTTAGAGATAAGAAGATCTATTTGGATGAAAAGTACAAAGAAAATGCGGATATGAAACAGTATAAAGTGATCATCAGCGGAGGTGGAACGGGTGGCCATATCTTCCCGGCAATCTCTATTGCCAATACATTAAAGAAACGGATGCCTGACGTTCAAATTCTCTTTGTCGGAGCGCAAGACCGTATGGAGATGGATAAGGTCCCGGCAGCTGGATATGAGATTGTTGGTCTACCGGTAAAAGGATTTGACCGTGCGCACTTGCTGAATAATATAAAGGTAGTCCGTTGCCTGTTGAAAAGCTTATCGTTGGCTAAAAAAACGATACGGGATTTTCAGCCTGACATCGCAGTTGGTGTTGGAGGTTATGCCAGTGGTCCGACGTTGTGGATAGCCTCATCGTTAGGAATTCCAACTTTAATACAGGAACAGAACTCGTATGCTGGTGTGACCAATAAGTTGTTGGCGAAGAAAGCCAATCGTATTTGTGTTGCTTATGAAGGGATGGAAAAGTTTTTCCCTGCCGAAAAGATCGTAGTGACAGGAAATCCTGTTCGTCAGGACTTGGAAGAGGCGCAAGAAAAGAAAGAAGAGGCACTTCGTTTCTTTGGCTTGTGTCCCGAAAAGAAAACAGTGCTGGTTGTAGGTGGAAGTCTGGGTGCTCGTACGATTAATCGAAGTATACAAGGTGATTTGGACAAGTTTTTTGCATCTGATGTGCAGTTGATTTGGCAAACCGGACGTTATTATCATGAAGAAGCGACCCGTCATTTGAAGGCTTATAGAGGAATGCCTGTCTGGTGTTCCGACTTCATATCACGTATGGATTATGCTTATGCGGCAGCTGATTTAGTGATATCAAGAGCTGGTGCCAGTTCTATTTCGGAATTATGTATCTTAAAGAAACCAGTAGTTCTAGTCCCTTCACCCAACGTTGCAGAAGATCATCAGACAAAGAATGCATTGGCTTTGGTCAACAATCAGGCTGCTGTGATGGTTACTGACAAGGATGCACCTCAGAAACTGGTGGATACAGCCTTGTCGATTGTACACGACAATACCCGGCTCGTTTCTTTATCCCAGCAGATTGGGAAAATGGCACATTTTCATAGTGCTGAACAAATTGTCGATGAAATTATGAAAATAATAGAAAGAAAATCGTAATTTTGAATCGTTTGTATTGAGGATTGAATTATGGAGATGCAAAAGATAACATCTGTTTATTTTGTGGGTGCTGGTGGTATTGGCATGAGCGCTTTAGCTCGTTATTTTCGAGCAAAAGGGAAACAAGTCGCTGGTTACGACAAGACTCCATCGGATTTGACAGCCACTTTGATTGAAGAAGGTATCCGTATTCATTATACGGATGATATTACTTTGATCCCTGAAGATTGTAAACAGATTGATTCTACTTTGGTCATTTATACTCCCGCTATACCGGAAACGCATACGGAACTGAACTATTTCAAGACGAATGGTTTTACATTAATGAAGCGGGCTCGGGTTTTGGGTGAGATTACACGGACAGAACGGGGATTGTGTGTGGCTGGTACGCATGGAAAGACAACAACTTCGTCGATGTTGGCCCATTTACTCAAGCAGTCGCATGTAGATTGTAATGCCTTTTTAGGTGGAATCCTAAAGAATTACAACAGTAACTTGATGCTTTCGGATAAAAGTGATTTGGCTGTTATCGAAGCAGATGAGTTCGACCGTTCATTCCATTGGTTGAATCCTTATATGGCTGTGATAACGGCTGTAGATCCTGATCACTTGGATATTTACGGTACTCCAGCGGCTTATCGGGAAAGTTTTGAACATTTCACGTCCCTGATTCGACCGGATGGATGTTTGGTTATGAAGAAAGGTTTACAACTTCAACCTCGTTTACCGGAAGGAACGAAACTTTATACTTATTCTGTAACGGAAGAAGCTGATTTCTTTGCCCGTAATATTCGTATAGGTAATGGTGATATTCTATTTGACTTTGTAACTCCTGATGGATGTATACCAGATGTAAAACTAGGAGTACCAGTTAAAGTCAATATTGAAAATGGAGTAGCTGCAATGGCATTAGCGTGGCTGAATGGCCTTACTCCTGAAGAAATCCGAAGAGGAATGGCGTCATTTGCAGGACCGGTAAGACGTTTTGATTTTCATTTGAAGAAAGATGATATTGTCCTTCTTGATGATTACGCGCATCATCCTGCAGAATTGAAAGCCAGTATTCAATCTGTCAAGGAATTATATCCGGATAAAAAAGTAACCGGTATATTTCAGCCTCATTTATATACCCGTACAAGAGATTTTGCTGCTGATTTTGCTGCAAGTCTTTCTCTTTTGGATGAATTAATCCTGCTGGATATTTATCCTGCTCGTGAAGAGCCTATTCCGGGTGTGACATCACAAATTATTTTCGATCGGGTTACGATACCCAATAAGCGAATGATTCGGAAGGAAGAATTGTTGGATTTAGTACAAAAAGAAGCAGCTTCTTTTGAAGTCGTATTGATGGTCGGTGCTGGAAATATAGATCGGTTGGTTGAACCTGTAAAACAAATATTGGAAAAACGGTGATTCGAGTTTTATCTATCATATTAGCCACGTTGTTATCCTGCTATGTGCTGGTGGTCGCATTTTTCTTTCAGGATGTGAAAGAGGATGGACTGTGTGAAGGTATGGAAATCGTTTTGCGAGATAGTTTGGAGAAGCATTTTGTGACAGATGGTGATTTAGTATATCTCTTGAAACAGGCAAAATTATATCCAGTCAAAACTCCGATGAATGAAATTAATACCGAGGAGATAGAAGAAAAGCTGTTGAGTAATAATATGATCTCAAAAGTTGAAGCCTATAAGACGCCTTCGCGGTTGATTAAGTTGGAGATTGAACAGAAAATGCCTATCTTGCGGGTAAATAGTCCGGCTGGTAATTATTATGTGGATAATTTGGGTAGTATGATGCCTTTGAGCAGACATTACGTCGCTCATGTCCTCGTAGCCAGTGGGCAAATTGATGAAAAACTGGCTTTGGGAGATCTGTATAAATTTGCACTTTTCTTGGAAGAAGACGATTTTTGGAATGATTGGATCGGGCAAATATATGTAGATAGCGATAATAACGTAGAACTAATCCCGCGTGTAGGAAATCATAAAGTGGTCTTAGGTACATTTGATGATTATCAGACAAAATTGGAAAATTTGCGATTGTTTTATGAACAAGCGATTCCTAAAGTGGGTTGGGAAAAATATAGTGAGATAAACTTGAAGTATAAAAACCAGATTGTTTGTATTAAAAGATAAATATATATGACATACACAGACTTTATAGCGGTAATAGACTTAGGTACATCCCACATGGTTGGTATGGTGGGAACGAAGAACGAGAACGGCGTTCTTTCGATTATTGCCTATGATGTAGAAAAATCAGAATCCTGCATTCGCAGAGGATGTGTATATAACGTGGAGGAAACTGCCAATAAGATAAAACGCTTGATCCTGAAACTCGAAAATAAGTTGAGTGGCAGTAAGATTGGGAAAATATATATCGGCGTTGGATCCAAATCTATTCGGACAATTGATCATACGGTATCGAAAGTGCTGGGTGCTGAAGGCGAAGTTACTTCGGCTGTATTGAAGCAGTTGGAAGATGAATGCAGGGCTTATCAACCTTCTATGTTGGATGTCTTGGAAGTGACTTCTCCGGTATATTTGTTAGATGGAAAAGAAGAAAACGAACCTTTAGGTATTTCTTGTTCACGGATTGAGGCTCGGTATAAGTTGATTGTTGCTCAGCCAACAATTCGGCGTTCTATCATGACAAATATAGCAGACCGAATCAAATTGCCTATTGCAGGGATTATTGTAGCTCCGTTGGCTTTGGCTGATTTAGTGCTGACTCCTGCAGATAAGCAAGGTGCAGTCTTAATTGATTTTGGAGCAGGTGTTACATCGGTTACTATATTCAAGAATGGTCGTTTGGTAGCTTTGACTGTTGTTCCTTTAGGTGCTGGTCTGATTACACGTGATATCATGTCATTGCGGGTAACAGAAATGGAAGCAGAACGTTTAAAGCGGACGTACGGAAGTGCTCTTCCTTTGGATCGGGATAAAGAACAGCAGAAGATAGAAATCAATAAAATGGATGATTATCGGTCGCAAGAAATGCTTTTGGCCGATTTGAATGAAATCATAGAAGCTCGTTCTCGTGAGATTGTGAAGAATGCTTATGCTCGATTGGAAGATGCAGGCGTTGCCAAAGAACCTGGCTTTTCTGTAACTATTGCGGGATGTGGATCAGCTCTGAGTAATTTACGGGAAGCTGTTAGTGAATGCTTTGATATGGAGGTACATTATCCGTTGATACGCAAAGGAACGATTGACAGTAGTGTAGAAATGATTGCCAATAATCCGGATTTTACAACGGCAGTTGCTTTGTTGTTGCATGGAAAAGAAAACTGTGCTCTTCGTCAAGAACCTAAAACAGAACCTAAAGTTACTCGTGTGCAACCTAAGGTTACTGTAGAAGAACCGACTCCCAAAGTAGAAGTCAATCCGGTAACATTCGAGAATGATACGCCTACCAAACCTGTTGAGCCTGTTCAACCGACACGTAAGCCTACGGTGCAGGAACAACCTCAGGCCACTCCTCAAAAGGAAAAGATCAGTTGGTGGGAAAAGCTGAAGAAGAAGGCTGATTCGACGGCGGGAGATTTATTTAATGGTGAAATCTAATAACACAAGAACATAATGGACGACAATTTGATAAACTTAAATATGCCGACAAATCCGGATGCTATCATTAAGGTAATCGGTGTTGGCGGTGGCGGTGGTAATGCTGTCACCAATATGTATAAAGAAGGTATACATAATGTCTCATTTGCTTTATGTAATACGGATCAACAAGCATTGAATGGGTCTGATGTTCCGGTGAAGTTATTATTAGGACGGACAACAACCTGTGGATTGGGTTCAGGAGATCAACCTGAACGTGGTCGTGCTGCTGCGGAAGAAAGCGAGGAAGAAATCCGTCAGATGTTGAGTGACGGTACAAGAATGGCCTTTATTACGGCTGGTATGGGTGGTGGAACCGGTACGGGTGCTGCTCCTGTGGTTGCTCGTGTTTCCAAAGAAATGGGAATATTGACAGTTGGTATCGTAACAATTCCCTTTGAGTTTGAAGGACAGTTCAAGATTGTACAGGCATTATTGGGTGTAGAAGAGATCTCAAAGAATGTGGATGCGCTGCTGGTCATCAATAATGAACGGGTTCGTGAAATTTATTCCGATATTGGTATGAGTGCATCGAAAGCTTATGCGAAGGCTGATGAAACTCTTACTATTGCGGCAAAAAGTATCGCAGAAATTATTACGATTCGAGGCGTTCAGAATTTGGACTTTGCCGATGTAAAGACAACCATGAAAGATGGTGGCGTTGCGTTGATGAGTAATGGTTATGGTGAAGGAGAAGGTCGTTTGCAGCAGGCTATTGATCAGGCTTTGAGTTCTCCGCTCTTGAATAATAATGATGTATATAATGCACAGCGTATATTGTTCAATATTTATTCAAGCCACGATAATGAATTCCGTATAGATGAAATGGGCGAGGTTCATAAGTTTATGGCTCGTTTCCGTACGAAGTTCCGTGTAAAGTGGGGATTTGCATTCGATGATACATTGGGTGATAAGATTAAGATCACGATTCTTGCAACGGGATTTGGTTTGGATGATATTCCGGAAATGGCACAACAGCATCGGGCTGCTCAGGAATTACGAACAGAAGAAGAGCAGAGAATGGAAGCCGAACGTCGTGCTCGTGAAGAGTCTGAACGGAATTTGATGAAGAAATATGGTTATTCCGTAAATCGTCTGCGTTCGCAGGTCGAAGTGGTAACATTGACTGCCGACGAACTAGATGATGATACGTTGATTGTCATGTTGGAAGATTCTCCTACCTATAATCGGGATATCCGAAAGATCAATCAGTTGCGTCGAGGAGGAGGATTCGATGCGCCGGAAATGAATCCTTCTTTTACTTCTACCAATACGAATACGACGCACAAGAAGCCGGATAATAATTCCAATTCAGTGATTAGTTTTAGATAAATTGATGTTAAATACATAATTATGGATTTGTTTGAAAGAGTCAGCGAAGACATTAAAAACGCAATGAAGGCAAAAGATAAAGTTGCCCTCGAAACTTTGAGAAATGTAAAGAAGGTTTTCTTGGAAGCGAAAACCGCTCCGGGAGCGAATGATACATTAACGGATGCGGATGCTCTGAAGTTGCTTCAAAAATTGGTGAAACAAGGAAAAGATTCGGCTTCTATTTACGTAGGACAGGGTCGTCAGGATTTGGCCGATGCTGAATTAGCCCAGGTTGCCGTTCTCGAAAAGTATTTACCGAAACAGATGACTCCCGAAGAACTGGAAGCCGAGCTGAAGAAGATCATTGCCGAAGTGGGAGCGACTTCCGCTAAAGACATGGGTAAAGTGATGGGAGTTGCATCGAAAGCATTGGCAGGAAAGGCCGAAGGCCGTGCCATTTCGGAAGCTGTTAAGCGTTTATTGGCTTGATTAGAAAAAACTAGAATAAGAATGGAGAGTGATGAGAGTGTATAAATAGGTGCATTCTCATCATTTTTTGTGATTTGACAGATTCGCTTTTAATTTAAAACACTATATGAAATGATTTCTTTTACATGTTGTTTTTTAGCCCTTGTTGTTGGCTATTTTGTTTATGGTAAATTTATTGAGAAAATCGCTGGTGTTGATCTGAAACGTGTAACTCCTGCTTTTACTAAACAAGACGGTGTTGACTTTCTGCCTCTTCCTACCTGGAAGATTTTCATGATTCAGTTTTTGAATATCGCCGGACTTGGGCCGATATTCGGTGCTATTTTGGGAGCCAAATTTGGTTCTGCTTCTTTCCTTTGGATTGTTTTGGGAAGTATTTTTGCCGGTGCCACACACGACTTCTTGGCCGGATTTTTGTCTTTGCGGAAAGAGGGAGCCAGCTTGCCTGAGATTGTAGGTATGTATTTAGGTGATCGCTTCAAGCAATTCATGCGTGCGTTTACAATCGTTTTGATGATATTGGTCGGCGTGGTGTTTGTGGCTGGTCCTGCTGGATTGTTGGCCAGCTTGACGCCCGAATCATTGGATACCATGTTCTGGATTATCGTTATTTTCTTGTATTATGTGTTGGCAACCTTGCTGCCAATCGACAAGATTATCGGAAAAGTATATCCTTTGTTTGCCATTGCGCTCTTGTTTATGGCTGTCGGGATTTTTGTCATGTTGTATGTACATCATCCGGATCTGCCGGAGTTTACGGAAGGTTTTGCCAATAAACATCCGCAGGGTTTACCTATTTTCCCGATTATGTTCGTAAGTATTGCCTGTGGTGCGATTTCAGGTTTCCATGCTACGCAAAGCCCGCTGATGGCGCGTTGTCTGAAGAGCGAGAAATATGCTTGCCCAGTCTTTTACGGGGCTATGATTACGGAAGGAATCGTCGCTTTGATCTGGGCGGCAGCAGCTACTTACTTTTTCCATGAAAACGGAATGGGCGAGAGCAATGCGGCTGTGATTGTCGATTCAATTACGAAGAACTGGCTGGGTACGGTTGGTGGCGTATTGGCAGTGTTGGGAGTAATTGCGGCTCCGATTACCTCGGGCGATACTGCTTTCCGTTCGGCTCGTCTGATTGTTGCCGATTTTCTGCACATGGAGCAGAAGAGCATGACGAAACGTTTGTTGATCTCGGTTCCTCTTTTCTTGATTTCGATTGTCATCCTGATTTATTCACTCAAAGATCAGGCTGGTTTTGATATGATCTGGCGTTATTTCGCTTGGACGAACCAGACGCTGGCAGTCTTCACGCTATGGGCCTTGTCAGTTTATCTACGACAGGAAGGGAAATTGTATATCGTGACCTTGATTCCGGCTTTGTTTATGACGATGGTTTGTTCTACTTATATCTTTGTGGCTCCCGAAGGATTTGGCCTTTCATATACATTGTCGCTTGTGATTTCTGCAATTATTACATTGGCATTGCTTGGCTTATTCTTTTATAAGGGAAGAACGAAATAGAGTTGATAAGTTCATGTGCTAATAGGATAAATATTTATAGGTAAGAATACTTATTCTATTAGCACATGCTTATTTAGAATTCCAATAAAGCCATGTGTGGATTATGATCGCTCAAATAACCTGTTTTTGTTTCAGGGTTTTGGGCAATTTCTGTATTTAATACTTTGATTTGCGGGGTGACAAAGATGAAGTCAATCTTTTCACGTTTATCCATTGCATAGCGGCCGAAGTCATGGAAGGTATAATTCGGTCCAGTCTTTTGGTCGGTCATCTTATACGCATCTTTCAAGACAAACTCATTCGTTGTGATGGTCTTGTAGGCTTCCGACTGATCGTTCACATTAAAGTCTCCTGTTACAACGGCCGGTTGATCACCAACAATCTCTTTGATCTTTTTAATGATTAGCAATGCACTTTCGCGACGGGCTTCCGTTCCTACATGATCGAAATGTGTATTCACTCCCATGAAAATCTTTCCTGTTGCTTTATCCTTAAACTTGGCCCAGGTAGCAATACGGGTACAAGCACCGTCCCAACCGATGAAGCCTACACTGTCCGGATACTGAGACAACCAGAATGTATTACTTTCAAGCACTTCATATTTGTCAGCCCGGTAGAACAACGGAGAATATTCTCCTTTCTCTTTTCCGTCATCTCGCCCTACGCCAATCGCAGCATAATTAGGCAAACCCGCTTTCAAGTCTTCCAATTGGTTGTGTAATACTTCCTGCATGCCAATAATATCCATCTTCTTGTCAAGGATATATTGGCAAACCGTATCTTTCCGGTATTGCCAGTTGTTAAGGCTATCACCCGGATTATCATAGCGCATATTGAATGTAGCCCATTCGATTTGTAAAGAAGAGGCCGGTTGAGCCGTTTCGGCCGGTTGCTGTGTCTTTTTTCCGCTGCAAGCCATCAACATGACGGCACATAAGGCAGCACTTACTAATTTCTTCATGATCTTTTTGTCTGTTATAAATTTTAGAGTAAAGGTAGAGAATAATTTGTGATTATGTGAACAAGATCAGAAGAAATCCTCGTGTGACCAATAATTCCCTTAATCACTAGAATTATATCCGTTTATACTTGGAATTTTATCGTTTCACCTACGTGGAACGATCATTCCACCTGGGTGATACGATCGTTCCACAATTGTGAGCCGATCGTTCCACAAGGGTGAAACGATAAAAAAGTGTCATTTAACGGATTTAGTTGACTAAAAATCTCTTTATAAATAAAAGGGGTTGACTCTAGTTTAACTTATTTATGTACTGAGTTGACTTATATTTTTGTTAATCACTCAACAGGTTGTCTTTTCTTATTTTTTTGGGGGGATAAAAATAAACAATGCTCTGTCATTTAACAGCTTGGGTTGATCAACAGGTTTCTTATAGTGCTTTATTTATTCTATTCTTGTCATCATTATGTAATATTTATATAATATTTATGTGTATTTATGCAAAAGGCCTGTAAAATGGATGATCTACTTTTGCAGCAAATCTAAATAAGTTTTAATAACAATAAAAAAGGAAATGTTTATGATGAATCGAGTATTAATCGGAGCATCTTCGTTTTTACTTCTTTCAGGGGCATCTTTTGCCACACCATTTCATTCATTTGTGGAGAAGAATGTTTATGAAGTAACTCAGAACGGCAAAACGATTACAGGTATTATTACAGATCAGTATGGACCTGTAACAGGGGCTAATGTAGTAATTAAAGGAACCACTCAGGGAACCATTACGGACATTGACGGTAAGTTTAGTTTAGACAACGTTTCTCCTAGCACGATCTTACAGGTTTCTTACATTGGTTACATGACGCAGGAAATAAAAGTCGGTAATCAAACCAACTTGAATATTCAGTTAAAGGAAGACTCACAGTCTTTGGATGAGCTGGTAGTTGTTGGTTATGGAGTACAGAAAAAAGCCGACTTATCAGGAGCTGTGGCTACAGTTCCAACAGAGGTATTAATGGACAGACCGGTTGTTAATGTCGGACAAGCTTTACAAGGTTCTGTTGCGAATATGAATGTGACTATAGGCAGTGGTCAGGCAACCGATTCGCCGTCATTTAATATTCGTGGAACAACTTCATTAAATGGAGGTGATCCTTTGGTTGTAATTGATGGTGTTGTTTCTTCTGCCGAGGAATTGAACCGTATGAATCCAACGGATATTGGTAGTATATCTGTGTTAAAAGATGCAGCTTCTTCTGCGATTTATGGATCACGTGCTGCTTTTGGTGTGATTTTGGTGACAACGAAGACTGCTGGTCAGGAGAAACTAACGATTAATTATAATAATAATTTTGCCATGCGAAAACTGAGTAGTATGGCTGATGTTATAACCGATCCTTATTTGGTAGCTCAGACTCGTAATACAATGTCTTATCCTTGGTATAATTTATACAATGCAGATCAGTTGGCTTATGCAAAGAAGGTATCGGAAGATCCATCAACTTCTCCTTATTATTTGAATCCGGATGGTACTTATACATATTTTGGAAACACCGACTGGTTTAGCGAAGCCTATAAGAATTTAGGATTCTCGACGAATCATACTGTAGATATCTCTGGAAAGACAGACCGCTTGAATTATTACTTCTCGGCCAATTATAATTTCCAAGATGGTATGGTGAAGTATGGAACGGATAAGTATAATAAATATAATTTACGTTCAAAATTAGATTTTAAACTGGCTGATTGGTGGACGGTTGGAAACAATACAAGTTATGTCATTTCTGATTACAATTCGCCAAACTATTTAGGTAGTTCCTATTATTGGGAAGTCAATCGTTGTAATCCGATGGATGCTATCAAAAATCCAGATGGAACATGGACGAAGTCCGGAGCTTCTGTTTTTGGACGTTTGGAAGATGGCGGACGTTGGTATCAGCAGAAAACAACATTCAATACGCAATTCACTACGAAGATCGATATTATTAAAGATGTATTGTTTGTAAATGGCTCGTTTAACTATTCGGTTCAAAAGAACAATGAAGAGGGTTATTCGTTACCGATAGAGTATTATGATGGACCGGATAGACCGGCTTTGGTTTTAGATGAAATCAGTCAGACATATATGAATAATACGAATGCCCGAACTTTGACATTTGATGCATATGCTACTTTCCATAAGGTATTTAATGACAAGCATGACTTTTCAGCGATGATTGGTTATAACCAAGAAGACTGGCGGAGTAATTATTCTTCTTCTAGTCGGAAAGAGCTGATCACTTCGTCATTGCCTTCCCAAGGATTAGCTACGGGTGATATGAATGTAGGACAAAGTATTGGTACGATGTCTTTACGAAGTGGTTTCGGTCGTTTGAATTATACCTTCGACAATAAATATATTGTGGCTTTTAATGGCCGTTATGATGGAACTTCTCGCTTTCCACATGATTCCCGTTATGTTTTTAATCCTTCAGGATCTGTTGCCTGGGTAATGTCACAGGAAAATTTCTTTGAACCAGCTCGGGATATTGTAAACTTCTTAAAGTTCCGTTTTTCTTATGGAAGTTTGGGAAATCAAGATCTAGGAAGTAACTATTATGCTTATCTGGCAACGATGGGATCAGGAAAGATTTCTCAGATATTAAATGGAAAACAACCTGTATATGTAGGAGCACCAGGATTGGTTTCTGCTGATTTAACCTGGGAAACTGTAACGACTGCAGACTGGGGTATGGATATTAATTTCTTGGAAAACCGTTTGACGGCAACTGTTGATGGTTATATCCGTCGTACTAAGAATATGCTAACAGCAGGAGCTCAGTTACCCAATGTGTTAGGTACAGGTGTTCCTTTAGAAAATGCAGCCGACTTGAAAACAACAGGTTGGGATTTGACAGTGACTTGGCGAGACCAATTTAAGTTAGCCGGTAAGCCTTTCAATTATAATGCAAGTTTTAATATCGGTGATAGCCGGGCTTGGATCACGAAATTCTCTAACGAAACAGGAACATTAGATGATTATTATGAAGGTTGGGAAATGGGAAGTATCTGGGGATTAGTGACAGAAGGCTTCTTTACATCTCAGGAAGATATTGATAATCATGCTGATCAAACACAAGTTACTTCTTATCCTGGTACGCGCCCGATTGCTCCGGGTGATTTGAAATTTAAAGATTTAAATGGAGATGGTAAGATAGATAAAGGTTCTTGGACTCGGGAAGACCATGGTGATTATAAGATTATAGGAAATAATCGAGCTCGTTATGCATTTGGATTTAATTTGGGAGGAGATTGGAATGGATTTGATTTTAGTTTGTTTATCCAAGGTGTGATGAAGAAAGATTATAGTCCAAGTGGAGACTTGTATTTTTGGGGAATTTATGCACAGCCTTGGACAAATATAACTGAAGGAAACTATTACGATCGTTGGACAGAAGAAAATCCAAGTCAAGATGCTTATTTCCCTCGTTTCAAATCGTATGTAGCAGAAGGTGGATATGAGGCAGCAATTACACAGACTAAATATTTACAGAATGCAGCTTATGCACGTTTGAAGAATTTGTCTGTAGGCTATACGTTGCCAAAAGCATGGACGGAAAAAGCTAATATTGATCGTTTGAGAATATTCTTCTCTGGTGACAATTTGTGTGAAATAACAGGTCTGTATAAGTATTATAAAATAGACCCGGAATGTTTGGGTGGACAAATGTATCCGCTACAACGTTCATATTCATTTGGTATAAATGTTACATTCTAATTATTAAATGATTGAAATAGTATGGAAGTTAAGAATAATATAATTAAAGTATTACTAATAAGTTCTGCTACTCTTTTGGGATTAAGTAGCTGTAATGATTCTTTTATGGATAAATATCCGGAGACATCTATTTCTGAGGAAATGTTTTTCCGTACGCCCAAGGATCTGGAACTTTATACCAACGGAATGTATGGGTATATAGGTTCAAATTATTGGGATGTTGCATCAGATAATGTTTTATATGCAGAGGAAGCTGGTATTTACAAAAAGATGAGAGGAGAAGTGAATCCTGATAATTCAGGAACTTGGAGCTGGGGAGATATCAGAACTGTTAATTTTATGTTGGCAAGAGCTGGACAAGCTAAAGGTGATGAAATAGAAATCAATCATTATATAGGACTGGCTCGTATGTTCCGGGCTAAATTATATTATGATAAGGTAAAGTCCTATTCGGATGTACCTTGGTATAGCCGAGACTTGCAGACAACCGATACAGAATTATTGTTTAAACCTCAGGATTCACGGGTAATGGTTGTTGATTCAATCATGGCCGATTTAGATTTTGCTGTAACTCATATGAAGGAAGATATGGGAAGTAGTACAATATGGAATCGCTTTGGAGCGTTGGCTATGCAAGCTCGTATAGCATTGTCTGAAGCTTCATGGAGAAAGTATCATCCAGAATTAGAGTTAACAGATGCAGACCGTTTTTATCAGGTTGTAGTAGATGCTTGCCAGCAAATCATTGAGTCTGGTAATTATAGCCTATCAACTGCACCTTCTGGTGATATTCCTGCTTATGAAGCATTGTTCTGTAGTGAGGATCTTTCAACTAATAAAGAAATGGTTTTCTATGAAGACTATGATAAAGCGTTAGGAAGAATGCATAATGCACAGGCCATGTTGGACTGGACAACTGGTCTTTCTCGAGATTTGATGGAAGATTATCTTGTCGTAGAAGATGGAAAGGTAAAACGTTTTCAGGATATTCCAGAATATGAAACGAAAACATTTACAGAGATTTTTGAGAACAGAGATCCTCGTTTATCCCAGACGTTCATGATTCCAGGTTTTGTTCGTCCAGGTAATACGAAACCTCATCGTCAAAAAATAAGCTTAGGTGGTTATCCTCAGGTAAAATACAGTCCGAGAACTTATGATCAGATTGGATGGGGATTGTCTTATGCCGATTTACCTGTTATTCGTTATGCGGAAGTTCTATTGATGTATGCCGAAGCAAAAGCAGAGTTGGGAACCTTAACTCAAGAGGATCTTGATAAAACCATTAATGTGATCCGTGATCGTGTTGATATGCCTCATGCTACATTAGCAGAATGGATGAGTAAGATAGATCCTGTTCAAGCGAATCGCTATGTAAATGTGTCTTCAGCTCAAAAGGGTGCTGTATTGGAGATCCGTCGCGAACGTCGTATCGAATTGGCTTGTGAGGGTTTTCGTTACGATGATCTGATGCGATGGGGATGTGGTAAATTAATGGAGAAAGCACCAGAAGGTATGTATGTGGATAAACTGGGCTATATAGATATAACGGGTGATGGTCAACCTGATTATGCTTTAGTTAAAACTCAAGCAGAAGCAGATGCTATACCGGAGGAAGATAAGGAAAAATATGAATTGACAATTGAAGTATTGGATGGCAATACGTATGAATTGACCGAAGGTGATAAAGGTTATATTCGAATGATAGCACAAGTAGATAAATGGACGTTTGTAGAACCTAAATATTATTATAGTCCAATAGCAACAAAAGATATTGTATTGAATCCTAATTTGGTTCAGAATAAATATTGGAAATAAATAAAAGATCATTTGTTAATAGATGAAGTGCACCCGGAGAAACTCTTGGTGCACTTTATCTGTAAATTGGGTTGAGGTAGATGACCAGATTACTTGCTGATGGTTTTTGTATTTTATACATAATGTATATCTTTGAGGTAGATATATATAATTAACGGAAAGAGATCGAATGAGAAAAAGAAACTTATTATTATGTATGCTTGGCTGTACGTTGATGAGCCAAGCAGCTTACCAGGGCCGTGTTTTTGTCGATACGAATAGAAACGGCCAATATGATAAAGGGGAAAAGCTATTGAAAGGAGTTTGTGTATCGGATGGACTTCATGTCGTTAAAACGGCAGCGGATGGTAGTTTCTCTTTACCTGGATTTGAACGTGAACGGTTTATTTTTATAACAACTCCTTCTGGTTATCAGACGGACAATAAGCATTATATCCGTATTTCTGACCAGAATCGTTCGTATGATTTTGGTGTGCAGCCGTTACAAGGTTATGTGGCTCCGGATGGAAGTCATCAGTATTTACATATTGCTGATACGGAAATATTCAATACCGTCAATCAGGAAGATTGGGCGAACGAAATGCGTGATCTGGCGGCAAACGAGAAGGTTGCTTTTATGATTCATACCGGTGATATTTGTTATGAAAACGGATTGAAGAATCATATCAAGCTGATGAATACGTCGAATATGGGTTGTCCGGTCTTCTATTGTTTGGGAAATCATGACCTTGTAAAAGGGAAGTACGGAGAAGAGCTGTTCGAAAGTATCTATGGTCCGGTTTATTACTCGTTTGATTTCGGCTCAACGCATTATATCGTGACGCCGATGTGGGGAGGAGATCATGCTCCGGGATTTCGGAGAGAAGATGTTTTCCGCTGGATTGAGCAAGATCTGGCACAGCAGCCGGCAGGAAAACCAATTGTTTTCTTCAACCATGATTTATGGAGTACGACCGATCAGTTTGTCTTTAAGCTAAGTGATACGGAAAAACTGGATCTGAATGATTATAATACCAAAGCTTGGGTATATGGACATTGGCACATGCATTTTATCCGGCAGCAAGGAAAGATCAAGACAATCAGTACGTCAACCTTGGATAAGGGAGGAATAGACCGTTCGGTTAGTGCCGTCCGTATGATCCATGCTGATCGGGATGGAAATATTACCAGCCAGCTGCGTTATACGTATCTGAATCATTCCCTGCAATTTGCCTCGATAGCCAACGATGCCTGTGCGGTTGATGCCGAAGGAAATTTGAAGATGTCTGTCAATGCTTATCATACGGTTTCTCCTTTGGCCCGTCTGACTTATTCGTGTGTTTCGGAAGGAGGGAAAGTGATTTTACGTAATCAGCCTTTGAAGGCCAATACGGATTGGAACTGGAGCGCAGTATTCCGTTTGCCTGAGATCTATAAGGGACAGCGTATCTTTGTAACGGCAAAAGCCGAATGGAAGAATGGAGATGTGACGGCCCATCGGACTTCTTTTGTTTATCAGCCTGTTCAAACCGAAGGAAAAACTGCGCTGTCGTGGGTTCAGAATCTAGGAGCGAATGTTTGGTTTACGGCTCCAGTTGTTGCAGAAGAGAAGGTTTTTATGGCTACTTTGGATGAGGATTTGAAGGGCGAAGGAGCCATTATAGCATTAGATGCTCAGACGGGCAAACAACTGTGGCGGTATTCTGTCCGTAATTCTGTGAAGAATCGGATCGCTTATGAAAATCATACGGTATTTGCGCAGGATGCCGAAGGTTATTTGTATGCTGTCGATGCAGAAACCGGCAGTCTGAAATGGGAAAAGAAAATGAAAGTAGACGGCTTGCCTTCCATCATCGAAGGTGTGACGGTAGCTGACGGGAAATTGTATGCCGGAACAGGAAAGGCTTTTGGTGCTTATGATATACAAACGGGAGAAGCTATCTGGTTGAATGAAGGCTGGGGGCAGAACCAAGGCGCCACTTCATGTCCGGTACTGGCTGGCGACGTAGCTGTGACAGGAACACAATGGAGTGGTCTTTATGGTAATGATCGGAATACAGGAAAACTACTTTGGCGAAAGGAAGAGAGCGATATCCGTGAACGAGGAGCTTCTCCGGCATATGTGGATGGTTTGTTGTATTTGGCTTCGGGCAATGCCTTTTTCATCATCGAACCCAAGAGTGGAAATACCATTATACGAAAGGAGATGCCTTATAATGTGAATACGACATCAACTCCGCTGGTAACTGATAAATGGATTATTTTCGGTACGCAGAATAATGGACTGGTGGCATTGGACCGTTCAACATTAGAACAGGCTTGGCAGGTAAATACAGAAGCTTCATTGATTTACACTTCGCCTTATTCCCGTTATCCAGTGTGTACCGTCGAATCTAGTCCTATATTATATAAAGGTATAGTCTATTTTGGTGCTTCGGATGGCGTTATCTATGGCGTCAATCCGAAAGAAGGGCGAGTGGTTTGGAAACATAAGATAGGAGCGCCCCTGTTTGGTAAGATTACAGTAGCAGGCAATTCTTTGTATGCAGCCGACTATGGCGGAAATGTTTACCGGTTTAATATGTAATCCATAAACATGAATGGAGACGTCATCCGTGATTGGTTCGGATGACGTTTCTATTTTAGCTGACCTTTTCCTTGACGGATAATCTCGAACTCGTCGGTTGTACAATCTACTACCGTAGAAGGTTCTAATCCACCGTAACCTCCGTCGATAACTAGATCAACACGACCATCGTATTTCTCGGCAATTAATTCCGGATCAGTTGAATATTCCAAGATTTCATCATCGTCGTCATGTACAGACATGGTGAGTAACGGATTGCCTAATTCTTGAACAATCGTCCGAACGATATTATTATCCGGTACACGAATACCAACTTCTTTCCGGTTCTTGTAAATCTTAGGTAATTCGTTGCTAGTCGGCAGAATAAACGTAAAAGGTCCGGGCAAATTCTTTTTCATCAGCTTGAAAGCCGCATTACTTACTTTTGCGTATTCACTCAAGTTGGATAGATCGTAACAGATAATAGACAGGTTACTCTTTTGAGGATTCACACCTTTAATCTGGCAAATCCGTTCAACAGCCCGTACATTCAAGGCATCACATCCAATGGCATAAACAGTATCCGTTGGATAAATAATCAACCCTCCGTCTTGCAGTGTTTTGATAACTTTCGCTACTTCCCGCGGATTGGGATTTTCTTCATAGATTTTTAGTAACATACTCCCTTCCTTCGTCATTAAAAAGGAAAGTTGACCGGCGCCTAGATAGACGAATCCGATCAACTTTCCGGTATGGATTTATCCGTAAATGATATGTCCGTTTTCGTCGGTATATTCTTCGAAACCTTTACTGTATTGGTTCATGGCACGAAGACTCATACCCATGCTTGAGAAACCTCCGTCGTGATATAAGTTCTGCATTGTTACTTTACGAGTAAAGTCTGAGAACATCATAACGCAGTAATTGGCACATTCTTCAGCATCAGCATTTCCCAGCGGACTCATCTTGTTGGCGAAGTCCATCAGGTGTTCCATTCCTTTTACACCGTTTCCGGCAGTAGTAGGAGTTGGAGACTGAGAAATCGTATTGATACGTACGTTCTTTTCACGACCATAGATGTAACCAAAACTACGGGCAATAGATTCCAACAAACTCTTGGCGTCAGCCATATCGTTATAACCAAAGAAAGTACGTTGTGCAGCTACGTAAGTCAGAGCTACTACTGAACCGTATTCAGCAATGGCATCCTGCTTTTTGGCAACCTGCAACATCTTATGGAAAGAAACAGCTGAAATGTCTAACGTCTTTTCCAGCATGTTATAATCTAAATCATCATACGTCCGCTTTTTACGAACATTTGGACTCATTCCAATGGAATGAAGAACAAAATCAACAGGTCCGCCTAAGATTTCAACTGATTTGGAGAATACATTCTGCAAATCTTCTACACTGGTAGCATCAGCCGGGATTACTTGCGCATTCAATTTCTTGGCTAATTCGTCCACTTGTCCCATACGAACAGCAATCGGAGTATTACTTAAAGTGATAGTTGCTCCTTCTTCTACGGCTTTTTCTGCAACCTTCCAGGCAATAGACATATCGTTCAAAGCACCGAAGATAATGCCTTTCTTGCCTTTTAATAAATCATGACTCATATATATAACCTTAAAAATTTGGCACAAAGATAGATAAAATGTGCAACATGACAAAGGTTTTGCTCTATACAAGCAGGATTTTACTCCTCTTCTGGCTTGTGGGATGGATTTGGGTCTAAATGATATTTCTTTTTGAAAGTACTGGGTGAAATACCTTCTTTCTTGGCAAAGAAAGAGGAGAACTGCGACACGGTCTCAAAATTCAATGCAAAGGCAATGTCTGAAATACTCATTTGGGTTGTACAGAGCATTTCTTTAGCTTTTATGTAACGTAAGTTCAGATGGTATTGTGTGGGTGAAACTCCGGTATAGGCTTTGAACCGGCTTCGCAACCATGAATAACTGACGTTTAATTGTCTGGCTATATCTTCTGCAGAGATGGAATTACTGATATTTCTTTTCATTAAGGTTTTTGCTTCGTTGATTTTACGTACTGTGGTAGATTCTTTAAAAGCTGACTTCTTTACCTTAAAATAAATTTCGCCCATTAAGTATAAGACGATGCTGGAAATGAGTTGCTGATATCCGGCATCTTCTTTGGAAGCGTATGCATCCATGTCTTCATATAAACCGATAATGTTGGAACTGATTCCAATCTCAAAGACCGGTTTTTCTTTCAAGAAGAATTTGTTGGCAATCCAGTTCTCTATCATGTTACCTTTGAAACCTACCCAATGTTCGTACCATCCGTTTTCTTCTGGATAGTAAGTATGCCATTCATCCGGGAAGATTAATAACATGGTTCCGGCTTTGATCTTTTGTCGCTTGCAGGAAGCAGATTCAAAATATCCGGAACCTTCTGATATATATACCAGCTGATATTCTGAAAGCGTACGTCCTTTTTGCGGATTGAATACATATCCTTGCGGATGCTGTGTGACCGATGGATATGTACTGTGGGCAGGAATACGTTGATAACCTACTGTCGTAACGGTTAATCCCCATTTTTCGTCCAAAGGACTGCTTCCCAGGTATTGGATATGGTTATTTGTTGTTTTCATTTGCATTTAAGGTAAAATGTTCCTGTTTCAAGTAAACTGTCTCAAAAATAATATTTCTGGAATGACAATCCTATATGATTGAAGTGGAAAAATATCAGCTATTCAGTAAATATGTCATTTTTGATATATTCAAGATCAATAAATACAAACGAAGTCAATCTAAAAAAAGCATATTTGCAAATAGAGTACGGATAATATAAAAAACGAGATAAATTATGGAAGATAGAACGGTGTATGCAGGATTGGTTGGAGTGGGGTTGAATACTTATTGGCCTCAGTTCTCTGGATTATATGAACGTTTGTGTGGCTATCGGAAACAGATAGCAAAGCAATTGGAACAGGAACACGTTTGTGTTGTGGATGGAGGAATGGTGGATGAACCCGAAAAAGCCATAACGGTTGCTGTGGAATTAGAACGGAAATCAATTGATGTATTATTGGTATATATTTCAACGTATGCCCTTTCTTCTACGGTTTTACCATTGGTTCAACGGTTGAAAGTTCCTGTGCTATTATTAAATATACAACCAACACCTTGTATTGATTATGCTTATCTGAACGGTTTGGGTGATCGGGGGTTAATGACCGGTGAATGGCTGGCTAATTGTCAGGCTTGCTCGGTTCCTGAGTTTTCGAATGTATTCAACCGTTCCGGTATTCGTTATGAAATCATTACGGGCTATTTGGATGAGGCATACGTTTGGACGGAACTGAAAGAATGGTTAGAGGCAACTGTTGCCAAGAAAGGAATGCAAAATAACCGAATGGGCGTTTTAGGTCATTATTATGGAGGTATGCTGGATGTCTATTCTGATTTGACTTTACAGTCTTCTACCTTTGGAACGCATGTCGAATTATTGGAAATGTGTGAGCTGAAAGCTTATCGGGATGCTGCTTCTTCGGATGAAATAGAACAGAAGTTGGCAGAGTTCCGGGAACGTTTTGAGGTCGTCAGTGAATGTGAGGAGAGTGAATTACTCCGGGCTGCCAGAACATCTGTGGCTTTGGATAAACTGATCGAAGCGCATCACCTAGGATCGATGGCTTATTATTATGAAGGGTATGCCGGGAATGATTATGAGAATATCGTTACTTCAGTGATAGCCGGTAATACGTTATTGACAGGAAAAGGTATTCCTATTGCCGGGGAATGTGAGATTAAGAACGTACAAGCCATGAAGATCATGTCTCTATTAAATGCCGGAGGTTCGTTCTCCGAGTTATATGCCTTGGATTTTAAGGATGATGTTGTTTTGTTGGGACATGATGGACCGGCTCATTTCACCATGGCGGAAGGACGGGTTAAGTTGGTTCCTCTTCCTGTTTATCATGGAAAGCCGGGAAAAGGTTTGTCTATTCAGATGACGGTTCGTCATGGAGATGTTACTTTATTGTCGGTTTGTGAGGGGAAAGACGGATTGTTTCTGTTGGTTGCAGAAGGAGAATCCGTTCCTGCTCCTGTGTTACAGATAGGAAACACCAACAGTCGTTATCGCTTTGCTTGTGGTGTCCGTTCGTTTATAGACAATTGGAGTAAGGCTGGTCCTTCTCATCATTGTGCGATCGGAATCGGACATGTGGCCGGGAAAATCAAAAAGCTGGCAAGTCTGTTGAGTATTCCTTGTGTGGAAGTAAAATAATAACGTAAAATTGGCGCGTATGAAGTTATTAAAATATACCTTGCTTGCTACCAGTTTGTTCCTGTCTGGTATGAATCATTGGGCAAGTGCTGAGGAGCTGAAAGATATGAAACGTTTGTTTGTCTCTCCTCCCGAATCGGCTCGACCTGGTGTTTATTGGTATTTTATGGATGGTAATCTATCCAAAGAAGGTATGACTAAGGATCTGGAGTCCATGAAGCGGGTAGGAATCGGATCTGTCGTTTTCCTGGAAGTCAATGTTGGCATACCTCGTGGACATGTTGATTTCTTAAGTACTGAATGGAAAGACTGTTTTAAACATGCTGTCAAGGAATGTGAACGATTAGGAATTAGTATGATTCTTGGAATCGGTCCTGGTTGGACCGGTAGCGGTGGCCCTTGGGTGAAAGGCGAAGAGTCAATGCGGCATCTGGTTTCTTCCGTTACAAGGGTAACCGGAGGTAGTAAGCAGACGATTCCTTTAGAGAAACCTTCGCCGAAGCCCCCTTATTTCGGAGAGGGAGCGTTTACTCCGGAATTAAAGGAGAAATGGTTGGATTATTATGAAGATGTAGCTGTCTTGGCTTTTCCGGCAACAAATGGGAAGGTTTCCATGAAGGATATCGAAGAAAAGGCACTGTATTATCGGGCTCCATATAGTTCTGTTCCGGGAGTGAAACAATTTATTCCACGGGAAGAACAAGATAAACCGTTGGAACCGGGAGATGCGATTGCTGTCGATCAGGTTATAGACTTGACCTCTTCATTGAAGGATGGTGCTGTTACGTGGAATGTTCCTTCTGGTGAATGGATGATTATGCGTTTTGGCATACGTAATAATGGAGCTGTTACTCGTCCGGCACCTCTTCCCGGCGTTGGTTTTGAGAGTGATAAGACAGATACGACAGCTTTGATGGCACATTTGCGTACATTTACAGGATCATTGTTTGATTTGTTGGGTGAAAGAGATACCACCTTAGCTGGAGGCCTTAAGATCCTGCACATGGATAGTTGGGAAATGGGGGCTCAGAACTGGAGTCCGCGGCTAAGAGAAGAATTCAAGAAACGTAGGGGATATGATCCGCAACCTTATTTCCCGGTTTATGCGGGACTGGTTGTAGGAGATAAAAATATCAGTGAGCGTTTCTTGTGGGATTTGCGTCAGACAATGCAGGAATTAATGCTGGAGAATCATTCTTTGTTTGTCAAAGCTTATGCCCGTCAGCATGGTATGCAACTTTCCATAGAACCGTATGACATGAATCCGATGCAGGATTTGGAGTTAGGTGCTTCTGCTGATATTCCGATGTGTGAGTTTTGGAGTCCGGGTGGTTATAATACTTCGTTTAGTGCTATTGAAGGAAGTTCGTTGGCCAATATCAAAGGGCAACGTGTGGTTCCTTCGGAGGCTTTTACGGCAGCAGGCGACGGTTGGCGTCAGCATCCGGCTTCTATGAAGAACCAAACCGACTGGGCTTTTGCGGCTGGTATTAACCGGCTGACTTATCATACGTTTCAACATCAAGCCTTGCCGGATAGTTTGCGTCCGGGAATGACCATGGGACCGTATGGAGTCCATTGGGACCGTAATCAGACATGGTGGCCGTACGTGGATGCATATCATACTTATGTAGCGCGTTGTCAATATCTGCTGCAGAAAGGTCAGACGGTAGCTGATATTCTCTATCTGGCCCCCGAAGAGGCTCCTTTTGTTTTTCGTGCACCGAAATCCGCTTTGACAGGAGATTATATGGTGGATAAACGAGAATATAATTTTGATGCTTGTCCGCCAAGTCTGCTTCATACGGCTTTCGTGGAAGATGGGAAAATAAAGTTTCCTTCGGGTATGGAATATCGTCTCCTGGTTTTACCTGCTTTTAAGACGATGACGTTGGATTTGCTGAAGAAAATAGAATCGCTGGTGAAAGATGGAGCTGTTGTGATTGGTCTTCCTCCTGTACAGACTCCGGGGTTAACTGGTTATCCAGATTCTGATCGGAAGTTACAGCAGGCTGTAGAATACCTTTGGGGTGGAAGCCAACTGCCAGAAGGATTGAAGTTCCATACTTATGGTAAAGGCCGTATCGTTTGGGGAACAGATATCCAGAACCATTTGGATAATTTGTATCCTGATTTTGATTTGACATCAAAGGTGTTGCGCGAAATGCACGTACCGGTAGACTTCCTGTCTGATCAAGGAACGGTTCGGTATATTCATAAACAGGTGGATGATGTGGATTATTTCTTTGTTTCCAACCGGATGGATAAGGATATGTCGGTAAATGCCCATTTCCGTGCTTCCGGTAAGCAACCTTATTTATGGGATCCTGTAACCGGAAAGACTTCCCTGATTCCGGTTTCAACAGATAACGGAAAACAGACTTCGCTCGAGTTGGCGTTTGCACCTTATCAGAGCTATTTCGTTTTCTTTTCCGGAGATCGACAGTCTGCTTCGGCTGCTTCAACAAACATCAAAGGAAAGAGAGTATTGATGTCATTACAGGGACCTTGGAACGTTTCGTTTGATCCGAAGTGGGGCGGACCAGCAGAAGTGGAATTTCCGACTTTGCAGGATTGGTCAAAACATACAGAACCGGGAATTAAGTATTATTCGGGAACAGCTGTCTATACAAAGCAGTTTGATTATAAAGAGGCCTTGTCGGGTTCCTTGTTCCTGGATTTAGGCCTTGTGAAAAATATAGCCAAGGTTTGGTTAAACGGACATGATTTAGGAACAATATGGACTTCTCCGTGGCAGGTTGATGTTTCAGGTGTCTTAAAGCAAGGAAAGAATGAACTGAAAATAGAGGTAACCAATTTATGGGGAAATCGGTTAATCGGAGATGAACAAAAGGTAAATGACGGTATTGTCAATGGTCAATGGCCGGAATGGCTGTTGAAAGGAGAAAAGCGCCCCAGTGACCGCTATACGTTTACCACATATCCGCATTACACAAAGGATACACCTTTGTTGGAGTCCGGTTTATTGGATCCCGTACATATCATTCAAGTATTGGATTGAAAACGAACCGAACTTCTTTTAGAAACACGCCGGCTTTTTATAAAAAGGTAGGCAGCTCTTAAGGGAAAGCCGGCGTGTTTTCAGAGAAAACTAACGAGGATCAAAAACGATTCTCGTTTGTATCATTTCTGATTCTCGTTAGCTTTAAATTCTCTTTTCAATAATGGATTGCCGACTAACAGATTTCTTTGGAAAAGATCTTTCACAATCTTTCTATCTGGCTGATTATCTACATGATGTTGAGATTCGAAAATTCCTGGAGAAAAATATCAATTTTGAAAACAATTAGGTCATTTTTGTAATCAAGATGGTGTAATTATTGAACTATATTTGTAGAAATGTATAATCTTGAAATATTAAATAATAGATTTAGTTTATCGGTTGTCAAATTAAAATATAGATGATATGTATAGAATGATATTGAATGAGACTTCCTATTTTGGAGCAGGCTGTCGGACCTTTATAGCAGAAGAAGTAAAAAGAAGAGGTTTTAAGAAAGCTTTTTTTGTGACGGATAAAGATTTAATTCAGTTTCATGTAGCGGATAAAGTTATTGAAGTGTTTGAAGCAAATCATATTCCGTATGAAACTTACAGTGATGTGAAAGCAAATCCGACGATTGCTAATGTTCAGAATGGCGTTGCTACATTCAAAAATTCAGGAGCTGATTTTATTGTAGCCTTAGGAGGTGGCTCTTCCATTGATACGGCTAAAGGAATTGGCATAGTCGTGAATAATCCGGAGTTTGCGGATGTTCGTTCCTTGGAAGGTGTGGCTGCTACAAAACAGAAAGCAGTACCTACGTTTGCTCTTCCTACAACAGCCGGTACCGCTGCCGAAGTCACCATTAATTATGTGATTATAGATGAAGAAGCAAAGAAGAAAATGGTGTGCGTTGATCCGAATGATATCCCTTCGGTAGCGATTGTTGATCCGGAGCTGATGTATTCTATGCCTAAGGGACTGACTGCTGCAACGGGAATGGATGCATTGACTCATGCCATAGAAAGTTATATTACTCCGGGAGCTTGGGTAATGTCTGATATGTTTGAATTAAAAGCGATTGAAATGATTGCTGCTAATTTAAAGAATGCGGTTGACAATGGTCAGGATAAAGAAGCTCGCGAAGCCATGTCTCAGGCACAGTATATTGCCGGTATGGGATTCAGTAATGTCGGGTTAGGAATTGTTCATTCCATGGCTCATCCATTAGGGGCTCATTATGATACACCGCATGGAGTAGCCAATGCCTTGTTATTACCTTATGTGATGGAATATAATGCAGAATCACCGGCAGCTTGTAAATATATTCATATTGCTAAAGCCATGGGTGTCGATACAACGGGAATGACAATTGAAGAAGGAGCTAAAGCGGCTATTGAAGCTGTACGGAACTTATCAATAAGTATTGATATTCCTCAGAAATTATGTGAAATCGGAGTTCGTGAAGAAGATTTGCATCAGCTGGCAATAGATGCCTTTAATGATGTTTGTACGGGAGGAAATCCTCGCCCTACTTCAATAGAAGATATTGAGGCCTTATATCGGAAGGCTTATAAATGATAAACTTATTAAAAGAGATCATCAGATGATGATGTCAAAATTAATGATCCGTTGGTGAGATTAAACAGATTCTATGTTGATTAACCAACGGATTAACTTTAAACTAAATATCATGAAGTATCGTTTTTTCTATAAATGTTTAGCATTCATTCTTTTCCCGATGGCCATGTACGGGAAAGCAGATTTTTCAGTTTTTAATCTTACTTGTGAACAAGCTGAGAATCCTTTGGGAATAGAGACGCAACAACCTCGCTTTAGCTGGCAGATTCGTTCTTCGGAGCGGAATTTTGTGCAGTCATCGTATGAAGTTCTGGTTGCTGATTCTCCTGAGATGTTGGAGGATAATAAAGGAAATGTTTGGAGTAGTGGAAAAATGGATTCACAAGAATCAATTCTGATACCTTTTTCGGGTAAAACCTTGAAAGCCGGAACAACCTATTATTGGAAAGTGCGTATTTGGGATCAGGAAGGAAATGTATCGGCTTGGAGTCCGGTAAATGAGTTCTGTATGGGACTTCTTTCGGAAAAGGATTGGAATAAAGCCAGCTGGATCTCGTTGGAAAAAGATAAAAAGGATGAGATTATTACAACGGGTGTACATGGATTGGGCGAAGTGGATCGTAAGTTCCGGCCTGATCAAAAGATAGGTATGTATGCTTTGCCTCAGTTCCGTAAAGAATTTGATGTAAAGAAACCCTTGAAACGGGCTATCGCTTATGTCTCTGGTTTGGGGCATTTTGATATGTTCCTGAATGGAGAGAAAGTAGGAAACCACTTCTTGGATCCGGGTTGGACGAAGTATGACCGGTGTGCTTTATATGTTCCTTTTGATATTACCCAGCAACTTCATACAGGAAAGAATGCCGTAGGTGTGATGTTGGGAAACGGTTTCTTCAATGTGCCGCGTGAACGTTATTTTAAGCTGATTACATCATATGGGGCTCCTCGTTTGCTGATGAATATCCGTCTGGAATATATGGATGGAAGTATAGAAAATATTGTGACGGACAAATCTTGGAAAGTAACCGAAAGCCCGATTACATATAGTAGTATTTATGGGGGAGAAGATTATGATGCCAATCGGGAACAATCCGGATGGACAAAACCTGGTTTTAATGATAAGAACTGGAAAGAAGCATTGAATACGGGTTGGAATACTCGGCTTTTGGCGCAAGCTTCAGCTCCATTGACCGTAAGAGACAGTATCCCTACCGTTCGTCTTTTCAAGAATCAGAAAGGGAAATGGGTATATGACCTGGGACAAAACTTTTCGGGTGTGATTCATCTGTCTATGCAATCGAAAGGGAAACAGCAAGTGAAGTTTTATCCGGCCGAACTGTTAAATCCGGACAGTACCGTTAATCAGAGTGCATCAGGAGCTCCTTTCTGGTTTGCTTATACCACGAAAGGAAATGAAAAGGTTTGTTGGCAACCCCAGTTTACGTATTATGGTTTCCGCTATGTGGAAATTGAAGGAGCAGTTCCTGCCGGACAGGATAATCCGGAATCTTTACCGGTTATTTTGGATTTAAAAGGATTACATACCTGTAACTCGGCTCCGGAAGTTGGAACATTCCATTGTTCTAAACCTCTGTTTAATCAGACTTATGAGTTAATAGACTGGGCTATTCGAAGCAATATGGCCAGTGTTTTGACAGACTGTCCGCATCGAGAAAAGTTAGGTTGGTTGGAAGAGGCTCATTTGATGCAATATTCGGTACAATATCGGTATAATCTGGCAAGATTATATCAAAAGACATTGAACGATATGCGTTCTACGCAGGCTAAGAATGGTATGGTCCCGACGATTGCTCCCGAGTTAGTGGAATTTGAAGGAGGCTTTAAGGATACACCGGAATGGGGCAGTTCGTTTATCATCAGTCCGTGGTATGTTTACCAGTGGTATGGTGATAGCCGGTTGATTGCGGAATATTATCCGGATATGCAACGCTATATTGAATACTTGTCTTCGCAGGCAAAAGATCATATTGTTGCCTATGGTTTGGGTGATTGGTTTGACATTGGTCCTAATCCCCCGGGCGTTTCTCAGTTGACATCCAATGGAGTTACTGCTACGGCCATCTATTATTATGATGTTTGTCTGATGCAAAAAATGGCAGATCTGTTAGGAAAGAAAGCTGATGTCGAGATGTATAAAAAATTGGCGGCAGAAATTAAGACGGCATTCAACAAGACATTCTGGAATCCGGAAACAAAACAATATGACCGGAACAGTCAGGCAGCCAATGCTGTAGCTTTGTATATGGGACTGACGACTCCTGAAAATCATCAGCAGGTATATGAGAATCTGGTAAAAGATATACGTTCAAGAAACAATGCATTGACAGCAGGCGATATTGGTTATCGTTATGTCTTGCGTGCTTTGGAAGCAGGAGGCGCATCTGATATCATTTATGATATGAACAGTAAATACGATACTCCGGGATATGGTTGGCAATTAGCCCATGGAGCTACGGCATTAACCGAATCTTGGCAAGCCTATGGCTTTGTTTCCAACAATCACTTTATGTTAGGACACCTGATGGAATGGCTTTTCAGTGGTTTGGGAGGTATCCGTCAAGATGAGGCATCCATTGCATTTAAACATATTGTTATCAAGCCGTCTCCAGTAGGTGATGTTCGAAGTGCCCGCACGTCCTATGAATCTCCTTATGGAACGATTGTCTCAGATTGGAAAGAAACAGATGAAAAATTCACTATTCGGGTAGAAGTCCCTGCCAATAGTTCTGCATCTGTCTATTTACCAACAACACAGGTTGATCAAATCACTGAAAGTGGGATAGCTGTAAAAGATCTTTCCTCAGCTACTATTCGTCAGGAAACAGGTTATACAGTTGTCACCGTAGGTTCTGGAATTTATGAGTTTGAGGTGAGGAAGTGAGTTGGGATTATATAAGGAATAAGTTATATGAGAAAGTTGTTATCTATTATAATTGCGAGCTTTTCAGCTTTGTTTTTCTTGACTAATTGTCAAGGGAATTATTCCAAATCAAAAGATTCATTTAAAGATCTGGAAGTTGGTTTTACGAATCCTTCGTCCGATTATCGGACAGCTCCATTGGCTGTGTGGAATAGTAAAGTGACGAATGCTGAAGTAGAAAGGACCATTCAGGAATTAAAGGATGCTGGTTTTGGTGGTCTTTTTGTGCATCCTCGTCCCGGTTTGATTACGGAATATATGTCTGATGAATGGTATTCATTGTATAAACATGCCATTGATTATGCTAAGGAAAAGGATATGAAAGTATGGATCTATGATGAAAATTCATATCCGAGTGGTTTTGCCGGAGGACATGTTCCGGAAGAAATGCCGGAATCATATAATCAGGGACAAGGCTTGGCTTTGGAAAAAGTGAATGTTTTGCCTGAGAATACAGCGGATTATTTTATTTGTCTGAAAAAAGAGGGAGAGAACTGGATAGATATCACCAATAAAATTTCTTCTTGTAGAAATACCGAGGGTGAATATTATTTATATAAGAAAACTTATTATGGTCGTTCTGACTGGTATGGAGGTTATTCGTATGTGGATGTGATGGTGAAAGGTGTAACTGAAAAGTTCTTGGAAGTAACCATGAAAGGATATGAAAAGATAGCTAAAGAGGACTTTGGTAAAACACTTCCCGGTATCTTTTCGGATGAACCAAATATCCAGACATCGGGTGGTTTGCGATGGACTCCGGATCTGTTTTCTGTATTTAAGCAAAAGTGGGGATATGATTTAAAACCTTTATTGCCTTTGTTAGAAGAGGAAGTCGGAAACTGGAAAGAAGTCCGTCATAATTATATGGAAACATTGCTACAACTGTTTATCGATCGTTGGTCAAAACCGTTTCATCAGTATTGTGAACAGAATAATCTGAAATGGACTGGTCATTATTGGGAACATGGGTGGCCATATATGAATGATGGACCGGATAATATGGCAATGTATGCCTGGCATCAAGTCCCGGCAATTGATATGTTATTTAATCAGTTTGACGAAAAGAGTCCAGTTGCTCAGTTTGGAAATGTAAGAGCTGTAAAAGAATTAAGAAGTGTTGCCAATCAAATGGGATATACACGTACCTTAAGTGAGACTTATGGAGGTGGCGGTTGGGATGAAACATTCAAGGATTTTAAGCGTCTGGGCGATTGGGAATATGTGTTGGGTGTGAATTTTATGAATCAACACTTGGCACACATGACATTAACTGGTGCTAGGAAATATGATTATCCACCAGTCTTTACATATCATTCTCCTTGGTGGTCGTCTTACAAAGAGTTGAATGACTATTATGCTCGTCTTTCATTAGCTTTAAGTAAAGGAAAGCAGAATAATCAAATTTTAGTCATAGAGCCGAATTCCACTTTATGGAGCTATTATTCACATACAAAGAGTAGTCCGAAGTTGATGGAAATAGGTCAGGCTTTTCAGTCTTTTGTGACAGACTTGGAAAAGAATCAGGTTGAATATGATTTGGGTTCTGAAAATATTATCAAGGATCATGGGGTTGTAGAGAATGGAAAATTTGTAATTGGTCAGACCTCTTATTCTATGGTAGTTTTACCCCCGATGATGGAAACTTTGAATAAACCAACATTTGATTTGTTGCGGAAATTTGTGGAAAAGGGTGGTAAATTAATCTGCTTTTCTACTCCTAATCGATTAGATGGAGTAGAAGATTCCAAATTATCTGAATTACTGTCGACCCAGTCTGTAGTTTCTGTTCCTATGTTAACCCAAGAGGTTATTCAGAAGTATTTTGAGAATAAAGATTGCCTGTTCGCTTTTTCGGGAGGTGATTTATATCATCAAAGACGTGAATTTGCAGATGGAGAATTATTATTCTTGGTAAATTCTTCCATGAATGAAGTTACTCGAGGAACAGTTTCAATGAAGGGTAAATCTGTTCTTAAGTTGGATGCCATGCAAGGGAAAATATATGAATACCCGGTAGATCAGAAAGAAGAAAATCTGTCTGTGCATTTTGAATTGGAACCTGCTGGTAGTTTATTACTTTATTGTAGCCATAAGACTTTGAATGGCTATGAAAAAGAACCAGTGTTAGCGGGTAATACTAAGTTGATACCGGAAGGCGATCTGCAGATAAAGAGATTGCGGGAAAATGCTTTGACGATAGATTTCTGCGATGTAACAATTAAAGGAAAGACGATTAAGAATGTTTACTTTGCTCAAGCAGCCGATGCGGCTTTTCGGGAATACGGTTTTGTCAATGGAAATCCATGGAACACATCTGTTCAATATAAGCGTAATATATTGGATCGGGATACTTTTACTACGGGAGGCTTTACAACTTCCTATCATTTTACAGTAAAAGATAAATTTGATTATTCAACGATGAAATTAGTTGCCGAACGCCCGGAAATATTTAAGGTAAAAATAAATGGAGAAACATTATCTGCTACTCCAGGAGCATGGTGGTTGGATCGTTCATTTGGAGTTTATTCTATTGGTGATAAAGTAAAACAAGGTATCAATACGATTGAGATGAGTGTAAGTCCAATGAGTATTTATGCTGAGATAGAACCTGTATATGTGATAGGAGATTTTTCTGTCGTACCGGAAAAGAAGGGATGGAGTATAACAGCGCCTGTTGAGAAACTGACGTTGGGAAGCTGGAAAGAACAGAAGCAACCTTTCTATTCTTGGGAAGTATCTTATACAAAAGAGTATAGGATAGATGATATAAACAGATCTTATGCAGTACAGTTAAATGCTTGGAAGGGAACAGTAGCAGAAGTGTATGTAAATGATGTGAAGGCCGGAATTATTGCCTTTGATCCTTACCGTCTGGACATTACTTCCTTATTAAAGCAAGGAAAGAATATTGTTGAAGTGCGAGTTATCGGTAGTCATAAGAATTTATTAGGTCCGCATTACAATAATCCTGCACCAGGACTTGCTTCTCCTTGGCATTGGAAAAATATCAAACAGCAGATATCTGGAAATGAATATCAAATGTGTGACTATGGTCTGATGGAAGATTTTGATGTGGTTGAATAATTGGTTATATTCAGATTAAATTGGGTACAGACTTAATTAGATAGAAATAGAATATGAAAAGAGTATACTTATTATTGGTTATACTGAGTAACTTTATGTACAGTAATACATTGTTGGCTCAAAAGGAAACCGGAAAATGTAAACCTGTTGATTTGAGGTGTGAGCATCTGACTCGTCCTTTAGGAATTGATCGGGCTGAACCTCGTTTTTCATGGCATTTGGAGGATGAAAGAAACGGAGCCAAACAATTGGCATATCGAATTACGTTGGGAACGGATTCTGCTGCATTAGCTAGAAACAAAGGTGTTATCTGGCAAGAGAAGAAGAATAGTGGGCAAATGCTAACCACTTATAAAGGGAAAGCTTTAAAACCTTTTACTCGTTATTATTGGAGTGTTACGGTATGGGATCAGGATCAGCAGGTATCAGAACAGACTATCTCTTCTTTTGAAACGGGATTTATGAATACGGCACAATGGAAAGGTAGTTTTGTTTCGGATGGAAAAGATATCGAATCGCGCGAAACTCCTTATTTCCGGAAGGAGTTTGTCTTGAAAAAGAAAGTAAAATCAGCTCGAGCTTATATTGTTGCAGCAGGACTGTATGAATTATCATTGAATGGTTCTAAAGTAGGTGATCATTTTCTGGATCCTGCTTTTACAGATTATGGTAAAAGGTTGTTGTATGTTACTTATGATGTTACACAATTGCTTCATGAAGGAGAAAATGCTGTTGGTGTAATTTTAGGAAATGGATGGTATAATCATCAGCCTGTGGCGGAATGGAATTTCCATCAAGCTCCTTGGCGTAACAGACCTTCTTTCTGTTTGAATATTCATGTTCAATATACGGATGGAACAAAGGATGTAATTACTTCTGATCGTAGTTTCAAGGTGGCGGCCGGACCTATTACCTTTAATGCTATTTATGTTGCCGAAAATTATGATTTTAGAAAGGACTTGCCTGGTTGGAATACATGGGCATTTGATGACTCTTCCTGGACTCCAGCTGTAGAAGTTTCCTGTCCATGCTCTAATATCGTTTCCCAGACAATGTATCCAATCCGAAAGACGGAATTTAGAAAACCTGTGTCTCTTAAGAAATTGAGTGATACACTTTATTTATATGACTTTGGACAAAACTGGTCCGGAATAACTGAGTTCCGTGTGCAAGGACAGTCGGGCACAAAAGTAAAACTGCATCATGGGGAACAACTGGATTCCCGAAGAAAACGTATATTTGATGATAATAATACGCAGTTCTACCAGAATGTCAAGGAGCCTTTAAAATATGGCATTCATCCTGTGGATGAAATATTTGCGACAGATGTTCTTTGGTTAGACGGCAAGGTAGATACATTCGCTCCACGTTTTAATTATAAAGGATTTCAATATGTTGAGGTGTCATCAGATAAGCCATTAGAATTAACGAAGGATAATATAACCTCTTATTTTGTTCATACAGATGTTCCGGTCAGCGGTTCTTTTGAATGCTCGGATTCTCTGGTTAACCGTTTGTGGAGAGCAACCAACTATTCCTATTTGTCGAATTTGGTGGGTTATCCGACTGATTGTCCGCATCGGGAGAAAAACGGTTGGACAGGAGATGCTCATTTGGCGATTGAAACAGGTTTGTACGGCTTTGATGGAATAACTTTTTATGAGAAGTGGATGGCCGATCATCGGGACAATATGTATGATAACGGACGGTTGAGATGCATTATTCCTTCTGGAGGTTGGGGAGGCGATATTGCGGATTGGACTTGTTCGGTAACAATTATTCCCTGGACGTTGTATGAGTTTTATGGGGATATCACTTGTTTGAAGGATAATTATTCGACGATGAAGAAACATACTGATTACTGGTTGAGTAAGTTTCCGGATGGTTTGATTACCGATGCTTGTTTAGGCGACTGGATACCTTATAAGTCGGTAGCAAATAGAGAATTGACAGCGTCTATCTATCATTATAAAAATGTTGATATTGTGAGTCGGACTGCTCAATTACTTGGGTTTAAGTCAGATTATGAACATTATAAATCGGAAGCTGAAAGAATAAAGGATACTATAAATCAGAAATTCTTGAATAGAGAAACGGGGATTTATGCTAATGGTTATCAGACAGAATTGAGTATGCCTTTGTATTGGGGAATTGTTCCGGAGGATTGTATTCAGAAAGTTGCAGAACAATTGGCAAAGAGTGTTCATGAAGATCGGGATCATTTGGATGTCGGAATTATGGGATGTAAGACAATCTTGAATGCGTTGACGGAAACTGGAAATGTTGAGCAAGCTTACCGGATGGTAACACAACAGGATTATCCTTCTTGGGGAAACTGGTTGCGGCAAGGTGGAACTACCTTATTTGAGAATTGGGATTATAATGGTTTGGCTGCCGGTTATTCGCAGAATCATATTATGTATGGAGAAATAGGAGCTTGGTTCTATAAGGCATTGGCCGGTATCAATGTTGATCCAGCTCAGCCAGGATTCAAGAATATACTATTGAAACCTCATTTTGTGGAAGATCTTGATCATGTAAAAGCTTCTTATAAATCGCCCTTTGGCTTGATTGTTTCGGAGTGGACAAGAAATCAGGGTAAGGTTGAATATAAGGTGATTATTCCTCCTGGAGCAACTGCTACCTTATATTTGGACGGTAAAGGTGAAGCGAAACAATTATCTTCAGGAACTTATAAATTTAATATCTAATAATGAAGACTTCGATTATTTATTGGGTAAGTGCATTCCTTTTAACTGTGTTGGGAGCCTGTTCTTCCCGTCCGTCTTTGGTTGTAAAGGAATTACAATGTGAGAAGCTGGTTAATCCATTAGCAATTGATCAGACGAAACCGTATTTAAGCTGGCAGCTTGAAACAAACGAGAATGCTGTTCATCAGTCGGCTTATCAGATTTTGGCAGCAACTGATGAAGATTTACTGACAGAGGAGAAGGCTGATTTATGGAATTCCGGTAAAGTTGAAAGCACGGAATCTGCCTGGGTTTTGTATCAGGGAAATGAATTAGCTTCAAAGCAATTTGTTTACTGGAAGGTTCGTGTTTGGGATGGCAATGATAAGGCTTCTGACTGGAGTGAGACGGCTTGTTTTGGTATTGGATTATTACATCCGTCTGACTGGAAAGCTTCTTATATTGGAAGTGATACGCTTTCAGGAAAACCGCAGTCGCCTTTGCTCTGGAAACGTTTTCAGTGGGATCAAAAAGGAACAAAGGCTTTCTTGCATGTCAATTCTTTAGGGTATCACGAAGTTTATCTGAATGGGAAGAAGGTTGGTGATGCTGTTTTGGCTCCGGCTGTATCTCAATTTGATAAACGGTCTTTGAGTGTTACGTATGATGTAACTGGTTTATTGGAGAAAGGAGAGAATGATTTCGTTCTTTGGTTAGGGAAAGGTTGGTATCAGGATGGACTTCCGGGCGTAGTGAATGGTGGTCCGTTTGTTCGGGCTCAGTTGGAAGAGTTTGAAAATGGTGAATGGAAAACGAGTTTGATTACAGATTCAACTTGGAAAACGCGTGAAAGTGGTTATGCTTCTACGGGTACATGGCGGCCTTGGCAGTTTGGAGGAGAAGAAATCTCTGCTGATCGATTATTGCCTGCTTTGGATAGGAAGACGCTGAATTCCGTTAATTGGAATACTGCTGTGTTGGCAGCTATTCCTGAGCATAAGGTTTCTCCCCAGATGGTTGAACTGAATGGTTTACGAGGACAGTTGCATCCGTTGTCATGTAAGGCTTCCGGAGATTCGGCTTGGATTTATGATTTGGGGACAAATCTGACAGGCTGGACGAAAATACAGTTTCCTCCATTAGAGAAAGGACAGAAGATACGGATCAGTTATTGTGACTTCCTGGATGATAAAGGAGAATTCCGGGATCATTTGTACGAAGATTATTATATAGCTTCTGGTGCTGATTCGGCTGAAGTCTTTTCCAATAAATTCAATTATCATGCCTATCGTTATCTGAAACTGACGAATCTGAAAGAAGCTCCGGCTTTGTCGGCAATTACGGCTTCATTAGTACATACCAATTATAGTGGGGAATCCTTCTTCGCTTGTTCGGATAAGGATTTGAATGCCATTCATGATATGATTCACTATACCTTGCGCTGTCTGACATTGGGTGGATATATGGTAGATTGTCCGCAAATTGAACGATTGGGTTATGGTGGAGACGGTAATGCTTCAACTCCTACGGTGCAGACCATGTTTAACCTCAGTCCTTTGTATATGAACTGGATGCAGGCATGGGCTGATTGTATGCGGGAAGACGGAAGTATGCCTCATACAGCTCCGAATCCGTATGCAGCGGGTGGTGGTCCGTTCTGGTGTGGTTTTATTATTACGGCTTCCTGGCAGACCTATCTGAACTATGGAGACCGGAGATTATTGGACCGTTATTATCCGTATATGCAGCAATGGTTGGAATATGTGGCTCATTATACTGTAGATGGTTTGTTGAAGAAGTGGCCGGATACTTCTTATAGAAACTGGTATTTGGGTGATTGGGCAACGCCGGTTGGTATTGATCAGACAAATCCGTTGTCTGTTGATTTAGTAGATAACTGTTATATTGCGGTTTGTTACCAGACCATGAGTAAAATTGCTTCTTTGCTGAATAAAGCGGATGATAGTCGTGGTTATAAAGCAAAGTATGATGCGCTGACGAAACGGATACAGGAGACTTTCTATGATGCGAAAGGAAATACTTATGCCAGCGGGACACAAATTGATTTAGTGTATCCGATGTTGGCTGGAGTCACACCGGACAACCTGAAGGAGACAGTCCTGAAGACTTTGTATGAAGTGACGGCTAACCGTTTCCAGGGACATCTGGCAACAGGTTTGGTCGGCATTCCGGTATTAACCGAATGGGCCGTTAAGAATGGTCAGGCTGAATGGATGTATCAGATGCTGAAGAAACGGGATTATCCGGGTTATTTGTATATGTTGGATAACGGGGCAACTACTACTTGGGAGCATTGGAATGGAGAACGCAGCCATATTCATAATTGTTATAATGGAATTGGAGCGTGGTTCTATCAGGCATTAGCTGGAATAATGCCTGATGAAAGCCAGCCGGGTTACAAGCATATTTGGATTAAACCTCAGGTGGTGAATGATATTTCGTGGGTTCAGGCATCCAAAGATACGCCTTATGGCTTGTTGAAGGTCAGATGGGAAAAGGAAGATGCTTCTTTTGTCCTGGACGTTCAGATACCGGTTGGTTCTTCCGCTTCCGTTTCTCTGCCATTTCCGGTTGAAAATGTTCGTGTAAATGGTCAGCCATCGGAGAGCAAAGAGACTTTGGACTTAGAGTCGGGTAGTTATCGGATAGAATGTTCCCTTTAGTTGAGGGAAAAACGTAGGCTTGCGTCGGGTATTAGCGTAGCGTTGCGCTAACACTCGACGCAATGTTGTGTTAAGGGCCGACGCAACCTTACGTTGACACCCGACGCAGTGTTGCGCTTATGTGTCACGTGGAATAGCGTTTTCAGCTTCTTGCTGATTGAGTAAGGAAAAACTCTGTTCAGGATGTATTGAATTCATTTGTGGGTGAATCCTATGGAAAAGTCGTCAGAACTGAATAAATATTCGTACATTTGTCGGAAACCAATAAAATCAAATGTGTTTATGGCTAAGTATAAACGGATTCTTTTGAAGTTGAGCGGTGAATCGCTCATGGGTAGCAAACAATATGGTATTGATGAAGTACGCTTAAACGAATATGCTGAACAGATCAAGGAAATAGCTGAAATGGGCGTTCAGATTGGTATCGTTATCGGTGGAGGTAATATTTTCCGTGGCTTAAGTGGAACATCCAAAGGATTCGACCGGGTGAAAGGTGATCAGATGGGTATGTTGGCTACGGTTATCAATAGCTTGGCATTGAGTTCAGCTTTGACGGCTTTAGGCGTAAAAGCAAAGGTGCTGACGGCTATCCGTATGGAACCGATCGGTGAATTCTACAACAAGTGGCGTGCTATCGAACTGTTGGAACAAGGTTATGTAGTCATTATGTCGGGCGGAACCGGTAATCCTTTCTTTACGACTGATACGGGTTCTTCGTTACGCGGTATAGAGATTGAAGCAGATGTGATGTTGAAGGGAACACGTGTAGATGGTATTTATACGGCAGATCCCGAGAAAGATCCGACGGCAGTGAAGTTCTCTGATATTACCTATGATGAAATCTATACACGTGGTCTGAAAGTGATGGACTTGACGGCAACGACCATGTGCAAGGAAAATAATTTACCTATTATTGTCTTTAACATGGACAAGAACGGAAACCTGAAGAAAGTGATGGATGGTGAAGACATCGGTACGTATGTGCATAATTAAAGATACTTTTCCTGATACGTTTTTATGAAAAGAAATAGGACGCATTCCTCGTTGATACTTATCCCTGTTATGTTGTCTTTCTTTGTAATGGGATTTGTGGATCTGGTAGGAGTTGCGGCTAATCACATGAAAGTTGACTTTGAATTGTCGGACACAATGGCCAATTTGTGTCCGGCAATGGTCTTTTTATGGTTTCTGTTGTTTTCGATACCGGCAGGAATTCTGATGAACTATATCGGACGACGGAAAACCGTGTTGTTGAGTTTGTTTATTACGACAGTTTCCTTGCTCATTCCCTTGTTGCGTTATGAGTTTGTCATGATGCTGATTTCATTTTCGTTATTGGGTATTGGCAATGTTCTTTTACAAGTTTCATTAAATCCATTGGTGTCGAATGTCGTGTCTGAAAGACATTTGGCAAGTTCTCTTTCCCTGGGGCAATTTATTAAAGGTATAGCATCCTTCCTGGCTCCGTTAATAGCCAGTTGGGCTGCGCTGACCATGAATGAATGGCGTGAATTATATCCGGTTTTTATGTTGATTACCCTTGTCTCTATCATTGGTCTGGGATTTACATCCATTGAAGAACTGGATGATTATTCAGAAAGTGATTCTCTGAAAAGTTATGGGAAACTATTGAGTAAGCCATTGATTCGTTTGGTCTGGATTGGTATCGTCTGCCACGTAGGAATCGATGTGGGAATTAATTTGACAGCCCCCAAACTCTTTATCGAACGTTTGGGCTTTACGGTTGCAGATGCCAGCATGGCCGGTAGTATCTATTTTCTTTCCAGAACGGTTGGATGCCTGATCGGTACAGTTGCCTTGCAGTATATGGCTCCGGACCGCTTTTTCCGTTGGAGCGTTTTGGGATTGCTGTTTGCTTTAATCGGTTTGTCGTTTGCCTTCACATTAGAACAATTGTATGTAGTACTGCTGGTTTTGGGTGTTGGTAATGCCAATATATTTTCCATCTTGATATCTAAAGTGCTGAATGTTTTCTCTGACAAGAAGAATGAAGTATCCGGATTGATGATTACGGGCTTGTGTGGCGGTGCTTTGTTCGTTTTGCCGATGGGAATTGTTTCCGATTGGATTGATTCGCAGGCCGGATCGCTGATCATACTGGGTGTAGGAGCCTTGTATCTGACTTATTTGTCCGGTTATTTTAAGAAACATCCTGATATGCCACAAGAGTAGTCTTTGTGGCATGGGATTTTCGGTTATAGGACAAAGAGTTGGATGTTACTAACATTCTGAAATAAACAGGCCTCAAAAAAGGACTTGCGGCTTGCAAAGTTTAAATTCTTTTCATTACCTTTGTTTATAATTAAAAAATCAAAAGATAACTGGCTTTAGGATGAAAGAAAAACGGAGCTGGTTGGCAGAAGAAAAAACAAGGAAGAAAATTAATCTTGATAATAAAAACGAATAAAATTGGTATAGATATGGTTGATACAAAGAAGTTTGTGAAAGAAGCAGAAGAGAAAATGGAATCTGCTATCCTTTATTTGGATGAACAGTTGGCTCGTATCCGCGCAGGAAAGGCGAATCCGAAAATTCTGGATGGAATTCGTGTTCCTTATTATGGCAGTATGGCTCCGTTAAGTAATGTTGCTTCCATCAATACTCCGGATGCGAAGACAATCGTCATTACACCGTGGGAAAAGAACTTGATCAAGGAAATCGAAAAGGCGATCTTGAACTCTGAAGTTGGTATTACTCCGGAAAACAATGGTGAAATCATTCGTTTGGGTATTCCTCCATTGACAGAAGAACGTCGTCGCCAGTTGGCAAAGCAATCTAAGCAGGAAACGGAAACGGCGAAAATCAGTATCCGTAACGCCCGTCGTGATGCTATTGAAGCTTTGAAGAAGAGCATCAAGACAGACGGTGTTCCTGAAGATGTGGAAAAAGATGCAGAGGCAGAAGTTCAGAAAGTTCATGATAAGTTTATCAAGAAAGTAGATGAACTGTATATTGCCAAAGAAAAAGAAATAATGACAGTTTAATGAAAGGTTTGGTAATTAAAAATACGGGTAGTTGGTATACCGTTTATACGGAAGACGGAAGATATGTTGAGAGTAAGATCAAAGGTAATTTCCGTCTGAAAGGTATTCGGACTACCAATCCGGTGGCTGTTGGTGACCGGGTTGAAATAGAAGAAAACCGTGAAGGTACGGCGTTTATCTGTCAGATTGAAGAACGGAAGAACTATATTATTCGCCGTGCATCGAATTTGTCTAAACAGGCGCATATCATTGCAGCCAATGTAGACCAGGCGATGCTGATCGTAACGGTCAATTACCCGATTACCACGACTGTTTTTATTGATCGTTTTCTGGCAACAGCCGAAGCTTATCGGGTCCCGGTTAAACTGGTGTTCAATAAGATTGACCGGTATAAAGGAGAAGACTGGGAATACATGCAGGGCTTGATTCATTTATATACGACTATCGGTTATCCGTGTACGACTTTATGTGCCAAGACCGAAGAAGGATTGGATGGATTAAGAGCGGATCTGAAAGATAAGATTACTTTGCTTTCCGGTCATTCGGGTGTAGGTAAATCTACAATTATCAATAAACTGATTCCGGGCGTAAGTTTGCGTACGGGTGATATTTCTGAGTATCACAATAAAGGCATGCATACAACGACCTTTTCGGAAATGGTGGCATTACCCGAAGGTGGTTATCTGATTGATACGCCGGGTATCAAAGGGTTTGGAACCATTGATATGGAAGATGCGGAGATTTCGCATTATTTCCCTGAAATATTCAAGATCTCTGCCGGATGCAAGTTTAATAATTGTACGCACCGTCATGAACCGGGTTGTGCGGTATTACAGGCTGTCGAGGAACATTATATTAGCGAATCGCGCTATAAAAGTTATTTGAGTATCTTAGAAGATAAAGAAGAAAGTAAATATAGGGAAGAATATTAAGTTGTATTCTTTCTTTAGCTTATAAAACTCCCGAGTTTCGTTTTCAAAAGTCATGGACTTTAAAATCGGAATTCGGGAGTTTTAGAAATAATCCTCATCAAAGTATAGGATCTTTAATAGACAATGAAAATGAAAAGTTTTACCTTATTGCGTATCGGTTTGTATATCTTGTTGGCATGGGTATGTGGTTTCCCGCTGTTTGCACAAGATATAGTTCATAAAGCTCCGGCTCCTTTGTATCGTGATCCGGTAACAGATGGTGCGGCCGATCCGGTAGTCGTTTGGAATCAGGAAGCCAAAAGCTGGTGGATGTTATATACCCAGCGCCGGGCAAACTTGGATGCGCCGGATGTGGCGTATTGTTATGGAACGAAAATTGGTGTGGCCGAATCGACAGATCATGGACAAACCTGGGTATATCGGGGAACATTAGATTTGGAATTCGAAGAAGGTCATAATACATTCTGGGCTCCTGAAGTGGTTTATCGGGATGGTGAATACCACATGTTTGTGGCTTATATCCGCGGCGTTCGTAGTCATTGGGGCGGAGACAAGCAGATTGTACATTATACTAGTCGTAATTTGTGGGACTGGAAATGTGTAGGTCCGTTGAAATTATCGTCCAATTCGGTGATCGATGCAACGGTTTATCAGAAGCCGGATGGTCGTTGGCGTATGTGGTACAAGGATGAAGCGGCAGGATCGCATACCTTGATGGCGGAAAGCAAGAATTTGCATGACTGGTCGGCTTCGAAGGTCGTTATCGACGGTGATGCTCACGAAGGGCCTAAGGTATTCCGTTTCCGTGGATACTTCTGGATGTTGACGGACGAATGGAAAGGTCTTCGCATCTATCGTTCCAAAGACTTGGATAAATGGGAAAAACAAGGCTTGATTTTAGGAGAAGCTAGTTCGAGACCGGAAGATACACCCAGCGGTGCTCATGCCGATGTGGTTGTTACCAATCATCGGGCTTATATCTTTTATTTTACGCATCCGGGACGAACCAGTCATAACGAGGCGCCTCTGGGTGAAAACGGCGTTTTGCCATACGACTTACGCCGTTCGTCTATCCAAGTGGCTCAGTTGGTTTTCAAAGACGGCACATTGACCTGCGATCATGATGCCGATTTTGAATTCTATTTACCCGACGAAACAGAATAAATTCATTGAAAGCATATTGAAGTCATGCTTTATTCCTTTCAGAATACGGAAGGAAATAAAGCATGACTTTTTTGTTTTTACTGTTTTAGTCCTGTCTTTTCTTCATTTATCCCTAACAAATTAATTAATTCACCAATGTGAATCAATCAATTCATAACTGTGATTCAATTAATTCATATAGGTGATTTATTTAATTCACATTAGTGAATCAAATAATATATCGTATGTTTTTTATGAGTTTCCTATGGTATAGAGGTGAGTTCTTTGACATTTCAATATGAAAGAAAAAAGTAATAACTGGTGTCATCTTCAGATATATCATATCCTGTTCTGAAATGGATTTTTTACTATCTTTCACGCCCTTCACAGCAAATGCTTGTATATAAATGAAATAGGGGAGTGTGTGAACCCTTGTTTTCTTTTGAGATAAGTAGGATTAGAGTAGATATGAAGGGCTAGAATCTATTAATTAAGTTGCTTTTTGGGAAAATATATCTATTTTTGTAAAAACAATATTTGGAGAATATAGGAATGCAGACATGGAGCCTATAGAAAAGTGGAATCGGTTTATGTCAGGTGATGATGACGCTTACGCTAGTCTTTACGAAGAATACGTACAAGACCTGTATCAATATGGGCTGTGCTTTACTTCGGATACAGAGCTGGTGAAAGACTGTATTCAGGATCTATTTGTTTATCTGTATGCCAATCGGAGCCATTTAGAAATATCCTGTCAAGTTAAAACCTACTTGCTGGTTTCCTTGAAGCATAATATTTGTAGGAGTTTACTGCGTAGCCAGAAGTATGATTCCATTGAGGAAGAGATTCCTTTCCTTGCAGAAATGAGTGTGGAAGACCAATTTATTGAAGACGAATCCTTGCATAATGAAACTCATCAGGTACAAAAAATGCTTTCAGTTCTGACACCTCGTCAGAAAGAAATTATGTATTACCGTTTTGTCCAGGAGTTACCTATGGAGGATATATGCCGATTGATGGATTTGAATTATCAGTCGGCCCAAAACTTGATTCAGCGTTCCTTGAAAAAAATACGCGAAGCGTGCGGAGATTTGTTCTTATTTCTGTGTTTTATTTATCCGGAAAAATTTTTTATTGATTTTTGAAAAAAAAGTCCCTTTTTACTGAGTATAAAAATCCGGTCTCTTACTCTTATAAGCAAAGCAGGATAAAAAATGAATAAGAACTATACCGGATATACAGCAGAACAATTGTTGAATGATGACTTCTTCATCCATTCTGAATTGCATCCAACGGAAGAAACACGTCTTTTTTGGTTGGATTTGGAACGGACAGATTTGTCATTGGCAAAAGAAATACGGATGGCTCGTATGCTCATGAACCGTTTCCGGCAAGATGTAAATCGTCCACTTCTTCCGGCATCGGAAGTATCGGACCTTTGGAATAAGATTCAACGGGAAAATCAGCAAAAGAAACGATTCCAGCTATTCCGGTATGGTGTGGCGGCAGCCGTTACGGCTATTCTCGTTCTAGCCTTAACAATACCTTATTTATTACCAGAAAAAGAAATTGATTATCAAACGATCATTGCTGATCTACCGGCGGAAAAGGAACAAGATGAAGTTCAGTTAGTCTTCTCGAATGAGGAGAAAGTATTGATATCTGAAGAGGAAAGTCAAATTTCTTATGATGAAAAAGGGGAAGTGCGCGTCAATTCAGAAAGTATACGGAAACAATCCGTCCAGCATAAGAACGAAGATGAAGTCCAATTGAATAAGTTGATTGTTCCGGCAGGAAAACGTTCTTATTTAACCTTATCAGATGGAACAAAGCTTTGGGTTAATTCATCGACTAAAGTTGTATATCCACATTTATTTAAAGGAGATAAAAGAGAAATCTATGTGGATGGCGAAGTTTATTTGGAGGTAACACGGAATCCTGACAAACCATTTTATGTAAAGACCGAACAAATGTCAGTTCGGGTATTAGGAACCAGTTTCAATGTTTGTGCTTATCCAGAAGATAACCAGCAACAGGTTGTCTTGGTAAATGGAAAGGTGGAAGTACAGTCGCAGGCACATACGGCAGAAGTATTGGCCCCAAACGAATTATATGAATATGATAAACAAACGGAAGAAACTTCCATAAAAGAGGTGGATGCCACAGATTATATCTCTTGGAAAAACGGGTATTATCAATTTGCTGGTCAGCAATTATCTGTTCTTTTCAAGCGTTTGTCTCGCTATTATGCAGTATCCATTGTGTGTGATGAAAAAGTAGGAGTCCTGAGTTGTAGTGGTAAACTGGATTTAAAAGAACACATAAATGATGTTTTGGAGAATATATCCAAAGTTGCCCCTATCAGAGTAGAACATGATCATGAACAAATAATTATTAAGTATGAACCTTTAAATTGAAGTGCCTATGAAATAAGAACAATCTAATACCAAAAAAGTAGGCCGAACAATACCCCCATATTGATCGGCCCGAAGAAACATTTACGCTAATAAAAGTATTAACTGTAAAATCAATACAAAGATATGAATATCTATTTAAAACCAAAAATATTTAGAGCATTGAAGCTAAGTACATTATGTCTAATACTTGGAGTGGAGGCAGGTTTTGCAACAGAAAGTTATTCACAAAAAACGACCTTCACGATTTCCGTTCAAGATCAATCCGTCAAGGAAGTATTTGATTATATAGAACAACATAGCGAATTTATCATTTTCTATTTAGATGAAACGATTGATGTAAATAGAAAAGTCTCTGTTAATCTGAAAGGCCAGCGGGTGGAAAGTATCTTGGAACAGTTATTCAAGAATACAGATGTTACGTATACCATCAATGATCGGCAGATACTTCTTTCAAAGCGGAAAGAAGTGACAGAAGTCGCTCCCGTTGTAGCTGTTGTGCAACAGAAAAAGAATACGGTTTCAGGTGTTGTGTTGGATCCGACCGGAATGCCCGTGATTGGAGCAAATATCATGGTAAAAGGTACAACGAATGGAACTATTACGGATATAGAGGGTAAGTTTTCATTGGAGGTCGATCAAAATGCGATATTAGTTATTTCTTATATTGGTTTTGCTAATCAAGAGATCAAGATCGGGAATCAAACAAACTTATCCATTAATTTGAAGGAAGATGCAGAGGCGCTGGATGAGTTGGTAGTTACAGCTTTGGGAATATCACGTTCAGAAAAAGCATTAGGATATGCAACACAAAAATTTGATGGAGAAGAACTTCAAAAGGTCAAAGGTACAAATATTGCTACAAGTTTAAGTGGAAGAATATCTGGATTGCGTGTATATAACTCTACTGAATTTGGAGTTGCTCCTGATATTAAACTACGTGGTGAAACTCCTCTTATTGTTGTTGATGGTGTTCCTACGAATCAAGCATTTAGTGATTTTAATCAGGATATAATTGAGAATATTACTGTGTTAAAAGGAGCTACTGCTTCTGCGCTTTACGGTTCAAGAGGTGGGAATGGAGCTATTATGATAACAACTAAGAAAGGCGGAGCAAAAGGCTTTGCTATAGAAGTGAATACTAGTAATATGTTTAATGCAGGACAATTAAAAATACCGGAAGTTCAAACATCTTATAGCTCAGGATCTGGAGGAAAGTTTGATAATATAGATTATGTTTGGGGCGATAAGCTAGATATAGGACGTGTATATAGGCAGTGGGATCCCATTAAAAAAGAATACAGAGATATGGAGTTGACATCCAGGGGTAAAAATAATTTCAGGAATTTTCTTGAATTTAGCTTAATCAGTAATACTACTGTTAGTATGTCAACTAGTGGTGAAAATGGCAGTATTCGTTCATCTTTATCTTATCTATATGATAAAAGTCAATATCCAAATACGAAAAAAAATAAATTTTGGTATAATCTAGGAGGTGAATTAAAACTTGGAAAAAAGGCTGTTTTAGAAGGAAGTTTGAACTTTTCTCAAGAATCTGCCCCTAATACAGGTGGATATGGATACGGTACAGGTTATATGTATAATATATTATTATGGACTGGACCTGAATATGATTTAAGAGATTATAAAGACTATTGGTTGATACCAAATGAAAAACAAAATTGGCACTATACAGATTGGTATGATAATCCTTATTTTGAGGCTTATGAGAAGATAAAATCTATTAATAATTTTACAACTAATGGCTCATTGTCCTTAAAATATGAAATTTTACCTTGGATGAAGTTACAATTACGAGCAGGAGGTGTTGCTTATGCAAATAATTCGGTTAATCGTTCATCTGTGGGGACAATTTCTAAAGATAGAGGAGGATGGAAAGACGGGGCATTAGGCTATTATGAAGAGAACAAAAAGACTGGTTTTACAATGAACTACGACTTTTTCTTGCTTTTTGATAAGAAGCTCAAAGATTTTAGCATCGATGGTCTATTGGGAGGTTCTTTATATTATACGAAAACAAACCAATTGGGAGCAGCCACTAAGAATGGTTTGTCAGTACCTGGTTTTTATTCTATAAAAGCATCTGTTGAAAGTCCAATTGTAAGTGCGGAAACAAGTACAAAAAAGGTAAATAGTTTGTTTGGAACGTTAACATTAGGGTATAAAGATACATATTACCTAGAAGCTACTGGACGTAATGATTGGTCTTCTACATTACCTTCAGCTGATAATTCTTACTTCTATCCTTCAATAGGAGGTAGTATTATACCTTCAAATATCATTAGTTTACCTGAATGGATTCCTTTTTGGAAATTTAGAGGTTCGTGGACTGTTTCAAAAAAAGATTTGTCAGTTTATTATTTAAATACGGCCTATACGATTCAACAAAATGTGTGGAATGGTTTAAATACGGCAGATTATCCAAATTATTTGCTTGGTGATGTCAAGCCGATTACAGATCGTACATGGGAGATAGGGACAAATATATCATTCTTGCAAGGAAATCGATTAAGATTAGATGTTAGTTATTTCAATAAGCTTACTTATAATAATACATCTATGCAAAGGATTTCTTCAGCTACAGGATTCGATTATCGGTTGATGAATATTGATGAAGAATATGTTCGTAAAGGAATTGAGGTAACAATTGATGCAACAGCCATTAAGACAAAAGACTTTACGTGGAACTTATCTCTGAATATTTCATCTAGTAAAAGATATTATGCTCAATTAGATGATGAGTTTAGTGCTGATAACCTTTGGACTTATGTAGGTGCTCGTACAGATCATTATGCATATAAAGGATATGAAAAAGCTCCTGATGGTAGTTATATAATTAATAGTAATGGTTTGATGAATAGAAGTCAATATGAGTCATTGGTGGGTTATACAGATCCTGATTTGGAATATGGTTTAGCAAATGTCTTTAAATATAAAGACTTTGTTTTAACTCTTAATTTTGATGGTCGTATAGGTGGAAAATCATGGGCAAATACAGAGTTTTATATGCTTGAGACAGGAGCTCATCCAGATACGGATAATCAATGGAGATACGATGAAGTCGTAAATGGTAAAAAGAATTATATTGCTGAAGGAGTTAAAGTTGTATCTGGAGAGGTGAAGTATGATCAATATGGTAGAATTACATCCGATACTAGGGTGTTTGCTCCTAATGATATAGAAACTTCGTATGAAGATTTTGTTCGAGGAAGTCGTTATAACCCCGATAAGTTAGTGCAAGACAAGACTTTCTTAAAGTTGCGAGAAATGTCTTTAGGATATAATTTACCTAAAAAATTTATTAATAAACTAGGAATGAATAATTGTTATTTAGGTATCATTGGTCAGAATCTGTTTGTTTTGACAAAAGATTTTAGATTTTCTGATCCTGATGGTTTAGAGGATGTTGAAGGAGAAGACTTGATAT
>OMCH01000057.1_pt1 | contig 60786 bp, 62 predicted proteins | sample 1674341 | NCBI WGS metagenome assembly OMCH01 (sample SAMEA103958164, study PRJEB25191) | human gut metagenome | biome: human-associated habitat [ENVO:00009003]; feature: intestine environment [ENVO:2100002]; material: feces | place: Germany | collected 2013/2015
TACCGTTGTTTCCAATTCTTAAGGCTGTCCTGATAATCCCCATAAGCTGTCTCTGCCTTATGAAATGCCTTGTAGAAGGCTTCCACATTCGGATACCCGTATTCCTTTACGATATGAGATAAGCGGACTTTCATTCTTGCAATCCGTTCCTCCAATCCGGCTATCTCCGTTGAAAGCTCGGAACGCCTTTTTGCTTTGAAGATACCTTTGCTGTCGGACAGTTCAATTTCAAGGTCACTTCGCTGTTTCTCGAGTGCAAAAATTGCTTTATTCTGTTCCTGCAGCTTTTGATAAATCTCGCATAAGTGCTTGTAAGAAACTGCTTCCGTTGATGGCTGCGGTCTTGGCGGTATGGCAGGAGTTGAAGCAACGGTTGTCGAAACAGCGGTTGTTTCTTTTGCTTTTGTTGTTGTGGCGGCGGTTGTAACGCTGACGGTGGCAGGAAGCGTGCTTTCCTCATATATTGTACCGCTTGTTGCGGCGGATGAGGAGGAAAATCCGGTTCCGCTTTGGTTACCGTCAACATAAGCTACTCCCTCGGCTGAGCAGGCTGTGACGGAAAGAATGACCGACACGGCAAGAATTATCGCCGCTTTTTCATTTGTTGATCTTTTCATTTTACCCTCTTGTTTTATCTGCGTATTATGAGATATTGTACTTGTATTTTAACACAAGGGCTTCGAATAGTCAACGGTATGTGTTACAAAAATCAACGGTACGAAATCCGATATATGCTACACTTTAGATAAATGAACTGTTTATTTTATGTTTTCAGATCGTTTATATTCATTACGGAGGCTCAGATGGTTAAATTCGGAGAAAGAGTAAAGCAGTTAAGGCTAAGTGCAGGCATGACGCAGGAACAGCTGGCTGAAAGGATATGGGTGACAAAAGCGGCAATAAGCAATTATGAATTGTCGGAGCGTAACCCTTCTCCCGAAACGATAATCAAAATAGCCGGAGTATTCGGTGTTACGACAGACTATCTGTTAGGGCTTGAGGATAAGAGAAGCCGAACACTTGATATAAGCGGACTTTGCGAGGAGGATATACGCTTTTTGCAGTCTGCGGCGGCTCTGCTGAAAAAGAAAAACGCAGTGAAAAAATCCGTTGCAGAACATTGACAGCCGCTGTATTACGATGTATAATAGCTATATTGTACATTAAACAGATAGAAACGGTAGACTTAAAGGAGCGAATTATGGCAATAAGCATAACCGAAGCATCGGAGCTTAAAAGGGCGATACTTGACAATTTCGGCGTAACTCTGCATTTTCACGATGGCTGCGGAGGACAGTATTTCACGCTGGACGAGAGAAATGATGAGATAAAGCGGTTTATTGAGAACTACTTCGATAAAAAGGGAATGAGCGTTACATTTATAGCAAGGGGAACACAGTTCTCTGTAGGAGGTAACAATGCTTGACCGGTTTTCAAGAACACAGCTCGTTTTCGGTAAAGAGGCAATGGACAGGCTGAAAGGCTCTCGTGTTGCGGTATTCGGCGTAGGCGGAGTAGGCGGTTATACCGTTGAGGCGCTTGCACGCTCGGGAGTGGGAGCGATTGATATTATAGACGATGATAAGGTGTGTCTTACCAATATAAACCGTCAGATAATAGCTACAACAAAGACGGTCGGTAAGTACAAGGTCGATGTTGCAAAGGAGCGAATTGAGGAAATAAATCCCGACTGCAAGGTGACAGCCTTCAGAACCTTCTATATGCCTGAAACGGCGGATCAGTTTGACTTTACTCAGTATGACTATGTAGTTGACGCAATAGATACGGTTACGGGAAAAATAGCACTTATTGAAAATGCAAAGAAGGCAGGAACGCCTATCATAAGCTCTATGGGAGCGGGAAACAAGGTCGATCCTACGGCATTTGAGGTTGCGGATATATATAAGACCTCTGTGTGTCCACTGGCAAGGGTAATGCGCTATGAGCTTAAACGCAGAGGAATAAAGAAGCTCAAGGTGGTATACTCAAAGGAAAAGCCGATACCGCCCATTGCCGACGAAGATCCGAACGGTGAAAGCGGTTGTCTTTCTAAGGCGGATAAGGTGCCGGGAAAAAGACAGGTGCCGGGAAGTACCGCCTTTGTACCGTCTGTGGCAGGGCTTATTATTGCGGGCGAGGTTATAAAGGACATAATCGGGTATAAAGCCGGTGAACGAAATTAAATAATATGCGGATGAAGTATCTTTCGGAACAGTATAAAGATACTTCATTTTTTTCTTGACTATATTATGATTCAGTGATAGAATAAAAGGTGAAATAAATCTCTCAATTGCATTATCAGCACGGAGGTGTTTGCTTGCTTTTGATATATCTGGCAATGGTTGATTCCGACGAGGAAAAAGACCTTGTCGAAAAGCTGTACAACACCTATAAAAACACTCTGTTCAATATTTGCTTTGCGATAGTCCGCAACCGGACGGATGCCGAAGATGCGGTTCACGATACTTTTATACGCATTATAGACAATCTGTGTAAAATCAAAGATGTTGATTCTCCTCAGACTAAAGCGTTCTGCATAGTGATAGCAAGGAATGCGGCGGTGGATATACTCAGAAAAAACAAGAAAAGCGTTTTTGTTACTGAGGAGGAGCTTGATTTTTATGAATCAGACGCAAAAAACGAGGAAACTGCTCTTTCAAATATAGGTGTAGAGCGGCTGAAACAGGCTTTAAGACGGCTGCCGAAGGAATACTATGATGTACTTATGCTGAATGTGAAATTCGGATGCTCCCTTTCCGAAATGTCGGGCATTCTGGGTATAAGCTATCAGGCGGTAAGATATAAGCTGAGAAAAGCGAGAAGTATATTGCTGAAAGAAACGGAGGTTAAAAATGAACAACATTGAAATCGCACTGGAGGAAACCATGTATGAAATGATTTTCTCCGATATTCCAAAAACAAATTATAAGATTCGTCGTTCGTTTGACCGGAGAATGAAGAAGATGATACGCAGTTATTTAGCCGACAATACTCTTGATAAAAGTGTTCATAAGTCGAAAAAGCGTTGGCGATATATCATAATTATTGCCGTGACCCTTGTTCTTACAATCACAGCGGCGGCGGTGGTCTGCTATAATAATATCGCTCTTGAAAAGCATGATACATTTTCCCTGTTACATATTGAGGACACTGAAAAAGCACCGGAAAATATAGAACAGGAATATGTAATCACGGCCGGCATTGACGGATATATGAGATATACGTTTTATAACAGTGACGGGTATATGGTAGAAGAATATAAAGACGGCGACAGCCAAATCATATTTTCTCAGATGACATTCAGCCATTTCAACGGCACACGGATCAACACCGAAACGGCCGAAGACGCTATTACGGCTGTTGATGTCAACGGGATAACGGCATTGTATTTTGAAAACGGCATGGAAAATATGCTGGTGTGGAATAATGACGAGTATGTTTTTTCTTTTCAAACTAATAAACTCGGCAAAGATGAACTAATAGCGTTATCGGAGAGCGTAAAACCAAAGCAATGATACGTCAGAATGCACAAAACAGCGTTTGGAATTTGTGCATTTGTACAAAATAATCCGAAGTGATAAAAAAAGCAGTACGCAGTACCTCTTTCATACGTTTTATTAATAGGGACTGAAATTAAGCCCTGATAAAACAACGGAGGTATTTATACTATGAAGAAAAGAGTACTCGCATTTTTACTGGCAACGGTGTTTGTTCTTACGCTTGTTATGAGCGTATCGGCGGAGGGGGTACAGTGCGACCTGTCCGGCACCAAAAACTGTACGCTTACGGTCAAAGGCACTACTGCGCATTGTCACAGCTCGCTTACCGATTCAAGCGGCACTATCAAAAGTGTGAAAGTAGAACAATCGCTTGAGAAGTTTGCTTTTCTGTGGTTCTGGAACACAGAGGGCGGACCTTGGACAAGAACGGTATACTCGGGCGTAGCGCAATTCGATAATTACAAGGTCGTATCGAGCGGTACATATCGTGTGAAATCTGTATTCACCGTTACTACCAAGGATGGCAGGTCCGAAACGATTACTATGTACAGCAATGAAGTAAAAGTTGCATAAAAGCACCCTCTTTACCGGTCAAGCGGTAAAGAGGGTTTTTCTGTGCCGTTTTTCTTGACCTTGCGGGGAAATTGTGATATATTATCACTGTAAATGCAGATAATAATGCGAAGGAGTGTTGCTAAAAATGGGCGGAAATCAGGCGGAATATGATATAGCGATAATCGGAACGGGGCCTGCGGGCATATCGGCGGCTATCAACGCAAGAATACGCAACAAGAGCTTTATACTTTTCGGAAATGCCGACCTCAGCGCAAAGATCGAACGCTCGCATATAATATCGAATTATCCTGCTCTGCCCGAAATAAGCGGCAGTGAGCTGAATATGAGATTCGCCGCTCACCTTGAGCAGATGGATATAGAGATAACCTGCGAACGTATTACCGGAGTGTATAATATCGGCAAGTATTTTATGCTCCTTGCAGGGCAGAAGGAATATAAGGCGGACGCTGTCATTCTGGCAACGGGCGCACAGACCGTAAACGAAATAAAGGGCGAGCGTGAGCTTCTCGGCAAGGGCGTAAGCTATTGCGCCACCTGTGACGGAAATTTCTATAAAGGGAAAACGATAGCCGTCATCAGCGATAACAAGGAGAGCGAAGAAGAAGTGGATTTTCTGGCGGAGCTTGCAGAGAAGGTTTATTTCTGTCCGTCATATAAGACGAATTATTCGAGAGAAAATGTTATCAGATTACCCGGCTTTGTCAAAAGCGTAAACGGAGAGCGTCACGCAGACGGGATAACGCTTTCTGACGGCAGTATAATTGCTGTTGACGGAGTGTTCTTTCTGAAGCAGACGGTTTCAGCGGATGTACTGCTTGACGGGCTTGAGATGAATAACGGCAGTGTTGCGGTAAATCGTGATATGTCAACAAGCGTAAAAGGGTGCTTTGCCTGCGGAGATTGCACAGGCAGACCGTATCAGATAGCTAAGGCTGTCGGAGAGGGGAATGTTGCACTTCACAGTGCGGTGGCGTATCTGGCGGAAAACAAGGGTAAAAAAGAATAATAAAAACAGCAGCAACGGTACGGTGATTAGTAGCGTTGCTGTTGTTTGTAGAAAAAGTCTTTTGTTTAATGTGCTTCTGTTATATCGTTCAGCCTTGACTATGATAGCAGGCTACCGATAGTTCTGTTTGTCGGACAGCACTTCTCGGGTTCGCTATTCGAATCAATACACCTGTCAATATGAAAGAGGGAAGAATCAAAGTAATTAGGAAAACAACTTCTAAGCAATTACAATCCCCACCTTAGTTGGCTCGGCTTGACCGAGCAACAGAAGCTCACCCTTTTAAATGTTAGAGGGTAACAGCGTAATGATGGTGCTAAGGGAAAACAATCCCCACCGTCACGGCTCGGAATAGTTTCAGAATTGTAAAGGCAGGACTATCTGAATACTGTACAGCAAGCCAAATAATTATATCAGCCGTGCCACCTCCCCTTTTTCGAGGGCGGGCATGGATGCCCGAAGTTGAACGCCCAAAGGCTTTAAGCACGGATGCTTACAAGTGGTCGCAAAAAGTCGGTGCAGGACGCACCGACCGCAAACGACCACGATTGCACGGACGCAAAGCCAACAAAGCGTTCATTTAAAGGCAAGGATATAGTGCAAGGCGAAGGGATAGTGCGGTTTTGGAAGGGTTGATATGGGCGAGGGCTGGTGTGACAATCCCTCCGTCTTGACGGCAGAAAAGTTTGTAGCATAAAAAAGGCGGATATACTGCAAGCAAACGCAATAAAGCAACAGTTTGTGCCTTGCCGTCAATCCACCTCCCTTTGACAAGGGAGGCAAGGGTGTTGGCGATATATTTCACAGTACAATTTAATGATAAATCGGATTATATAAACTGAAAGCAGCAACGGTACGATGATTAGTAGCGTTGCTGCTGTTTGTTATTACTGCTGTGCTTCAAGGTTTGCTTTCAGCTTGTCGGAATATTCACGGATGACCTTGCGGTCCGACTCGTTTACAATCTTATAAGTCGTCCTTGAATAGAAATGGCTGTCGGTATCCCATATAACAGGAACGATGCCAAGCTCGGTCAGCTTTCCGAGTACAATCGACAGGCACTCGGAGGAATCGGTGTGAGTTGCGTCCTTTGCCATATTGCTTGCGGTATAGGTCGATGTCGTTTCTCCCATAAATACGGGGATGTCATTATCCAGAAAAGCCTTTTTCAGCTCGGCACACTGGCTGTCGATATATTTAAGCCATTCCTCGCCGCCTATTTTATTCGCCCAGTACATAGAGTTGTCGACATAGTGGACAGACACCATAAGCCTGTCATTTACCATATCCTCAGGCATTTGAAATCTTGAAGAAGTCGTTTTATCTATGTTTGTCCAGTAGCCCGAAACGATAAGCACACGCTGTGCGTTATATCTGCCTGTGCCTCTTACCGCATCGACAAACGCCTGATTGAGCGTGTTGGTCATCTTGTAAGCATTGGTTTCGGACTGTTCCTTGAGATTACCGCTTGAATCAAACTGATTGCCGCCGAGATATTCGTTATAGCCCTCGAAAACGAGTGTGTAGGGATAATCCGCAAAATACTCGGCTATCTGCGTCCACAGATGAGTGAATATCTCCTTGCACTTGTCAAGGTCGTTTCTTCTTATGATAAATTCGTCGAAGTGGTGGATATTTATAACGGAATATACGCCTGCCTTTTCGCAGTAATCAACAATCTCCTTAACTCTTTTAAGGTATTCCTTGTTTATCGTATATGTATTGTCATTTTCCATCATATTGCCCCAGAACACAGGAATACGAACTGTGTTGAAGCCTTCCGCCTTCATACCGTCTATTATTTCCTGCGTGGTAACATCCGCTCCCCAGTAGGTTTCATAGTCCTGCGGTTCGTTTCCGCCGACAACGGGGATCCATTCATACGTTATCTTTTCGCAATCGGTCGCTTCGTATGCTTCCATCGTGTTGCCAAGACTTATGCCAAGCCCCATTTTTTCAGCCATTTCGGTTGCTGTGATTATCTCATAGCGTGATGAAGTATCACTGCTTTCGTTATCCGAAATACCGCTCTGAGCGTCCGACGCCGGCTGACTTTCCGTTCCCGATGTGACATTTCCGGCACAGCCTGTCAGCATAAGTGCCATTACCGTAAGTATTGCCGTTAATCTCTTCTTCATAAGAATACCTCTTTAGCAAAAAGAGCCGTTACATAAATCTATGCAACGGCTCCCAAGTGTTTATGGTTTATTTTGCGTAATCTATAGCTCTGCTTTCTCTTATCAGATGTACTTTTATCTGACCGGGATATTCCATCTCGTTCTCGATACGCTGAGAAATTTCTCTTGCAAGAACTATCATCTTATCATCGTCAACCTGTTCGGGCTTTATCATGATTCTTACTTCACGGCCTGCCTGAATAGCGAATGACTTTTCAACACCGTTGTAAGAGCTGCATATCTCTTCGAGCTTCTGCAGACGCTTGATGTAGTTTTCGTAGTTTTCGCTTCTTGCGGCGGGACGTGCGGCGCTTATTGCGTCGGCTGCCTGTACAAGAGCGGCAATAACAGAGTGTATCTCAACATCGCCGTGGTGAGCCTCGATAGCGTGGATAACTTCGGGACTTTCCTTATACTTACGGCAGACATCGACACCTATCTGAACGTGTGAGCCTTCAATCTCGTGGTTAAGAGCCTTGCCTATATCGTGCAGAAGACCGGCACGTCTTGCAAGAGTTGCGTCAACGCCAAGCTCGCTTGCCATTATGCCTGCAAGGTGAGCGACCTCTATTGAGTGGTTAAGTACGTTCTGACGGTAAGAGGTACGGTAGTAAAGGCGGCCGATAAGCCTTACAAGCTCGTGGTGCAGGCCGTTGACGTTGGTTTCCATAACGGCACGCTCGCCCTCCTGCTTGATTTTAAGCTCGACCTCACGTCTTGCCTTTTCTACTGTTTCTTCAATTCTCGTGGGATGGATACGTCCGTCCTGAATGAGCTTTTCAAGCGCTATTCTTGCTATCTCACGTCTTACATGGTCATGGCAGGAAAGCGTTATAGCCTCGGGGGTATCATCAATGATAAGGTCAACACCTGTGAGCTGTTCAAGCGCACGGATGTTTCTGCCCTCACGGCCGATTATTCTGCCCTTCATTTCGTCATTGGGCAGGGGCACTACGGATACTGCCACTTCCGATACGGTATCGGCGGCAAGTCTTGAAATAGCAAGGGAGATATACTGTCTTGCCTTTTCGTCACATTCGTCCTTAAGACGCTGTTCATAAGCTGTAATCTTGACTGCCTTTTCGTGCGAAAGCTCGCTGTCAAGCATACTCAGCAGGTGTTCCTTCGCCTGATCTAAAGTAAAGCCGGATATTTTTTCGAGAATATCCATCTGGCTTTTCTTGATGGATTCGGCTTCAGCCAGCTTTTCTTCAGCCTTCTTGTTCTTGTTCTGGAGCTGTTCTTCAAGACGCTCGATCTTATCGTTCTTCTTGTCGAGGTTCTCCTCTTTCTGCTGAAGTCTTCTTTCAGAGCGTGTTACCTCTGCTCTGCGTTCCTTGAGTTCTCTTTCGGTTTCGCTTTTGAGTTTCTGAATTTCTTTTTCGTTGTTTTCTTTGAGCTTAAAGATCTCGTCTTTAGCCTCAACCAGTGCGGTTTTCTTTGTTGCCTGAGCTTTTTCGTTAGCTTCGGATACTATCCTGCTTGCTTCCTTCTCGGCAGATTCTATCTGCGCTTCTGCCGTCTTTTTTCTATGCTCGATACCCATTTTGTACATAACAAAACCGAATATCGCCGCTCCGACTACGAATGCCGCCGCACAGAGTGTAACTGCAAGCCACACTTCCATGGGTTAGCGTTCCTCCTTTTCTGAATTGCCGTGTCACGCCGCCGCAAAACTGCATAAGCGCCTGCACGGCTGATTTTACATTTCAACATTTAATTGTATATATGTAAAATAAGCGGATCGTCCTGTCTTTTATTGGTGAAAATTTGCAAGACAGCCGACTTTCCTGAGTTATAATAGATATTTACTCGATATTAATTTTACGGCATTTTCAACAAATTGTCAAGGGCTTTTTATAAAAAAACACTAAATTATTTTGGAAAATAGTGAAAATCTATTGACAACATTTTACCGCTATGATATAATAATCAAACTGTGAAATCGTTATTACCGTTATGCAGTGCGGTTTTACAACACCTTTTAATAAGCCGATGTGATGGAATTGGCAGACGTGACGGACTCAAAATCCGTTGGTAGCAATACCGTGCGGGTTCGACCCCCGCCATCGGCACCAAAAATAATACCCCGCTCAACAAGCGGGGTATTATTTTTGGTGCGGCGGGAGGGAGAACCCGCAACTTGCGGGTAAGGCATGGATGCCTTATAAAATGAACGCCCAAAGTTTCGCAAGGATGCGAAACCAACAGAGCGTTCATAAACGTGCAAAGGATGCACGATGGCGGTCGCACAAAGTCGTTATGCAAGGATGCATAAAGACAGCCACACAAAGCCGTTGCACGATGCAACGGCACAAATGGCTGTCGGCGCAAGGACGCACCGACCCCAACGACCGCAAACGCAAGGATGCGTGATAGTGCTTGCCCAAAGTTTCGCACGATGCGAAACCAACAGAGCAAGCACGACGTGCAAGGATGCACGATAGCGGTCGCACAAAGTCGGCGCAAGGACGCGCCGACCCAAACGACCGCAATTCGACACCCCGCTACATTTTCGCTCGCTCAACAAGCGGGGTATTATTTTTGGCGCTGGGGGGCGACCTCGCACAGAGCCAGTCCGGGGTGGTGTTCCTCAAAGTACGGAATGATTCTGCTTTTTATCGTCATAGAATACGCTCCGTAAGTTGTTTCCTCCACATTCTTTTTTGTCATATCCAGCCAGTCGAGCAGAAATGCCGTAAAAAGAATTGTGCCTGCGGGGGCTTTGCCTGTGCTGCGTTCGATTGCTCTTGCCTCTAATTCGGCTTCTTTTGCGGCACGAGCTTCGGAAAGCATTTTTTCGGCACGCTTTTTGTTTCCCTTTACGGTTAGGCCCGTGGACTTCGACGGTGTGTGCCGTTTACCGTATTCGTCCACATAGTTCAGTACCATATGATAGTACCCGTTTTTTTCTCGCAGATGTCCTGCTACCATAATAAAACCTCCTTTGATTGGTACAGCGTAGATTCATCTGCCATTGACATTTATATTGTAGCAGAAAGAACCCCATAGGCCAAATGTGCAAACGAGGTTTTACGCAGTAGATTTATCTATCAATTCCAAGTATTCCAGAATGTTGAGCTTCGGGATTCGATAACGGCGGCCGACGATAAAACTCTTGATTTTGCCGGACTTCAAAAGCCGATAAGCGGTTTTGTCGCAGATACCGCCGAGCATTTCACACATTTGCTCGACATTGACTACATCGGGATAATCCGTGAATAACATTTTATAGGCTGTCTGTGATTCCATAGGCAGCCCCCTTAACGATTCTTCGGGATAATCTCGTAGTCATATCCTTTTCTCTGATTACAATAGGTGCAGGTGTCTTTCTCGGTCTGCTGCGGGTCAATCCTGCGTAAAGAATAAGCGCCCGTACCGTAGAAATTGTCGGCACAAGCGCTGCAAAGGCAAAGAATTAACTTTTTCGGCACACTCTCGATCAGACCGATACTGACTGCCAGAGCGTGATTGATACCGTGTATATGCTTTTCGGACAAGTGACCGATAAAGTTACCCAAGCGACGCTTATCCACGGTTCGCAGTTGTTCCAAAAGGACGATAGAGGGCAATTCCAAGCCGTTTTCGGCGTCGATGTAGTAATGGGTAGGTAGTTTCGGCTTTGCGTCCTTTTTGCTTGTAATAGAAGCGATAATTACCGTAGGACTGTGCTTGTTGCCGACATCGTTCTGAATGATAACGACGGGGCGATAACCCTCTTGTTCCGAGCCGATCCCGTGTCCTAAATCAGCGTAATACATATCGCCTCGTAAATATGTGTGATTCATAGTGTTATGACCTCCTTTGAAAATTTAGGCGGTTAGCCGCCTATGTAGAGGTCAAAGACAGAACAGAATTAAGGTCGGGAAGATATAAACATTCTCCGTTTCAATAGACCCGTCCTGCCGTTTGACCTTGTATAAAGAAACAATCCTATTTGTCCTCGACACCCCGGATTGCTGCGGGAAGTCATCAAACGGCTGTCGGCTTGTCAGCTCCACGGGAATCTCACCCCCGGCAGGTTCTCTGTCGGCTGCTCTCATTGCCTGCGACGGATCACGCACGAAAAACGCTTCAACGCTCGGACTGTGACTGAACAGGAGTATCATTGTCCCTATTGCTTGTCGTCGCCATATCGGGAGCCGCCCGATACTGATAGCCGACTGTTATTCGCTCTTTGCAGAAAATGAAAGCCAAAGGCCTAAAAACATACAGGTGAAATCTCGTTGCTTTCTTTCCCGCAGATCGTGGCGCAGCCGCTAATGTGGCTTATGCTCATCACAATAGCAATAGGAATGTGTTTGATGAATGGGTATTCAGTTGTCAAAGGACACGCCCATTCACCGCATAAAAGAGGAAAACAGGCAGAGAGTTTTCGTACCTCTCCACCTGTTTCCTCACTTAATGATGATTGTTCAACCACCTATTCAAGAATTTTTTTCAATCTTTTTTCAGCCGCCGATATGGATTTCCCGATGGCCTGAAAGGTACAACCCTCCTTTTCAGCGATTTGTGCGTATGTAAGCCCCATAAAGTAATATAGTATGAGCCGCCGTCTCTGTACTTCGGGCAGTTGCTTAATAGCTCTGTGCAGGGCCTCATACCGTAAGTTCCGAAATACCGTTTCCTCCACCGATTCCGGGGGCATTGCCGCCCGACTGTATAGAGAAATCTCGGTAAGCTCTGAATGTTCATAATGCCTGTCCCATTCATTGAGAATAGAAAGGTCGTCCAATTCAAAGCGGTTTAGTACCTCGAATAACTCTTTTGTTATCTGTAATTCCCGTAACATACCTTGTCCGTCCTGAAAGGAAAGAAAATGCTTGTCCTCTTTTTCGGTAAGTGTGTAGGGATTATATTTGTCTTTTCTGCGTTTTGGACGCTTCTCGTCCATGGTCGTTTACCTCCGATCAATCTGAATTTTTTGAGATTCAGATTGATCGGGAGGGCTACGGCAACCGACACTATAAAAAAAGTCGAAATACCGCAAATTATAAAAACGCACCTACATAGCGACAAATTTCGCCGTGCAAGTGCGTTTGTTTCATTGTATCTATGGCATATCAGTTCAGTACGTAAGCCGCAATGCCCCTTTGTAGGGCAAGTGCTTTTTTTGATGGAACACCTCTGATAATGCCTATGTCATAGACTCATATTCGCTGCTCATTACAAGCAGCGGAACGCCGAGTGTACTCCAGCGCATAAAAAAATCCCTCCAATCCAAAAAACTTGGATTTGGAGGGTATAGGCGTGTTGAATTGCCCCGACAAAACCTCGTTTTTTTATTTGGCGGGGTTGGTATTCTATATTGAGTTCAGTTAATTGCGAACTGTCCGTACATTTATAATTGAATTGCTGCGCCATTATAAAGATGGCATAAATCAGTATAATTATATATGGAGGTGGACTGTAAGTGCATAACCAACCTGAAACGCTGGGGTGTATCATCAAGGCTGCTCGTGAGAACGCCGGAATTACCATAGAAGCGTTGGCAAACAAAGTGGATATTACCGAGCGATACCTATACAGGATCGAGAACGAGGGCAAGAAACCAAGTTTTGATGTCCTACATAAGCTCGTCCGAGAATTGAACATTTCTGTGGATTCGATTTTCTACCCCGAAAAGCCGTCCAAAGATTCCGAGGTAGAAAATCTCCTCCGTATGCTTTCAGCTTGCGATGAACGGTCATTGGAAGTCGTCAAAGCAACTGCGAAAGCCTTAATCGATACTGCACCCGAAAAGTAGCCGCAAGGCTGCTTTTTTATGTGCAATACAATTCATATTGTGGTGTATAAAATCAAGCCAATTTATTGGCGTTTTATAATAACAGGTAATCTCTCACCCATTCGGCATAATAATTCATTGCTTATACTGTTGGAATTTTTGGCAACGACATCAGCAGAAAGATCGGTGCAGCCATCCGTATCTATCAAAGTTGCAATATCACCGACTGCTATTCCTTCTGCATCTGTTATATCAATGGCAAGCTGATCCATACAGATACGACCTATCACGGGAACAATGTACTGACCTATCAATGCTCTGCCATTGCCGTTCGATAAACTTCTCGGAAATCCATCGCCATATCCGATTGGCAGAATTGCAATTCGACTGTTACGCTCTGCGACAAAGCTCCTGCCATATCCAACAGAGTCTCCTTTTTCGATCTGCCGTATCAGCACAACTCGGCTTTTAAGGGATAAGACAGGGCGCAAATCAAGTAAAAGTTCGGTATTATCATCCGGCAAAGATTTAACCCCATACAAGGCTACGCCTGTTCTGACATAGCTACATTTAAGCTCTGGGTAATTCAAGAAACCGTAACTACTTTGAATGTGCAATTTAGGAATATTTATACCAGATTTTTTCAGATGATCAATGAGATTATAAAAGCCATCAATTTGTCCTCTTGTAAATGCAATATCGTCAGGCATACTGCTATCCGAGCAGCATAAATGTGTAAATATGCCGCATACATTTAGGTTTTTCATTGTAAAAACCTTTTCCACATCCAAAAAGTCAGCACTCGGTATTCCCAGCCTGTGCATACCCGTATCTATTTTGATATGGGCGTTTACCATCACTCCCTGCCTGTTCAGCGCATTTGCATATTCAAAGCTAATCAGAGTTTGTATCAAATTATATTTTTTCAATTCAGAAGCACGATCAATGCTTGTATATCCAAGTATAAGTATTTCCCCACGAATACCATATTTTCTCAAGCTAATGCCCTCGTCTATTGTTGCAACAGCAAACGCCCGAACTCCGATTTTTTCAAGGTGGGTTGAAATTTCATAAGCTCCGTGTCCGTATGCCTGAGCTTTTACAACTGCCATCAATTCGCATTTCGGCGGCATAGCCTTTCTTAATGTTTTTACATTGTGTTCCAAATTGTTCAAATCAATTTCTATATATGCTCTATCTGTATCGTTATCATACCTTACCTTTTTTGGTCTGTATTTATTCCACAATACCGTTGTTGCTATACCAAACGCTACCGATGATAAGCAAACTATTAAATAATGAATAATGCTATTATCAACGAGCAAATTCTCTAAATGAAGCAACTTTGCAAACAACCGTATGATTACAATCATCATTAGATGAATAATATAAATAATCAGAGAGGATGTTCTAAGCCATATAATGCGTTTACCCTTAAAATGCAGGATAATGATAATATTGAAAAGGAAATACATACACGGCAACAAAAATATATACATACTATCATGCCGTTGCAGATTACAAAAGTGTAGTGTAAGAGCTTCTATAAACATCAAAACAAAACTAATACTAAATCCGCAAATACTTTTTCTAAATTCAATTTTGTGACGATTATCAGCTATAAGCCCTCCAAGTACAAAGAAAATAGGGGCAAAGAAAATACCGTTTCTTGTATGGTCTGAGATTTGAAAAATCAAATTATAAAATCCGTCTAAAATACCGATTTTTTCGGATAATCCATAATAGCTATCACCAAACAGACCGATAAAATAGAGAATCCCTGTCATGATCAAGGCTGCCCCATAGTCAAACTTTCTGACCAAATACCACGCAATCGTAGCGCCAATGATAGATGCAGGCAGATACCACAAATGATATAAAGTACCGTCGAAAACAATGTCCTTGATAATGTTTGGCAAAAGGTTGTCCATTCTGAAATAACCGTTATATATGTTGATAGGTATGTATATCAGCATAGCTACTCCATAAATAAGAGCAGTCTTTTTCACGAACATCCATAATTTACTGTTGTTATAAGCATATCTTGAAATCAGAAAGAACCCGGATGTCATAAAAAAGAATGGAACAGCAACACGAGCTACAATTCGTGTCAATATAAAGTCGCCTGTTTCGCTGAAAGAACCAAGCGGGGAAGTGTGTATTGCAATTATCAATAGTGCGGCGATAAACCTGAAATAGTCAATGCCCGTATAGTTCTTGTTCATTGTTCTTCCTCCATACGGTGACAATAAAACCGTCTATGTTATTACCAGAAATCTGATAAACACAATTTTCTGGTATTTTTATCAGCGTTTTGTCGTCTTTTGCAGGAACATAATATATTTCAATCTCAGCTCTGTGAGCCTGCTCAAAAAGATATTTTTTATCTTCTAGATAGGCTTTTATAAATTGTGTGTATTCTTCAAGTGAAAAACCATTTTCCTGCATAATTTTTGAGTGTGGGTATCCTACATATCGAAAATGCCACGGCTCGTGTGAAATTCCCGTGATTTCTTCTTTGTCCTTTGCATAGCGTTCGATAAATCCATAGTCTGGGGCTGCTTTTCTAAACTCATTACAGATACCGACATAGGGAAAATCGGGACGGATAAAATCTATGTCCGGCTTGTTCAGTCCTAAATCAATCGCAAGTCCTGTCTGATGTTCGCTATGATTTGGCAGGGCAACATATTTTCTTGTAAAATCCTCTCCGTTATCTTTAAGAGAAGTATTATATATATTTACTTGTTCCTCTAAGGTTCGATATCCGCTTACAGGAACAATAGCGTTCCCTGATGAAATCTTTTGGAATATAAGCTGTAATGCGTTGGCAGCTTCACGGCTCAAAAGGGTTTCTTCATAGCGGCTGTTAAGAGAAACATAAAACTTTCTGCTGTTATCTCTGTACGGATGCCGAGCATTTACAAGCAGCAGATCACCTTGATATATTTGTTCTTTTCTTAGAGTTACTGTTTTCATCATTCCACATACAGACTTATCAGCTTGTCCAACATATCCGCAAAGGACAGACCGATACCTTTCATCATATTTGGATAGCGACTGTGGGAGGTAAGTCCCGGTATGGTATTCACTTCATTAAAAATGATCTCATTGGAAGGTGTATAAAACATATCTACCCTCGCAAAGCCGGAACAGCCCAAAGCCTTATATATCGCCACCGCTGTTTCCTGTACCCGTTTTTCTTCTTTTGGAGAAAGTCTTGCAGGCATATGGATTTTTGAAGTTTTTAAGGTATATTTTTCTGTATAGTCAAAGAAACCGTTTGACACTTCAATTTCATCTATTCGTCCAACCGTCAGGTTGTCGATACCGAGTATGGCGCAGCCTACCTCAAATCCACCTATTGCTTCTTCAACGATGACTTCTGTATCGTGTTCAAAGGCTGATTCTATGGCGGTATTTATTTCTGCTTGCTCAGTTACTTTTGTAATACCAAAAGACGAGCCTGCACGAACCGGTTTTACGAAAAGCGGATAGGAAAGCTCTGTTTCGATTTTTTTCAAAGCCGTATTCTTTTCAGAGCGTTTGAAAGTTACTGATTTCGGAACTTTTACTCCGGCAAGGCTTACGAGCTTGTGCGCTCTGTCCTTATCCATACAGAGAGCCGAAGCAAGCGTATTGCAGCCGATCACAGGAATACCCGAAAGTTCAAACATTCCTTGAAGTGTGCCATCCTCTCCGTTTTTGCCGTGTAAAATTGGGAAAACCAAATCTATATGAACAGCAGTGTATTGATCCTCGTCAAATTCCCAAATGCCCTTTTGAGAGTGACTTACAGATACGGTCACAGGATAGAGATTGTCCCGATCCCCGCTCCAAGTATTATTTGCTATGTTCTCATACCGACCTTTGTAGTGATACCAGTCCCCGTTTCGAGTGATTCCTATGGGGATAATGTCATACTTATCATGATTGATATTTTCAAACACGGAAAATGCCGATTGTAATGACACCTCGTACTCTGTTGAATTGCCTCCAAAAATAACTGCTATTTTTTTCTTTTGCATTTTACACACCTCTTTCTTCAATTTTTATATCATCGGGTAGCTTATAGGCTATTTCGCATTGATTGACATACAATTCTTTTTCCGTCTGCCTACCAGTCATTTTGTCTTTTTCTGTACGACAAACAGAAGCTATTTGATATATTTTTTCCTCTCGCTTGAAATAGGAAACAGACGAATTAAAAACCGTATATTCAATATTTACGGAACTTTGCGACAAAATTCGACCATACATATATTTATCATCAAAGCTAATCTCAATCTGGAAAGTATTGTCCGTATCGTTGCGGATTTTTAAATCTAACCACCCTTCGTTGATTGTCGCATCAGTTCCGCAAGGTAAATCTTCTGTTGTGGATGGAAATGACTCAACAGCGTGTCCGTGTCGCTCAACAACTGTAAGAGGTGTGTGTAAAAAAAGCCAAAATAACATATTGCTTAATTGACACAAACCTCCACCATAAGAGCCGACAATCTTTCCGTCAACAAGGTTTAATCCGTCCTTATATTTCTCGTGGTGGTCTGCCCACCGTACAAGCTGCCAAAAAGAAAATGTTTCATTTGGCTCAATAATCACCTTATTGATTGTTCTTGCGGCAAGTTTAAGATTATGTACCTTGTTAATTTGATATTTCATATCAAATCCACTGTTTTCATTCAGCATAAGTGATGAAGTTTCAAATACCGTATTAGGCAATAGTGCCTCAGATTTATTTTTGGCGTATTTGTTTCCGTCTATCAGCATTTCTAAATAGAACAGTTTTTTCCTTTGCCATTTACGGATAGGAAGTAAAAAGGGAAACACCTGTGTCAGTCTTTTTCTTTTCATAAATTCACCCTCTTAGTTTGTTTCTCCCAGATATTCTTCAAGGCATATTCCTCGTTTGTATATTTCGGTAGCCGCATTAACACCGACATATCGGTAATGCCATGGCTCGTTGGCTATACCTGTGATTGCAACTTTATTCTCTGGATAGCGATATATAAACCCATAGCGATAGGCATTTTGAGCGAGCCAGTTATAAACCTCATAACCATATGAATTTATGCCATCAGCATTTATATCAACGCCAAGACCAAGTTGATGTTCACTTGTTCCCGGAATAGCAACCCAGCGTTCTGTTTCTGTTTTTGCGTCGGATTCAGAATATCCTTTTTCGATATACTCCGCCATTGATTCATCGTATATTTGCTGTTGCTCCTGCTCTGTTCTGTAGCCGGAGGCAACAACAGGATATACACCATCATCCCTCATATCATCAAACATTTTCTGAAGCTGAGGGTATATTCTGCTGTCCACGCATTGTCCGTTTGATAGTTCTGTTAAATCGATTTCACTGTCAGTTTCAAGGGGATGCCATTTATTCACCAGTATCAAGCACCATTCTCCATCTGCTTCATTTTCATTACCAAAATCAATGGAAGGCAATGATGCCTTGTTGTATATATCTGTCCCTGCAAAACGCTGAACAAAGATGCAGGCTAATGCTATCAGTAAAATCAGGATGCAGATAAATAAGTGGGGACGGCGTTTCTTGGTTTGTTGGGTATGAGTTGACATCGTTTTTCCTCCCTGATAAGCTAAAAAAGCACGCTTGCTTTTGGTACTGTAAGTGTACCAAAAGCAAGCGTGCTTTTTTTTCGTTTCCCCACAAGAGTTTCCTATGTTTTCCTGCGGAATTTCTTACGATTTTCCTACAGGAGCGGAAGAGTGACTGTAAATTCTATTTGCTCATTTTCACTTTTTGCGGTAATTGTTCCGTTATGAAGCTCAACGATTTCTTTTGCAACTGCAAGACCCAATCCTGCACCTCCGCTTCTGGAACTTCGTGCAACATCAAGACGATAAAACTGTTCAAAAATGCGTACAAGCTTTTCTTTTGGAATGGTATTGCCGCAATTGGTAAACTGAATACACAAATTTTCACCGTTTTGTTTTACAGTAATATGAATCGTGCTGTCATCAAAGCTATAATTCACTGCATTTCTCAGCAGATTATCAAAAACGCGCTGCATCTTATTGACATCGCACTTTATCATAGTGTCTGGGGCTATTTCAAGCTCACATTTTAAATTCTTCTCTAAAAACATTGGTTTGAACTCGTATGTAAGTTGTTCAAGCATACGGGTCAAATTGACCCTGCTGTACTCAAGAGTGATATTAGAAAGATTAAACCGCGTGATTTCAAAAAATTCGTTAATTAAATCCTCAAGATGTTCTGCTTTTTCCAAAGAAATTGACAAATACTTTTCTCTTAATTCTTCGGAAATTTTGTTTTCGTCCCGCAGTAAAGTTAAATACCCAATTACTGAGGTGAGTGGGGTTTTCAAATCGTGGGCAAGATAAACAACAAGGTCATTTTTCCGCTGTTCTGAAAGCTCTGCTGCCAGTTTTCGTTGTTCAAGAGTATGCTTAATATGATTGATTTTCTTTTCGATTGCAGTTAATTCAGAAGGCAAAACAATATCTCCTGAATTTTCTTCTATCAGAGCATCTATACTACGGTTAATTTCTTTGAAATACTTGGAAAATTCATTTAGATAAAAGCGCAAAATAATTGCAAATAACAGTAAGGAAAGCACTACGTAGAAAATACTCATATAATCTCTAATATATATTGAATATACATTATAAGCTCGGTCATAATCATGGTAGACAAAATTATCCAAAAAACCCACAAAAGTGTCTGCTATGTGCCCTTTTAAAAATAGAGAGTACAAGGCAGCTAATAAAGCAAACGCAAAAAACAACATTCCAAAAGTTCTAATCAATAATTTGTTTTTAAGAAGACGATAATCATCTCTTTCGCTATTTCTTTTATTTTTCAATGGTATATCCCACTCCCCACACAGTTTTTATAAATTTCGGTTTTTTTGCAGGCTCATTAAGCTTTTCCCTCAATCTTCCGATATGAGCCATAACAGTATTATTGTTATCAAGGAATTTCTCACCCCAAATATTTTCAAACAATTCCTCAGACGAAATAACTTTTCCTCTGTTCTCACACAAGTACCAGAGGATAGAAAACTCAATAGGTGTCAAAGTAACCTCTTTTCCATACAAAGTACATTTGTGAGTATTCTTGTTTATAATAAGTCCTCTTACATCATGTTCTGCAATGGGTGCATCTTTTTCCTCGGTATTAGCCGCATTATTATAACGAACATAACGACGAAGCTGTGTTTTTACTCTTGCGACAACCTCCAAAGGGTTGAATGGTTTTGTAATGTAATCATCAGCTCCGATGGTAAGTCCCATAATTTTATCAGTATCCTCAACTTTTGCCGTCAGAATTATAATAGGATAAAAATACTGTTCTCTGATTTTCTGACAAATACGAAATCCATCAATATCTGGAAGCATTACATCTAAAATTGCCAAATCCAAATTTTGTGACTCGATACATTTGAGAGCGTCCATACCATTATAGAATTTATGTACCGTGTATCCGTCATTTTTTAGATATACCTCAATTAAATCGGCTATCTCTTTTTCATCATCAACTATTAAAATATTTTCATTCATATTATTCGCACTCCTTATTAACCTTGTCTGGCAAGGCTTCCATAATATCTCCAAAATCGCAATTCAAGTATTCGCATATTTCCAATAATACAGGGAGCGTAACATTCTCATTTTTACCAAGTTTAGCAAAAGTGCTTTTGCTTGCACCAACCGCCACTCTTAATTGACTTTTTTTCATCCCTTTATCTATAAGCAGTTTCCAAAGCTTATTATAACAAACTTTCATTTCGTTCCTCCGAATAGACTTATTAACTCTATCATAGCACTTAAATCGCTAAAATACAAGTGTTTGGTTTGCATTTGCAGACTTTTTTGAAAAGCGTATGTATTCGGCTGTTTAATACAAACAGCCGAAATGAATTTTAATACTGCGGCATACCATACCCCAATATCTCATAATACCCTATGGCATAGTGATTTTCTCGGCAACTATCGCCGGAATTGCCCTCCACGGTGTAAACTGTGCCGTTCTCGACTTTTTCAACAATCCCCACATGATCGGATTCTCCGTCCTGCGGGCCTGACGAACCTTTATTATCCCAATCGAAAAAGATAATGTCACCGGGACGGGGTTCGTAGCTGTTGTCCTGCCATAGTCCGCGATCTCTGAACCATTCGACACCCCAGACGCAGCCTGCAAATTTCGGGATAACGCCTGCGTCGATATAGCCGCACTCGTTGGCACACCACGAAACGAAACAGGCGCACCATTCCACACGAGAGTTAAAGCCGTACCACGACCAATAAGGCGCACCGCCCACATTGCCGATCTGCGAGAGCGCAACAGTTACAATCTCGCCGTCGCCTGTGCCGATACCGTAAAGAACAGCGCACCACAACCTTTGGTTTTCGTCGGCAAGAAGCTCGGCAAGCTGCTTTCGCTGGTCTGCATTGAAATTGTACTGATCCGCCATTTCCTCGGCGGTCTTATGGCTGACCGTGATATACAGATAGGTTCGTGTAACGGTGGTCGTTGTTTCCACAATATTCCCGTGGCCGTCGTCGGTTTCGGTAATCACTTCCTCGGTCTTTGTTTCGGTGCGGGAAGATATTTCATTCATCTGCCAGAAAATATCTTTTAGAATCGCCTTTTTGGAATCGTCCATCGTGGCGACCTCTTGTGCATTGTCGGGGTCGGTGGTGGTTTTGACCGCATAAATAGCAAGCACTTCCGGCCACACGGCGCGGGAGCCGGACATTTCAAGCACATCATAGGAGATATTCGCCTTTGTCGTGTCAAGTTGCGTTTGATAGTCAGTATTGGTTTCCTGAACAACCGCCTGCACATAGTCTGACCTGATCCGCTGTCCTCATTAGAAAAGAAGATACCGAAGCACGAGCCGACAATTAAGCCGATCAGACAAATAACGATAATGACAACAACTGCAACCCAGCCCCCGGCGGCGATAGCGAAAATCAGCGCCTTTGTTGCGGCAATAATCGCCTTGACCGCCGCAATGGTTGCTTTGACCGCTACTTTTACAGCATGGGCGGTTGCCTTTGCAGTAGCTTTAGCCGCCTGTGCCGCTTTTTGTGCTGCTTTCGCCGTAGCCTGTGCGGTTTTCTGCGCTGTTTTCGCTGCTTGCTGGGTCGTCTTGATGGCAGCTTTGGAAGTATGCTCGGCGGTCTTAACAGTTTTCTGTGCGGTCTTGACCGTACCCTTTGCGGTCTTGACGGTTGCCTTGCCCGTAGATTTTGCCGTTTGCTTAATGGTCTTGCCGCTGTGTTCCACCGTCTTAATGGATTGTTTCGCAGGTTCAGCAGAACGGCGAACCCTCTGCATAGATTTTTGAGCCTGCTTCTTCGGGAAGTTGGCTTTCTTTTGCTGAAAATGGTCTTTTGCTTTGGAAATATTCTCTTTTGTGTCCTTTACACCCTTGCGCCCGAATTTATCAAGCTGGCGGACGGTTTCACGGGCGGCGGTTTCCGTCCCTCCCGAAACACGGTCGGCGGCGTATTCATCGGGCGAACCCTCTGCGGAATAAAGGCTGTGATCCGCTTTGTCTTTGGTGCGAATATAGGCAGATTTCATACGCTCGGCGGCAACCGCCGATTTGTCAATCGCCTTGACCGTTCCTTTGGCAATCTCCCTTGTCTTTATATCCGGCATAGCGTCACCTCCGATCCGAGCCGTGAAAGCTCCTGCCGCAGAGCAGAGTAAAACGCTCTGCTTCGGATATTGCCGCCTGCGGCCTGCCATCTGTCCTCAAAATCAAAACGGGCGGCAAGCTGACGGACGGAATAGTTTTTAAGAAATGTCCTCCAAGTGGATTCGTCCCATTCTTCAAGCTGCTGCCATAGGTCGGGAAAATGCCGATACAGCTTCCGCAGTTCCTCCAAACTTTGCAGAGGGCAGCACCAGCAGGAAACACGGCTGAAAATCTCATATAAACCGCCCCGATCAAAACCCCGCCTGTAACAATAGGAAAGACAGTCCTTTTCTGTCATTCCCCATTCTACAAGCGGGTAATTTTTATCCTTGATTCGCTTTGTTTCATCGGCGGCGATCCCCACATACTCAATGAGCGTGTAATCCTCCCGTAATTCTTTCAGATAGGCGTTGATAACACGGGTTTTGAGAATCCCCGTACACCAGCGGCCACGGGGACCGGGCCAGCTCATACCTCTGTACTGTGACAGCGCGGGATTCTTCCTTTTCGGGGTGTACTCGTAAAAGTAGTATTCAAAATCGTGCGCCGCTTTCAGCCGTATAATCGGTCTGCCGATATACGCCTCCAATCGGTCAAGGTGTTCATACATCTGCGGAAATTCAAGCCCCGTATCGCAGAACAAAATCAAATTAACAGGCCGCTTTTCCTCCAAGAGCCGTAAGAGCATAGCCGTTGAATCTTTCCCGCCCGAAAGAGAGAGGACATATTTTTCAGGCTTCATTTTCGCCCACCTCCAAAGAGGGCGAAACAATCTTTTTCGCTAAAACGACCATGCGGCCGTTTTGCCTGCTGTATTCGCAGGTGGAAAGGGTTATCAGCCTGTCGCCGTATTCCGCAGTCACGCCCGTATCATATAGAACAAGCTCCTTGCATTGGGAGATATATTCGTTAAAGGCATTTTCGTCCTCGGCATTGACAAAATGGTAATACTTGAAGCCCTGCTCGGAATAGGCAACGGTCTTGAATGCCGCCACAACCTCATATTCTCCAAAGCCGAATAGCGTATCAAAGCGGATTGTTTTGTGCTCCCTGTAAAAATCCTCGTCGGCATACTTGCAGAGGTCGGCAAACATACTGCCGTTATTCATATGATGACCGTAAATAACGCAGTTGTCGGAAAGTCCGAGGTCGCAGTTTTCCTGCACATAGGGAACGCCGTAATCGCTGTACTGCTTTTCAAAGCTGCGTTTCAGATAGTAGTTCGGATTGTCAACCGTCTGCATTACAGGATAGTCGATGTTTGTTCCCTCAATGGAAATCCAGCCCATAAAATCGCTGTTTTGCTCATAGACCGCAGCGTACTTTTCAAAGGCGGTTTGTTCGGGCTGCGGGGGTTCGGTTTCCTGCGGCTCATCGGCGGGCGGCGTTTCGTCCTGCACAAGTGCAGCGATATTGTCAAAGGCTTCGGCGCTCTGTTTCTCGTCCGCATACTGCCGATAAAGCATAACGCCGGAGAAAAGGAAAAGGGCGGCACATACGGCCGCCCCGATCATCAGATATTTGCTTTTCATAAGAATTGTCCTCCTGTTTTGAAATTAAGAAGCGTCCCCGCCGCCGAACACACCCTCGCCGGGTTTCGTCGTCATAAGCTGATACAGTTTTGTATCTCTCGGAAAGCGGTTGATAAAGGGTACAAGGGCGCTGCCGTACTTGATAAGACCGCAGCCTGCGTCCGCATTGGTAACATAGCTCATCTGCTCATCGGAGATATTTAAGAGCTTCGAGAGCTTGGAACGGTCGGAAAACGCCTGATTGAGCATTACCACAAATTCAGAGTTGGAAAGCATTGTACTTGCCTGTACGGAATCGAGCAGATATTCCACATTCTGCGTAATGGCGGTCGGGTAGCCGTTTCTCTTTCTGAACTGCCTCCAAGCAGAGTTAAAGAAAATGCCGCTTTGCTCGTTCTCAAACACAACATGAAACTCGTCGATAAAGACATGAGTACGCTTGCCCTTTTTCCAGTTGAGCGTAACACGGTTCAGAATGGTATCGGTGATAACCAGAAGTCCCGTAGGCTTTAACTGATCGCCCAAGCTGTGAATATCAAAGACGACAATTCGCTTGTCGAGGTCTACGGTGCTTTCGTGTCCGAAAATATCAAGCGATCCCGTAGTGAACAGTTCCAGAGACAGGGCGATTTCCTTTGCCTTTTCTTCGGGCTGTTCCAAAAGTTTATTGCGGAGATCGCAGAGGGTAGCGGTTTTGCCCGTCGCCTCGGCCTCCTGATACACAAGGGCCGTACAGCGATCAATAATGGATTTCTGTTGCGGGCCGACCCCGGTTCTGTCGATCTGCTCTACAAGGGACATAATGAACTGCGATTTCTCCACAATGGGATTGTTCTCGCCGTAGCCGTCAACCATATACATAGCGTTCAAGCGGTCTTTGCCGCCTGCGGCCATATGAATGACGGTCGCTGTTTCCTCGCCCAAAGCCGCCGCCAGAGCGCCGAACTCATTTTCAGGGTCGCAGATCAGCACATCGTCCTCGGTGTTGAGAATCAGAAAGGCAATCAATTCTTTTGCGGAAAAGGATTTACCCGAACCGGGAACGCCGAGCAGAAAAGCCGACTGATTCAAAAGATTCGCCTTGTTGCACATAATAAGATTATGAGAAATGGCGTTTTCCCCGAAATAGATACCGCCCTTGTCCTGAACTTCCTGTACCTTGAACGGCATAAATACTGCCAAAGATTCCGTTGTGAGTGTACGGAACGCATTGATTCTGCGTGTACCAGTAGGAAGAACAGTATTCAAGCCGTCGAACTGCTGAAATTTTAAAACGGCAAGCTGGCACATATGCTTTCTTGCAACGGACAGCACCGTTTCGGTGTCGCTGTCAAGCTGCTTTTTGTCGTCGGCGGTGATTACCATAGTAATGACCGCAAACATCATGCGCTGATCCCTCGTTGTCAGGTCGTCCAAAAATTCCTTGCTTTCCTTACGCTGGAGCTCCATATCATACGGCACGACCGCAGAAAAATTGTTGTTGGCGTTTTGGCGTCGCTGCCAGTTTGTGATGTTTGTCTCGACCCCTAAAAGGCGGTTTTCCACCTCACGCACCGCTTCGTCGGTGGGAACGGGAACAACATCAATCGACAACATCATATTGCGGTTAAAGTCGGTGAGCTCCGTTACCATACTGTCCTTGATATATGAAGCATAGTCTTTCAAAAAAAGAACCCGGCAATATTTATCGCCGAGCTTCAAATAATCGCTGTTCTTTTCAATGGAATCGGGGCAGATATAGTCCTTGAAATCGTGTCCTTTTTTCATCATATCCTGCGGGTCGAAATGAAAGGCGGCTTCCTCGCCCTGACGGTAGAAGTCGTGAAGCACACGCAGCTTTTCGCCTGCGTGCATTTCCGTACACTTTGAGCCGAGGGCGGCAAAGTGGGAAATCAGGTCTGCGCCCACACGGGCAAAATAGGTGCGGGCTTCCTCAATATCCTTTTTGGCAACGGATATGGTGATATACTTTTCCTGTATAATGCCGTTCGCTCCCGTGGCTTTGTCAAGCAGCATTTGATTGTATTCCTTGCGGTACACATCACGGGAATCGCCGCGCATAGGCATTAAAATTGACTGTTCAAAATTTGCCTTGTTCAGTCTGCGGTTATTGATCGTGATTTTCGTGGTGGCACCGGAATCCAGAGAGTTGAGCAGTTCGGAGTAGGCAAGAAACATAGCCTCTTTGTCCTCACGGCTTGCCACAAGATAGTTTATATCGCTGAATTTATAGGTCTTGGAAAAGCGGTTTCCCACCTGAAAAATGCCGTCTTTCCAGATACGCTGAATCGGGATAATATCCTGCACCTTGCGGGGGACGGAATATCTCTCTTTGTCCTGTTTCAGCAGGTTTTTTAAGGTCTTAATCATGCTTTACCTCCTTGCTGTGATTTTTCAATTTTGTCTTTGAGCGCTTCATAGTAGAAATTCGAGGATTCAAAACGAATTTCTTTCGGCTCTAAAAGCTCCGAGCGAATCCACGCCCAGATAAATTGCTCGGCTGTCATGCCGTGATAAGTGATGAAACCCAGCGCCGCAAAGGGGGCAGCGCCGAAAATACACATCCACGATACGGTTTCCGTTCCGACATAGGGCTTTAAGAGAAAGTACAGCCCCACGGCAACAGCGACCGCCAAAATGGAAAAGATAAATTGCCGCATACTCAAACCGAAAAACATTGATTCGGTATAGTTGCGGATTTCACGGTTGATCTTGACTTCCAAAATATCACCTCCCGTTATCGTTCCTGTTCGTCTTTGGCTTTGGGCTTCGGTTGCAGCTCGCGCGGGGTTCTGCCGTCAAGGGGTTTGATAAACTCAATCTGCCCGGCGGCATAAATGGCGTTGCTGTTTAACTGCCTTTGCCACGCCTTATTGGAGGGCGACCAGCGAAAGCCCCAGCTTTTGAGTTTACTGCGCTGTTCCTCGCCGGGCTTTTCATCAAAAAGAAGCTGCAAGCGGTTTTCCTCCTGATTAGCAACAGCTTCGCCGCCCTCAAACTGCCAGCCGACAAAACCCGTTTCCTCACGGCGTTCAAGACTTTCAATTCGCTTTTTCAGACGGTTAATTTCCGCGTTGTTGTTGGATAGCTCATAGGGAGCATAAGGGGCGGTAATCCACGAATAATCGTTTTTCACGCTCTCGTCGATCTCCGCCGCCTTTTCATCGGAAATGCCTTCAAAGCCTTTCATCGTACCGTTTTTGCGGTAATATGCGTTGACCTTTTTCATATGGCTTTGCAAGTCCTGTCGCTGCTGCAACTTTTCTTTCAGCTTGTCAACGGCTTCGGGGTCGTCGCTGGAAATGGCGGTGTTCTTTTCGGCGGCCTCGGCCTTACTTCGGTAGTAGTCCGCTTTTTGTCCTGCCTCCACGGATTTCTCCATTTTGCCCCATGCGCGGTCACGGTAATTTTTATCGGATTTGTAGGAATAGTGATCGACCAAAAGCGGCTGCCCCAGAGGAATCGCCTCAACCATTTTGCTCGATTCGTGTGCAAGCTGGCTGCTTTGCTGTTCAAACTTCTCCGCTTTCTCGTTGTAGTAGTCGATTCTCCGTTGCTTTTTTTCTTCGTATGAGTTCATAGCATATCGCTCCTTTACTTACATAAAAATAGCCTCCTGCGAATATCCGCAGAAAGCAATTACAAGCCCATCATTTCACGCACAACACGGTCGGCCATTTTGACTGCGCCCACGAGGACGAGCATATTAAAAACAAGCTCCCCGATATAGCTCCATACCATAGAAACCGCCGCATCGTTGGGGTCAACCATGGGCGGGGCCGACGCGAACAGGGAGAAGATAATGCAGGCAAGCACGATAATCGCGCCCTCTAAACAGACGGCGGCATAGGATTTAATAAAGCTCTTGCCGACATTCTGCGAGGGTTCGCCTGCAAAGGCAGACAGCGGCACCGGCGCAATCGCCGTGTAAAGGTACAACTTAAAAAATCTGCCGTACACGGTCATTATCATAATAAATGACAATACCGTAATGAACAGGCCTCCGATCAGCGTTACCGCCCATAATGGGATAGATTCAAAAAATCCGCAGTCCTCAACCGCTGTTACAATTTCAGAGGGTAAAACCGTCTGACCTGCTGCGCCGAATCCTGCGGCGGTCATAATGGTGGAAATAAGCCCCTGTACGATATTGAATAAAGCCATCATCAGTTCCAGACCGTAGGTGACGGCGGCCTTTGCCAATGCAAAGCGGATAAAGACCTTTAATGCGTGCTCCGGCTTTTTCAGTTCTGCAAACGAGCCGCAGGTTTTCATAACGCCGACAACAAAGAACAACACGAGCAAGGCAAGCCCTATCGCCTGCACCGCACCGTGAATATTGACAATCACATTCCAAATCGTGCCGCCCTTAAACTGTTCAGGGGATTGGGTGATAAGCTGCCATATCTCGGCAAGTTTGCTGTTCCAAGTTTCAAGGGCGTTTTCAAGATTTTGTACGACCCAGTTATCCGACAACAAAATCACCTCCCGTCCGTTCACGGTAGCCCTCGATTTCAATATCGCAGTCAACCTCGTTGCCCAAGCGTCCCAGCCGTCCGCTTTTTCTCTTGCGAAAAGCTCTACACGGGGCAGGTCGCCCACAAGCTCAATGATTTTATCCCTTGCCTCGTCGGGCTTCTGACTGTGACCGCGCAAAGGGCTGATAATGAATTGGTGAACACGGTTTGATTTTCGTTTCGGATGGCCTTTGGTGGCAAGCAGGCAGATTTCAGCGTTTCCTCTCGTCCAGAAACCCAACCCGTAAAACCAGCCCTTGCCGCTTTTGTTGAGTTTGAGCCAGACAAAGGCTACGCTTTTATACTCAAATCCCCACGCCTTAATGACCCGCAGCGCTTCCCGTAACTGCGGGAAAGTCGCCCAAAGAAAAAGAATTGAATCCTTTTCGGATAGTTCGGAAACAGGCAGACGGCAAAGCTCGTCAATGCTCATCGTGGGATAATGCTTTTCAGCCGCACCCTGTACGCCGTTTCGTTCATACCGCCACGGCGGGTCGGCGTAAATAATGCTGTATTTCTTCACAGCGTCCTCCTTTCAGGCATAGTAAGGACAGGCCGCCGATTGCAGCCTGCCCCGTATGCCATATTTTCTGTTATCTGCTGTCCCGGTCGGGCGAATTGCGGATAACGCCGTACACATCGTCCACAAAATACCGTCCGGCAAAGGGATTGAATATTGCGTGACATTTCACGCCGTTATACTCTGCCAGATAGTCGTTGTCGCCCAAGCGCCTGATAATTGTCGCTTCACCGAGAACATGGGTTTCTCCCTGTTTCAGAGAGTGGATATAGCACTCGCATTTCTCCATTGCAATTTTCCTCTCTTTCAGCCCGTAATCAGGGTAAGGATTTCTTTTGCAAAGGTAATGACAATGCCACCTGCAAGGGTGAGAAATCCGTTAGAACGCTGGCTGGGGTCGTGGGACTGAAAAGACAGACCGACCTGCACAATACCCCAGCCCAGCAGAATCAAACCGACCGCACGAATCAGACCGAAAATAAAGTCGCTTAAATTGTTCACAACGGTGATCGGGTCGCCTGCGGCAAAGGCCGTCATCGAGCAGCCGAGGGTAAAGGCAAGCGCCATAACGACAGCGCAGTAAAAGCGGAATCCCTTTTTCACCTTATTTGGGGTCCCTGCAAAGTCGTTAGACTTTGTGGGGAGAGGAGCTGCGACGGAGTGGTTGAGTTTTGCATGCTTGCGGGCAAAACGAATGAACGCAGTCCGCAGCGACGAGGGCAGCTTCGTAGTGTTCTTGTTCTTATTGGTGTTCTTCATATTGCAATACCTCCTTAAATTGAAAACAGAGCTTCTATATCCTCGTCGGAAAGAAGCTCGTAATCGGGTTCTGTTTCTTCCATATCGGGAATGTCCTCTGCGGGGATTCCCGCAAGGGAGAGTGTGGCGACGGCGTGTTCCGTCCCGCCATGTTCATAAGGCGCGGCGCTGCCGTCTGTGGTAAGAGCCACATTCGGGTGTTTCAAGATGTCGTATTTCTCGTCCATAATCGGCAATTCGCCGCGGATAAACAAAAGGGCGCAGCGGTTATCCAGCATACGAACCTCGTCCGGCGTCATAAGCTCACGCCCGGAAATCTGATAGTTTGTGCTGTAATTACCGTTACGCCCCGACGATTTGCCGTAGGTGTTGGTGTCTATGGTCGCCTTGCCGAGATAGGATTCGGAAATCAGCTTGTGGGTCGAGGTTTCGTTGCCGCCGAGGTAAAGGAACTCGTCGCAGTTTCCTAAAATAGATTCCCATTCCTTTTCAAACAAGGCTTTCAGCGCTGCTATATTTTGCAGGATAATTGAAACAAACACCTGCCTTGAACGCATAACCGCCAGAATTTTTGAAAAGTCATCGGGCAGCGAAACATTCGCAAATTCGTCCATCAGGAAGTGGACGGGGACGGGCAGACTGCCGCCGTACTTGTGGTCGGCCAAATAAAACAACTGCTGAAAAAGCTGCGTGTATAAAATGCTGACAAGGAAATTGAACGAGGTGTCGTTATCGGGTATCAGCGCAAACAATGCAACTTTCTTTTCGCCAAGCGACGGCAAATCCAATTCGTCCGTAGCGGTCAGCGCCGCCAGAGAGGACAGGTTGAATTTTTCAAGCCTTGCCGCCAAAGTGATTTGAATACTTTTCAGGGTCTTTGCCGAGCCGGAATGATAGTCCTTGTAATACTTCACGGCTATATGGTCGGGATCGCGCATTTCCAGCCGTTCAAAGAGTTCATCCAGCGGCGAGGTGTATTCGTCCATATCCTCTCTGACATCAGCGGCACGCAGCATTTCCATAACCATAGGAAAATTCTGTTCGTCGGGCGGCGCTTCATACTTCAAGTAGAAAACGAGCGCCAAGAGCAGCATACTTGCCGCTGTGTCCCAAAACGGGTCGTTGGATTGACTGCCTTTGGGCGTCGTGCTCTTAAACAGGTTTGTAACAAGCCGCTGCACATCGTTGTCGTCCCGCAGGTAGACAAACGGATTGTAGCAGTGGCTTTTCTCCATGTTCAGAAGATCCAGCACCCGCACCTCATAGCCCTTTTGTCGCAGCAGATGCCCCGTACTGCGCAGCAGCTCGCCTTTCGGGTCGAGCACGGTAAAGCTCGTGTTGGCCTGACACAGATTCGGTTTGGCGTAAAACCTCGTCTTGCCTGCGCCGCTGCCGCCGACAACGACCGTGTTGAGATTGCGGCGGTGCTTTCGTCCGTCCAGACCTACACGGACATTCTGCGTAAAAATCTTGTTGTCCTCCGGCTTTATCGCCCGGTATTTTTTGTTGACGGTTCGGGCAGAGCCCCACTTGGCCGAACCGTGTTCCTCGCCGCGGCGGTAATTGCGGCGGGATGATAAAATGACACCCACCGTAAGCCCATAGGCACAAAGCAGAACGAGGACGGTTTTCAGACTGTCCCCGCAAAGCTCGATACGAAACGGGTCGTTCATCACCGCAGGAAACCGTGCAACGATCTCCGGCAGGCCGCCGTGGGCGGCAGGGGCGATCAGCAGCCCCAACCACACAACGGGGAGAATCCCGAACAGACAGAGGACAAGAGGGTTATTCCAGCACTTCATCGTTCCTGCACCTCACTTTTTTAGTAGGTGCGTCGATTGCTTTCAAAAGAACCTCGTCAACAATATTGGTGGGGCGTTCTTCTTCCAGCAGGTCGTTTCGCATTTCATTCAGAGCATTGATAACAACGCCATGTTCGTAACGGTCGAGCGTCAGTACCCGTTTTTCTGTTTTCTCCATAATCAGCGCTCCTGTTCCGTATGGCGGGGCGCTTTGTTCTGTTCCAGCGACCTTGCCATTCTTGCGGAAATGTCGTAGGCGGTATCTCGGATTTCGGAAAGCTCGGCGCGGATTTCCTGCGGGTCGGCTTCGCTTAACTCTTTCGGAATGTCAAAATCGGCTGGAGGAAATGAAAGATTATCCGTTTCGATTCCAAATTCCTTGCAGAGAATATACGAAACACAATGTGCCTTAAAGTCAGCGGTGCTGTAGGAATAATTCTCGTTCGTCATGGCAAGTTCCGCATGAGCCAGAGCCTTTGATACTTCATAAAACAAATCAGACGCACCCATTCCTCGGCAAACAAAAATAGCTTTTTGTTCGTGGTCGTAAAGAGCGCCCATGTCATTGGGCAGTTCATCGACAGACTGAATCGGCACAGGCTTTTTGTAAATGAGAGCGCCGAGCAAAGCCCTTGCGTCGTGGGAAACAGGCGGCTGCGCTTTCATACGGGCGGTGGTCTGCGAGATGTCATAGACACGCTTGATGTTGTAGGACACGCCGATGCTGCCGTCGTCGCGGGTGTATTCACCGTTGGACTCGACGATCTTAATTGGATGGCCAAACTCCTGTCGCTTGATATACACGCCCTGATCCCGCCAGAAATCTTTGTCGCCCAGTCTGCGGGCATCCGGCTTCGTGGCAAGGATCTGCAGGGCGTTGGTGGCAGAGTAGTTGCGGAAAGCCACCTGCACATCCAGATAGTCACGGAACTTGCCGCCGTCTGCGCAAACGGCCTCGGCGGTGGCATCGGCCAAAGCGTAAACCTCGTCACGCTCTGCTTTTTTCTTCGCCGCCCACGCCTCCTTGTCAAATTCGTCGGTCTGCGGGGCAGATTCAAAAATATCGTCAAAATTGCTCATCGGTCATCGCTCCTTTGCTTTCTTCGGTTTCTTTCGGGAAGGTTGCTTGTGGGTGGTGGTCGGCTGTTTTTTCGGCTCTTTCGCCGGGGTGGGTTCGGAAATGCTCGGCTCTGCCGCCTCTTTCTGCCTGCTCTCCCGGATTTCCCGTAATTTCTCACGGACAGAGGGGCGTTCTTCGGGAGATTTAGCAGTACCCTCGGCGGTTCTGCTTTGCTTCTCGGAGGTAGGCGCGGACGGACGGGATTTCTCCGTCTTTGCCGCCGCAGGGTTTGGGGATGCGCGTTCCTCCTTTTGAACGGGTGCGCCCATCAGGTCATCCAGCAGGCGGTCATCCGCCGCCTTGTCGGGCTTCTCCTGCTCAGGGGTAGACGGGGCGGTTTTGTCCGCCTTGGACTGCTCGATGTCCCGCTTGATGGAAACGGTATCGACCGTCGCCAGCTTGAAGCGCTCCACGATGCGGTTAATCTTGGACGCATCCTCGGCACGCACCATAATATCTACCATACCGTCAGTGGAGCGCTCTTTGCCCCGCAGGGCGCAGTAGACAACGCCGTACCGCTTGGCTTCCAACGCAAACTGTTTCAGATGCTCCTCACTGACGGTGAACACTTTCAGCTCCTTGCCGCTTTTGAGCATGGCAGAAAGTCGCTGGTGGCCTTTGGTCTTGTTCTTATCTCGGTTTTTCCAAACAGCATAGAGCATGGCGGCAATATTTTTTGCCGCCGAGCCGGTCAGCTTCAGGGCAACTTCCGTACCTTCCAAGCTGATCCGCACGACTTGCTCCGCTGCGTCACCGGAATTGTACATGGTCGGTTTTCTCCTTTCCTTTGATATGCTCATCCTCTCGGACGGCTTTGATTTTCTCTTTGATAACGCCGGAGCGTTCGGCTATATCGTCACATAAAGACACCTCCTTTCGCAGAGTGGCAAGCTCTTTTGACAATGCGGATATTCGGTCTTTGATTTCCGCTGACTTTTCGGGATCGGCTTTGACTGCCGCCGTCCGCTGCAATTTGTAAAGCTGTTTTCGCTCAGCGGTCAGAGCGGCAATTTTGTCTTGCGCCTCGTCATGGTATGAAAAAAGCTGTTCGGCGGTATCAATACGATTTCGCACAAGCAGCCTTGTTTCGGCGGTGATGTCGTCCAGCTTTCGCAAATCCTCACGCAAGAGAAAATGAAGTCGCCGCCTATTTTGTTTCGGTTTGTTTTTCGGGAAGATCCCCAGCAGGTAGCAGTAGCGAAAATACAGCGCCCGAAACCCTGTGAATTTGCGGGTCTTTTTCAAGCTGCCGAACAAGCGAATCCGTATGACTTGACGGGTCGGTTCGGACGGTTTCTTTTCAGCTCGTGTCTGCGACAGAATCCGTCTGCGGATTTGTTCAATAGAATAGTCCTCACCGAAATTCCGTATCAGCCTTACAAAGCGTTCTTTGCCCGGCGGCCGCACCGAAATATCCTTGCCGATCTTGACCTCATAGCCTTTCTTCCGCAGATTATCGAAAAACTGCCGTTCGGTCATAGACTGCCGAATCGCCTCGTCCATGTCGGCGCGAATCAGCCCCCGCCAAGTGGGGCGCTGTTCCTGCTCGGCACGCCATTCGCCGTATTGCTTGGCTTTCCCGTACTGCGGATTTTCAATCACCGATAAACGGTACTCACGGCAAAGCTCATCGGAAACGGCCTGCATATCGTGATAATCCTTTTTGGTGCGGTGATATTTGATTCCGTCCACAAAGGACACCGTATTCAGCACAAAATGATTGTGCAGGTGATTTTCTTTGTCAAGGTGGGTTGCAACAATCACCTGATAACGGTCACCCCACAAACGGGCGGCGAGCTTCATCCCGATTTCGTGTGCCATTTCGGGTGTTGCCTCTCCGGGAGCAAAGGATTGATACCCGTGGTAGGCAAACGTCCCGCTTTCTTTGCCGAACCGCTTTTTCACGGCAAGCATTTCATCACGGGCGGTAGAGGGAGAACAGTTGATCCCTGACACAAAACGATGAACCACGGCGCAGTCCTCGTTATCCGCTTTCTGCGTTTTTCGGGAATTGACCGCATAGCGGATAACATCGGAAAGCTCCTGTCCGTCCTGTTCGGCTATATCTTTATCGGTAAAAAATTTCGGGTTCGTCGTTTTATCTGGATTTTCTACATATACAACCACCTTGCCGAGCCAGCCTTTCACACGCCAGATTGAAGTTGTCGCCATACCGCTATTCCATCGGGCGGGGCAAAATGACCGCCTCGGTGATTTTCTTGACAGCCGTATCAATCTTGCGGCAGGCTTCGTCATACCTCTGCACATCGAGAACATTCAGGGTGTGCGCTTTGACGGCAATCTGATTCAGGTTGTTGCCGATCCCGTGGAGCTCCCTCATCATGGCGTAGTAATCGGGCGGCGGGGCGTCCTGCGGTTCAAGCCCATTTACCAAGTGCCGCAAATACGCCTCACGGGAAAGACCGCTGCGCTTCACTTTCTTTTGAAACACCTCGGCTTCCTTTTTATCGAGCCAGAATTGAATGTGAACATTGCGTTTTCTCATATCTTCATCGCCTCCTTATTCAGTTCGTTTTGAATTTCAACAATACGCTTGCCTACCGCATACACAACGGGAATCGTCACGCCGTTTCCCGCCTGCTTGTAAAGCTGGGCGTCGGAATTGACGGCAGCCGCTTTATCAAACATATCATCGGAAAAGCCTTGCAGCCTCCAGCACTCACGGGGCGTCAGCTTGCGGATTCGTCCGCAGCCAAGCGGAATTTCAGTCCTGTTTTCGGATTTGTCTTTATTAAAGTTCGCCGCCTGTTTAACGGGTAAAGCGTGTTCGCAGGAATCGCAGGCACAGAGATAAACGCCGTGTTTGTCCTGCGTATTCAGGCAAAAGGCGGGTTCTCCGCACTCCTTGAAACGGCGGCCGTTCTGCCTCTTATTCTCACGGTCGGGGGTCAGCACAGCGCGGCAGCCATAAAAAACGCCGGAGCTTTCGCCCCGGTTGCTTACCCCGATTTTGTTGTAGCCTGCGATCAGACATTTGGTGTAATCCTGTTCCCGTATTTTCGCCTCGCCTCGTTTTAGCTGAATCAGGGCTGTTTCCTCGGTACGGTCGGGACAATCTGCGCCCATACAGAGCACGCCCGAATTATCGGCGCTGCGGTTTCCGATTCCGCTGTCATATCTTGCTTTGATACAGCGGGCGTTTTCCGTCAGCTTCGGATTGCCTTTGCACAGGTCGATAAAATACATTCCCGTCCTGCCAGCAAAGCCGCCGCCTTCGCTCATCAGCGTACAGCTTATACCCGTGGGGTCGTAAACACGCTTGCCCTGCGTGCCGCCGATCAACTGTATAAGAGCCTTGCCGTCGCCTGCGGTGACAGGAAATACTTTTCGTCCACCCTCGGCTCTAAAATGTCGATAAGCGACAAGGTAGATGCGTTCCCGGTTTTGCGGAACGCCATGGAAGCGTGAATTAAGCAGTCCGTATTCGATATGATAGCCGATTTCGGCCAACGAATGGAGAACGGTCGCAAAGTCCCATCCTCGATTAACGGAGAGCAAATTTTTAACATTTTCAAGGACAAGCCATTCGGGTCGATCTTCGGCAGGCGTGCCTTTGAGGAGTCTAATGATTTCAAAAAAGAGAGAGCTTCGCTTGCCTGCAAGCCCTCGTTGCCGGCCAGATACAGAAATGTCCTGACACGGGAATCCGCCTGCCCAGAGGTTGACTCTCGGCAAGTCGGCGGGCTCGGTTTTGGTGATGTCCTCGCCATACCATTCATCCTCCTTTACATCGTGGATCGCGCGGTAGCTGCGGTCTGCGAATTTGTCGATCTCGCAGTGGCCTTTGCAGACCATACCGCAAAGCTCAAAGCCCTTACGGAAACCGCCGACACCGCTGAAAAAGTCCAAAAAGGTCATGGGTTCGTTCACCGGCTTTCCTCCTTCCGGGTATAAAAATATCGCCCTCCGCAAGGGCGGGACGAAAAGGGTTTCAGGGATTTCCCTGACAAGTGCCGTTGTGGTATCACAACGGCGATGCTTGCTGGTACAGTGCATAGCGTTCGTCCCATAGGCCGAACATCGTGCCACCAACCGAAAATATATCAGCGTTCTTGCTCCGGCTGCGGGCGGTACGGGATGCCGAGCAGTGTGCCGTTCACCCTTGCAAGGTGTTCGGGATAGCGAAACATCTTGCCGTAGCGGTCGATCTGCTCGTCGGAAAGGCTGTCCAGATTTTCGCCGCGGCAATCGCAGATAAAGGCGGGGCCGAAGATGAAATCCACCATCGCGCCGTCGTCGTTCTTCACACTGCGGTTCGGTCGCATTCCGTTGATCTTGCTTTCCTCATTGCAGACGATGCAGACCTGTTCCTCAAAGGGATAATATGGTTCGATCAGACCACCCACCGTTTTCTGCATCCCAGCAAGGGATGCGTCGATCTCTGCCGTGCGGGCGAGCTTGCCCGGCTCCAGCAGCACCACTTTGATTTTCTTTTCCTCATTCATCGTTAGAAACTCCTTTCATCGCTCATATTCACGGCTGCGCTCGTTTGTCCTTGCGGAGAAATCCACTCCGACAAAGGAATCGGCATCAAGGATATATTCGCTGTTATTCAAGCTTTCCTCGACCTGTCGTTCTGCTTCTTCACGGGAATCAGCTTCGACCGTAACCGTTTTTTGCAGCGTTTCGGTAATCGTGACCTCATAGGTTTTCAATGTCCGTTGCTCCTTTCCAGTAAGACTGATAAATTGCTTTGGCATTCTCGGATCGTGGAGATAATTCGATGCCGCATTCGTCCTCCAATGCGGCCAATAGGCTGCACAGCTCCTCGCTGTTTTTGATGCGGGGAACGGTAAGCTGGGAGGGAGAAACGCCGAGCGGCGCTGCCAGTTGGCACAGCAGTTCTCGCTTCGGTGTCCTTGCGCCGGATTCATACTGTGCGATCCGCACATCGGCGCTGCTTTCCGGGAAACCGACCGCAACGCCAAGTACCTTTTGTGTCATGCCGCGCAGAATGCGAAAATGCCGAATCCTCATGCCGGTATTCAATAGATCTGCCATTGGTTATCGCTCCTTTGTGCGCTCCTTTCGCTTGGTAATGGGCAGTCCGAGCCGCAGACACAGTTGGTCGTTCTGATCCTTGCCTTGTGCGGGCGGTCGGGTCTCTGCCGTGACCGCATACCGTTTGGTCAGCAGCGTTTGGATCGTTGCAGCGGCGATCCGTCCCGCAGGGTCATTGTCGAGCCGCAGCACCACCTTGCGGATATGGGGATAGTCGGCAAGATACTGCACGAGCGCGGCGGGCAGGCTGCTTTCTTCAATCTTGGCTTTCGGCTTGTACACACCTGCAAGGGAGAGCAGATTTTCGCTGCGCCAGTCCTTGCCGTCCAGCTTTTGCATCGTCCCGTAGGATAGCAGGTCGATCGCCGATTCAAAGAGATTCAGCGTGTCGCTCCGCACGGCAGCCGGGATACCAAAGGAATAGTGCTTATCGCTGCCGTTGGCATCCCCGATGAAGTCCGAGCCGATGCCGCGCAGATTGGCATAGCGGGGCTTGCCGTTGTGATCTTGCCCGACGAACACGGCATTGTGATAGGGGTAGCTCTCGTAGAGCCGTCCCGTGCTGATACAGAAGTCGATCAGCGCACGGTCGATCCCTCTGTGGCGCAGATATTCGATGGCGTTAGCGGCATTGCGGTTGGCCTGCGGCAAAAGCAGCACCTTTTCTTTCGGTACGGTCATGGTCGGCGCAAAGGTCGGCGGTGCCGCCGACAGATTGCCCACGATGGTTTCGACCGCCTGCAGAAAGGGCATTTCTTTGACCTTGATGAGATAGTCCAGTGCCGAATAGCCGCCGATCCCACGGGAAAACCAGCACCATTTGCCGTTGGAGATCTTTAAGCTGTCGTGCTCACGGGTGCAATAGGTGCTGCCCCCGAAATGCACCAACTCCTGCGGTTCATAAGTCCGCAGATAGGTCAGCAGATCCATCTCACGGGCCTGCGCCACCACCTCCGGCGGGATATATGGCATATGTTTCACCTCCGTTCTGACATAAAAATAGCCGAGGGGCTTTCAAAATGAAAACCTCTCGGCTATGTAGTTAGAATATTATGAGTCAGTTGGTCGTTTCTTCAATCTCAAACTTTGGGTAATAGTCCTTTGCAAAATAAACGCCGGATATTTTATAGTAGTGAGTTTTATTATACTTGTCGTCACACTGCATCCCAATTATATATTGAGCCCCATCTTGTTGAATTGTCGGGTTATCAAACTTGGCTTTGATGTGATTTATTGGAGCTATAATGTCAAAATGTAGCGTTTTCTTCATTTTCCAATATTCTGTTTGGTCTGGCAATATAATCTTGGCATCGTATATGCTAATGTTGGTTGCGATATTCTCCGAAACATTATTTATCAAAATTTCAAGATTGGCACAATTACCATTTGACCCCTGTGATTTTACTGTGAATTTCGGCATATTCCGCTCGTGTTCTTGAGATATTAAAAGCTGCTCATGCCTATCAGATTCATCTTTAATGAGTTTATTCTGATATAAAGCTAATGCTCCCAATACAACCGTACCCACAAAGGAAAGAACTGCACCATAGTATCCAAGAAGTTCGCCTGCTGTCCATTCGGCAGAGAAGAATGAGTTTTTAGGGTGAATCTTAAAAAGTATATGAATTACAAGCGGAACAACTATGACGGAAGAAACACCCAAACATATCAAAAGAATTTTGTGCTTTTTGATCCATTCAAACATAGATACTCTCCTTATGCCTTAATATACCTTGTCGTCCGTCCTGCGCCGATGCGCTTCACAGAACCGGTCTTGACCATTGCGCCGAGGACGGCTTCAACGGTCGTGGGGCTGACATCAGGGAGAATTTTGCAAATCTCGGCCTTGGATAGTGGGGTCAGGCTGTTCAGGACAGTCGCTTCCACACGGGCCTTTTTCGTGAGCTTCTTGCCGTGTACCACCGCAAACCGCTTGTCCAGTTCATTATAGCACATATAGAGGGTGGACAGGAAATTTTCAATAAAGGGGAAATAGGAATTCTCATTCGTTTCCCATCCTGCCGAGGACTGCTGCAGGGCTTCGTAATAATACGCCTTATAGTTGTTGATCTGCTCCTCAAAGGACACATATTTTCCGGCGTCAAAGCCGTTTTTGTATAGCAGCAGCAGGGAAAGCAGGCGGGACATTCTGCCGTTGCCATCCCGAAACGGGTGGATACAGAGAAAGTCCAGTATCACACAGGGAATCAAAAGAAGCTGATTGATATTCGCATCGCTTCGGGCATCCAGATAGGCAAGCTCCAACTGCTCCATTGCTTTCGGTGTTTCGCTCGCAGGCGTAGGACGGAAGCGGACACGGCGGTTTCCGTCCGCATCGATCTCCAAAATCACATTGTCGTCCGTCTTGTACTGCCCGCCGTACTCATAGCCCGCAAAGCTCATCATCATTTCGTGCAGCCGCAGAATATCGCTCTGCCGGAAGTCAATGTGTTCGTAGCCTAAGTGGATCTCATTCAGCGCATCTCTGTACCCGGCGATCTCCGCCTCGTTGTGGTTCAGCGGAGCGCTGTTCTGATTGACGATGGCGGCGATACGCTCATCGCTGGTCACAATGCCCTCGATGGCGTTGGAGCTTTTGATGGACTGCACCTTTGCGACAGCCTCCAGCTCCGTAAAAATCTGCGTGTATTCGTCCTTGCGCACGCCTGCCATGGTTTTCAGCGCCGCAATATTGGAAGTGAGGTTCACAAGGTTTGCAGGCAGCAAACCGTTATTCAAAAAGGAATAATCGAATTTTCTCATACAGCACCAGCCTTTCTGCACATAATTATAGCATATTATGTGCAGAAAAACAAGCCGATATCCGAATTATCTACATATACTTCTTTGAAATATATGCAGATAGAGCATCCAAATAGGCAGTAATATGAGAAAACGGCACGGGGTTTCCGTGCCGTCTGCGTCAGATCGCTTTGATTTTTTTGAGATATGCCACAGCATCGGTATGTCCGCGGAAGTAGATGTGCTGCCGCTCCATGTCCTCCATTTGGCGGGCAAGGTTCAGATAGTCCATATACGCCCGATGCTCCTCTGCGGTCATGCGGATCTCGCCGCTGTCCTCGTTCATTTTGTCAATGACGGGGTACTGCGTTTTCAGCTTATCCATGCGGTCGGAAAGCGCGGCGTAGTCCTCGTCGGTATTCAGCAGATCCATCACAATATCACTGTCGATCTCCGCAAAGGCGTCCTCGATGCGGGATGGCAGGTCAAAATAATTGTCGCTCACGGTGCTCACTTCCTTATCGTTTTTATTATACTATACCCAAACCGCAAGGCAATATCAAAGGTGCAAATTTTATCGTTCGGGCTGTTCCGTCTGCCGTGGGACTGCGGAGCGGACGGTGACGGCAGGCAAACTGATCCTGTATTCTTCGGGGATGTTTTCGATGTCGCCGTCGTAGATGTCAACAAAGCGGCCGCCGTTTGACCGCACATAGCCGTTATCTCCGAACACGCCGCCTTCTTCATACCGAATGTCCCGTCCGAATCCCTCATAATCAATATAGTTTGCCAGTGCGCCGAGGTTGCTTGTGTCATAGCAGCCGCTTTCCTCGATCCAGTAATAGCCGAGGTCGTAGTCATTCCGCACGCCGGGCAGGTAATCAAAGCAGTCCAAATTCTCGGTCAGGTTGATCAGCTCCTGCACACTGCCGGTATTCTCGCCCAAGTCCAAAACCGCCTGCCAGAAATCGTCGCTTTCCCGCAGCTCCATGATCTGCCCGGCGAGGTAGTTCAACTCGCTCAGGCTCTCACATTCTCCGAGCACCTTGCCGATGGCCGCATCCGGGCAGTCATAGTCTGTGATAAACCACTCCTCATAGCGCCGCCCGATGCCGATGCGCCGGAAAACTGCCTGCATTTCTTCATTGGTCACGGGAAACTTTACCCATTCGCCAACCAAAAAGCCCTCGTTGTATTTGCCGAGGTTGGTAATAAAGGCTTCAAAGGCGCAGTCCCTTGTATCTGATACATTCATCATAGCCGCCTCCGTTATCGCTCCTGCACCGGGGTCTGCCTGCGGGGGATGGGAAAGCCGTAAACATGGGCGATCTCGTCGCCCAGCCTGCGGGTCACTCTTGTAATGTCCGCACGGGTGGCAATGCCCCGGTAGAGTTTTTCTTTCAGATTCTCGATCTGCGTGTTGCTCACGCCGTCCTTGTAGGCACGGTAAAGATAATGGTTCGTGCCGTCGTGGTGGATAGCGCCGCAGCGGAAGTCGCCGTTTTTATCCACATACCAAGTGCTGTAATCTATGTCCCGTTCGCTGTAAAGGCAGTCCCGGATATTGCCGCTCGGAATCTCCTTATACCCCATGCGACGACCGTTCCAAAGCCCCAGATCACCGACAACGAGAATGGGACGGGAGAGCTGAATGTCCAGATTGGAGCGCTCGTCGTCCAGATAGTCGCCGTTCAGCTCATACATTAGCTCCATGCGCTCGGTTTCGGTGAGGTCGGGGTACTGCTCCTCCAAGTCCTCCCGCCAGTCGTCGGAGTCAATGTCGTTGCTCCAAATGATGTGTCTGCCGTCCTTCATTGCGTCCGTCCCTCGCTTTCCGTCATCAGAAATTGTCCGAACTCGGTAAAGGCGTACCAGTTCGTGCGGTCAAAGCGGCTCTCGTTGAACCGTCCCTTGGTGAGCACCCGCCCCTTGACCAGCCGTTTCAGGGCATAGCGGATCTCATCGTAGGACAGGAACGGGAAAAAGCCGGTCATCATCTGCACCGAACAGCGCACCCAGACCTTGCCCCCGTGGAGCTTCGGTGCTTCGGTGCTTTTTTGTTCTACGCAGTCCCAAAGAAAGGCGGTCAGCACCGCTGCATTGACTCCGTATTTTTGTGCTATGTATGAATCAAAAAAAATGAACCATAGAATAAACCTCCTTTTGTTTTTTCGGGTATGTAAAAGGGCGGCATTTTCAGCCGCCCCGGTCGTTATTTTTTCTTACTTCTGATTTTCAGGAAAATCAAAGCGCCCACAATGAACACAACCAGTCCGATTGCAACAATAGTTTTCAGTTCCATTATTCAGCGTCCTCCTTTTCAGTTTTCTTTTTCTTCCAACCAATCACGCCGAGAGTGGCAACGCCCACCGCAGAAATGCCGAGCAGGGAGAGCCAAAGAACAGGATTGCTGTCGTCGCCTGTTTTCGGGGTGTCCCTTAATTCGTTGTGCATTTCTACTTTGGTAACAGCGCCCTCAAAAACGCTCGCCGTCTTGTCTGCGGGGAGAATATAGGCGGCAGAAGCGCCGTCCGACACCTCGGACACCACATACTCCCCGATACGGAGATCATCAATGATGATCTCGCCGTTTTTATCCGTCGTGAATACGCCGACATAGCCGTTCGGACCGGTGACACGGAACGAGAATCCCTCGACCGTGCCGTCCGAGGAAGTCTTGATGATTTTCAGAGAGCCGACCTGCGGCGCATTGACAAAGCCTTTTCCGGTTTCATTCTCCACGGTCATGGTTTTGCCGTCCTCGGTGATCTCGAAATAGTAGGCGTTGCCGTCCAGATAGAATCCTTCCGGTGCTTTTGTTTCTTTGACAAAATAGCCGCCGTAGAGCAAGTCGGCCATTTCATAAACGCCGATGCCGGTTTCGGTGAGTGTGCCGAGCCGTTCATCGTCGGCATCCAGTTCCTTGTTGCCGTTGCTGTCACGGTAAACGGTGAACTCCGCACCCGTCAGCTTGTTGTCGGGATAGTCCCGGTCGGTCTTGGTGAGCTGCACTGCGCCACGGATGCGGGTATTTTCAATCTCTACCTCAATCACTGCACCGTCTGCATCGACGGTCACGGGATAGGTTTCTTCCGACAGCACAAAGCCTATGGGGGCTTCGATCTCCCGCACGATCCAGTGGCCAAAAGGCACACGGACAAAAGAAAAGCTGCCGTCCTCGGCAGAGGTGGCAGTCAGGATGGCGGTTTCGCTCGTAAATTCGGTGCAGTCCGCACGGAACAGTCCGATCAGCGCACCGGCAAAACCGCTGCCGTCCTCGTCCTTTTTCAGTCCGTGGATCTCACCGTAGAGCAGCTTGTTTTCGATGGGTGCGCCGCCGTTTGCCTTGATTTCCACCAGCGCCGTGTCCTGCCCGGTATATTCAAATACTATGGGGTACTTTTCATCGGAGAGGATATAGTGTCCGTCCGTGGACAGCTCTTTGAGATAATAGCTGCCAAACGGCAGGTCAGTTTTGCAGACAGCGTGACCGTTTTCGTCCACCGACACGATCTCCAGCAGACCGTCGGCGGGAATGATGCTGCCGTCAGCAGCAGTCAGCTCCTCGGCGGCAAACAGTCCAAAGGTCACGGCGGAAAGTTCGCCGCCCATGCCGATGCCGAAGCGCTCGTCCTGCTCCAATACCTTATTCAGAGAAACGGCGGCTTTCTGCCGCTCGTTGCAGAAGTCGGCGGCAGTTTCGGTGATCTCGACCTCCTGCCCGGCATAGACAAGCTCTGCCATGTGGACTTCGGTGTTCAGCACATAGCCGGTAGGTGCGGTGATCTCCCTGACCTCGTATTTGCCGAGATACAGGGGCTTGCTTTCGGCAAGTCCCGTTTCATCGGTCGTTACGGTATCGACCACTTCACTGGCAGAAGCGCGCCGTGTGCCGTCCGGCGTGATAATGTCCTCGGCGACGGTGATCTCATAGACCGCACCTGCAAGTCCCTTGACCGCAAACACCGGCTGATAGATGCCGTCCGCCTCGGTGACAGACGAAAAGACCTCGCCGCTCTTGCTGATCCGGATCACGCCCTTCTGCGCCGTGTTCGGCTTTGTGACCTCGACCACCGTAACGGCATTTTCCTCCATGGCGTTGTCGGCAGTCACATCGAAATAGACCGGCTCGCTGTTCAGCGTATAGCCGTAGGGCGCAGAAACCTCGACCAGCGAATAGCCCTTGCCGTACTCCAGCTTTTCGGGCGTAATGAGATAGCCCTCGCTGTTCGTGTAGAATGTGTCGATGGTGGTCACTTCGGGATAGGTGAAGGTCTGCGTGATGAGCGACCCGTCCGGGCGGTAGATCCGGAAGCCTGCACCCGCCAGCGGAATGACCTTGCCCGTTTCGGCATCCACCTTGACGATCTTGATATAACTCTCAAAATTGCGGTTGTTGGCAAGGTAGCGATAGGTCTGCCCGTCCTTGGCGATATACACATCGAAATCGGCAAGCAGCTCACGGCCGTCCCAGCTCTTGGCTTGATGCACCGTGTAGATGCCGTAGGGCAGGTCTTTTGTGACTGCATAGCCGTTTTCGTCGCAGATAAGATGATCACGCTCGGCATCTTTGGCAGCGGCATAGCTGCCTGCGGATTTTAGGAATACCTCAAATTCTGCGCCTACCTCCGGCGTTTCAAGCTGTGTTTCGCCGTCGTCCATGTGCTTGATCAGGGCGATATTGCCTTTAATGACCTGCTCGACCACATCGTTGGCGGTGGAATTGTATTCCACAGTGTAGTTTTTTGCTTCCGCGCCGATATGGTGGGCGGCTTCGTCCAACAAATAGCCCTCGCCGGGAGCGATCTCACGCACCGACCAGTCGTCGCCGCAGACATAATATTTTGTAGTGAACTGACCGTTCGCATCGGTGGTGTAGGTGTCAATGAGCTGTTCACCCTTTGTAAATCCCGTAAACGGCGCCGGCGAGAGAAGCGTCGCCCTGTGGCAACCCCGTTTCGGCATCGCTTTTGGTGACGGCGACATTCCATTTTTTCAGAATGTTCGTAAAGCTCTTTTCCGTGACGGTGTTCCATTCCACCGCCGCTGTCTGATTTTCGGGAACGACATAGCGGATCGCCGTATCGACTTCCTCCAGCGTGTAGCCTGTGCCGATCAGCACATCCCGGAAATACGCCTTGCCGGAGCTGTCGGTCACGGCGTATTCATCCACCGCAAGCCCCGACAGTGAAGTGCCGAACAGGTGGAAGTTCACACCTCCGTTCATCCCGTCCTCGGCGGTTTTCGTGACGGTGAGATCACTGCGCTTTAAGGTGTTATTGAAATTGACCGTTGCCACCTGACCGCTGACGACGGTCACACGCGCACCTCCTGCGGCTCGTATTTGTCATAGCTTTGCTCGGTCACGGTGTAAACGCCGGGAGCAAGGTTGTCGATCTGAATGACACCGCCTGCACCTGTCTGAACGGTTTTGTTCACGCCGTTGCCCGTAACGGTAAAGGAAATGCCCTCGACCTTGCCGTCCTCGGAAGTCTTGACGATCTTGGCGCTGCCGTAGCTGACCTTGATGTTCAGATAGCCTTTCACGGGGTCGCTGACCGTAGCACTGTAAGTGACCACATCCTGCATTGTTCCGTCAGGGCCGTAATGCCCATCGCTCCATACCACGACACCCTTACGGGTATTGTTTTTGGTGGCGGAGATCGTCACCGTTTCCGCCGGGGCTGCTTCGGCAGTGATGGTCAGCGTATTGCCGCTGGTTGCAAAGGTGATCCCTGCCTGCTCGGAGGAAAAGGTGTAATCACACAGCACACCGTTGGTATCGGTCAGCGTAGCCGCATAACGACTTCCATCCCAGTTCAGTTCGACGGTCTGAGCCTTGCCTGTGCTTCGGGCCATGAAGCTGGGGACGATGGTGCGCTTCTTCACGCTGGCTTCCATGCTGTCATAATAAGCAGAGAAGCGGCTGTACAGCGGGTGGCTTGTTCGATAGACGGATTTCACGGCATCAGCACTGCCGGGGTCAATATGATTAAAATTGGCGTCCCGTTCCCCGACGACCGTTTCCCATACCAGCACCTGTGTTGCCATCATGTGCGCCAACTTGTCGGCATCTGCATTATTCTGTGAACGCCAGCCGAGAGACAGATTGCCCTGATAACCGTACTGCATGATCCGTCCCAGTAGCGTCTTGATCGTATCGGCATCAATGGTACTGTTGCATTCGGATGGGTAGTCCTTCCAATAATCTTCGCCATAGCGGGTGTAAGTTCTTTCCAGCAGACGGGGTACGCCCGGTTCAATGCAATAACAGGCCAGGCCGTTAAAGTCCCCAATAGTGTGCAGTGTTGTCATCCATGTTTTTTCGCCGGATGTCCAGCCGTTCATATAATGAAGTTCATCATGTCCCCATGTGCCGCTGGTGTCCAGATTTGCATCTCCGTTTCTGGGAAATGCCACAGAATAGGACTTTGCTGTTTCCGCCGGAACCGATGTGGCAAGGGCAGTCACACTGCTTCCCAGAATAGTAGTGAAGCAGATCAATAGAGCCAAAAGCCCCGAAATGCTCCTGCGATAAAACTTTTTCATTTGTTTACCTCCTTGTTGATATGAAAAAAGCACCGCATTACTGCGATGCTTCCTTCTGTGTGTGAAATTACGCGTACCCGATATAGATCAGGTAACTGTTTGCTCCGACCGCTTCGTACCACACCCAGACATCCGTAATGGTTTCGTCTGCCGCATGCGCAAACCTCCTTTGCTCTTTCATTGTACGGGTCGCCATCGGAAACTGCAAAGCTGCGAGAACTGCTGCAGCTGTACTATCTCTTTTTTCGGGAAGTACAGGTAGTTTCGAGGGGGTGAGGTGTGGAGAGGGGGAACACGCCGACACAGCCATACATCCATTAAAAATGGGGCTGCCCCTTGGTAGTGACTATCGTTCCATATCCCGCTGGCGCTCCCGCCTACGGTACAATTCCAATGCCTTGATGATGGTATCTTCAATTTTCTGTGCGGGCGTCCCCGGAGCAAAATACTTGCTGATACGCTCTTTCGACATTTTGAATTGCTCTCGCTGGTTCGGCTTTTCCTCCTGCATAATGGAGAGGATGACTTCTTCCGTCAGCTTTCCGTCCCGGCTGAACTCTTCCATTTTGATGGCCTGCGCCAGCGACGGCGTGCAGTCCTCGCACGCCATCGTGTCGTGCAGGCTCTGCTGCTGTTCTTTGGAGAGATAGGAAAGTTCCACGGCAGGACGGAAAGCGATCTTGCCACTGTCCACCATGTCAAGCACCGACGGAATCAGCTCGGTCAGGCGGATAAAGCGATAAATCTGTGGCTGACTGTCGCCACTCTTTTGACTGACCTGCTGTGCAGAGGTTAGTCCCTTTAACTTCTTATCCAGTGGAGAAGAAGTTAAGTCCGTTCGTTCACCCTGCCGTTTCATGGCCTCCAACTTCATCTTGTAAGCAAATGCCTTTTCGGACGGCAGGATCGTTTCTCGCTGCAAATTGCTGTCCACCATGATGATCGTCGCTTCATCATCAGTGAGGTTGCGGACGATGCAGGGCATTTCGGTGATCCTCGCCAGCGTTGCCGCACACTTTCGCCTATGACCGGCGACCATCTCATAGCTGCCGTCCGCTTTGGGGCGGACAAGGGCAGGCACCAGCACACCGTATTGCTTTATGCTGTCTACCATCTCCGCCATAGTCTCATCCTGCTTGACCTTGAACGGATGGTTGGGAAAGTCGGAGATGTCGGCGGGGTTCAGCGTAACGACCTTTTCAAGCTGCGCTTCCGCACGGCTCTCGTCGGTGGAGAACAGGTCATCGAGCGGCGTCATCCCTAAATCTCTCGGTTTTGCGCTCAAGCTCCAACACCTCCTTCGTCAATGAGCGATATGCGGCGGCGACCTTGCCGTTCTTGTCGTGGGCAAAAATGCTCTTGCCTCTGCTGCTGGTTTCGGCGGCTCGGACGGAAAAGGGGATCTCCGTCCCGAATACCCAGATCTTTTCGCCGTAATGGGCGCGCAGAGAGGCGATGATCTCCTTAGCCTCGTTGGTGCGGCTGTCCACCATTGTAAACAGGATGCCGTCGATTTTCAGCTTCGGGTTGATCTGCCGCTTGACCTTTGCGATGGACTGCATCAGCAGGTCAAGCCCCTTTGCCGAGAGAAATGACGGCTGGGATGGGATGATCACGCTGTCCGCTGCGGCCAGAGAGTTGATCGGCATCATACCGAGCGACGGCATACAGTCAATGAGGAGATAGTCGTAATGTGGTTTGACCGCATTATTTTTCGGGCGGTGCTGTCACCGATACCACCAAGCATATTACATAACTCAGGCAAAGTCACAACATCGGGATAGGGTGCAAAAAGTTTTTCATAGTGTGCGCGTGTTTTCATAGCAGTACCTCTTTTTCGGAAAATGTGTTGTCAATGGCAGAGGAATACGCTATAATATTGTTTGTGATTTATGAATCTATTGCGTGTGTTGTTGTGCTCCGTTTTGGGGTTACATCCCTCCGATGTCCCTCCAAAATTCAAAATTCCCGTCAAAATTGGAAAGTGCGGAAATGGCAGACGAAACGGAGTTTTTTTACACATCAGTATCAAAACAGCCAGTAATTGCAGGCGCTTTGGTGTCCGTCAATGACCTCCATGCGGGGTTGAGTTCGTTTGTATTCCCTGTGAAGCAAATAACTCAAAATCCGTTGGTAGCAATACCGTGCGGGTAAGGCACGGATGCCTTATAAAATGAACGCCCAAAGTTTTAAGCAAGGATGCTTAAAGTCAGCCGCACTTAGTTGCCACACGATGTGGCAACCCAAACGGCTGACGAGGCACGATGCGAAACCAACAGAGCGTTCATAAACGTGCAAGGATGCACGATGGCGGTCGCACAAAGTCGTTATGCAAGGATGCATAAAGACAGCCATTTGTGCCGTTGCACGATGCAACGGCACAAATGGCTGTCGGCGCAAGGACGCGCCAACCCAAATGACCGCAAACGCAAGGATGCGTGATAGTGCTTGCCCAAAGTTTCGCAAGGATGCGAAACCAACAGAGCAAGCACGACGTGCAAGGATGCACGATAGCGGTCGCACAAAGTCGGCGCAAGGACGCACCGACCCAAACGACCGCAATTCGACAACCCCGCTACACTTTCGCCCGCTCAACAAGCGGGGTATTATTTTTGGTGCTGGGGGAGGGAGAACACGCAACTTGCGGGTAGTGCAGGGATGCACGATGGCGGTCGCACAAAGCCGTTATGCAAGGATGCATAAAGACAGCCACACAGAGCCGTTGCACGATGCAACGGCACAAATGGCTGTCGATGCACAGATGTGGCAACCCAAACGGCTGACGAGGCACGATGCGAAACCAACAGAGCGTTCATAAAAAGGCAAGTGTGGTAGTGCTTTTCGAAGGATTGTCTTACTTTTGAGAGGGCTGATACGGGCGAGGGTTTATGTGACGATCCCTCAGTCTTGCGACAGATAGGGCAAGAGAGGATATTAAATATACTTGAATCGCAGGGCAAGACAATTTATGATAAGAAGTAGCCTTGTCGCAATCCAGCTCCCTTTGGCAAGGGAGCCAAGTGCGGCGGTGCGTGGCGTGGGATAGTGCGGTTTTGGAAGGGTTGGTGCGGGGCGAGGGCTGATGGAGTGGCATCCCCTCCGGCAGTTGCCCGAATTTTTGTGGGCGACAGCACCTCACCTTTGACAAGAAACGGGCAAGGATGCCTTATAAAATGAACGCTCAGAGGATTTAAGCAGGGATGCTTACAAGCAACAACTTATACAATTTTTCATCCAACGTGTTGACAAATTACAACAATATATTGCAAAATCCGTTTAAATTTGTTATACTATACCAAAAGACTAAAAGACCGATAACATCATAAGCAATCGGCTGTCGGTTTTAAGGAGAGGCATATATGAGCGTGAAATACATACTGTATAATCCTTTATCTTGCAATGGAAAAGGAACAGAGCTTGCGAAAAAGCTGACGGAAATATACAAGGACGATGAACTGAAATATTGCAATATGACGCAGATAAGCGGGTACGGCACATTTTTTGACAGTATTTCGTCCGAAAGCGATATTGTGCTGTGCGGCGGTGACGGTACGCTTAACCGTTTTATAAACGACAGCGACGGGTATCCTTATGAGAATCCGCTGTATTATTACGGTACGGGAAGCGGAAATGATTTTTTGCGTGATCTCGGCAAGGAGCAGGGCTGTGAGCCTGTAAGGATAAATGAATATGTCAGAAATCTGCCGATCGTAACGGTAAACGGCAAAAGCTCACGTTTTATCAATGCCATAGGCTACGGTATTGACGGATATTGCTGTGAAAAGGGCGATGAGCTGAGAGAAAAGTCAGACAAGCCGATAAATTATACATCTATTGCGGTTAAAGGTCTGCTGTTTCATTTCAGGCCGGCGAATGCGGTTATAAACGTTGACGGCAGGGAGTACAGCTATAAGAAGGTATGGCTTGCACCGACAATGAACGGCAGGTTTTACGGCGGCGGTATGATGACCGCTCCGCAACAGGACAGAAACAATCCCGAGGGAAAGCTGTCGGTTGTTGTGATGCACGGCAGTGGAAAGCTGAAAACGCTCATGGTGTTCCCTTCAATCTTCAAGGGGGAGCATATCAGCCATACCGAGATGGTAGAGGTACTGACCGGAAAGGAAATCACAGTGCGGTTTGATTCGCCTGCCGCATTGCAGATAGACGGTGAAACGGTAAAGAATGTCAGTGAATATTCGGTGAAGGCATATGACAGGGAGAACGGCGACCGGCGGTATACAGACGGAGAAAAGGAAAAAGAAAGCGAAACGGTTTGAATAAGTGTATAGGCAGGCGATGTCGGGTGGGACGTTTTATAATTTAACAGAATATATCCGCAGAGCCTGCATATGTCGGGGCTAAAACGGCAAACAAAACAAAAAACCGCTTGATTTTGACAATCAAGCGGTTTTTAATTGGTCTGAGTGACAGGATTTGAACCTGCGGCCTCTACCACCCCAAGGTAGCGCGCTACCAATCTGCGCCACACCCAGATAACAGTAAACATTATACACGGTTTTCGGGTATTTGTCAAGGGCTTTTTTAAAAAAATACGAAAAATTTTCGGCAGAGCTGTTCAAACGGCTTTGTTGTGCGAAATGACGGGCTGTGGTCAATGTTGCCGTAGGGTGAAGCGGAGCGGTTGTGGTCGATGTTGTCGTAGGGTGAAGCGGGGCAGTTGTGGTCGATGTTGCCGTAGGGTGAAGCAGAGCGGTTGTGGTCGTGATCAATCTGGCCGTAGGGTGAAGCAGAGCGGCTGAATGATATACGGAAGGTAAGTTTTGAGAAAAAATGACGTTTGCTATTGCGAACACGGACAATTTGTGATACAATATAAAATGTGTCGGTATGTGCAGATGAAGCGCTGTATGCGTCAAAGATACAGGCGGCAGATACAGATGACACAGGAAAGTAAAAAATCCGATGAAAAGGACGGTTATTTATAATGACAAATTATGAAACTTACGAAAGCCCTTTCTGTACGAGATATGCAAGTGAGGAAATGCAGTTTACATTCTCTGCGCAGAAGAAGTTTTCGACATTCCGCAGATTGTGGGTAGCGCTTGCGAGAGCGGAAATGAAGCTCGGACTTGAGCAGGTAACACAGGAAAAGGTTGACGAGCTTGAGGCGCATATTGATGATATTGATTTTGCTTATGCGGCTGAGGAAGAGAAGAAGCTCCGCCACGATGTTATGGCGCACGTTCATACATACGGAAAGTGCTGTCCTAAAGCTGAGGGCATAATCCATTTAGGCGCTACAAGCTGTTATGTAGGCGACAACACCGATGTTATCGTAATGCGTGACGCTATGAAGATAGTACACAGAAAGCTCGTGAACGTTCTTTCGAACTTCGCTTCTTTTGCGGATAAATATAAGGATATGCCCTGTCTTGCATATACACATTTACAGCCTGCACAGCTGACTACTGTAGGCAAGCGTGCTACGCTATGGATGAACGAACTTCTGATGGACCTTGAGGATCTTGAGTATCAGATGGGTAATCTGAAGCTGCTCGGTCAGAAGGGTACTACAGGCACACAGGCGAGCTTTATGGAACTGTTCCACGGAGATGAGGAAAAGATAGAAAAGCTGGAGCAGATGATAGCTGAGGAAATGGGATTCAAGCAGTGCGTACCCGTAAGCGGTCAGACCTATTCAAGAAAGGTTGACAGCAGAATAGTAAACGTACTGGGCGGTATTGCACAGAGCTGTTCAAAGTTCTCGAACGATCTGCGTATCCTTGCAAACTTCAAGGAGATGGAAGAACCTTTCGAGAAGAATCAGATCGGTTCTTCGGCTATGCCTTATAAGAGAAACCCGATGAGAGCGGAGAGAATAACCTCGCTTTCAAGATATGTTATGATAGATACTCTTAATCCTGCATTCACGGCAGGCACACAGTGGTTTGAGAGAACGCTCGACGACAGTGCAAACAAGCGTATCGCAGTAGCGGAGGCATTCCTTGCAACAGACGCTATACTGAACATTATGCTGAATATCACAAACGGACTGGTCGTATATCCTAAGGTCACCCGTGCAAGAGTAATGAAGGAGCTTCCTTTCATGGCAACGGAAAACATTATGATGGACGCAGTTATGAAGGGCGGAAACAGACAGGAGCTTCACGAGAAGATAAGACAGCACAGCATTGCCGCAGGTAAGGTCATCAAAGAAGAGGGCGGAGAAAACGACCTCGTTGACAGAATTGCCGCAGACCCCGACTTCATGACGACAAAGGAAGAAATCGAGGCAAAGCTCATTCCCGAAAATTACACGGGCAGAAGCGCAAGCCAGGTGACAGCATTCCTTGACAGGTGCATAAAGCCTGTCCTTGAAAAGAATAAGGACGTTCTCGGAGAAAAGGCTGAGCTTTCCGTATAATGAACGGATTGTGAAAATTGCAGAAATTCTTTACTATTTCTTGACTAATCGAAATCATTATAGTATAATACTGTAATGTATAAATTAACAGGATGTGCTGAGGCACAGAAACGGAGTGAAACATTTGAAAAGAGTGGCAAAGCCTGTGTTCTTTATAGTGCTGGCGGTTATACTGGCATTTACAGGCATAGTATTTTTCGGTGTTCATACCCAGTACGGCGATTTCACGACCACTATTATAAGAGGTGTAAGTGATATTCGTTGGGGTATTGATATCAGAGGCGGTGTTGACGTTACATTTACGTCACCGGCAGACTACGATGCGACCAATGAAGAGGTCGATGCGGCAAAGTCGATCGTTGAAACAAGACTTGTTGCAAACAACATAACAGACTATGAGGTTTATGTTGATTATAACAGCGATAAGATAATCGTGCGTTTCCCGTGGCAGGCTGAGGATGACAGCTTTGATCCGGAAGCGGCTGTAAAGGAGCTTGGTGCTACCGCACTGCTCACCTTCAGAGAAGGCTCGGAAAAATCGCTTTCCGACGGTAAGACATACGAGGATCTGCCCCTTATCATTTCCGGCTCGGATGTTGAAAAGGCTTCTGCCGTATATCAGCTCAAGAGCGGAAACAGCAAGGAATATGAGTATATGGTATCCTTAAAGCTGAAGGACAGCGGCAAGGAGAAGTTTGCAGAGGCTACAAAGAAGCTTGCTTCATCAAAGGGATACATCTCGACATATATGGATGACAAGTGCATTTCAACAGCTACCGTAAAAGAGGAAATCAGCGGCGGTGAGGCTACAATCAGCGGTAACTTTACGGCTGATGAGGCTAAGGCGCTTGCAGACCAGATAAACGGCGGTGCGTTACCGTTCAAGCTGGAAACATCGAGCTTCAGCACTATCTCGCCCACACTCGGTACGGGTGCCCGTGACGCTATGGCAATAGCCGGCGTTATCGCATTTGCACTTATAATGATATTCATGATTGCACTGTACAGACTGCCCGGTGTTGTAGCCGTTATCGGTCTTATCGGACAGGTAGCAGGTACGTTCTGTGCTATAACAGGCTTCTTCCCGTTCTCAAACAGCTTTACGCTGACAATTCCGGGTATCGCAGGTATCATTCTTGCGGTAGGTATGGGCGTTGACGCTAACGTTATCACGGGTGAGCGTATAAAGGAAGAAATAAACAGCGGCAAGACGATAGATACAGCGATAGCTACAGGTTATAAGAGAGCGTTCAGTGCGGTATTTGACGGTAATATCACAATGATTATCGTTGCTATCATACTTATGGGTGCTTTCGGTACTCCAGACAGCCTTGCGTCTACTATACTGAAGCCGGTATTCTTTATGTTCGGTGCTTCGACAGAGGGTACTATCTACTCATTCGGCTATACTCTGATGGTCGGCGTTATACTGAACTTCCTGTTCGGCATACTTGCGACAAGACTTATGACAATGTCGCTTTCCAGATTCAAGATATTCAGAAATCCCGCACTTTACGGCGGAAAATCTGCAAAGAAGCGTGCCGCTGAAAAGGCTGCCGCAACGGAAGGCGGTGCTTCAAAATGAATAACAAAAAAGTATTTGATTTTATAGGATACAGAAAGATACTCTTTCTGATACCGATTGTCATTGCTGTAATTACGGTTATCTTCAACTGCGTATTCGGCATTGAAATGGCTATTGAATTCAAGGGCGGTACGATGCTGACCTACAGCTATACCGGCGAAATTGACACAAATGCGGTAAAGAAGACGGTCGAGGGCGAAAACTACGGTGCTGTTACTGTAACTACAGGTTCTTCAATGAACAGCTCGCTTGAAGTCATTGAAATTTCATTCTCGTCTTCAGAGGGACTTACAGCAGATAAGCAGACAGCTTTATCGGATAAGCTCCAGCAGACCTTCAAGGATAACAGCCTTACGCTTGTAAACAGCCAGGATGTCAACCCCACATCAGGTACGGAGTTCTTCCTTAAGTGCCTTGTTGCAGTATTGTTCTCGTTTATACTGCTCGTTATCTATATTGCGTTCAGATTCAAGAAAATCGGCGGTCTTTCGGCAGGTGTGTTTGCACTGGTAGCCCTTGTTCATGACTGCTTCATGGTTTATGCGGTGTTTGTGTTCTGCCGTTTCCCAATCGACGCAAACTTTATGGCGGTTGTTCTTACCGTACTCGGTAACTCTATCAACAATACAATCGTTGTATATGACCGTATCAGAGAGAACCGTAACCTTTACGGCAACTCGCTTTCACTCAAGGAACTTGTTAATATGAGTATCTCTCAGTCGATAACACGTTCTGTAAACACAACTGTTACCACAGCCTTTGCCGTACTCGCAATCTGCGTTGTATGCGCAATCTGCGGCGTAACCTCGATAATGACATTTGCTATTCCTATGATGGCAGGTCTTATCTGCGGTACTTATTCTTCACTGTGCATCTCGGGTCCCCTGTGGGTGCTCTGGCAGGAGAAGCACGGCAAGAATTATACAAATGCAGGAAACGGCGAAAGCAAGAAGGATACAAAGAATCTTGCTTCAAAGGGTACGGTAGACACAAAGAAGCTCATGGTATAATCACCTGCGGCTGATAATTCAATCAAAAATAAAAGCCGCATAGCACATAAAGTCTTTGCGGCTTTTGAATTTAGACAGATATTCATAAAAACCAAATGGGAGAGATTTTTAAAAATCCCGGAGGATATTTTGAAAAGAGATATTACTAAAAAAATCACAACACATTTCGGTAAACTTATACGCAGTCCGAAGCTGTTGCTGACGCTGATAATTCCGCCGATAGCGGTAATTGTCATAGGACTTGCGGTATTTGCGGGCAGCGGGCTTTATCCGTTCGGAGATAAAACGCTCGCATGGTGCGATATGCACCAGCAGGTGCTTCCTTTATTGCTCGACTTCAAGGACATACTTGAGGGCAAGGGGGATTTCTTCTTCAACTGGCAGAATGCCGGCGGAATGAATTTCCTCGGCGTGTTCCTGTTCTTTATATCAAGCCCGTTTTCGCTTCTTGTTGCATTTGTCGACAAAGCGGACATGATGCTGTTCATGAACATTATGACGCTTATGAAAATGGCTGTCTGTGCGATAACCGCAAATGCGTACTTCCGCACCTGCCATAAAAAGCTGGATGTGACATATTCGGCGCTTTTCAGCGTTATGTATGCGTTCAGCGGTTATTCGATGCTGTTCTATCAGAACACGGTGTGGCTCGATGTAATGTACTTCTTCCCGCTGTTGCTGATAGCGTTCAATTCGCTCGTAAAGCGTAAACGCACAGGCGGTCTTATATTCTGTCTTGTCGGAATGCTGGTGCTGAATTATTATCTCAGCTATATGGTGGTATTGTTCACGATACTGTATTTCGGCGTTTACATTTTTCTCAACAGGAAAAAGGGCAGTACAAAGGGCATTGCGCCGAGGTTTATCATAGGCTGCGGTATAGCGGCGCTGATCTCCGCTGTTGTATGGCTTCCGAGCTTTGTACAGTATCTTTCATCCGCAAGGGGAGCGAACATACTCAAGGGTCTGTTTGATTCTGCGGTATTTGCAGGGATATATACAAATCTGCCGCTTATTTTCTGTACGGGATTTTCCGTTGCGGCTTTCATTGTGTATTTTCTGCGAAGAAAGAGCAAGAACAGCAGATTCTATGCACTGCTTTCGTTTCTTACGCTTCTGCCGGTAGTGTTTGAGCCGATAAACAAGATGTGGCACACTGGCGACTATATGGCATTCCCTATGCGGTACGGCTATATGACTACGCTTATGATGCTGACCTTTGCGGCGGTGAAGCTGTCGCATACAAAGCCTGATGATTATGCGCAAAAGAATAAAAAGCCTTATCTTATCGGAATAACTGCCGCCGGCGTTATCTATTTCGGTTTTACGATATGGTACTACTGTAACTGCAGATACGACCTGGATTCGTATGTTTCGACACTGTGGGGAAGCTCGGAGTCGTTCGTACTGCTTTTGATTATCTTCTGCGGATTTACGGCACTGTATGTTCTGACTATGGCTTTCGGCGTTTTCAAGAAGCTCACTTTCAAATCGGTTTGTTCTGTACTGGCTGTAATTGTTGTAGCCGAAAGCGTTTTCAACGCAAACGTGTATATAGGTGCATCGGCATATACACCTGTCAAGTACAACAATGCGATAGAGCTTGAAGGAAAAATCCCCGAGGACGAGGACTTTTACAGGGTGAAGCTGATGCAGTGGCCGAAGAAATATTTTGACGCAAATCTTATAGGCGGACTGGGCTATCCCACCATCGCACATTATACCTCGCTTACATCGGAGGATTATATGTTTGCGATGAAGCGGCTCGGCTATTCGTCCTACTGGATGGAGGTCACAGGCAACGGAGGCACGGCTCTTACCGACGCCGTTATGAATATAAAATATTATATAGAGAAATTCAGTGCAAGAGAGCCTGTGATTTATCGTGACAAGAACTATTCGATCTATGAGAGCGAATACTATCTTCCGCTCGGCATAGTGACCGACAGCGATCTGTCACAATGTACGGAGCTGCCTAAGGCGGAACGCATAGTTATACAGGAATATCTTGCAAAGAATCTGCTTGATACGGGCAACGAGCTTCTGTTCACCGAGTATGAGCATACCGGAGAAAAGAATATACGGTATGCACATCGTGACGGGATATATTATTTCACACCCAAGAGCAATACACGCATCGCAACGCTCAGCTACAAGCTGGATATAGGTGAAAAGCAGGCGTTGTATTTCGATTGCTTTGATCTTGTTACGAGAAATATCAACGAGCATATCAACGGTTCGTTTGCAATATATGTAAACGGCATCAAGCAGGATCTGTCGTTCCCTAATAAAGACAGCAACGGGCTTTTATATCTCGGTACTTTCGAAAATGAGAAGGTAAGTATAGATATTGATGTAAACGAAAGCACTTATTGCTCAAGCTACGGTGTTTACGGGCTGTCATTAGATAAGCTGGAGAAAGCTATCAATAAAACAAAAACCGCCGACCTTAAGGTTGACGGAGGGAATATAAGCGGAACGGCAGACAATGCAAAGAGCGGTCAGTGGCTGTTTTTGTCGGTGCCGTATGACAGCGGATTTTCTGCGACGATAAACGGCAAGTCTGCTGAGATATACCGTTCTATGTCGGGCTTTATGGCGGTAAAGCTGGAGGAAGGCAAAAATGATATAACCTTCAGTTTCTGCCCTAAAGGACTTAAACCGGGTATTGTGCTGAGCGTTGCAGGCTTTGCGGCACTGGCGCTGTACATTATATTCCGCAAAAAGATAACGGCAATTGCCGATAAGGCGGAAGGTCTGTGCAGGGTCGGCGTTTATGCATTGCTTGTTGCGGTGCTGGCGGCGGTGTATGTATTACCGCTCATCATATCAATAATAGGGAACATTTGTTCTCTGGCGGGCTGATTTTCAGAAAGGAAGTAATGAAAATGGATATTGGCGTATCAACGGCTTGTCTGTACCCTCTTGAAACAGAAAAGGCTCTTTATGAGCTTGCCGAGCGGGGCGTAAAAAATGTTGAGATATTCGTAAATTCGATAGACGAGCTTGAAGGGCAGGTGCTTGTTGAGCTAAGAAGGATCATCGGTGAATACGGGATGAACGTATTATCCATGCATCCGTTTTCTTCGCCTATGGAAACACTGTTCCTATTCGGCGATTATCCACGCAGAACCGAATATCTGATAGATATTTACAAGAGGTATTTTGAGGTTATGGCGGAGATCGGTGCGGGTGTGTTTGTCCTGCACGGAGCTATCCTAAGCTCAAAGGTGCCTGATGAAAGGTACATGGAACGTTATCTGCGTCTGTTCCGCCTTGCAAAAGAATTCGGTGTTACGGTGGCACAGGAAAACATCTGCTACTGCAAGAGCAGCAGTGTAAGATTTATCGAGGATATGATCGGACAACTCGGCGACGAGGTTAGATTTGTTGTAGATCTCAAACAGGCGAGAAGGAGCAATGTAGATCCGTTCAGGCTTCTGGATATAATAGGCGACAAGGTCGTACATCTTCATGTAAGCGACGGCGACGCAGGCTGCGATTGCCTGCCGATAGGAAAGGGCAGCTTTAACTTCAACCGTCTTTTCAGCGAGCTTGAAAAAATAAATTACGATAAAGCAATGATAGTAGAGCTTTACCGTGAGAATTACAGCAGCTATGACGAGCTTGCTGCGTGTGCGAATAATATGAAAAAGATATACGATAAGTATAAGATGGGGCTTTGATTACAGAAAACGCTTGAAAAAGCTGCGAAAGTGTGTTAAAATACATAAATACAGCAATATGGAAAAGGAAACCGTGAGGATCAGAGCGAAAGCGAGGAAAACAGATGAAATGCCCGGAATGCGGATATGAGGACAGCAAGGTAATAGACAGCCGCCCTGCGGAAAATAAGATTCGCAGAAGACGTGAATGTCTGTCGTGCAAGTGCCGTTTTACGACCTATGAAATGGTGGAAACAATACCGCTTATGGTTGTAAAAAAGGATAATACCATTGAACCTTTTGACCGTGACAAGCTGATAAACAGGCTTGCGAGAGCTACAGTAAAACGTCCGGTACAGATCGAAGACCTTGAAAAAATGGTTGAGGATATTGTACAGGAGCTGAAGAACCAGTTCAGACGTGAGGTATCGTCGGACGAGATCGGTGAGCTGGTACTGCGAAGGCTGAAGGATATAGATAAGGTGGCGTATATCAGATTTGCTTCGGTATATCGTGACTTTAATGATATTGACAGCTTTGTCAGAATAATTTCCGAGCTGAACGAGGAAAAGTAGGTTTTTTATCGGTGCCGTCCTTAAAGGGCGGCATTGTTTTTTGCATTACGGAAAGAACACACGGGTTTTCAACATATAGCAATGTGGTTGTTGATAACTAAATGTTGATAGCAGAAAACTGTATATTGTGGTTGTTTACATTTTGCACAATCGGGGAATATAACAGTTTAAAACCATTTGTGCAAAATTAAAATGAAAAAGCTGTTGACAAAGCTCGAAAAGCGTGATATAATAGACAAGCACTCAAACGAGAGGGCACAAAAACAGAGGGTACTTGAGAAAGCCTGAAACCGCTTGAACAGCGAGAAAGAGGGC